>Ga0210040_10006952_pt1 | contig 13878 bp, 11 predicted proteins | sample CryGeyCG12114_NA_FD_185462 | JGI IMG/M metagenome (GOLD analysis project Ga0210040, IMG submission 185462) | Groundwater microbial communities from aquifer - Crystal Geyser CG19_WC_8/21/14_NA (SPAdes) (version 2) | ecosystem: Environmental > Aquatic > Deep subsurface > Groundwater | place: USA... | reverse complement strand
CAGAGCCGACTTTGTGCAGTTGGCAATTGATCTGAATTCAGCCGTCGAACAGGATCAAGTAAAGGGTCTGAAGAACCGAGAGAGAATCTGGACTGAGTGTCAGCGTATCCTCGACCGGATAGAAGACTTTAGACGCCGGGGCAAGGTTCGACAGGACGGAACGATCACGCCTGGAGCTTCATTGACCACTTGATAGCGATCGAGTGTGCCTAGGTCAAGACTTGCGTGGGGAAGGGACTCTCCATCATCCGAAGCAATAACGGCGGTGTGACCGGGTCTCGTACGCATGAGAAGGTGTGACGAGCAAAAAGAGGACGTCTAACTCAGGTTCAAGGCAGGCACGACCCAAAGTCAAATGACTACGGGTTATCTGGTTTCCTTGAGGTACTACAGGAGTCTCGAGATACTGTGCCAGTGTGACCTCCCAGGTATACAAGATGATGTCGCTATCAGCATTAGATCTTCGGTCGAACCTGGATGACCTTGCACCAATCACCGTCTGTCGAGCGCATTCATGGACGCGTCTCGGCGTCGCTGAGATTGTCCACCGCCGCTTCAGCTGCTTTTCAGTTCCGGTTGTCCTGCAACTAACTCACCTGCTGCGCTCAGTATTCCATTCGAAGCACCAAGCACACTGGTACTGTTCCGGCCGTCTAGCCTGTCTATACTTCCACCCGCCAGCTATCATCGAATGTTTGTATGCGCAAGACGCTATCACCATCTCAATCCAAGCATACGGGACTTGTCAATCACGTCCCTGATCAGTGCAGGACCATAGCACAGCCATTCTCGAGATAGTCTTGTCTATGCTGATCTGATTCACCGGCTGCACACTCCGTTATCATGGTACGAGGTGAGTCCGGACGGCTACAAGACACGGACGGACTGTTGGGCGTAGAATGGGACCACGTAACTTGCGCCCCACGCAAAGGTGCGGGACGTTTCCTTCGTAGAACTCGACATCATAGTCAACATGATTGCAAAGGGCTTCAAGGCAATTCTTAACACGCTTTCCCACCGCTCAGCTCAATATTCTCGTCAACCTAAATTGCGATATTGGGTATCAATCAAAAACAGGCTCCAGCTCTTTCCAGTTCTCTGTCAATCCTCCGTCACAAACGCCTTCCCAGGCAGAAAAGGCTTTCACGTAGGCATGGGGCTAGTCGGTGCAGTGACCATCTGCGGTTCTTTGGCATGTTCCTGCCCACTCTGGTCCCTAGGTGTGTCTCTGAAACGTTCCCTCGTAATGCTCAGTCCTCCAATACTATCATTTCTCGCGTGGTATAGACTCCGATCTCTTTCTTTGTCCCCGTGGCCCAGTAGTCCGCTCCTGACGCTTGCGGCGTCACCAGTTGGCTTGCTCGAGATGTAGCTGTTCCTCTCCGAGGTCAAGGCAGGAGCGGTGATGCCACTAGCGCTGATGAGGCTTGCGCGCTCCACATTCATAGCCGAGATGGAGCGTGGATAGTGGACTGAGGCGTTGTCGCGGATCGAGGCATTGTCGGCATCAGCGGTGGTTCTATTCTGATGGACAGAGCCAGAAAGGACTGAGAGAGGCAAGGACTCGCGCGAGCCGCCGAACATGGACTGTGGAGCTAAGGCTCGCATGGAAGCGTTTGTGTCGACGCTGTTCCTTCTCCTACGCTTACTGGACGAGGCAAGGGTGAGCATGGAGGCATCATCGCTGAGCAGGCCGTTTGCCGTCGCTGTATGGTAGGTGGGCGGATGATGACTATGAGAAGCGAGATGGGCTGGAACAGCGCTGGCGGGTTGTGTAGAGCTGTAGACAGGGTTTGAGGCAGCTGTATTTGGAGGACCTATTACTGGGGTGGTTGACTGCATTGTGGTGAGAGTGGTGGTCATGGATCTCAACGAGGGCTCGCGGGAGGAAAAGGTGCTGTCTCGGTCACCTTCTGTGCGAGCGGCCGTGGCGCTTGTGCCAGCTGCGGAGACTGTAGTATCTGCAGTGGTGGCCAGTGTTGGGGCCCTTGACTTTGGTGGGTTCTGACCATCTTGAGAGAGAGTGATGGAGACTTTGCCGCGTGAGCCCAAGCTATTCCTGGACGCAGAGGAGGAGATTGGTGTGGAGGACGGCGTAGCACGGTTCGGTTGGGCATCCACCCGTTCAGAGCGTACTGGCGAGGTGTGCTTCGATGGACTGTTCTTAACAGCTCCCATGCTGAGCTTCTTTCCACCAGATTGCCTCGAGCTCGCAGGCTCGGTGTGAAGATTCTTGAGGTTCGCAAGTCGTTTCATCCAATTCGCAAAGGGCCGTCTGCGAGCCTGCCTGTCTGTGGTCGGGTTAGCATGCTCTGTTGTAGAAGCGAGGTCTAGCTCACCCTGCGCCCGCGTTTGCACCTCGGTAGAAGCCATAATGGCTGTTGAAGTAAAGGCACCAGCTAGTCGAGCCTGCAGCTGGCAGTCGAGCCAGATGCCCGTCTGTTCCGTCAATGTTCAATTGTATATGAGAGCAAGAAGTCGGGCAGGCCGGCAGCTGTCGGTCGCGCAACAGTCGGCAGTCTGAGGTGCATATGCTGAAGACAAAGTAACGATGCAGACGAACGGAAACAATCATACATCAAAAGATAGTATTGTGCTGGGTAAGAACGACAAAGCAATAGAGGTCGCATCTCGTGCATCGCGACATCGTCAATAATACACGACACAGTCGAGACCACGTGTCAGCAGGGGTTGACTCGTAGCAATAGCCTGAGAAGTGGCGCGTCCAGCCTTGCCCGCCTCGTCCGCCTCGCTCCTGCCACTTGCAAAGTAGCCCCTAGGAATCCAGTCTTATCGATAACGCTGCACAGTCATCTACCCCAACTACCCAAGTACTGCAACAGCATCAGATCGAAGATCGACGGGGCTTCCTCGTGTACTGTCGACTGCAGTCACATGAAATCGTCCTCGTAAAAGCCAGCATCCCGCTCCTGATTGCTGATCATATGTTCCTCCTGAAACATATCGTCGTAAGCATGATCCTTCTGCCATTTCTTCTGCTCCCTCTCCTGCTTTTCGAGCCTATCCTTAGCCTTTTGCTCTTCCCGCTTCATCCTGTCAGCCTTACTCTTCTGCTTCTGATCTTCCTCGCGTTCAGCCCGTAGGTCCGGAAACTCTTCCGTTCTGGTCTTGCTCAGTCTGTTGACCGTGGCATTTTGTCGCACAGGAACATGGATTTTCTTGACCATTTTCTGGTCATGGAATGACACTTGACCCGTAGCCATCGACGCATCCTTTCGCAGGTTCGACCATGGTGTGTAGATAATCGTTACGTTGTCTTTCTTGTTGCCTAAAATCCTCGTTGGACGCTGACCACCGCCTATCTCCCTTGCTTACCTTCTATCGAATTCGCTTTAGTAAGCTGCGCACAGTCCTCGAGAAGGTCCTTCGATATCGACGTCCATGTCTCTCCTGATCTCATCCGTAGGTAGACATGAGCACTTGACAGGTTGTCAACGTGAAACTATCGCTGGTCAGGTCCGCTGAGAAGCACTACTACATTGCCCTCGTACCCTTCAAGCATCCTGTCAGATGAACATTCGGCCAGCTGCTTATGACCACCTACCACACATCTTCATCCCACCCAAACTTGATCAAGTCCTCATCTGCATGACTCAGCTTTGACCTCTGCCCCCATGCTCACCACTTACTTTCGACCTTATCTTTACCCACGTAAATGGAAGCTGGCGGGTCCACCACCGTGGACTTGAAGTAGTACACCATACCAAGTAGCCTGGGATTTAGATCAATTATCAATCCAAAAGTGTGTTGCAGAAGCCCTCGTACCAAGTAGATCTGCCCAACGCGGACGAACTGCAGTGCGTCGATCTTCGCCCAACTAAACGTGGAAAGTTAATCGAGTCGGATGACAATCGTCCGGCACAATGGATGAGGACCAAGAAGCAAGCGTGAGTCATGGTAAGGATCGCTAAACCCCGTTCCTTAGCGTCTTGGCAGTCATAGCCTCCACTTGGGTCAGCTTACTACCTGTGCATTGTAGTCGGTAGCTAAAACTCAATCCAGCTTCTTCGCACCATGTCGGCAAGCCTATGCCAGTGCTACGAAGACAGTCCGTCCCGCGCTATCGCTACCGAGGGTTTTAAACGAGTACGGTAGGCAAGCTAACTTTGCGCTTCAGTAGAGTTAACATGAAAGTTTGCAGGGAGCACAAAACTGCTAACTTTCTGCTGCTTGGAATGCGCTGGACAATAATGACAGGCCACAACCTGCAGGTAAGACTGGCGCACTTTCGCGTCCGAAGGACAGGCCTTTGGACGGACTATCAGGCCACGATGCGATACCTCCAGAAACACATATACGGTAAATTGCAGATACTATAGCTGCGAGTGGCTAATAATGGGGTAGCCTTGTGCGCTGTAGGCAAGGCATACGGACCACTAAGACAGGTCACCGGCACACCCACTCTAAATGCTGGCAAACACAGAATCACCCTTGGGAAGGCGCAAAGCTATTGTTGTCATAATAGTCCTTCTCCGCCGATGTACGTCAAGCCGTGGTCGTTCGGTCGACGTCAAGCACAGCCGGACCTATGTTACTCCGGTATGGCGACGTCAGCGCATTTTGGCTTGGACCCGCATAGCCAATGTTGATTGTGGCGACTATTTGGTCGGATGCCGCATCAATCTTTACCTCGTCTACCGCAGCTAAGCCGACTTGCCTAGCCTATTCATTCGCTGTGGTCGCCGATCCACCAATAGCGGTGAGTCGACTATCAGATATATGAGCGGGTGGCAATACGCTCCTCACCTCCTCACCTAAATGCCAGCATCGGACCAAGTCTGTTGCTGGGCCTGGAGTTCCAGCCGCGCAGACTGCAAGTACTCGAGATCATGATGCAGACCGCCTCCAACACAATTCAGTTATCAAACCAATGTCCGCTGGAAATAATATGAGTAAAGGCTGTAACCCATTATTACTCCGTAGATTTGGAGCAGAGCGGGAGCCGCTTGCGGTCTGTCCGGTATCAATGTTGACGGAAGGATCACCGCTGTGGAGCATCAGCATCTCAAGCATCAACTAGGGCAACAGAGGGACTTTTGGGAAGCAAAACCACGATTTCGATCGGCGCAGTGGCCCACGAACCTGCAAAACAAACATGGACCGTCTCGGTCTACAGGGTGCAAGGACGGTACTGTAGCGTTGCTCGCTTAAGCGTTTGTTCTTGGTGTACTTTGCCGTGATTGGTTGCAAGACTAATGTCCACTTGACCTTTGACAAGTAGGTAGCTACTATTCCTAGCCAACAGAGCCCTCAAACAACCGTCGGTCAAAGTAGGTAGTCAGCCAAGCATGAACTTTGGCAGATCTATCTATGGTGCGATTTGGTCGATAGCCACCAACGGTATGCTTGGTGGCTGCATTTTCAATACGAACCCTAACCCTGATACGGGTAAAACTTCTCACTGATAGCTTTGTGGTTACTTCGTAGAGCGCCTGGATTTCATATCCGAAGGAGTAACGTGTGTCCAATTCATGCTACTTGCTATTCGACTTGGTCAAATCCTTGTATATTGGGCTGTTTCCCGCGACTTTGCTACTGCCTATTGGCTGCGACTAGCCAATATACCAGGAAGCGGACTAAGAATGGGCCAAAAACCGAAGTTCGCTCCTGGGCGATTTACCCGCAGTCAAGCTCGGACAGCCCCACCGGAGCTAGCCCTCTTGATGAAGGGCGACGTTGGTCGTTCGCGGAGATATGGGGCATGCGGTCTACGGTAGGCAACAAGGTGGCGGTCATCTTGATCGACTTTGCATGCTGATCCATCGATATACACTCTCACTAACCCGGGGTCCTGTGTCATTGACGTATTTACTACAACCTTCCATACCAGGTAGTGGCCTGTCTCGTCTACGGGCCATTGATGGATCCGTTCTGCACACACGTAAGGAGGACTGGCAATATAGGGAGCCGGTATCAGCGACACTGTATGGTCACGACCAGGGCCACTCTCATCGAGGTGCGAACTATCCACGAACGTGCGACGCCGCATCCATTTTTGTTCTTGTATCGTGCATGCTTGTACGCCCTTGGCATACTTCCAGCCAACATAAACGTTGCGTCTCTCACGCAGAATGCTACTACTGAGACAACAATACGGTTCGCTAGTGATTGTTGCGACGGTGGCACCACCCCTCCGCAGCTACTAACTTCACAAGATGCGGGGCAAAAGTGCTGTTTCACAACTTCTTCTACCACAACCTAAATATGACTGGTATCTCCTTATCAGGGTGAATATGACTCCAGTGCCGAGGTAGCTTGCCACCTTTGTCGCCCTACCATGGTGATTAGGGTGCTCGTGTCTACATTAGCAACTTTGGCACAACCAGCGGAACGTTGAACCTTAAACTTGGCAAGCATGTCCAAAGAAGAGTGGGACCGACTTCCTCGTTCCTCGCAAAACTCCTTCCCGCCTCGCAACTTTCCTTGGTTCCTCTGCAAGGCTCGAAAAAGCCTATCTCCTGTCTAGTATGCCTTCGGACGTTCTACCCGAGAGGTCCAAGCAGTGTTTCGACGGATGCGCCAGCCAGCTTGCTCTTCGCGAGCAAGACTGCCTCTGTCTTACAGAAAACATGCAGCCGTCAAGAACTGCATCACTGTAAACATCGGAACAGGAAGGGCTCACAACGCTTAACCTCATCTACGGTACCATGATTCCGCACACACCACGGCAACCACTCAGCCGCAACATCCTTCTGCACTTTGCAATAATTGATCGCCCGAAGCGAAGACTACGAAGCCCGCAAATGTATCACGCGTAAGTCGCGAACCGAACGAAGCTAGGTGGTGTTTGATCCATATGGTACTGTACCGGTAGCTTTGGCTACCGACAGCTGCCATGTCAGTGCGTGCAGCTCCAGTCTACGACTACTCCGAAGAGGCAACACCAATAATCCTCGCTTGTTCTGAACTGACGCAATATTGCAGCACAGATGCCCCTACAATCTCATTTAGCTCAATCCCCTTCTGGTTAGTAGGCCCTGCGTAGCCCTTCGCGAGGAGGGTCTGAGAGCTACAAGTACGTGCATGACATGAGACGGTGTACGGCCACGCACTGAATCTGCCGAAACGTGTCCACCACTTTCCTCTTACTGCGCACCCAAGTGTTTACTAGCTCACAGAGTCGCCTCGGCTACCCGTTCCGGCCGTTGCATCAGACTCGCTTCTGCAACTCCATCTGTCAGCATCCAATGGTGGTCCAAACCCTTCTCCCGTTATCCATATCTTTGGCCCTTTGTTCAGGCTTATCAACACGAACCCGCAAAGAAGGCCTGCGGAGTCGCAACGCTTCTTTTGCCTCAGCAAGGGTCCACTGTCGGTCTGCGAGGGACCTTCTGCATTATCTTTGGGAGTGAGGCTCAAGGACGACTGCAATCCCAGATCGACGCATCGCCCAGACGGGCCATACGCAGGCAATGCATACGAGGCTGTGGATGCTCTCCCCATGCGTGCTTTCTGCCATGCTTGTTTGGTTGTTCCACAATTGCCAGGCCTTGTACGGATCATCTATTCATCCACAAAAGCTGCAGTCAATTCGCCCGTGCTCCGCTTTTAGCCGAAGTCAAAAATCCATTGACTTCCTTGAGCACAACCTGACTTACTAACTTTGGCGACAAGCCATGTTGGGAACAAGGTTCGCATTGAACGGACAGTCTGCGAGAAGGTAAAACCACCCGCAACTTTGGATTTATTCAGTCCGCTGGGCCAGACTCGTGGTTCCCAACCCGATACGATTATGGTTGATCATCATCAAAAGGATCCATGAATCCTGATTATAACGCAAAACAATTTCTTGTGACCAGGTTTCCTGGTTCACTCCTCGGCTGATACCTTACCGTGTCACACCTACGCCACGCTACGCTGTAGTTCACTGATCGCTACGCTTTCGCGAGCTCCATTTCGAAACAGGACGCGCATAAACCTTTGACATCCAGGACGGGATGTCCATCCTCCAGGCTCGTCCGACCTCTTTGTCACCTAATATGTCACGCAGCGGCAAAGTGGATGTCCGAACCGCTCTACAGAGAGCGCAGCAAAGTGAATCCGATACATTGGACCCAGCGACAGAAGCTACACTCACAGAAGAGCTTGACCGAATATGGACCAGGATTCAAGCTCAGCCTACCTCCTATACCATGAACCAGACCGAGTTCGGTGTTTTCAACAGATATCGAGCTCAGTCCCGGTTCCAGAACGAAACCGCGCGGAGGGCCGTCGAACGATACTGGAACAGCAGAAGCGCAATCAATGATCACCAATAGAATTGCACCGAACACCGTGAGTTCGGATCGCCTCTTGCCGGTCCTGATCACTTATATCTTGGCTCAGATTGGCAGTCGTGCTACAATGATGACGCAGTCCAGCCAAGGCCGAATCCAAAAAGTGGCGGAGCTTAGAGCGTTAACATGAAACGGTATCCTGGTCGTTGTTTACATCGTGACACATCAGAAGGACGAGGTATTCTCAAGTGAAAGGGCGCTCGGGGGCGATAGGGTAGCTGGCGAATGGAGCAATGCTTATTCCCATCACTGCAGGACGCTAGCTTGAGGCCTGGAGATTGATACTGCATGGCCTTTGGGCTGCACGCATGCTGGCGTTCATCGAGACGGACGCTAAGGTCTATGATCACGGTCATACTGTCATGATCAGGACATGTTCGTGCATGAATGGCACGCCTTCCAAGCAGCTCTCCCAAGTCAAGGCTGTGATCTGAAGTCAGTTTCTTTATATTCAAATGCTAAGGGTCGTTGGGGCATACTCAGTAGGAAGGTCATGTGTGTGCCTAGCGGGACGGATGCTGCACTTATTGTTCGAGTTATCGAGCTTGCGTGAGGCGCCAAAAGAGGATCGATAGACCGAGAGAGACTAAGTCGGCCACTTTCTTGCGGCATGGGCCGCAATGCCCCGGTACTTCCATGACGCTTGCAGACCTCAGGGTTGGCGCGAGGGCTCTACGAAATGCCCACCCCCATGCAATCTCTTCTCTTGTAACATACCTACTCGTATAATCCCAGTTGGCTGCTTCAGCCGCTGCATTTGCTCTTTCTGATCAGTGTTGCATGCTCGGAGTTTTGCATTGTACAATACGCAAACCGAGGCCAGATGCTACGACAACGTAACCAGTCCAGCAGCAGCTTCGGTCTGCACATGACCGAGCAGTAGCAAGAGTACAACGTTTAGTCAAATTGACAGAATGGCCCCCTTCCCCCGTGATAAAGCTTTATAGCTGATACTATTATCTTCTTCGCCCAGCACTCCGGTCCTCTCTCATAGCCTAGCGTCACTGCGTGTTGGCTGACCTTTTCTGCGCCTCGATCATTGGAAATCATCCGGATATGTCGCTACCGAGACCATCTTCGCAGCAGAGACGGGCGATCGAAGTCGAGGTGATGCCTCCACACGGTCATGCCGGCCTACGGCTGTTGGGAGTAGCTGAGAGGGGCAGTTAGCTCTACGAGAATCGAAAGATTCACTCGCCCGGAGGCTCGAGGTACTGATGGGGGCGGACGGAAGAGCCAATCAAAAGTCAGGAGCACATTGTAACAGAGTTGCAAAACGAGCATGAAAACTGCAAAACGACTGGCCCGTTAGGATGATGCCTGGAGGAGTTGGAGATCTCCAAGTGCTCTAACGCATCTGGTTGCACGGCAGAACGTGCCAGGTTCGCACGATGTCATTGACACCATCAAGCATAATACCTCTTACAGAAAGAACGTCGAGCCGATCTTGGAGCTCGACCAACTCGTGCTCGAGGCTAATCTGCATTAGGGCCATATATCACACCGCTCAACGTTGATCACGACTTTCCGCTGCCCTGCCCACAGTGAGACACAAAATCGTAACCCTATGACGGTCTGACAACAAAGATTCTTCGCTCGACTACCAGCTGCGCTGTTATCCCAAACATCGAGCAGAATGTATTGCGAGCCACAGACAGCGCAACCGACGTTACGCAAGGTTCAACGCAGAGGAAAAGGACTAAGCAATAGTGTATAGAGTTGAAGGTCGGTCATAGCAATTGAGTTTACTAGGGCGGAAAGCCGGGCGTGTTCGGTAAAGTCAAACCTTGGTACGCCGTCAAGATGATGAGCAAGTGTTGAAGGGCTGTTAGGATGCTATCCGGAAGGGCAGGGCATATTCTCCTCTAGATTAAGAGGATCCAGATCTGCGTCTCAGGTAGTATTGCAGCAAATCTACCGCATCTGACCAACTAAGAAGGTCAGAAGTCATTACCACACGGGCGCCCGAGCGTTACCCGGACCAGGCCTCAAAGGGCTGGCTGCTCGGCGGCTCGGCAAAATTGCCGCGTGCGTCTTCCTCGTTGCCAAGAGGTTGTGGCCTGGCGCGCTCAGACCGTGAGCGTCAAAGATGACAACAATGTACGCTTTCTTTGTCCTTCTTATGTTGACACCGCCATGTTGGCGCTTTTCAACAGGCAGGGGCATCGACGAGGTGGTGCAGACGCATTTCTGTTACCATGGATAATGCTCACATCGCAGACCAAAATTACACACAGTCGACAGGTCATGGCCAAATGCGCTTTCGCTTGCCAACGACACCGTCCACACAGAGTTATCTCATGCAAGCGTGGCTCCCTTAGAGAGTCGCTGCTTGCCTCGACGTCGTTCGCTTTCATCTACCGAAACCGTGTGAACCACTGCTGAGGACTATTAGATGCTTTCGGACGGTCTTCTTTGATCATGTGCAAGTGGTTGACCTCCATGCTTTGTTCCAGGACCTCCACTTCCGGATGCGAATACTCCTTTGTTCATAGAAACCATGTCTAAAGCTTTCAAATTGATCATCTGTCCATGGTTCTTTCGATCACACGCTTCATCTCCTTCTACAATCATTAACCATGTTAGCACTATCCCTGGCCGTCCTGGCTGGGTCACTGGCCCTGACCGCAGCTCAACCCTGTGACCCCTCTTCTCGTGAGTGTTCCCTGTTCAAGGAGATACACCGGCTAACAAACCATAGAAGCATGTCTCGACCAGATCCCGGGCCTCAGTCAACCCTACGAGGTCGACTTCAGGAAGCAGAGTTCGCTTCCCAGTGACTGGATTCTCGCAGATTATGCCAATGTGATATTCAACAACGACATGGGTGCCAACTTCTCCTTCGTCAAAAGATATGATGCGCCATATATCTGGAGCAAGAACTACTTGATGTTCGGTCGTGTAGACGTTGAGGTGCAAGCGGCTCCAGGATCAGGCCTGATCACCGGCTGTGTCCTCATGAGCGACAACAAAGACGAGCTTGACTGGGAATGGTCCGGCAACAACTTTAAGAGCAACAACGGTGTCGTCCAAACTAACTATTTCGGCAAAGGTATTACCGGTAACTACGACCGCGGCACTCAAGAGGCAGTCGACAACCCAACCGGCTCTTTCCATACGTATTCCTACGACTGGAACGAGGAGAGAGTCGAATGGCTGATCGATGGCAAAATCATTCGAACCGTGAAGAACGATGGCAAGACTGATGGCGACTACCAGTACCCCCAGAGTCCTTCGAGACTCCATCTTGGCATTTGGAATGCTGGCGACCCCGACAGCCCAGAAGGCGTCAGAAACTGGGCTGGTGGCTTGCTTGACATGAACCAGACATATTCGGCGTACATCAGGTCTGTCAAGATCACTCCATACAAGCCATGCTCCAGCTACCAGTTCCCCGAAAATTTCAGCGGGATGTGGTCTGATGTTAAGTGCACAAATCAGACAGTCACAAATGACACAATCTCTAGTGGCGATACTTACTCTGGAGTCAACGAGACCTCCGGCGCTGACACGACTGCTCCTACCAACAACAATTCGGGGTCTAAGTCGTACACCATCGTGGCTGGTGACGATTGCAACAAGATCTCGCAAGCGCAGGGCTGCTCTGTGGATGAGTTGAAGGCTACCAATCCAAGCATTAACTGCAACATGCTTGTCGTTGGTCAGAATCTCAATATCCCTCAACAGGGAGGCTCCAGCAGTTCCTCGTCAGCTGCACCTTCTGGAAGCAGTTCATCAAGTGCTTCAGCTTCCGGCAGTGCTTCCCAGGTTACCACTACTGTTACCAACACGGTCACAGTTACTGCCCAGGTTGCTTCCGGTTCGACCTCTGTTTGCTCACCTACAGCCACGGTTACCGTCACGGCTGCCGCTGCCGGATCTGGATCTGGAGGGGCTACAACCGTCACCGTCACGGCTCCATGTAGCTCTGCTTCATCCTCCGCTGCTCCAGTTTCTAGCACCGCAGTACTTGCTCTCACAAACTCTCAAGGCTCCGCAATGCCCCAGAGCTCCACTCCGGTGGCTGATCAGACTTCCGCAACTGTCGCTCCCACAACAATTACCTCCACAGATAGCAAGGGCTCTGTCGTAACAACCACAAGCACTCCAGCCGTCAGTACTATCACCACTATGAGCACCATCACGACTATGTCTACCATCACAATGACCTCTCCATGTACCATCACTACTAACGGTGTGGTTACCACGAGCATGAACACGACAATCTCTACTACTCCCATCACAACCACTGTTCCTGTGACGTCGACCGTTGCTGCCGACACGACAAGCTCGAGCTCCTCCAGTAGCACACCTGTCGCTGCTGAATCGACTTCAGCTGCATCTTCCAGCTCGCCATCAAGCAGCACTACCCCGTCGGTGACTACTACCATCCCAACGACTCCATTCGAGACGACAGTCGTTGTGCCATGTACTACTTGCGTTGCCGGAATCACAACCGTTACATCCACTTGCAGTACCTACACTCACTTGACGACCATCACAGTACCTTGCAGTTCGTGCACTGATGGCTCGACCACAATCACTTCGACTAGCACGATTCCACTGACCACACCTCCAGTCACAAGCAACAACGTCACGGTCGATGCGAATATGCCGTCCACAAGCACAACTTCTTGCACGTCGCCAATGACCACCTGCTCGACTTTCATGAGTACTGGCACTTCATGCAGCAATAGTCAGACGACTGCTTGCGCCACCACCTCGGGAGTTTGGTCGACATGCGGAAACGATATCTGCGTTACGCCAACGTCACCTCCAACCTTGACACCGTCGACAAGCACAACTTCTTGCACGGCGCCAATGACGACATGCTCAACTATGGTCAGCCTCGTTCCTGTTTGCAGCAGCGGCCAGACATCGTCATGTGCAGAGAGTAGCCAGACATTTTCTAGCTGCGGTGCAGACATATGCGTGTCGCCAACCCCGCCAACAACCACGACCGCGTCCACAACTTCGACCGCGTCCACAACTACGAGCAATACCATTACCAGTGCTACTACAACTACAGCCCCACCGATCTGCTTGGTGCCGGGCACTACTTGCTCCACCACCACGACTGGCACGTCGTCGTCTTGTGCCGATGACCGTGGCTGCTATACCTTTCCCTTGACTTCCACGGTCTGTGCATCGACGATTTGCTATACCCCGACCTGCGCTCCTCCAGGCACGACTTGCTCGCCCACTACAAGCGGCACAATAACTACCTCCACCTGTGCGCCTACGATTTGCGTCACGCCCCCAGTGACTACATCCACTAGCAGCACGACTACCACCTCCACGTCGAGCTGCACGTCACCAGGTACGACTTGCTCGCCAACAACGCTCTCTGAGTCTACGTCGTGCAGCAGTGGTCAATCCACCAGCTGTTCTACCATTCCTCCGGTAACAACTGAGACTTGCGCTTCGACTATCTGCTATACACCACCACCAACACCGCCGCCAACAACCTCTTCCACCACCACCAGCAGTAGCTCTTCTAGCTCTAGTACATCGTCGACCACGTCCTCAACCACTTCATCAACCACTTCATCAACCACATCGTCAACCACTACATCGACCA
>Ga0210040_10006951_pt1 | contig 13878 bp, 10 predicted proteins | sample CryGeyCG12114_NA_FD_185462 | JGI IMG/M metagenome (GOLD analysis project Ga0210040, IMG submission 185462) | Groundwater microbial communities from aquifer - Crystal Geyser CG19_WC_8/21/14_NA (SPAdes) (version 2) | ecosystem: Environmental > Aquatic > Deep subsurface > Groundwater | place: USA... | reverse complement strand
CCTGCCGGCGCCGCACCGCTCGAAGCCATGTTGGGCGACGGCTGGTTCCTGATTCCCAACCCGCTCGATTGAAGGAGCCGCCAATGCCCTGGACCCGCGACGAGATGGCCGCCCGCGCCGCCGCCGAGCTGGAGGACGGCTTCTACGTGAACCTGGGCATCGGCATCCCCACGCTGGTGGCCAACCACATCCCCGCGGACATGCAGGTGACGCTGCAGAGCGAGAACGGCATGCTCGGCATCGGCCCCTTTCCGTACCTGGACGAGGTGGACGCCGACCTCATCAACGCCGGCAAGCAGACCATCAGCGAGCTGCCCCATTCGGCCTATTTCGACAGCGCGGCGAGCTTTGCGATGATTCGCGGCGGGCATATCGACCTCACCGTGCTGGGCGCGATGGAGGTTTCCGAGGGCGGCGACATCGCCAACTGGATGATCCCGGGCAAGATGGTGAAGGGCATGGGCGGGGCGATGGACCTCGTCGCCGGCGTCAAGAAGATCATCGTGGTGATGGAGCACAATGCCAAGGATGGCGGCGCCAAGTTCATCCCCAGCTGCTCGCTGCCGCTGACCGGCACCAACGTGGTCGACATGATCGTCACCGACCTCGCGGTGTTCCAGCGCCCCGACCACGCCACGCCTTTTGCCCTGGTGGAGCTCGCGCCGGGCGTCACGGCGGACGAGATCGCAGCGAAGACGACCGCGCATTATACGAGCTGAGGCGAGGCCCGGCGCACCCCGCGTCCTGGCCAAGGCCGCCGGGCAGCGCGGCAGATACTGACCACCTCGGTGTAGCCAAGCCAAGGAGCCCCGGTTTTCACTGTCGCAATTGCCGGCCCCACGCCTATGCTGCTGCGACAAAAAAACGAGGGGGAGAGGCTGATGATTATGGCGACGCGCCGCGAATCGGCCTGGGCGGCGCTCATCATCCTGACCGCCATCAGCACGGTGGGCTTCATCGACCGCATCGTGGTCAATGTGCTGGTGGAGCCGGTCAAGGCCGAGTTCGCGCTCACCGATGCGCAGGTCTCGCTGATGGGGCTGGCCTTCGCGGTGCTGAACATCGGCGTGGGCCTGGTCGTCGCCCGCTTTGCCGAGCGCGTGCGGCGGATGGGCCTGATCGCGGTCGGCACGCTGCTGTGGTCGGGCGCCACGGCGCTGTGCGGGCTGGCGGGCGGATGGACGCAGCTGCTGGTGGCGCGGATGGGCGTGGGCGTGGGCGAGGCGATCGGGCTGCCGGCGCTGCAATCGGTCATCACGGATTACTTCGCCAAGCACCGACGCGGCCTGGCGATTTCGGTGCTGATGCTGGCGCCGCCGCTGGGCGCCTTCATCGGCTTCGTGGGCGGCGGATGGATCGCCCAGAACTATGATTGGCGCTTCACCTTCCTCATCGCCGCCGTGCCGGGCGTGGTGCTGGCCTTCATCGCCTGGCTGGTGATCGCCGAGCCCGAGCGCGGCCGCCACGATCCGGGCGCGGGGCAGGACGTGCCGCCGATCAGCCAAGTGCTCGGCCGCCTGCTGCTGCTGCCCAGCGCGCGCCAGCTGGTGATCGGCTCCACGCTGGCGGCGATGCTCAGCTTCGGGCTCAATTTCTTCTTCACCTCGCTGATGATCCGGCGCTTCGGGGTGGGGCTGGGCGAGGCAGGGCTCTATGCCGGGCTCATCGCCAGCCTTCCCGCGGCGCTCTCGGTGGTGGGCAGCGGCTGGCTGGCCGACCGTTTCGGCGCGGACAGCCCGGCGGCCTATGCGCTGGTGCCCGGCCTGTGCCTGACCCTGGGCGGACCGCTCTACGTGCTCGCCATCACCCGCGACGATCTCGGGGTGCTGCTTGCCCTAATCAGCGTCGCGACCTTCCTCAATTTCGGCTATCTGGGCGTGACTTACGCGGCCTTCCAGAACCTGATGCACCCGCGGATGCGCGCGACAACATCGGCGGTGCTGAACGTGGTCTATGGCGCCGCGGCGGGCCTGGGCCCTTATCTCCTCGGCCTGCTCAGCGATGGGCTCAGCGCCGCGCGCGGGCCTGCTGGCGGCCTCACGCTGGCGATGGCGATAGGGGGCGCGCTCTACGTCTGGGCCGGCGTGCACTACCTGCTGGCGAGCCGCCGCTACGGCGCCGACCTCGCCAAGGCCGCGGCGGACGACGGGCGCTCAGCGGCGTAGCGGCAGCCACCGCGCGGCCGCTACCGAGCGCCACAGCCATTCGGCCGGCCCCTGGCGGAACCGGGCGAGCCACCAGGGCGACCACAGCAGCATCATGCCCACGGGAATGGCGCAGGTCGCCAGCGTCCCCAGGCGGCCGGCCTCGCCGAACAGGCCAAGCCCCCAGCTGGCGAAGATGCTCGCGAAGACGAGGCTGGTGGCGAGGTAATTGGTCAGCGCCATCCGGCCGACAGCCGTGAGACGGCGCACCAGCGGATGCGACGCCTTGGCAGCGAACAGCGCGATGGCGAGCGCGGCCCAGCCGATCGCCAGCACCAGGTCGAAGGGCGCGGACCACACCAGCGCATTGGCCGCGGTGACCACCGCCGAGAAATCGCTGGCGATTGCCGAAGCCGCGAGCAGCGCCAGCACGGGCAGGGCGGCGAGGATCGTCAGCCGAGCAAGCCGCAGCAGGCGCGCGCGCGGCCACTCGCCCGCCAGCAGCCCGGAGCGCCACAGCGCCACGCCTGCGAGCATCGCCGCGAGGGTGGAGGGCAGCCCGGCGAGCGCGGTTTGCAGCGGCCCAAGCGGATTGCCGAGCCGCCGGTCCAGCCGCTCGGCCAGGCTTTCGCGCCCGCGTTCGAGTTCGAAGGACAGCGCATCCGGCTCGGCACCGAAGGCCCACTCGGCGCGCATAAGCTCGCCGAACGGCTCGGTCCCGCTGCGCCAGCGCCACCAGTAATCGAGCCAGCCCCAGGTGTAGTAGCCCGCCACCAACAGCTGCGCGGCCACCAGCGCGGCGGCGATCAGCAGCAGGCTGCGCGGTTGCAGGCGAAGGAACAGCGGCAGCAGCAGCCCGGCGAGCGCGTAGAGGCGCAGGATGTCGTTGCCGGCGAGCAGCGTCGCGTGGGCGAAGCCGATGGCGAACAGCACCGCCATGCGCGCATAATGCCCGGCGATCGGGCGGGCCTGCGGGCGGGCACGAAGGATCGCCACGCCCGCGCCGAACATCATGGCGAACAGATTGCGGAACTTGTCCTCGATGAGGAGAAAGACCAGCGCCCACACCGCGATGTCGAGCGTTGGGGGCCCTTCTCCAAATCCGGTCCAGGCGCGCGGGTTGATGTAGGCCTGGCCGGGCATGGCGAAGACCAGCACGTTCATCGGCACGATGCCGATCACCGCCAGGCCGCGCAGCGCATCGAGCGCCGGCACGCGCTGGGGCAAGGGTGCTGGGGAGGGCCGCGCGGAGTCCGTCACGCCATGGCCCTGGCCCAGCACCTCATCATGGCGTGCGACAAGCGGCGGCCACCCTTCCTGGCGGGCCAGCGCCTGGTGCGGCCGGCCTGACCTCAGCCCAGCGCGGCCTTGAGGTCGTTCACCAGGTCGGTGCGCTCCCAGGGGAAGAAATCGCCCTCTGGCTTGCGGCCGAAATGGCCGTAGGCGGCGGTTTTCTTGTAGATGGGCTTGTTGAGGCCAAGGTGGGTGCGGATGCCGCGCGGAGTCAGCCCGCCCAGCTTGGCGATGCCCTGGATCGCTTCCTCGATCTTGTCGTCTGCCACGGTGCCCGTGCCGTGCGTATCGACATAGAGCGAGAGCGGCTTGCTCACGCCGATCGCATAGGCGAGCTGGATGGTGCAACGCTGGGCCAGGCCCGCCGCGACGATGTTCTTGGCCAGATAGCGGGTGATGTAGGCCGCCGAGCGATCGACCTTGGTCGGATCCTTGCCGCTGAACGCACCGCCGCCATGAGGGCTGGCGCCGCCATAGGTGTCGACGATGATCTTGCGCCCCGTCAGGCCCGCGTCGCCATCCGGCCCGCCGATCTCGAAGCTGCCGGTGGGGTTGATGTGGTATTCGGTCGCATCGCTGAGCAATGCGGCCGGGATCACGTCCGCGACGACCGACTTCACATAGGCGTGAAGCTCGGCCTCCTTGTCGCCGGTGTCGTAGCCGGGGGCGTGCTGGGTCGAAACGACGATCGCGGTGCAGGCGACCGGCTTGCTGCCCTCGTAGCGCAGCGTCACCTGGCTCTTGGCGTCAGGCTCGAGGAACGGTGCCTTGCGCGAATGGCGGTCGGCGGCCATCTGCTCGAGGATCTTGTGGCTGTAATAGAGCGTCGCCGGCATGAGATCGGGCGTGTCGTTCGCCGCATAGCCGAACATGATGCCCTGGTCGCCCGCGCCCTCATCCTTGTTGCCGCTGGCGTCCACCCCTTGGGCGATATGCGCCGACTGGCCGTGCAAATTGTTCTCGAAGCGCAGCGTCTGCCAGTGGAAGCCGTCCTGCTCGTAGCCGATTTCCTTCACGGTGTTGCGCACCGCGGCCTCGATCTCTTCCTTGGCACCCGGCGTCCAGCTGTCGTTCTCGTAGACGCCCTTGCAGCGGATCTCGCCAGCCAGCACCACGAGATTGGTCGTCGTCAGCGTCTCGCAGGCGATGCGCGCCTCTGGGTCCTTGGACAGGAACAGGTCGACGATGGTGTCGGAGATCTGGTCGGAAACCTTGTCCGGATGGCCTTCGGACACGCTCTCGGAGGTGAATAGATAGCTTTCGCGCATGGTGAACCCTGATCCCCTACAAGTCTTCAGACCCCTTGAGTTCGGGGGGAATAACGAGGGCGGCGCGCGATAGCAACGGCAGCCCCGCCCAGCAAAAAAGCGGCCCAGATCAGCACAAGCAGATTGCCCATTCTGGCGAACAGCGTGGGCGGCAGGGCGCGCGGCACCATGGCATCGATGCGGCCCATCTCGCCGGTGGGAAGGTGTGCGCGGACCACGCCGTGCGGATCGATCAGGGCGCTGATGCCGGTGGTGGTGGAGCGCAGCACCGGCAGGCCTTCCTCGATCGCGCGCAGCCGCGCCTGCGCCAGGTGCTGGGGAGGGCCGAAGCGGCCGAACCAGCCGTCATTATAGGGGTTGAAGATGTAATCGGGCCGCGCGGCCCGGTCCACCACCCGGCCCGAGAACTCGATCTCATAGCAGATCTGGATACCCGCGCGGCCATACTCGCCCAAGTCGAGCGTGCGCGGGCCCGGGCCGGGGATGAAGTCGAGCGTCCCGGGCACCATGCGGTCGAGGCCGATCGGCCCGAGCAGCTCGCGGAACGGCAGGTATTCGCCGAAGGGCACCAGATGCGCCTTGGCATAGCCGCCGAGGATGGCGCTGCTGCGGCCATCGAGCGCTGTGACCGAATTGTAGGCCCCCGATGCGCGGCCGTTTTGCCCTGCGCCGACGATCTCCAGGTCGACCGCGCCGGTCAGCAGCACGCTGTCCGGTCCGATCGACGTGGCGATCCGCCGCCGGGCGAAGGCGGGGCTGCCCAGCGCCGTGGTGCGGTCGTAATACCGCTGCGGATAGCCTTCGCGCAGATAGTCGACGAGGCCGGATTCGGGCCACAGCACCAGCCGTTCGGTCCCGCGCACCCGGGGGCGCGAAAGCCGCACCAGGCGCTGGAAGTTCGCTTCGTACAGCAGCGGCGCGTTCAGCCGCTCCTGGCGCAGATGGGGCTGGACGATGGTGACCGCGAGGCTCCCCTCCACCGCCCGAGGGGCAGGCCAGTACATGCCGCCGGCCAGGAGCGCGCCCGCGGCGGCGGCGGCCAGGAAACGCCGCTCCACCAGGGCCAGCGCGATGGCGGCGGACAGCATGACCGCGAGGCCGGAGAGCGCGTAGGTGCCGGTCCACGGCGCGAGCGCAGCGAGGCCGGGTCGGTCGAACGGCCCCAGCAGCGCTACGCCGAAGGGGTTTGAGGCATAGCCGGTGAACAACCAGCTGCGCAGCCATTCGGCGATGATCCAGGTTCCACCCAGGATCGGCGCGATCGTCCAGCGCGGAGCGGCCTCGCGCCGCCGGGTAAGCGCGCCCTGCAGCGCCCTGCAAGCGCCGGCAGCGAGTGCGGGAAACAGCGCGAGATAGAGCGCCAGCAGCGGCACCGCCGCCCAGCCGAGCACCGCGGGCATGTTGGCCTGGTAGGTGAAGGCCGTGGCGATCCAGTTGTTGCCGAGCGTGAAATGCCCCAGGCCGAACAGCCAGCCGAGCCACGCCGCTTGCCGCCATCCGGACGAACGTGCGACGAGCAGTGCGAAGCCGCCCATCGCCAGGAGCGCCAGCGGCCACAGGCCGAGCGGTTGGAAGCCCGTGGCAGCGACCACGCCGGCGAGCAGCGAAAGGAGGCCTGGGCGGGTGATCGTGCGCGCTTCAGGCGCGGCGGCTTCAGGCGTGCCGGCCGCAGCGCTTCCCGAGGGCGAGACAAACGCCTGGCCGAGCATACCTCGCCCCCCTTCGTGCCCGCGGGTGGCCACGCCGCCTCAGCTTACGGCTTCAAGCGTCTCGGGATCGCCGTCATCGGCGGGGCGCGACTGGCGGCTGCGGGTGCGCGGGGCGCGCGGCTTGGCGGCACGCGGAGCGCGGGCCGGCTTCGCCGCGGGCGCTTCGCCGGCATCGCCGTCGATCACGGTGCCTTCGTCGCCTTCATTGCCCTGCGGGTTGGAGGAGGCAATTGCGGGCGGCAGCGAGTTGGCATCAAGCCCGTCCGGGCCCACAGCACGGTCCGGCGCACCGGCCTCGCTGCGGGGGCGACCACGCTCGCGGCTGCGCGGCGCCCGGGTGCGGGCATCGCGGATGAAGGGATTCTCGGGCGCAGGCTGGGCTTCCTCGCCCTCGCTGCCGGGCGCGCCCTCGGCGGCGGACTCATCTTCGGCGGCCTCGGGCTGAGGCCGGGCGGCACGCTGCGGCTGCGGCTGCTTTTGCGGCTGCGGCGCCTGCTGCTCGCGCCCGCCCCCGTGACCATTACCGTTGCCCACGCTTGTGCTGTTGCCGCGCGAGTCCTGCGCGCGATCGTAGTAGCCGGTCTCGTCGTCTTGCCCATCTTCGTCGCCATCGTCGCGATCGGCGTAGCCGCGAGGCCGCGTGTCGTCGCGCTGCACCTTGCTGTCGGCCAGGACGCGGAAGTAGTGATCGGCGAATTGCAGGTAGTACTCGGTCTGGACGCGATCGTCGTTGAGCGAGGCGTCGTGCGCCAGCTTGCGATACTTCTCCAGCAATTGCGGCGCGTTGCCCCGCGCGCGGCTGTCGATCCGGTTGCCCTGATTGCCACCGCCCTGGCCGCCACGATTATTGTTGCCGCGGCCGCGGCGGCGATTGTTGTTGCGATTGGTGTTCAAGGAATATCTATCCTCAATTCGGGACGGGGGCCGGCTGAAGCCGTTCCCAGCCGCCAGACCCCTCTCGACGCGACCGCCACCATGGCTGGGCGCGTGCAACTCCATCTCGCGTAAGGGCGGTCGTCCAGCGGCCGCGAAAAGAAGAGATGGAGCTAATGGCCCGGTGCAAGGGCGCCGACCTAATTGCGCCGCCTACCGCTGACCTAGCCAACGAGGTAGCTACTCGCCAGGGCTTTGCCAAGTCCTAATCGCCAGAATTGCCGCGCGGGACCGGCCGGCCAGGTCGTTCCTGATCTGCGTCAAGAACCCCGCATGCCCGGCCAACGCGCTCACCGCCTCCGCCTGCGTGGCGCCGATCTCGAGCACCGCGCGCCCGTCCGCTGCGAGAAGCTTGGCCAGTTGCGGAAGCAGGGTGCGGTAATCGTCCAGGCCGTCAGCGCCGGCGAACAGCGCACCCGCCGGCTCGAATGCGTGCACCGACGGAGCAAGATCGGAATTGCTCTCCACGTAGGGCGGGTTGGCGAGGATCAGGTCGAAGCGCCCCAGCTCCGCGCTCCATCCCGGCTGCGTCCAATCGCGTTGGATGAAGCGGGCGCGGCCACCCGGGCCCGCGGCACCGGCAGGACGTGACGCGTTCACCCCGACGCGCCCGGCGTTGCGCAGCGCCACGGCGCAGGCGCGCGGATCGCGCTCTATCCCCACCCCTTGCGCCCCTGGCCAGACGGTGAGCGCCGCCAGCAGCAGCGCGCCCGACCCGGTGCCCAGGTCCAGTACGCGGCGTGGTGCCGCGCGGCCGGCAAGGGTCTCGCGCGCCGCGTCGATCAGCGTCTCGCTGTCGGCGCGGGGGATCAGCACCGCGGGCGATACCTCCAGGTCGAGCCCGTAGAACTCCTGCCGCCCGGTGATGTAGGCCACCGGCTCATGCAGCGCGCGCCGTTCGACCAGCGCGTCGAAGCTGGGCGGAACTGCCTCTCCTTGCCTGCGCAGCAGCAGCTCCGAGCGCGATACGTCCAGCGCGTGCGCCATCAGCACCTCGGCATCGAGGCGCGCGGTGTCCGATTTTGCTGCCAGCCGCTGCGCCGCCGCGCGCAGCGCCTCAGCCACATTCACTGCTCGATCGCCGCCAGCCGCTTGGCCTCGTCCTCGGCGATCAGCGCGTCCACCAGCTCGCCCAGGCCCGGCCCCGCCAGCACCTCGTCGAGCTTGTGCAGCGTGAGGCCGATGCGGTGGTCGGTCACGCGCCCTTGCGGGAAGTTGTAGGTGCGGATGCGCTCGGAACGGTCGCCGCTGCCCACCATGGCACGCCTCGCCGCCGCCTCCTCGCCATGCGCCTCCTCGCGGCGCCGCTCGTAGATGCGCGCGCGCAGCACCTGCATCGCCTTGTCGCGGTTGCGGTGCTGGCTGCGCTCGTCCTGCATGGCGACGACGATGCCGGTGGGCAGGTGGGTGATGCGCACCGCGCTGTCGGTGGTGTTCACATGCTGGCCGCCGGCGCCGCTCGAGCGGTAGATGTCGATCTTGAGGTCGCGCTCGTCGACATGGACATCGACTTCGGTGGGCTCGGGGAGCACCGCCACGGTGGCGGCCGAGGTGTGGATGCGCCCGCCGCTCTCGGTCACCGGCACGCGCTGCACCCGGTGCACCCCGCTCTCGAACTTGAGCTTGGCGAACACCCCGGTGCCCGCGACATTGGCGACGATCTCCTTGAACCCGCCCACGTCCGCCGCCGCCATGCTGACGGGCTCCACCTTCCAGCCGTTCTCCGCCGCATAGCGCTCGTACATGCGGAACAAATCGCCTGCGAACAGCGCCGCCTCGTCGCCGCCCGTGCCCGCGCGGATTTCCAGCATCGCCGGCCGCACGTCCGCTGAATCGCGCGGCAGCATGGCGAGGGCGAGCTGCTTTTCCGCCTGGGGCAGGCGTTGGCGCAGCTCGGCAAGCTCGGCATCGGCCAGCTCGCGCATCTCCGGATCCTGCGTGAGCGCCGCCAGCTCGGCGATCTCCGCGCGGATGTCGCGGATTTCGCCTGCCACCTTGGCCACCGGCTCGAGCTCGGCATAGTCGCGGCTGGCCGCCACGAAGGCCTCGCCCTCGAGCTGCCCCGAAGCCATCCGCGCCTCGAGCTCGGCGAAGCGGTTGGCGATCTGGCGGAGGCGGTCGTCGGGGATGGTCATAAAACGGCGTCAGCGAAAGCCTGAACGATCGCTTCCTGCAACTCGGGGGGAGCCGACGCCGAACGAAGGTGATGGGTGGGCGTCCCCTCCGTTTGTGCGGCACTGGCGACAACGATTGCATTCAGCTTAAGAGCCTTGTCGAACCTCTTTTTTGGAGAGCCTGCGGTTACGAGCTCTACCGACACTCCTCGTTGGCGTAGAATAGAAGCTACGCGACCGGCCCAAGGCAGGGTCTTCTCGTCTTCTACAGCCAAAGCTAACTGCAGCGGTGCCGCTGGTCGCTCCCCCACCAACATCGCCAGTCGCTCGATGCCCGCGGCCCACCCAACCGCCGGCGTCTCCGCCCCGCCAAGGCTCTCCATCAGCCCATCATAGCGGCCGCCCCCGAGCACGGTGCCTTGCGCGCCGAGGCGGTCGGTAACGAATTCGAAAGCTGTGTGGCGGTAATAGTCCAATCCGCGGACGAGGGCTGGGTTGCGGGTCCAGGCCACGCCCGCGGCATCGAGGCCGGTGGTGACCTGGGCGAAGAAGTCGCTGGCCTCACTCGAGAGGAAATCGTCGATGCGCGGGGCGTCGGCGACGAAGGCTTTGTCGCGCGGGTCCTTGCTGTCGAGGATGCGCAGGGGATTCTTGTCGAGCCGCTCCTGCGAATCTTCGGACAGCGCGGCGCGGGCGCTCGCGAAGTGCTCGATCAAGGCGGCGCGCCATGCCTCGCGGGTGGCGCCGTCGCCAAGCGTGTTGAGCTGGAGGGTGACGCCTTCAGCGATGCCGAGCTCTTTCAACAATTGGTCGGCGAAGGCCAGCAGCTCGACATCGGCCTGCGGCTCAGCGGCACCGATGATCTCGGCGTCGAGCTGGTGGAACTGGCGGTAGCGGCCCTTCTGCGGGCGCTCGTAGCGGAACACCGGGCCGTGGGTTGCCACCTTCAGGGGCGCATGCTGCTGCCAGCCGTCGGTGAGGAAAGCGCGGCAGATGCCGGCGGTGAATTCGGGCCGCAGGGTAAGCGATTCGCCGCCGCGGTCCTCGAAGGAGTACATCTCCTTGGAGACCACGTCGGTCGTCTCGCCCAGCGAGCGGGCGAACACCTCGGTGCGCTCGAACACCGGCATCTCCACCCGGCGGAACCGGTAGAGCTTGCGCACCCGTTCGAAGGTCTCGACCACATGGGCGAAGGCCTCGGCGTCGGGTCCGAAGATGTCCTGCGTTCCCCGGACGGGGCGGGGGGTCTCGATAGCCATGGCGCAGCGCGTTAGCTTGATCCGCGCGCCACCGCAAAGCGGTCCTCGCCCCCCGATGCGCATGCGCCGCATCGTCAGCAGCGGCGGAGCGGGTCTCCGCGGCCTCCTGCCGGCGCCGATGGGAGGCCCTCGACCACCGCCTTGATAACGACCTGCACGGTCGGCTTTGGCCATCTATCGAGGTCTGGTGCCCGCCGCCCCGACGCTGCACCATGTTGCGTCTGCGAAGAGACCGCGCCATGGTGCGTCCATGACATTCAAGCCCCGCTTCGCCCCCTTGGCAGTCGCCGCTCTTGCCGGCACCGCGCTCACCCTCGGCTGGCCAGCGCTCGCGCAGGACGCGCCGCGCTCGGCACCCGAGGCGCTGCCCGTGGCGATAACCGTTCCCGCCGCGCAGGATGAGCCCTACCCCGGCACGGTGGAACTGGCGATCGATGCCACCGACATCGAGCGCGCACTCTACCGCGTGACGCAAACCTTCCCGGTGCCACGCGGCGCGCGCGCGCTGATCCTCCAGCTGCCGCAATGGCTGCCCGGCAATCACGGCCCGCGCGGCCCCATCAACCTCATCGCGGACATCCGCTTCGAGGCGGATGGCGAGCCGATCGCCTGGACGCGCGATCCGGTGGAGGTCCACGCCTTCCACCTCCAGCTGCCCGAGGACGCCCGCGAGGTCACCGCCCGCTTCATCCACACCTCGCCTTTGCAGACGAACGAGGGGCGGATCACCATGACGCAGGAGATGCTCAACCTGCAGTGGGAGAAGATGACGCTGTATCCGGCCGGCTATTACGTGCGGCAGATCAAGGTCACGCCCACGGTGACCTTCCCCGAAGGCTGGGAGGTGTTCACCGCGCTCGATGGCCAGCGCCAATCCGGCAACCGGGTCAGCTGGGCCACCACGGATTACGAGACGCTGGTGGATTCGCCGATCTTCGCCGGCGCGCACGCGATGAGCTGGGAGCTGGGCAATGATGTCGACATGCACGTGGTCGCCGACGAGCCCGGCCAGCTCGCGATCGCGCCCGAGAACATGGACACTTACCGCAGCCTGGTGGACGAGGCGCTGGCGCTCTTCGGCTCCAAGCCGTTCGACCATTACGACTTCCTGCTCGCGCTGACCGAGCGGATGGGCGGGATCGGCCTGGAGCACCACCGCTCGAGCGAGAACCAGTACCAGCCCAATGATTTCGTCGACTGGGAGGAGATGGCGCACGACCGCAACGTCATCGCCCACGAGCTGGTGCACAGCTGGAACGGCAAGTACCGCCGGCCCGAACTGCTGTGGACGCCTGATTACCGCCAGCCGATGCAGGACAACCTGCTGTGGATGTACGAGGGGCAGACGCAGTTCTGGGGCTGGGTGCTGGCGGCGCGCTCGGGCATGCAGCCCAAGGACATCATCCTGGGCGCAATGGCGGGCTCGGCCGGCCTCTACTCGGTCCAGCCGGGCCGCGCGTGGCGATCGGTCGAGGACACCACGCTCGATCCGATCATCAATGCGCGCGCACCGCGGCCCTATACGTCCATCCACCGCGACGAGGATTATTACAGCGAGGGCGCGCTGGTGTGGCTGGAGGCCGACCAGATCATCCGCGAGGGCACCGGCGGCGCCCGCGGGCTGGACGATTTCGCCAAGGCCTTCTTCGCCGCGCGCGAGGGCGATTACGGCGAGGTGACCTACGACTTCGCCGAGATCGTCGCCACGCTGAACGGGGTCTACGCTTACGACTGGGCGGGCTTCCTCACCACGCGGCTGCGCACTGCCGGGCAGCCGGCGCCGCTCGCCGGCTTCGAGAAGGCCGGCTACCGGCTGGTGTGGAAGGAGGAGCCCAACGCCTATCGCGCTGGGCAGATGAAGACGAGCGAGTTCCTCGACCTGCTCTATTCCCTCGGCGTGAACCTGGATGACAGCGGCGAGGTCACGCAGACCTTGTGGGACAGCCCGGCCTTTGACGCCGGACTGGTCGATGGCGCGCAGATCGTCGCGGTGGCGGGCCAGGAATATAGCGCCGACCGGATCAAGGAGGCGATCACGGCCGCCAAGACCTCGGGCGACCCGATTGCGCTCATCGTCAAGCGCGGCGAGCGCTTCATGGACGTGCAGATCGACTACGATGGCGGGCTGCGCTATCCCTGGCTGGAGGCCGTGGCCGGGGGCGAGCAGGGGCTCGACCGCCTGCTCGCCCCCCGCGCCGCGCCCGCCAATGCCGAAAGCCCGGCGCCCGCCGGGTAGCTACTCCGCCGCCTCCAGGAAGCGGTCGTCGATCGAGGTCTCGGCCTGCCAGCTCTTGACCTCGGGCAGCACCTTTTCCGCGAACAGGTGGATGTTCTTGAGCGCCTCGGCCCGGGGCATCCCGCCGAAATAGACGTGCGGGAAGAAGGCCTGCGGATTGAACATCTGCTTCAATTCCCACATCCGCTCGATGATCATCTGCGGCGTGCCGGTGACCGCGGCGCGGCCGAAATTGCGGATGTAGTCTTCCGCCGCATCGCCGGTGACGACCATGTTCTCGTAGTGCTCGTAGCCCTTGAGGTTGGCGAAGGTGCCCGGCTTGTCGAGGCTGTAATTGGTGAGCGCCGCGCGCATCGTGTTGCGCAGGTACTTCTCGCCCTGCATCTCGGCATATTCGGCGCTCTCGTCGATGTAGTAATTGCCGCTGACGATGGGCGGCGGCGGCTCGCTATGCGCCCCGTTCACCTCGTGCCACACCTCCCGATACTTGTCGGGCCCCGGCGCGGCGCCGCGCTGCGGCAGGTTGAGGACCATGTTGCCAAAGCCATGCCGCGCGGCCGAGACCATCGAATTGCCCGAGAGGGAGCCGCAGAACTTGCGGCCCTCGAAGCTGCGGATCGGGCGGGGACGAAGCTCGCTGCGCGGGATCGTGCCGAATGCGCCTTCGCCCTCGATCACGCCCGTTTCCAGCGCCGGGATGAGCACGCCGAGGATGTCGTTGTAGAGGTCGCGTGAGGTGCTCTGGTCGATGCCCAGGCCGGCGAATTCGTGCGGCGCCAGCCCGCCGCCGAAGCCGAGCAGCGCGCGCCCGTTGGAGAGGATGTCGAGGTTGATGATTTTCTCGGCCAGCCGCGAGGGGTTGTGCCAGGGCACGATGATGCACTGGGTGCCCAGCTTCACGTGCCGGGTCCGCGCGGCGATA
>Ga0210040_10006950_pt1 | contig 13879 bp, 16 predicted proteins | sample CryGeyCG12114_NA_FD_185462 | JGI IMG/M metagenome (GOLD analysis project Ga0210040, IMG submission 185462) | Groundwater microbial communities from aquifer - Crystal Geyser CG19_WC_8/21/14_NA (SPAdes) (version 2) | ecosystem: Environmental > Aquatic > Deep subsurface > Groundwater | place: USA... | reverse complement strand
ACACAACTTTTACCCCGTTCCAAACAGAGTTTACTAACACAAATTTCATCTTGCGTTTTCAGGTGATTTTAGCTTTAACATGTGCAGCATAGGGCGCTCCCGTTGGTAATTACCTGACTCAGCCTTTGGCTTCGTAATAAGTCAGTACAGCTATAGTTACAGCATAGCGAGCCAGGGCCAGCCGTAAGATTGCATGGGGAACTCGATGAGTTTTCTTAAAAATGCGCTACCGGCGTTGGAAATTCAAAGTTGCACATCATGTATTAGCATTTAGCATTAGCATTTATTTATTTTCCGTCACACGTGATAAAATGGATCTTCTTTGTTCACTGTTAGTAATTGTTAGTTAGTTAATTAATAGCCTTTTTAAATTTATAGTTGATTTATTTTTGATCTTCCGAGGTTGGAATCTTTTCTACACCTTCTGTAATTCATGTTTGTATTGCATTCATTTGCATTGCTATTTGATATATGAAATATAAAAATAATATTTTTTAGACTTTAGCGTTAGACGTTTGGAAGACTACAATGACGAAGAAAACGGCTGTAGGAATTCAGTTGCCTACTGTGACCCATATTTCGGAAAGTCTATCTGATGTCCGTGAATTAGGGTAAAATTCCTGCTGATGAAACTTTTCACTTATTTTATTTTTCCTTCATAACCGCATGCATTTTATTCTAGATTCGAATTCATCGTCACTCGTATTTTCGATGAGGAGTACACGGAGCAGTACATGCAAGGGAAGACAGATATTCTTAAACCTTTTGGTTTGCCAGACTTGCTGCTTCCAACCCAAGGTAGGTAATTGTAAAAACCTATTTAGAAACCTAACTGTAACTGTAACTATAGGATATAGGATGTCTGATGTGTCTTCTTAATCTAAAAACGCCTTTTTCTGTATGACTAGATTGGAACACAGCAATAGCTGGAATAGTGGAAGTAAATGCAGATTACCTGGAGAGTCATGAAGAATTGAATCGCGAAAGATCGGCAGCATTATTGAACACTCATTTGGACTATTGTCAACATCTTGGACTCCCTGCCATCATTATGGATTTGCCGGATTGTGAGTCCCCGAATTTTTCTCGGGCCATCAATTCTAAACTTGTGGCTGGCATCAATACGGCTGTAAGTTCAATACTTAGTTGGGGTGATGTGTAACGTTCGAATTCAATGTGAACTGAACTGTTGTATGTGATTTGTTTTAGTACTGGATTCGAGTTCCAATGGCCTATTCGCATGAGATGAATGGAAGGGATTCTGAACTTGAAGTCCCTCGAAAACCTGAATCTTGGACAATGTGAGAAAAAATAGGAATTCGTCGGATTTAGGTATTGCCAATAATCTATCTATCTATCTTTAATCTGTTTTTGTATCGTTTAGGTGGAATAAACTTCACAGTGCTTGCAATTTTGAACGCCGCATATTCCCAGTATTAGAAGTGCCCGTAGACATTCCAGATGAGAATGAAATCCAAAGATGGCTGGGTGAACCAGTAAAAGCTCTTATTATTTCTCCTAGTGAGTCGTCCAAATAATAGACATACCGCCGACAAAATCATTCTGATTATCTTAACTAACTGTCTGAGTTTATATTTTATAGATTCATTTGTAAGTAATTCCAAAGGATTCCCGGTTCTACTTAAACGTTGTCAAAGGTTGGTCCGAAGATTTTTTGAGCATGGTGCTCAAATTATCATAGATGCAACAAATGACATCCCGTTTGAGAACTACAAATTCTACCGCCAGTATATTGAATATCTGTATTCTATTTTGGTAAGCTATGGCTACAGTCAGGCGTTTTTTGGTGTCTGGTATGCTGGGCTTTTCTGATTTTACATTTTATTGTAGCAACAAGATTTGATGGAGGATCCCAATTATCAATTCACTGTGGCGTGTGAGTCGTAGATTCATATCATACTTTAATGTGTTTTGCATAGTATGGTAACAGTATAAAAATATTTTTCTTTAAATGTAGATCAAGATTGTTTGCAAATGCCTTTGCAACCTCTCATGGATAATTTGGAATCTCACACTTATGAAGTTTTCGAAAAAGATCCAATCAAATATGAACTGTATGAGAAAGCATTGTACGAGGCTATATTATCCAAAGCACCTTCAGAACAAACTGAATCTTCTGAAGACTTGTAAGCAGACTAATATATCACATAAAACATAATAACATAAAAAATTGGATTCTTCTGACTAAAGAAGCGATTCTTTTTTATGGTGTTTTTAGAGTAGTAATGATCGTTGGGGCTGGACGAGGACCGATAGTGAAATGCGCTTTAGCCGCTGCCGAAAAAGCAAGCAGAAAAATCAAATTGTTTGCCGTGGAAAAGAATGTGAATGCGATAAACACATTGCTTCAACTAAAAGCTACAACGTGGGGGGACTCAGTGACTGTAATTTCATGTGACATGCGGGAATGGGCTGCACCGGTCAAAGCTGACATTATGGCATCCGAATTGCTGGGCTCATTTGGTGATAATGAGTTGTCTCCAGAGTGCTTAGATGGGGCTCAAGCTTTCCTAAAACGTAACTTTTACTAACAAAACTAAACTGAAAATAGCAGAAAACAATATGTTTGCGCTTCCTTGTCGTTTATTTTACCTAATAATGGACTTGTTCTGCGTATTTAGCGGAAGGAATCATGATTCCTCAAAGTTACACTTCCTACGTGGCTCCCATCATGTCATCCAAGCTATTCAATGAAGTACGCTCTGGACGAGAAGTGGACAAACATATGTATTCCCAATTTGAAATGCCCTATGTAGTCCATTTGCATAATAAGTATGAGTTTGCCGAGCCCCAGAAGTTGTTCACGTTCACTCATCCCAATTTAGGTGACGTTTATGTGATAAAATCTGGGATTTTGCTTGAATTTTATTTGATAGATTGATTGATTGATAAAATTTTTGTCCAGTGACTTCTATATTAATGGGAACACAACATTTTTAATAAAGGGTCACACTAATTCTAATTTGTATATCTGATTTTCTTTTAGAAATGAGAAGTAATAGCAGAGCCAAAAGTGTCTCATTTGTGATTGACCAGGATTGTGTGGCACATGGGATTTCAGGCTATTTCGAGTCAGTGCTGTTTGGGGATGTAAAAATGAGTATTTTACCTTCCACCCATTCGCCAGGCATGTTTAGTTGGTTCCCCATTATGTTCCCGCTTAGGGTAAGTAATACTTGAAATGCTTGTTCGGTCTCTTGTGTTGTTGCATGTTTTTTATTGTTTTTATCTTGGGATCCTAGGAACCCGTATTTGTGAAAGCTGGTGACAAGATGACTCTAAATTTCTGGCGCTGTTCAACCAAAAAAAATGTGTGGTACGAATGGTCTGTGGCTAGCCCCGTTCAAAGTTATATTCATAATGCTAATGGTAGATCGTACACGATTGGTCTTTAGTAAGTTGGAGCAAATAAAGTGATTCTTTTGTATTGTATAAGTATTTGTTCATGTTTTTTTTTGACAATATAAACGGTGCATAAGAACTCCTTATCATAATAATGTGTAGGGTGTCTTTTTGGCAAGCTGCATTGTAAATGTAATCTCACTCACTAGACTTACGGATGCCAGTGAACCGATAAACTGTTCAACATTCAAGTGCATTATTTGTTTTGTTTCGTTCATTAGTTTGTTGCGCAACCCAAACCCTAGTAAGGAACACGATTTCATTATATAGGTGTCAATCGTCCAATTTACAAATAAATGAGATCGCGTCTCCGGTTGCATTACATAACCAGTCAAAATGGCTACAAACTTGAAAACAAAAAGTTTCTAATGACTTCATTCCAGAAGTCGTGAATGATTTTTTCGTGATAAATATGGATTTCTTGCAAGGCGTTATAACTTTATTAATAACATCTGAAATAAATTATAAACTTTGCTAATCATTCTCTTAAATATACGTTTACGGTTGCAATCAAATTATACGGTCAAATTACACATAATCAAAAAAATCATGGCCCTGATCCATGTTTAATCAATTAGTCTCAGTCAGATAAAAATTATTCATAAGTACTTATAAATACTAATAATGAAAGACTGAACTTCATTTAATTGGCAGCAAACTAACAAAATATACTCAAGTGCTCAGAATTCCGGCTTGCAACATGAAATTTTTCTGCCTCTTTCTGTTACTTGGATTAGCAAGTCCCATTTTGTCTTGGCCCTTTAACGAAGACAAAATCCGGGGAGTCAATTTAGGCTCCTGGCTAGTGTTAGAGAAATGGATCACTCCGTCTATTTTTGATGGGACACCCGGATCTGTGAATGACGAGCATAGCCTATGTGAATATTTGGGTTATGAAGAGGCCGAGCGGAGATTGAGGGCACATAGGGACTCATGGGTCACTGAACAAGACATTGTGAATTTGAAAAACGCGGGCATCAACACCCTTCGAATCCCTATTGGCTACTGGGCATGGGACATTGCCGAGGGCGAACCCTGGGTTCATGGTTCGTGGGAATATGTGGTCAAAGCTTGTGAATGGGCGCGAACTCATGGACTCCAAGTTATGATTGATTTGCATGGCGCGCCGGGATCTCAGGTATTAAAAGAATTATATTATAACCTATGACTACTGAAAAAATACCTTAATTTAACCTTTGCCTGGTATTGCTTAACTAGAATGGATGGGACCACAGTGGCCAAGAGGGCGCTGCAGACTTTTTTTACGGCGACATCCATATTCCACGCACAGTACGCTTACTAGGAGAAATCGCTGAGTGGGCTAATTCAACAGAATGGCAGACCACAGTAGTCGCAATCCAGATTTTAAATGAACCCGTGTTATGGGACGACTACGACTATCGGCTGGACCGTTTGAAACGTTTCACACGGGACGCATATGATGAGATCCGGAGAAAGAATCCATCCATAGTTGTGGCCGTACATGATGCCTTCATTGGATATGAGAATTGGTACTATTTGAGGGATGACCCTCATTACTATTGGATGATGTTGGACACTCATTTGTACCAGGTGTTCAATGGTGATTGGACCGATTTGACTTGCGAAGAGCATATGGAGATTCCCTGTATTCATCAGTACGTAAAAATTTCTGATAATTTGGAATATGTGTGAAAGTTTTGACAAATTTTTGTTTTTTGCAGGCAAAAATTGATGGAAGCGAATGAAAAGTTGTGGACAGTGGTCGGCGAATGGTCTTTGGCTACTCCCCATATTTGTAGCAATCAAAGGACTTTTAGTCGCCAGCAGATTGGTGTCTATGAAATGGCCAGTGGATGGTTCATGTGGACTTTCAAGCACGGCAATGGCTGGAATGAGTGGGATTTTTTGGCTTCCCATGCTTTTGGCTGGATTGACTTGATGAATCAGAATGTAGCGCAGTGTCCTGCTATAAGCAAAATCCAGATTCAGTGAGTGAACCAGACCAGTGAACTGCAGAATGACGGCCGTTGAAATTATTATATTTTTAGTGTAGCGGAGGTATACAAAACATTAATATTTTTTGCTCTACGTAGCGTAACTACGTAACATTAACAAGGTAACTAACTTCCCTGTGAATTATGTGAATACTATGATAAAAAGTAGGCTTTTTAGTATAATTTAGTTGTTTAGTGTAATAGTAAAATGTGGATACTTGTATGCATGTAAAGCAAATCCATTTGTTTTCAATATATTAGTGAGAATAAAATTGAATATTTCAGTTGTGCACTTATTCAAACAGTTTTATGCTGAAATGAAATAGTATGTTTTCAAATGAAACCACAATCGACATCTCTTTTCATGGAGCACACTATGAGCGTGAGTACAGATCTAATTTATGAATATTTATGGGAAAATTTAACGTGCACCTTATCAAATGAGGTTGGAACTCCAACAGTAATACTTCGCAATTATGTTTGAGATGCATGCACACTCTTCAGAGAGTAATGAATGATCCTATCATAGATTCCAAGAACTCGTTAAACCCATTTGCATTGTGGCTTTTCTGGATGTATAAATTGAAAATAAATGCAGCAGTAATATCTGAGTTTTTTTAATTAAAATCCCATAGACTTACTCACACATTCACCATGAATAAGTACTCCACAACACTACTACTATTGCTCGTATCCTTTTTCACCCCAACGTATGCATGGCCATTTAGGCATTCCAAAATCCGAGGCGTTAACTTGGGGTCATGGCTAGTCCTCGAAAAGTGGATCACTCCTTCAGTATTCCAAGGGACTCCGGACCATGTAAAAGATGAGCACAGTCTGTGCCAGTATTTGGGCTATGCCGAGGCCCAAAGGAGACTGAAGGCTCATTGGGATTCCTGGGTCACCGAAAACGATATTGTCCGTTTGAAAAATGCTGGAATTAACATGCTGCGAATCCCGATAGGTTACTGGGCCAAAGATATCCAACATGGGGAGCCTTGGGTATGGGGTTCCTGGGACTATGTAATCAAAGCGTGTGGTTGGGCTAAGAAACATGGGTTGCAAGTTATGATTGATTTACATGGGGCGCCCGGATCTCAGGTGAGCCAAAACTGTTTAATTAGTGTTTTTGAAGAACATGATAGTAAATTAATTAACATTGCTAATATCAATATGTAATATTGAATAGAATGGTAATGACCATAGTGGGAAAGAAGGGAACACTGACTTTTTTTACGGAGACGCTCACATCAAACGGGCCGTGCGTATTTTGGGTGAAATTGCAAAATGGGCAAATGAGCCAGAATGGAGTAGTACGGTGGCTGCCATACAATTGCTAAATGAGCCCGTGTTGTGGAAAGATTATGATTACAGATTGAGTCAGTTGAAAAACTTTTACCGGCAAGCATATGATGAGATTCGGAAGTATAATAGGGGAGTGGTGATTGCAATCCATGATGCATTCATTGGCTATGAGAATTGGTACTATTTGCGGGATGATCCTCATTACTATTGGATCATGTTGGACACTCATTTGTATCAAGTTTTCAACAAAGATTGGACGAACTTGTCTTGTGACCAACATATGAACATTCCTTGCGAATTTAGGTGAGGATGGATTATATACTGTTCTAATCTTACTGCACTGTTACTGTGTAGTGTACAAAAGATGCTTCTTAGATTAGAATGTGAATGAAAAAATTGTCTTTGCTTTAGAATAAGGAGTTTTTCGCAATTTACAATCTCAACATATTACAACAAATGCATAAATATGTTATTTTGTCAAATCAAAAAATAATAATTGTTTGTGCTTTAGAATCTAAGCTAAGGAATTTTTCAGAGCTTTAAAATCTAAATTAACTTTCCAAGAAATGAGCCTTAATTTCGAGACTATCGTTTTAATATCGAATATCGAATAATTCAAGTACTAAATAAAATCTAAATCTAAAATCTTTATCCTTTTTTAGGGAACGTCTAAAGAAGGCAAATGAAAAACTGTGGACAGTAGTGGGAGAATGGTCCCTGGCAACTCCACATCCCTGTACTAATCAGAAAACATTCAGTCGCCAGCAAATCGGAGTGTACGAATCGTCAGCTAGTGGTTGGTTCATGTGGAATTTCAAACATGGCCAGGGATGGAAAGAATGGGATTTCCTAGCTTCCTATGCCACTGGATGGATCGACTTGAAAAATCAAAATTGGCCACAATGTCCTGCCTAAGTTCCGGCCGAGTTTGGAGAAATGTGTTTCACTAAAGTCTTCACTAGGTTTTGGAAATGGCATATAATATCTGATAGAGATTAGCTAGGATTGTTTTGTTTGTAAGTTGGATTGCAAAATCACCAGTGTCAAAAAAGTTGTCTGTAGCTAGGCAAAACACGGGTATGTGTTCTGAATCGATTTCATGTGAGCGAGGCATAATATTTAAATCTCATGTTTTTTCTGGCGCCTTTCTGTATGGGTCTTTCTTTACACGAGACGAATAATAATCCAGAGTAACAATTACCCAAGAGTATAATGTCTTTTATTGTGAAATTTCCATTTTTATATGCTGATTTCTTAATTATGAACAGTTAGTTTTAATGACCTTATTACTGAATCCGGCTTTATGATGACATTGTTTTGATGGAACTCAATTATCGTTTTTAGATGCAAATCATCACAGCAGCACGTGGTGTTTTCTTTGATTTAAAAACCAAAATGCGACTTTGACATTTTAACTATGTCGATCCAAGTGCTAATTTCTGCTCGTAGTCCTGAACATTGGATTCTTAGTATATCAGAATTCCCACTATATGTATAATGAGCCAAGTGAAAACTGTCTGTTTTTTGTGTGAAATGGAAAATGTAACATACATAACTTTACCTCAGAGTGCCCATTTTTCGCAAAATATCTAACTTTTGGACCGTCAGTCTGGAAGAAGGTTCAAATTCCAGGGATTCATAATAATTTCTCCGGTCCTGCATTTCCAATATTTGGCGCTCACATTTCTTTTGCAAGTTATCTGTATCCGATCTAAAATGTGAAAATTTGGGTGTGTTTGATCTTTGATCTATGTTTTTGCTATTTGATAAACAAATACCTGATATTCCTTAATTGGCTTTTAATGGCCGCCAATTGAGTTATCAAAACGTGCTGAGCATATTTTTGGTCCATGAAGTTATCTTTTTTACTTTCCCAGTTTTCCCACTCCAACTTCAAAGTTGAGAACAGGAACCTGTGTGATTTTTCATTAAAAAAACTTTGTTAGTAAAAATACTTGAATATTCAATTTTTTTGAATACCTTTTCTGCCTATACTGGCCACTGATTTCATTGAATCCAGCTTCAAATGTTTTTGCATCATGTTTCAACAGATTGATCATAATTTGGCCATTTGAATTTTCTCTCGACTCGCTAGGAACTGATTTTTTCTTATTTGAGCAAATATAGAGGCCCAACGAAGTGTATTCTTTGTCTACCAGTTTTGCCCTACAGAATGGACATGGTGGGTCCACATTTTCCTGGTCTTCACATTTTGTTCTATAAATTCAGTGAAAGTATTGAAAAAATGCTAACTCTTCACAATGTCATGAAAACTGAGCTTCAACTTACCGTATCCACTTATCAATGCATGGTTTGTGGAAAATGTGGTCGCACGGTGTCGCCACAATACCATGTGGAGCCACAGATTCCATTTTTTCGAAAATCGGGATTTTGCAAATGCAACATTCTTCAAATCTTTCCAATAGACAAGTATATGGCTCACACATTATGAACATTGAATACAAGTTATGTGCATTCGAGTTTTTCAAAATCCTAACTGAGAGTGCCCACTAATTTCAGTAATGCTAGTTAGTCAAAGTTTATAGGAAGTTTGTGTGAAAAATATCTAGGTTATTGTTTGAAATTACGCAGTAGCTTTTTTGTCAATAATGAACGTTGTAAATAATAATAATTATGATTTATTTTATTTCCTGTATGTTTAACATATGATTGTAAAACATGACTAAAAATTTAAAATGTTTCTTTTAAATACAGAAAATGAAAGAGCTTATAATTGAATATTCTTTACGGCTTTTTCCATTTCTTTAAAACTAAAATTACTTTGCTCAGTTGCAGCCATTTTCTTTTTTGCTGAAGTAATAATATCTTGCTCGGTAAATTTTTCATACTTTTTCAATCTGGCTTCAATCACCCTTCTAGGGACCTGATGTACATTTACTTTTACCAATTTGTCTACATTGAACGCCCAAGATGTTTCAGGCTCTAAAACTTTGACGTCAAATTTGTATTCCAAAGCTAACTCGACGTAGGGCAATGCTTCCATCATTAGCACATTCGTATTGTCAATTATGATTGGAGAAACGGATCCTCTCTGCAAATTTTCTTTGGCTCTATTTTGATTCCATTCATGGGCAATGCCTAACTTTTTCGGATCGAATTCACTCACTTCCGTTATGAAGTAATCATCCGTAGACAAAATTATCCCCTTCTTTTTTGTTGCCGCATGGATTTTATTGGCTGCAGTAGTTTTCCCAGACCCAGGTAGTCCACGCATTATAATCACTACTTTTGGAAATTTGCCTTCATTTATATCTTTGATTAATTTATCCATCTCGGACTTTGGGATCGTTTTTTTCTAGCAAATCAATAATTATGGGTACGTAAAATTACTGCGTGTTACACGTAACTCAATGGGGAAAATGTAATGCAAAATACCTTTCTTTGAACTAATGAGAATTCTTCCATACTATTTTTGTTTACGAACACAAACGCTTTCAAAAATTAAGCAAGTAAATAATTAGTTAAAGTTACACATGGGATAATTTCCATAGTCGTGTATTGCATGTGATTCCATGATTATGATAAGCTGTTTTATCAGCCATAAAATAAAGATAAATCTGCATCCATTACTAAATAGAAATCTTATCACACAGTTATAGTGATGTAGTCAGTCAAACAGCCACACAAATCAAATAGTTCCATAAAAGAGCCCGAAGTTTGTAATGCGCCAATGCATGTCCACATTTTCCATCACCATGCTATAAATCAATGTTCATATCACTCGATTATTGCTATCATTTTTATTTTACCTGCAACATTTGTGACAACCCATTCCGATTCCAATACAGTCATTAACTAAACTCTAATCTGCGTGCAGGTACACAAAACACAACTTTGTCTTCACCATCATAACTAAAAAGTTTTCCCATTCACACTGTCATTCCTTTCAAAGTATTATAACACATACAATTTGTTTCGTGGAATTTCTAAAAAATGCTCATCAAAACTGTGTACCCCTAGAAAACATAAACAATACCATGAACAGTGAATGTGGCGTAACAAGATCACAACTACAAATAAAAAATGACACTAATAATACGTGTTGACAGATACTCACTCACTCCCTCAAAAAATAAACTATTTATTTCTCCTCTTATAGGATCCTCACACATTTTTCACACTTGTCTACGACTCATTCTCTTGTAGTTAACGCAACTCTGTGTGCATTACAAAAAGCTTAAGTGTCATTAGAAATCCATAAGTACAGTTATAGTTGGTGAGTAAGTAATAAGCTGGAGTTGATATGTATTGTTGAAGGCTATAGGTCCATTCCGATATGCAATGAACTGTTTGCTAACCGAACCGACCACCTATAAGAATGGCACATTAGTTAGCTAGTTCAAAAAAATAGCTCTACTTTGTGCATGTTGTGCAAAACACATTTCATTAGATATATACGCAGCTTATACTTTTTCTGACTTGACTTGGAGAAAATTCACTGTTATGCTTTTCTCCTAAAACTGAACTTTGTACTAGCTATTGTAACGTGCAACATTACATTTTAGACCCTACGGAGAATTATAGTTCACCCGGACTAATTTGCAACAAGTTTTTCATCTTTTTTGAGTCAATGATAAAACCTACAGTAACTACTGCTACTGCATATTTTTCACTTGGTAAGTATGCACCTTAACCTGCATATACTTGACTATTTATTTTGTTAGTTAAAGTTAGCTGTGATATAAGGTGGCATAATCATTTCCTTCCGTTTTCTATGCCTTGATTGTGGGTTTGTGTTCCAACAAAAGCTGAATAACATTTTCATCAGCCAGGGTAGAAGTATCCCCAAAGTCTGAATCGCCTGCTGCAATTTTACGAAGTATTCGTCGCATAATTTTGCCAGACCGGGTTTTGGGCAATACGGGTGCCAACTGTATCACTTCGGGCGTAGCGAATCCACCGATTTTTTCTCGCACTACAGTGTATTAACATTTTAAATGTTTAGTTGGTTATTTTTTTGGTATTCTTGAATATAGTTAATTAAATTACCTTTAACTTTGAGCTCTCCAACTAACGAGTCAGAGAACATGTGTCCATTTCTGAGTGTGACAAAACAATACAGAGCTTCCCCTTTCACTGAATGTGGCATTGAAACTACTGCAGATTCCGCTACAGCTGAAAATCAAAGAGAAATTTTTTCGTTAATTTTGGTGCCCACAATGTCTTAAATTCTAGTAAGTTCTCAAACTATATACCTTTGTGTTCGATAAGGGCAGACTCTACTTGAGCAGTACTTAATAGATGACCAGACACTGTTATGAGAAAAAAGTCCAACTTAGACGAGGTTCTGGTTTGCACAATTTGAGCAAAATATACAAAAATTTACGAAATGTGAAGAATAAAAAACTATTTTTCACCATTTAACATATCATCGACTCTCCCCGTGATCCAAATATATCCATCTGCATCTCTTTTTGCACCTGAATAAAAAATATTTTTCAGTTAAACTGGATGGTGTACATATAAAACAATTGAATACTATGCAAGTAGCACTGAACTAAATGTAAACGTAATGCACACTGAAATGTAATGCATTCTACGCTTTAGAATCTAAATTACACAGAAATAAATTGTTTTGTGCTTTAGAATATGTGGAGTGGAACGGTTTTTTTTGTCTGTTTTTGGATCTTAAGCAATGCTTTTTCTGGGCTTTAGAATCTGGAGCTACCGATTTCGCTGCGCTTTAAAACTTAAAATGTAAATTTAAAAAATTCTGCGCTTAGTAGCTTTAAAATGAGAATTTTTTACCATCTCCAGTGCAATAGTATCCCGGGAATTTCTTAAAGTACGTAGTTTCAAATCTCTGATGGTCTCCATAGATCGTCCTCATCATTCCAGGCCAGGGTTGTGAGAATACTAAATAACCTTCCCCAGGTCCTTCAATTAGTTTCCCCTCTTCAGTAAGTAGAGCCGGGACGACGCCAAAGAACGGAAATGTCTACAATAAAAAACCGCTTAACAAAAATGGACACTTTTAGTTAGTTTACTGACTTTTAGTTTGTATTTACAGCGGAACCAGGTTTGGTTGGAGTTGCACCAGGCAATGAAGTGATGACATGTCCGCCAGTCTCAGTCTGCCAAAAAGTGTCCACAATTGGACAACGGCCGTCTCCCACTACATTGTGGTACCACAACCACGCTTCTGGATTTATTGGCTCTCCTACGGTTCCCAGCACTCGCAGAGAGCTCCTGTCATGCCTAGTTAGAAAAAGTAATTTCACATTAAACAGCGCTTGAACCTACTACATAGATAATCCATTTGCGCCATATAATGCTTAAAAGTAGCCAAGTGCTGGTAATTTCCTACAGTTTCTGGCGCTGTTTCGCAGAAAAATTGATTGAATTTTACAATTGCACAATATTTAGGGAATAAAATGGTACTAACTTTTTCACGGGCTCATCCCCAAACTTCATAAGAGATCGAATAGCAGTAGGAGCAGTGTAGAATTGATTCACTTTGTATTTATCGACCACAGCCCAAAAGCGAGAGTGGTCAGGGAAGAACGGAGTCCCTTCGAACATAACTGATGTAGCACCCATGCCCAAGGGCCCATAAGTCACATAAGTGTGACCAGTGATCCAGCCTACATCGGCAGTGCACCAATAAATATCTCCAGGGTGGTAGTCAAATACGTATTTGAATGTGGTTGCTGCATAGATCATGTAGCCCGCTGTGGTGTGAAGAATCCCTTTTGGCTTCCCAGTTGACCCACTGAAAACCAAAACTTAAACTTAGTTGGTTGTCAAGAACTTGCATGACAAGTAAAAATATAGAAGTTTTACTCGAAATATGAATTCTTCGAGCATAATGCAGTTTACGCGAATAATGATCAGTTCAAAAAGAATAATACTTTGAAATAAAAAAGAGCAAGCAAATGCAAAACACTGGGGACTCAGGGGATATGGAAACGTTATAGTTTAAAGTAAAAGAAGTCCCGAAAATTCAGAATTTAAGTTCTACAGCATTGAACATTTTCTTGCCCTAGACTCCAAAGAGCTGAAAAGTTGTTTACTTTAAATTCTAAAGTGCAAAGTACAACTGGATTCTACAAATTAGACAGGAACTTGACAGAGTTAGGTTAGGGTATCTTTTAAACACGTTAGACGCTGAACTGCTTTCACTAAATACACAAAAAATTAGAGAGGAATTAAGT
>Ga0210040_10006949_pt1 | contig 13879 bp, 15 predicted proteins | sample CryGeyCG12114_NA_FD_185462 | JGI IMG/M metagenome (GOLD analysis project Ga0210040, IMG submission 185462) | Groundwater microbial communities from aquifer - Crystal Geyser CG19_WC_8/21/14_NA (SPAdes) (version 2) | ecosystem: Environmental > Aquatic > Deep subsurface > Groundwater | place: USA... | reverse complement strand
TGTGCACCAGGACCGTCTGCATGTAGCCCTTGATCCAGCGGCTGCGCTGCCGGATCCAGTTGCCGACGGCCATGTTGGCCTCTTCGTACGTCGTCGAGTTGACGACGGCGACGCGGTGGCCCTGCGCGGACGCGCGGATGCCCAGGTCGGCGTCCTCGGTGACGTTGTAGGGGTCCCAGCCGCCCAGGTCGCGGAGCATGTCGGTGCGGAAGTGGTTGCTCGTGCCGCCCAGCGGGATGGGCAGCCGCAGCCGGTCCAGCCCGGCCAGGGTGTAGTCGAACCAGGACGAGTACTCCAGGGTGAACATGCGGGTGAGCAGGTTCTCCCGGGCGTTGAAGTAGTTCAGCGCGGCCTGCACGCACACCAGGTCGTCACCGCCCTTGCCGAAGGCGACGATCGACTTCTTCAGCTGGTCGGGGTCCGGGCGGTCCTCGGCGTCGTAGATGACGACGTACTCGCCGCGGGCGAAGGTCAGCCCGACGTTGCAGGCACGCGGCTTGGTCTTGGGCAGCGAGTGCGGGACGACGACGATCCGGACGAGGTCCGGCGGGGCGGCGGCGAGCGCGGCGGTGAGCGTCTCCGGGTCGTCCTCCTCCAGCAGGAGCAGGATCTCCAGCTTCTCCCGGGGGTAGTCCAGGTCGGCCAGGTTGCGCATCAGCAGCCCGACGATCCCGGCCTCCTTGTAGACCGGGACGAGAATCGTGTAGATCGGCAGGTCGGCGTCCTCCAGGGCGGCGACCTCGGCGTCGCTGACCTGCTCGACGGTCTCCCAGGCAGTGCCCACCGTGCTGATCAGCGCCTTGGTGCCCACCGCCAGGGCGACGGCGACGTTCACCGTGGCGACGAGCACCAGCATGGTCAGCGAGGGGTCCAGCACCAGGCCGGCGACGGTCCCGGCGAGCAGTGCGACGGCGGCGGCGATCTGTGGCCAGACGAAGACGGTGGACGCGGACTCGTCGGGGCGGCGTTCGGCCAGGGACTGCACCGCGTCGTGCACCAGCTCGTCGCGCCACACCGTGCGCAGTGCGCGCTGGACGTCCCAGTCAGTGGTGACCACCTGGCGCACCCGGGGGATGCCGGTGCGCTGCACGACCTCCTCGGCGATGTGCGCCGAGGGTCGGCCGGCGGTGGCGACGACGACCTGCGGCAGCCCGTCGCCGTCCTCCTCGACGCGCAGCGGCAGCCAGGTCTCGCGGGCGAGCAGCGCGGCGGGGAAGCGGCGGGCGAGCTCCTCGTCCACCTCGACCGGGTCGACGAACGCCAGGTCGGCGCCCCACACCTCGGCGAGGGCGACGTAGAGCTGGCGGCGGGTGACCCAGCCCCGGGCCAGGACGACGGCACCCAGCGGCGCGCCGACGCGCGCGTGCTGCTCCAGCGCCTCGGCGAGCTGCTCCTCGGTCAGGGCGCCCTGCCCGACGAGCACGTCGCCGAGCCGGTCCGGAGCGGCATGCCGGCCCGAGGCGCGGCGGGGCGCCGGACCCGAGGCGGCGCCACTCGGCGCGAACACTGTCACCCCGGGTCCGTCGGCAGGCCGCGCACCAGGCTGTAACCACGACGGCGGTGCCGTCACCCGGTCGGGGGACCCGCGCCGCCCGAGCGGGTGGTCCCGGGATCTTGCGGATCCCTTGCGGTTGCCTCGGGTGAGACGTGCGGTTGCCCGCCCAGAGTCGTCCGTGTCGGTGGGAGGACCCCCGGCAGCACAGACCTGAGGAGTGACGTGAACGCCAACAAGAGCACGCGCCGGGGAACGATGGCCAAGCTCGTGGGTTCGGTCGGCGTCGTCGGCGCGGCCGCGGCGGTCGCCGGGATGGGCACCTTCGGCGCCTTCACCGACAGCACCGCCCCCGCCCCGGTGTCGATCCAGTCCGGCATCGTGTCGATCGCGCTGTCCGCCGCCGACGGCACCGCGACCGTGCCGCTCGCCTTCAACGGCGTCGTCCCCGGCGCCTCGGTCACCCAGGTGCTCAACCTGGTCAACGACGGCGACTCCGCGCTGGCCTCGGTCCGGCTGGGCACCGTGGCGACGGAGTCCAGCATCATGGACACCGACACCGTCAACGGCCTGCAGATGACCGTGCAGTCCTGCTCGGTGGCCTGGACCGCGGACGCCACCTGCTCGGGCACCGTGACGACGCTGCTCGCCTCCGGCCCGGCCGTCCGGGACACCGTGCTGAGCAACCCGGCCAGCCTCGCTGCCGGCGCCACCGACCGGCTCGCCGTGACGCTGTCGCTGCCCGCCTCGGCCGGCGACGCGTTCAAGGACCAGGCCAGCGACCTCGCGCTCACCTTCACCGCCACCCAGCGGGCCGGCAGCGACCGCTGACCGCCTCGGCTGCCGCCATCGTGCAGCTGTCGGGGTGTCCGGAGGCCTGACACCCCCGTAGCTGCACGGTTACGGTCGCGCTGCGCTCCTTGCCTCACTGCTCTGTCTGCCGGCGGCGCGGCGGTGACCGTCTTATGGAACGTCAACGCGAAGTACCAGTTCTCCCTGGCCCGGGCCGGCGAGGTCGTCCGGTCCCTGGACCCGTTCATCCAGGACTGGGAGCCCGTCGGTCCTGGAGCTCGCCCGGCGGGTGACCGGCGTGGCCGTGGACACGGAGTGGCTGCTGGACCGGCCGCACCCGACCTGGCTGACCCCCGGCCCACCCATGCCGTAGCCGCCGTCCGCGGTGGCTACCGTCGGGGCCCAGCGGCCGCAGCGGGCGACCGCGGAACGGGGGTGCCCGATGCCCAACCTGGAGTCGCTGCGCCGGTTCGGCCTGGTGCTGGAGATGGCCGAGGCCGCCGGCAACGGCGACTGGGCCGGCTGGACCACGGTGCTCGCCGGCCTCGACGAGGACACCCGGGCCGACGTCGTCCGGCAGTCCTCCCTGGTGATCGCCATGCTCTGCGAGCGGGAGGCGGAGCGTCGCGGGATCACCCGCGACCAGTTCCTCGCCCAGTTCCGGGCCGAGGCGATGGACCAGCTCGGCTGACCTGCGGACCGCCGTGCCCGCGGGGACAGTGGACCGGTGCGCATCACGGTGGACGACGTCCGGGCGCTGCACTTCGACGACGGGACGCCGGTGACCGCCGCCTCGGCGATCGCACCGTTCGGCGACGGCTGGCTGATCGCCCAGGACGACTCCACCTGCGCCGCCTGGCAACGACCCGGCGGGATCTCGGCGGTGCGGGTGCTGCCGCCGGTCGAGGGTCACGACACCTTCTCCGAGGCGGCCGGGACCAAGCGCCTCAAGCCGGACCTGGAGGTGGCCTGCCCGGCCGAGGTCGACGGCGAGCCGGCGGTCCTGCTGCTCGGCTCCGGCTCGATGGACCGGCGGATGCGCGGGGTGCTGGTCCGGCTCGAGGGCGGGCAGGCGGTCGCCCGGGCCGCTGACCTGGGGCCGCTGTACGGCCGCGCTGCGGAGGCGCTGGGCATCGGCGTGGGCCAGCTCAACCTGGAGGGCGCCAGCCGCTCCGGGGACACGGTGCGCTGGTTCAACCGCGGCAACCTGGCCGCCGGTGTCCAGCCTGCCAGCGTGGACCTGCCGCTGGCCGACCTCGTGGCCGCCGTCCTCGGCCGGGTCCGGCCCGGGGCCGTGCCGGTGACCCGGCCCCGGCGCTACGCCCTCGGGGTGGTCGACGGGGTGGGGCTCGCGGTGACCGACGCGGTCGCGCTGCCCGACGGGCGGCTGCTGCTCAGTGCCGCAGCCGAGGACACGCCCAACGCGGTGGACGACGGCCCGGTGGTGGCCGCGGCCCTGGTGCTGGTGGACGGCGAGACGGTGCTGGCCACCGCGGCGTTCCCGGAGCCGGGCGGGCAGGTGCTCAAGGTGGAGGGTCTGGCGTTGCGCGAGGTGCGGGGCGACGAGGTGCACCTGCTCGCCGTCATCGACGCCGACGACCCAGCGACGCCGTCGCTGCAGCTGGCGCTGCGGCTCGCGCTGCGCTGACCCCCGCCTCCGCGGGGACGGCTGGTGCGGCTGTTCGGACACGATCGGGCGGATCCTGCGGTCTGCAGCCGTCCTGGGCTGTACCGTCCCGAGGCCGACGACCTGAACGGGAGACCCACGTGCGCCGAGTCCCAGCCCTGGCCGCAGCTGCAGCCACCCTCCTGATCCTGGCCGGCTGCGGGGACGACGGGGGTTCCTCCTCCTCCGGGTCGGACACCGCGGCCGAGGCCCGGGTCAAGGACGGCGTGCCCGGCACCGCCACCGCCTCGTCGTCGTCGTCGTCGTCGTCTTCTTCCTCCTCCTCGTCCGCGCCCACCTCGGCACCGACGGTCCCGCTGGACGTGAACGAGCGGGGCAACATCGAGATGGCCCTCGGGGACGAGGGGGCGATCACCGACGACGCCGGGGCCGACGTGGTCACCTTCTCGATCAACGCGATCACCCCGGACATCACCTGCGACTCCGGCTTCGACGACCCGCCGGCCAACGGCCACTACATCGGGGTCGACCTGCGGGTGACCACCACGGCGCTGGTCACCCCGGACGACTACGTGTCCTTCTCCGAGTACGACTTCGCCTTCATCGGGCCGGACGGCATCACGGTCACCAGCGTCGACGGCAACGCCTACACCTGCCTGTCCGACGCCAGGCTGTTCCCCTACGACGACCTGGGGCCCGGCCAGACCTACGTCGGGACGATCGTCATCGACGCGCCGGCGGCGTCCGGGACGCTGGTCTTCATCCCGTCCCTGATCGGCGGGACCGGCGGCTGGGAGTGGCAGTTCTGACCTCGGTCCGCTGAGCTGCTCGCCCACCTGCCGGGGCGAGCACACGGCTCCCGCCCGCCCCGCGCCGGTTCAGCGGGTCCGGTAGCGCGTGGACCAGGCCGCTGCTGAAGGCGCGCTCCTCCATCAGCTCCAGGTCCAGGCGGACGCCGTCGGGGAAGAACCGCTTGCCGCCACCGACCACGCTGGTGGTGATGAACAGGTGGTACTCGTCCACCAGGCCGGCGGCGATGGCCTGGGCGGCCAGGTTCGGGCCGTCGACGGTGAGGTCGGAGTCGCTCTCGGCCTTGAGCCGGCGCACCGCGTCGGCGTCGAAGGTCCGTTCGATCCTGGTCCGCGCGCTGGACACCGTGTCCAGCGTGGTGGAGTAGACGATCTTGTGGCGGCCTGCCAGTCCCGGGCGTACTGCACGATGTGCGGCGGCGCGTCGGGCTCGGTGTGCGCGGTCTCCCAGAAGACCATCGTCTCGTACATCCGCCGGCCGTAGAGGTACGTGCCGACCGGGCGGAAGACGTTGCCGATGAAGGTGTGCACCTCCGGGTCGTCGGCTCCGGTGCCGAGACCGCCCTCCGCCGCCTCGGCGTAGCCGTCCAGCGAGGTGATCATCGAGTAGATGAGCTTGGCCATGTGCCTCTCCTCCGCGTACGGACGCGTCGTCACCCAGCGGGTGCTGAAGGCTCTGACCGCACGCCGGCCCGGAACTCATCGGACAGCCGGGGAGACCCCGCAGCTGCCGGACCACGTCCCGGCCGGCAGGGGACCGCGGTGCCCGTCCGGCCGCCGGTCCGCGGGTCCGTCGTGGTGCGGAAGGCGGGATTCGAACCCGCACGCCCGAAGGCACCAGATCCTAAGTCTGGCGTGGCTGCCGTTACACCACTCCCGCGTGCGAGTGAGTGTAGGAGCGGCCACTCGGCCGGCGGAGCCGTGATCTGGCAGGCTGTCGCCCGTGCCGCGCAGCCCCGAGCAGATCCAGCAGGAGATCGACGCCGCCCGTGAGTCCCTCGCGGCCACGTTGGACGAGTTGGCGTTCCGCACCAGCCCACAGCGTCTGAAGGCGCAGGGCAAGGAGAAGGCGCAGGCGTTCCTGCAGAGCCCGCCCGGGATGGCCATCGTCGGCGTCGTCGGCCTCGCCGTCACCTTCGTGGTCACCCGGAAGATCGTGAAGGCCGTCCGCAAGCACTGACGTGGTCGCCGTCCGTCCGGCCACCGCGGCGGACGCCGGCGCCGTCACCGAGGTCTTCCTCGCCTCCCGCGCCGCGGCGCTGCCCTGGCTGCCCGTCCTGCACTCCGCCGAGGAGACGCGCGGGTTCATCGAGCACGTCGTGCTGGCCACCCAGCGCACCTGGGTGGCCGTCGACGGCGCGGACGTCGTCGGCTTCGCGGCGCTGAGCCCGGGCCACCTGGAGCACCTCTACCTCGCCCCGGCCCGCCGCCGCCAGGGCATCGGCTCGACCCTGCTGCGGCAGGTGCAGGAAGCCAGTCCCGGCGGGTTCGACCTGTGGGTCTTCCAGCGGAACACCGCGGCCCGGGCGTTCTACGAGCGGCACGGCTGCCGGGTGCTGGCGGAGACCGACGGCGCCCGCAACGAGGAGCGTGAGCCGGACGTCCGCTACGGCTGGGCCCGCTGAGGCGCACACTCGCGGGATGCGTCATGCCACGCCCGACCCGGTCGGCCCCGGCCAGGAGTCCGTCTGGGACTACCCGCGCCCGCCGTCGGCCCAGCTGACCGGGCGGCGGGTCGAGGTCGCTCTCGGCGGGCGCGTCGTCGCCAGCACCGGGCGGGCGGTCCGGGAGATGGCGCTTCTCGGCCCCCTCCCGGGCCCCGCGCCGAGCTTGCGAGGCGTGGGGAGGAGGGGGTCCTTGCGCTACTGGGACGCCGTCGTCGACGGGGTCCGCCATCCCGCCGTGGCGTGGTCCTACGAGCAGCCGACGGCCGGGTACGAGCAGCTGCGGGGTGCGCTGGCGTTCTACCCGAGCCGGGTCGACGCGGCGACGGTCGACGGTGAGCCGGTGCGCGCCCAGGCCGGGGACTTCTACGGCGGCTGGATCACCGCCGACGTCGTCGGCCCGTTCAAGGGCGAGCCCGGCACCCGGGGCTGGTGAGCAGGTACCCCCTGGGGGTACCCTGGGTGGCATGACGGGCTACGCCGGCAACAAGGACCAGGTCCTCGCGCGCCTCAAGCGCGTGGAGGGGCAGGTCCGGGGCATCGCGCGGATGGTCGAGGACGACACGTACTGCATCGACGTGCTCACCCAGGTCTCCGCCGCGACCAAGGCCCTGCAGGCGGTCGCGCTCGGACTGCTCGACGACCACCTCGGGCACTGCGTCCGGGACGCCGTCGCGCACAGCGCCGAGGACGACGGCGCTGCCGCCGACGCCAAGATCGCCGAGGCCTCGGCCGCCATCGCCCGGCTCGTCCGGTCCTGACCCCACCTCCTGAAGGAGCAGCAACCGTGCAGACCCTGGACTTCACCGTCACCGGCATGACCTGCCAGCACTGCGTCGCCTCGGTGACCGAGGAGGTCGGCGAGCTCCCCGGCGTCAGCGACGTCGAGGTCGACCTGGCCAGCGGCCGGCTGCACGTGGTCGGCGACGTCACGCCCGAGCAGGTGCAGGCCGCGGTCGCCGAGGCCGGCAGCTACACCGCCTCACCCGCGTGACCGCCGGGCCCTCGCAGGCCCGGCCCGAGGCGCAGACCCCGCTGGACGAGGTCCGCCTCGACATCACCGGGATGACCTGCGCGAGCTGCGCGAACCGGATCGAGCGCAAGCTCAACAAGCTCGACGGCGTCCAGGCCAGCGTCAACTACGCGACCGAGGCGGCCACCGTCCGCTTCGACCCGGCGCGGGTGGACACCGACCGGCTGCTGGAGACCGTCGCGGCGGCCGGTTACTCCGCCGCCCTGCCTGCTCCGCCGCCGGCGGACGAGGCCAGCACCGGGCTCCCCGACCCGGTGGCGCCGCTGCGGCAGCGGCTGCTGATCAGTGCCGCGCTCGCCCTCCCGGTGCTGGTGCTGTCGATGGTCCCGGCGCTGCAGTTCGACGACTGGCAGTGGCTGGCGCTGACGCTGGCCAGCCCGGTCGCCGTGTGGGGCGCGTGGCCGTTCCACCGCGCCGCCGTCGTCAACGCCCGGCACGGCGCCAGCACGATGGACACGCTGGTCTCGATCGGGATCTCGGCGGCCTACCTGTGGTCGCTGTGGGCCCTGTTCCTCGGCGATGCCGGGATGACCGGCATGCGGATGTCCTTCTCGCTGATCCCGGAACGGGGCGCCGGCACCGACGAGCTCTACCTGGAGGTGGCCTCCGCGGTCACCGTCTTCCTGCTCGCCGGCCGGTACGCCGAGGCCCGCGCCCGGCGCCGCTCCGGCGCCGCGCTGGCCGCCCTGCTCGAGCTCGGCGCCCGGGACGCAGCGGTGCTCCGCGACGGCCGCGAGGTGCGCGTGCCGATCAGCCAGCTCGTCGTCGGCGACCGGTTCGTCGTCCGGCCGGGGGAGAAGGTGGCCACCGACGGCGTTGTCGTCAGCGGCACCTCTGCCGTCGACCTGTCCCTGCTGACCGGGGAGAGCGTCCCCGCGGAGGTCGCCGCGGGCGACCGGGTCACCGGCGCCACCGTCAACGTCGGCGGCCGGCTGGTCGTCGAGGCCACCCGGGTCGGGGAGGCCACGACGCTGGCCCAGCTCGGCCGGCTGGTCACCCAGGCGCAGAGCGGCAAGGCGCAGGTGCAGCGGCTGGCCGACCGGGTCTCCGCGGTCTTCGTCCCCGTCGTGCTGGCCGTCGCCGTCCTCACCCTGGCCGGCTGGCTGGTGACCACCGGCGACGCGACGGCGGCGTTCACCGCCGCGGTCGCCGTCCTGGTCATCGCCTGCCCGTGCGCACTCGGCCTGGCCACGCCCACCGCCCTGCTGGTGGGCACCGGCCGCGGAGCCCAGCTCGGCGTGCTGATCAAGGGCCCGGAGGTGCTGGAGAGCACCCGCCGGGTCGACACCGTGCTGCTGGACAAGACCGGCACCGTCACCACCGGGCAGATGAGCCTGGTCCAGGTGGCCGGACACCCCGACACGCTGCGCCTGGCCGCCGCGGTGGAGGCCGGGTCAGAGCACCCGATCGCCCGCGCGATCGTCGCCGCGGCCGGCGCACCGCTGGCACCGGTGGCCGATTTCGCCAGCCGGCCCGGCATGGGCGTCAGCGGCCGCGTCGACGGCCACGACCTGGTGATCGGCTGCCGCGGCGAGCTTCCCCCGCTGCCCGCCGACCTGGCCGCCGTCGTCGACGCCGCGGAGTCCGCCGGCCGCACGGCGGTGCAGGTCGCCTGGGACGGCGAGGTGCGCGGCGTGCTCGTCGTCGCCGACACCGTCAAGCCGACCAGCGCCGCGGCCATCGCCCGGCTGCGCGCCCTCGGGCTCGCCCCGGTGCTGGTGACCGGCGACAACGCCGGGGCGGCCGCCGCCGTCGCCCGGGCGGTGGGTCTGGACCCCGACCGCGGGGAGGTCGTCGCCGGGGTGCTCCCCGCCGGCAAGGTGGACGTCGTCCGCACCCTGCAGGCGCGCGGCCGGGTGGTCGCGATGGTCGGCGACGGGGTGAACGACGCCCCGGCGCTCGCCCAGGCCGACCTGGGGCTGGCCATGGGCTCGGGCACCGACGTGGCGATCGAGGCCAGCGACCTCACCCTGGTGCGGGCGGACCTGGACGCCGCGGTCGACGCCGTCCGGCTGGCCCGGCGCACCCTGGCGGTGATCAAGGGCAACCTGTTCTGGGCGTTCGGCTACAACGTGGCGCTGGTGCCGCTGGCGGCGCTGGGCTTCCTCAACCCGCTGCTCGCCGGCCTGGCCATGGCGGCGTCCTCGGTGCTCGTGGTGACCAACAGCCTCCGGCTGCGCCGCTTCCGCTCGGCGGCCGGACCGGCCTGAGCTCAGGCGGCGTTGCGCACCGAGATCAGCGGCAGCACGACGTCGGCGAGCACCTCGTCGGCGAAGTCCTCCGACACCGGCACGCCGCTGAACAGCCAGCGCTGCAGGATCGGTGCGCTCGCCGTGGAGGCGACCGCCGTCCCCATGACCGGCTGCATCACCTCTCCCCGGGCCTCGGCGCGCTCCCAGACCTGGCGGAACGTCGCGCTCCACACCCCCATCGGGCCGCTGCGGAAGGCATCCCGCAGCCCCGGCTCGTGCGGCAGCGCCGAGAGCAGGGAGAGCGTGGCCGCGCCCAGCGGCCCGTTCACCGCGCGGACCAGCCAGCGCAGCAGGACCCGGAGGTCGCCCTCGAGCGACCCGGTGTCCGGCGCGTCGATCGACATCGAGCTCAGCTCGGCGACGGCGTCGGCGACCAGGTCGGACTTGGTCCGCCAGCGGCGGTAGATCGTCGCCTTGCCGACCCCGGCGGCGGCGGCGACGGCGTCCATGGTCAGGCCCGCGTACCCCGCCTCGGCCAGCACCTGGAGGATCGCGGCGCGGATCGCGCCGTCCCGGGAGGGATCGCGTGGCCGGCCGCCTCGGCTCGGTCGCTCCGTGGCAGCTGGGCTCAGGTCAGGCACACCTGAGACTAGCCGTGTTGATCTTCACGGTGCTCGCCGTGCCGACGTGGCGGAGGTCTCCCCGGAGGCGGCGTCCGCGCGCCTGCGTGGTCACGGTCTCACGGTGGGTCATCCTGCTGCGATGAACGGGCCTCTCGACGTCGTGCGTCCCTCGTGGGAGACCCCGCAGCGCGCGCGGCGGCTGCTGCTCGCCAGCGCGCTGGACCACGTGCTGCCCAGCGTCTCGCGGGTCGCCGGCGCGATGGGCCTGCGGGTGGGGACCGCGCCCGGCCTGCTCGACATCGTCGACGACGAGGGCGGCCGACGGATCGACCGGCTGCTCCAGCGACTGGCCCGCGAGCTCACCGCGGCAGAGACCGAGCTGGTCCGGGTGACCGCCGATCCGCCGAGCGACGGCGTCGCCCTGGCCACCCGGCTGCTCACCGCGCCGTCGCTGGCCGTGGAGCTCGCCCGGCGAGGGATCACCGTGGAGATGGGGCTGCTCACCGAGGCCGTGCTGTGGCCGGTGTACCAGCCGATCATGTCCCTCACCTCGGGCGGCATGGTCGGGCACGAGGCCCTGCTGCGTGGCCGCGTCGACGGCCGCGAGGTCGGCGGCGGCGACCTGTTCTTCCTCGCCGAACGGGGCGGCTGGCTGCGTCGGCTCGACCGGCTCGCCCGTGAGGCCGCCATCTCCGGTGCGGCCGGGTGGCTGGGCAGCGCCGACCTGTACGTCAACTCCGACCCGACCGCGGTGTACCGGCCGTCGGTCTGCCTGGCGAGCACCGAGCGGGTGGTGCACGAGGCCGGCATCGACCCGCGGCAGCTGGTCTTCGAGGTCGTCGCCTCGCACGCGGTGACCGACCGGGAGCACCTGCTGTCGGTGCTGGAGCACCACCGGTCGCTGGGCTGGCGGGTCGCGCTGGACGACGTCGGTGTCGGCTGGTCGAGCCTGGCGCTGGTGTCGGTGGTGCGCCCCGACGTGGTCAAGCTGAGCAAGTCCCTGGTCGCCCGGCTGTCCGAGCCCGGCCCGAACGCGATCGCCCGTGCGCTGACCGAGCTCACCCACCTGCAGGGCGGGGTGGTGGTCGCGGAGGGCATCGAGTCCGAGCTGGTGGCCGACCAGGCGCGGGCGGTGGGCGCGGACCTGGGGCAGGGCTGGCTGTTCGGCCGGCCGGTGCGCCCGGAGCCGGAGTCCGAGCAGGAACTCGTCTTCGCCTGAGGCGCCGTCCCGGGATCAGGTGACCTGATCATCGTTGCTCCTCCCTCACCTCCCACGGCCAGGGAGGAGCACGCACGATCAGGGGACCTGATCATCGAGCGCCCGCCGGAGGCGTTGCTGCCGCGGGGGGCGCTAGGGGCAGCCGGTGTTCCAGCCGATCAGCGCGGGCCAGTCGTGCTCGTGCCCGAGGACGCCGTAGCGGCCGGTGGCCAGCGGGAACAGTGCGCCCTTCTCCGGGCCGAAGCCCAGCCAGCGCGCGGTCAGGATGCGCAGCACGTGCCCGTGCGCGACCAGCGCCACGTCGCCGTCGGCCAGCAGCGGGCGTGCCTTCTCCAGCACCCGGTCGACCCGCTCCGCGACCTGCGCCAGCTGCTCGCCGGGGGTCTCGCCGGGCTCGGTGCCGTCGCTCCACAGCGACCACGGGTGGCCGAGCTCCGCGCGGATCTCCGGAGTGGTCTTCCCCTCCCAGCGGCCGTAGTCGACCTCGACCAGGTCCGGCTCGACCACCGTCTCGATGCCGCCGTCGAAGAGTCCGGCCAGCTCGGCCGTGCGCCGCGCCCGGGCCAGCGGGCTGACGAAGGCGTGCGTGATCTCCCGCTGCCCGAGCACCGGCTGCAGCCGCCGGGCGTCGTCCTCACCGCCGGGCAGCAACGGCAGGTCGGTCAGCCCGGTGTGCTGCCCGCTCGTGCTCCACTCGGTCTGTCCGTGCCGGACGACCACCAGCTCACCCACGTCGTTCCTCTCCTGCGGGCACGGGTACCGGCTCCGCTTCGGTCTCGCCGTCGGTCCGGCCACCCGCGGAAGCCGTGCCCGCGACGGCCATCACCACCACTGATCCCAGGATGACCAGCAGCGGGACGGTCCAACCGCCCGTCGCGTCGTGCACCGCGCCGATCACCAGCGGGCCGGTCGCGGCGACGACGTAGCCGCCGCCCTGCACCATGGCCGACAGCCGGCGGTTCTCGGTCAGGTCGCGGGAACGCCGCACGATGGCAATGAAGACGACGGTGATGCCCCCGCCCTGCGCCGCGCCGGCCAGGCAGCACCACAGGGCCCACAGCGACGGCGCGACCAGCAGGCCGACGGGCAGCGCGGCCCACACGACGGTCACCGCCAGGAGCACCAGCGACGGGCGCTTCCACCAGGCCACCAGCGCCGGCACCGAGAACGCACCGACGACGGCGAACACCTGGAACAGCGACGAGCTCGCCCCGGCCGCCGCCCGGGACATGTCGTTCTCGTCGGCCAGCAGGGTGGGCAGCCACGCCGTGGCGCCGTAGTAGCTGAAGGCCTGGCCGGCGAAGGCCAGGGTCAGCCCCCACGCGGCGGGCTGCCGCCACACCGAGCCGGTCACCACGGGAGGCGCCGGCGGCGGTGCGGTGCCGGCCGCCTCCGCGGCTGCTGCCCGGGCGACCTGGCGGCGGAGCGCCGCCGTCCACACCGCTGCGGCCAGCGCCACCAGCAGCCCCCACGCCGCCAGTGCGGCCTGCCAGCCGATCCGGTCGGCCAGCGGTGCGGTCAGCGCGGAGGTGAGCGTCGAGCCGAGGTTGAGCGCGGCCGTGTAGGCGGCGGTGACGACGTTGGTCGCGCCCGGGAAGTCCCGGCCGATCACCACCGGGACGACGACGTTGCCGACCGTGATCCCCAGACCGATGACGACGGTGCCGGCGATCGCCGCGGCGGGGGAGCCCAGCGAGCGCAGCAGCGTGCCCGCGAGCACCCCGGCCATGGAGAGCAGCACGGCCCGGTGGACGCCGGACCGGGCGATGAGCAACGACGCCAGCGGTGCGGCGAGCCCGAAGCAGAGCACCGGGATGCTGGTCAGCAGCCCCACGGTGCCGGCGCCGACGTCCAGGTCCCGGCGCAGGTCGTCGACCACCGGGGCGATGGCGACCAGCGGTCCGCGCAGGTTGAGCGCGACCAGCAGCACCCCCGCGAGCAGCAGGACCGGGAGGGCTGCGGCTCCTCCTCGTCCGCCCCGTCGCACGGCACCACCATGCCCTTGTGTCCGCGGTCACATGGCGGGGCGCCGGGAAGGTGCGGGGGCCCGACTCGCTTGTCCGCAGTGGGACCCCGGTGACACCAGCCCGGGGCGACGACTGACGGAGGAAGCGCATGACGACGTCCACCACCACCCCGCTGACCTTCGACCTCGGCGGCGACCTGACCGTCCACCGGCTCGGCTACGGCGCGATGCAGCTCACCGGACCCGGTGTCTGGGGCGAGCCCGCCGACCGGCCCGGGGCCATCAAGGTCGTGCAGGCCGCGATCGAGCAGGGCGTCGACTTCATCGACACCGCCGACTCCTACGGCCCGCAGGTCAGCGAGCAGATCATCGCCGAGGCCGCGTTCCCGTACCCCGAGGGCCTGGTCATCGGCACCAAGGCCGGCCTGACCCGCACCGGCCCGGGCGAGTGGCCGCCGGTGG
>Ga0210040_10006948_pt1 | contig 13880 bp, 9 predicted proteins | sample CryGeyCG12114_NA_FD_185462 | JGI IMG/M metagenome (GOLD analysis project Ga0210040, IMG submission 185462) | Groundwater microbial communities from aquifer - Crystal Geyser CG19_WC_8/21/14_NA (SPAdes) (version 2) | ecosystem: Environmental > Aquatic > Deep subsurface > Groundwater | place: USA... | reverse complement strand
TACCAGCTGCTGCAAGGCTACGACTTCTTTCACCTCTACGAGTCGCTGGGCACTACGCTGCAAATGGGCGCCAGCGACCAGTGGGGCAACATCACCACCGGCACCGAGCTTATCCGGCGCATGAGCGGCGGCGAGGGTAAGGCCTACGCCCTCACTGGCCAGCTCATCACCAAGGCCGATGGCACCAAATATGGCAAGAGCGAAACCGGTACCGTGTGGCTCGACCCTACCCTCACCTCGCCCTACCAGTTCTACCAGTTCTTCCTGAACGCGGCCGACGCCGACGTGCCGCGCCTGATTCGCGTGTTCACGCTGCTTTCACAGCCGGAGATTCAGGCGCTGGAGGCCGAACACGCCCAGGCGCCCCACTTGCGCGTGCTGCAAAAGGCCCTGGCCCAAAACGTTACCATCCGGGTGCACTCAAAGGCCGCTTACGAAGCCGCGTTGGCGGCCTCGCAGGTGCTATTTGGGGGCGGCGACCTGGCCAGCCTCGACGAGCCTACCCTGCTCGACGTGTTTGCGGGCGTGCCGCACCTGTCGGTACCGCGCGCCCAACTATCCGAGCTGGCGGCCGCCGACCTGCTTAGCGCCGCCACGGACAACCAGATATTCCCGTCCAAAACCGAAGCCCGCAAGATGATTCAGCAGGGCGGCGTGAGCCTGAACCGCCAGAAGGTGGCCACGCCCGACCAGCCCGTGGCCGAGCTGCCCCTACTCCACGACCAGTACCTGGTCGCCCAAAAGGGCAAGAAAAACTACTACCTCATCCGGCTCGTCTGAACCACGGATTCGCCTGAATTTCCACTCGTATAGCGTTTTGTTTCCCTACTCTCTCGGTTGGGCCATTCAAGCAAAAAGAAGCGGCTACCTCTCCTGAGGTAGCCGCTTCTTTTTGTCGTCCGCGGAATCCGAAGAATCCGTGGTTCAGCCTTACTTCTTCTTAGCGGGAGCAGCAGGCTTCTTGGCAGCAGCAGGTGCTGCTTTCTTAGCGCCGGCCTTAGGAGCGGCCGCAGCATCATCAGACGTGTTTTTCATGTCCTGCACTTCGGTCCGAATCTGCTGAGCCATGTTCTTTAGCTCCTGCATGCCTTTCCGTACACGAGTGCCGGCGGCCGAGTTATTCTTGTCGTAGAATTTCTCGAAATCACCTTCCAGCGACATTACTAAGTCCTTGAGTTTACCAAAATTGTTCATGTGATAGGGAGTTGTTTGGAGTGGAAAATTGGGTAAGTCAGGCTCTAATATAGCGGGATTTCAAATACATGCAATAGTTCAACATTTTTTCAAAAGGCCTTCTGCCGCGCGCCAAGGCCATTTTGGGAGATAAAATCTGCGTTTCCAGAGAATCACATTCGGGGCTCAATATTTTTAAAGTACAATAAAAAGCCCCGAATAGCAGTGGCTATTCGGGGCTTTTTATTATGGTGAAGCCTAGATGAAGTCCTACTCCGCTTGCACTTGCGAAGCGGAATAAAGCCCTTTATCGAGCTTTTCAGCCATAGCTTCGAAGGCCAGAATGGTTTGCTCTACGTCAGCCAGCGTGTGCAGCGCTGTTGGGATGAGACGCAGCATAATCACGCCTTTGGGTACCACTGGATACATCACAATGGAGCAGAAAATACCGTAATTCTCGCGTAAATCGAAGGTTAGCTGGGTAGCATCGGATATTTCGCCGTTCAAAAACACGGGCGTCACTGGCGACTCGGTGGTACCAATATTGAAGCCCTTAGCGCGCAGGCCCGATTGTAGGGCCCGTACCACGTTCCAGAGGTTATCCTTCAGCTCGGGCTGGGTACGCAGCAATTCTAACCGCTTTAGCGCGCCTGCTACTAACGGCATGGGCAGCGACTTGGCAAAAATCTGGCTGCGCATGTTGTAGCGCAAATATTCAATTACGCTTTCCGGCCCCGCCACGAATGCGCCGATGCTGGCCATACTCTTCGCGAACGTCGAAAAATATAGGTCAATGCCATCCTGAGCGTCTTGTTCTTCGCCCGTGCCGGCGCCGGTAGCGCCCATCGTGCCGAAGCCGTGGGCATCGTCCACGAACAGGCGGAACTCGAATTTGGCGCGCAGGGCCTGAATTTCCCGCAGCTTGCCCATGTTGCCCGACATGCCGAATACACCCTCGGTGATAACCAGGATGCCGCCACCGGTTTCGCCTACCATGCGGGTAGCCCGCTCCAGCTGCTTCTCCAGGTTGGCCATGTCGTTGTGCGGATACACAAACCGCTTGCCCTGGTGCAGACGCACGCCATCAATAATGCAGGCGTGCGACTCGGCGTCGTACACGATAACATCGTGGCGGCCTACCATCGCATCAATGATGCTCACCACGCCCTGGTAGCCGAAGTTCAGGAGTAGGCAGTCGGGCTTTTTTACGAAGTCGGCCAGCTCGCTTTCCAGCTGCTCGTGCAGGTTGGAGTTGCCACTCATGATGCGGGCGCCCATGGGTAAGGCCATGCCGAACTCGGCGGCAGCTTCGGCATCTACCCGGCGTACCTCGGGGTGGTTGGCCAGGCCCAGGTAGTTGTTCAGGCTCCAGGTCAGTACTTGCTTGCCGCGGAAAATCATGCGGGGCTTAATTTCACCTTCCAGTTTGGGAAATGCGAAATAGCCGTGCGCGTAATGCGAGTGGCTGCCCAGCGGGCCGCGGTTGGCGGCTATCTTGTCGAAAAGATCCACGAAGGAACAGGTTAGGTGTAGAAAAAACGGATGGGTAGATACAACGGAGAACCCATCGAAGTAAACAAAGTTATGAAAGATTGCAAAGGTACGGGAAATAGCCATTCCTTACTTGCGCGATTTAAGCAGCTTGCTGCTCAAACCGCGCAGTTTGCGCAAATTGCGCCACCAAAACGTCAACCTCGCGCCGTGCCTACTTCACTAAATTCCCCACATGACCACGATTAAGAAGCTGCTAGTAGCCAACCGCGGCGAAATTGCCCTGCGTGTGCTACGCTCGGCCAAGGAAATGGGCCTCCAAACTGTGGCCATCTTTTCGGAGGCCGACCGCCAGGCCCTGCACGTGCGCTACGCCGATGAGGCCGTGTGCGTGGGCGGCCCTACCTCGGCCGAAAGCTACTTGCGCGGCGACAAAATAATTGCCGTTTGTCAGGAGCTGGGCGTGGATGCCATTCATCCCGGCTACGGGTTTTTGAGCGAGAATGCCGGCTTTGCCCGCCAGGTGCGGGAGGCGGGCCTGATTTTCGTGGGCCCTACCCCGGAGGCCATGGAGATGATGGGCGACAAGCTCTCGGCCAAGCAAGCCGTGAAAACCTACGATATTCCGCTGGTGCCCGGCACCGACGAAGCTATTTCCGACGTGCCTGCCGCCAAGCGCATTGCCCAGGAAGTAGGCTTCCCGATTCTGATTAAGGCCTCGGCCGGCGGGGGGGGCAAGGGCATGCGGGTGGTGAACACGGCCGACGAATTTGAGGAGCAGATGCAACTGGCTGTGTCGGAGGCTACCGCCGCCTTTGGCGACGGAGCCGTGTTTATTGAGAAGTACATCGGCTCGCCCCGCCACATTGAGATTCAGGTATTGGGCGATGAGCACGGTAATATTGTGCATCTGTTTGAGCGCGAATGCTCGATTCAGCGCCGCCACCAGAAGGTGATTGAGGAGGCGCCCTCCTCGGTGCTGACGCCCGAGCTGCGCGCCGAAATGGGCCGCACGGCCGTGGACGTGGCCCGCGCCTGCCAGTACACCGGCGCCGGCACGGTGGAGTTTCTTCTGGATGAGCACCACAACTTCTACTTCCTGGAGATGAATACCCGCTTGCAGGTAGAGCACCCCGTAACGGAGCTGATTACGGGCCTGGATCTGGTGAAGGAGCAGATTAAAGTGGCGCAGGGCGAGCCGCTGGGCTTCCGCCAAGAGGACCTCACCATCACTGGCCACGCCCTGGAGCTGCGCGTGTACGCCGAGGACCCGCAGAACAACTTCCTTCCCGACATTGGCACGCTCACGACCTACGTGCGGCCCCAGGGTCCCGGCGTGCGCGTAGACGACGGCTTTGAGCAGGGCATGGACATCCCGATTTACTACGACCCCATGATTGCCAAGCTCGTCACCTACGGCGCCGACCGCCAGCAGGCCATTGCCCGGATGCTGCGCGCCATCGAGGAGTACCAGATTACGGGCATCGAAACCACCCTGAAGTTTGGCACCTACGTGCTGCAACACCCCGCCTTCGTATCGGGCCACTTCGACACGAACTTCATCCGCGACCATTTCTCTCCCGAAACCCTCGCCCCTACTCCCCCCGACGAAGCCACAGCGAAGGTAGCCGCCGTGCTGGCCGCCATGCTGCTGGAAACCAAGAAACCGCAAGCCGCTGCCGCCGCCACGGAAACGGGTGCGGCCACCGCGTCGGCGTGGCGCCGGAACCGGCTGGGGGGAAGGTAGGGGCGTCTTTGCTCTTTAGTAAAGACCCCCATTGTCCCGCCTTTATTTCGGGGTAGAATGCGTTCGAAGGGAGCCTGGCTAAAACAAAAAAGGCCGGCCCGCAGATGCGGGCCGGCCTTTTTTGTTTTAGCCAGGCTTAGTAACCGGGGTTTTGGACTACGTTCCAGCTTTGCACCTCCGTCAAGGGGATGGGCAGCAGAGGCGTGGGGTTCACCGACGTTTCCGTGGTGACGTGCGACATAGCCCGCGCCCGCACGTCGGCAGGCAGAACGGCCATGTAGCGGCCCGTGCGCACTAGGTCCCAGAAGCGCAGTGACTCCTCGCCGAACTCCACCCGGCGCTCGTGCCAGATGGCCGTTAGCAGGGCCTGGCCCGACAGACCCGCCGACAGGTCGGGTAGGGTGCCGGGAGGCGTGTTGGCGGGGGCGTACGTGAGGGTACCCAGCGTGGTGCCGGGCGGCCGCGTCGACATGCGGGCCCGCTGCCGCACTTGGTTCACCAGCGTCACGGCTTCCCCGTTCTTGCTAAGTCGGGCGGCGGCTTCGGCCTTCATCAGCAAGATGTCGGAGTAGCGCAGCTTGCGAATATTCTGAGGGCCTGACTCCGGGGCGGCGGGAGCAATGATGGCGGCCTTGCGGTTGAAGTAGCCGGTGGCATTCTGCGTGAGGTCAACCTTGTTGAGGATGCCCAGCACAATGTCGCCGTCCTTGATAACGGTGACTTCGAGGCGTGGATCGTTAGGCTCAAACTCATTGACTAAGTCCTGGGTAGGGTTGTTGAACCCATAGCCAAACGTATTACGGTTGTTCTGGAAAATGTTGCTGGTGGTACCCACCGAGATGGGGCCGTAGCCGAAGTTGGAGGTCCCGAACTGAATCTCAAACAGCGACTCGCTGCTGTTCTCGCCAATCTCTTGGTGAATGGCGGCGTAGTTGGGCAGCAGGCTGTACTGCGACGAGTTGATGACGGTGCTCGTCACATCATACACGTCCTGCCAGGTGTGGTTGTTGCCATTCACGGTGCCCAGCTGGTACATGATGACACGGGCCAGGTAGCCGTTAGCGGCGCCTTTGGTAGCCCGGCCCAGGTCGGCGGCGGCATAGGCGCTCTTTTCGGGTAGTAGGGCGGCGGCGGCTTTCAAGTCCTTCTCAATAAAAGCGTACGTCTCAGCAATGGTAGACCGGGTCACGTTGGTGGCTTCGGTAGGAAGCACGCTCTTTTCGAACAACGGCACGCCGCCCAAGCCTTTTACCAGGTTGAAGTAGAAGTACGCCCGCAGGAATAGCGCCTCGCCCTTCAGCCGCGATTTCAGGGCCTCATCAATGGTGCCCGCATCGATGTTGTTGATCACCGTATTGGCCCGGGCAATACCCGTGAAGCTATGCACCCAGAGCGTGGTCACGGTTTGGTTGGAGGCCGAAATATTCCAGCTTTTGAGCTCGATAAGGGGCAAAAAGTCGCTGGGCGAGCTGCCGCCTTTTGCGGCATCATCGGTCATCAGGTCCCCAAACATCCACTCGTAGGTCTGGGCCACGTACTGGCCGGCGGGGTCGCCCCACTTGGGGCCCTGGTCCCAGGCCGTCACGTCGTACACGGCGTTGATGGCCTGCACGGCATTGGTTGGGTCTTTGAACAGGTTATCCTGGGTAGTGGTGCCTAGGGGTTCTTTCTCCAGGAAGTCTTTGCAACCTGACACAACCACCGAGAGGGCGGCAATGGTCAGGGCGGGGAGTATATGGGAAATTTTCATCGTTTTGTAGGGGTGGTTAACTGCTTAGAACTGCACATTGAAGCCTAGGCGGTAGGTGCGCGCCTGCGGGTAGTTGCCATAGTCCAGGCCGTAGGCCAGGGGGTTATTGTAGAAAGCCGAGGTCGAAATCTCGGGGTCGTAGCCAGTGTACTTGGTGATGGTAAACACGTTATCAACCGAAGCGAACACCCGAGCGTTCCGCACCTGAATCTTTCCTAACAAACTCTGGGGCAGCGTGTAGCCCAGCTCCATGTTGCGGGCGCGCAGGTAGCTGGCATTCTCCACGTAGCGGCTGCTGAACCGGTCGTTGCCGTTGGTGTCGGCCGAGGTGACGCGGGGCTGGTTGCTGTTGGGGTTGCTGGGCGTCCAGCGGTCCATGCGGCTCGCGTAGAAGTTGCTCCACACGCCCACAAAGTCCGCCGATTTGTTCAGGTTGAAGCCCGCGCCATTGATGGCTTCGGCCCCCTGCACGCCGTAAAGCAAGATCTTGAAATCGATGCCCGAGTAGCTCAGGTTCAGCGAGGCACCGTAGCTAAAGTTAGGGGTAGCGCTGCCCAAGTAGGTGTTATCGGCAGCCGTGATGGCGCCGTCGCCGTTGATATCCACGTAGCGCACGTCGCCGGGTTTGGCACCCGGCTGCACCAGTGTGCCGGTCGAATTGCGGTAGGCATCAATCTCGCCCTGGGTATGAAACACGCCCTGGGCCTGCAAGCCGTAGAAATAGGCTATTTCACGGCCCACGTCGGTGAGGGTAGTGTTGCCGATTTGCGGGAGCACGTTGCCGCTGGCAATGGCGTTGCCGCCGCCCAGGCTGGTTACTTCGTTGTTGATCTTAGTGAAGTTAACCCCCACGTTGTACTGGAGCTTGCCCACCGCATTGCGGTAGTTCAGCGCCAGCTCCAGGCCACGGTTGCGCAGCGAGCCCACGTTGGCGGGGGCAGGGGCTTGGCCCACGTAGTCAGGCACCGGCAGCAGGGCAATCATGTCGCGGGTGCGGCGGTCAAAGTAGTCGGCCGTGAAGGTCAGCTGGCTATTGAAAAGCTCCGCATCCAGGCCCACATCAGTTGTAATGGCCGTTTCCCACTTCAAATTTGGGTTGTTGATCTGCGTGATGGCCAGACCAGGAGCGGGCGTTCCGTTGAAAATATAGGTCTGGTTGTTGTTGGCCACCGAGGCGTAGCCGTAGTTAGGCGCGGCATTCTGGTTGCCTACCTGGCCGTAGCTGGCCCGCAGCTTCAGCACCGACAGGTAGCTGACGCTCTTAAGAAACTCCTCGTTGGAAACGTTCCAGGCGGCGCCCACCGACGGGAATACGCCCGTGCGCACTGGTCCGAGGAACTTCGAGGTTTGGTCGAAGCGCAACGTACCCGTCACCAGGTAACGATCCCGGAAATTGTAGTTAGCCCGCCCAAAGTAGGAGAACAAGCTACCGTCGTACTGGGTGCTGCGCACCACGTTATCGGCGCTACGCGAGGCGGATATGTATTGCAGGCTAGCCGCGGCCGGCACGTTGTAGGCTGTGATCGAAATACCGTTGCCATAGCCGCGTTGCGCCTCCTGGCCCAGGGTAGCCGAGAAGGAGCTGTTGTCGGCGAAGGTCTTGTTGTAGTTGGCGTAGTTCGACCACACCCACGACACATTCTCCGTGCGCGTTTCAATGAGCTGGCTCGGAGTGCGCTGGTCTACCGGCCCGATGTAGTACTGCGGCAGGAACTGCTTAGGGTGGTTGTTGAAATAGTTGATGCCGAATGTGGAGCGAAACGATAGGCCCTTAAACAACGAAACATCTATGTAGCTGCTGCTGAACAGGTTGTTGTTCTGCACCTTGTTAAACTTTTGCTCATCGAGGTAGCGCGGCACGTTCAGCGCGTTGCGCGTGATGATGTCTTCGGTGTAAGTCCCGTTGGGCCCGAAAGGGTCGATAATCGGGTTTACTTGCAGCGCGTACTGCAGCACTTGGTAGGGCTGCGAGCCACCTTGTCCATCGCCGCTGCCCGTCTGGTTGTTGTTGGTAAACGTGGCCGCCACGCCCGCCTTGATGTTCTTGGTGAGCACCACGTCGTCGTTCACCCGAATCACGTACTTTTTAAAGCCCGAATTCTTGATGATGCCATTTTGCTGGAAGTAGCTACCACTCACCAAGTAGCGGTTTTGCTCCGTGCCACCCGAAGCCGACAGGCTGTAGTTGGTAATCAGGCCCTTCTGCGTCACCAGGTCCTGATAATCAACGCCTTTAGCATTAGTTTGAATGGCCTCTTGCAGCTGCGGACCGTAGCCAGGCAGCGGTATGCCACCGTTGGCGTAGGCCTCCGTCACGAGCGTGGCGTACTGGGCGGCAGTCGTCAGGGGTAGGGTGCGCCGAATCTGCTGAAAGCCCGTGTAGCCCGACAGGTTGAACTGCGTGGCCCCGGCCTTGCCGTGCTTGGTGGTGATTAACACCACGCCGTTGGCCCCGCGCGAGCCGTAAATGGCCGTGGCCGAAGCATCCTTCAAAATCTCCGTCGACTCAATATCGGCAGGCAGCAGAAAGCCAATGTCGGACGTCTGGATGCCGTCCACCACGTATAGCGGGTCGGCGTTGTTAATGGTTCCTACCCCCCGCACTCGGATGCGGGTCCCTGAGCCGGGCTGGCCGCTGTTGGAGGTAATCTGCACGCCCGCCACGCGGCCTTGCAGGGCCTGCACGGGGTCGGAGGTAGCTACTTGGGTCAGCTGCGCGCTGCTCACCGAGGCCACGGAACCCGTTAGGTCGCTCTTGCGCGCCGTACCGTAGCCGATTACAACCACGTTTTCCATTTCCTGGGCGTTTTCGCTCAGCGTAACAGTTAGGTTGCTCGTAGGCCCAGTTACGGGCACTTCCTGGCGCGTATAGCCCACGAAGCTGAAAATCAGCACGCTGTTTTCCGGCACCTGCAAGGAGAAGCCCCCGTTGGCGTCGGTGCTAGTGCCCGTCGATGTACCTTTTACCACCACGGCTACCCCGGGTAGGGCGCCGCCTTTGCCGTCGGTTACCTTGCCGGCAACCGTCACATCCTGGCTCACAGAGGCACCCAAGCCGAAATCGGTCCCGGTATCGATTGCAGAACTGGACCCGGAAGAAACGCGCAATACGATTCTGTCTTTATTCACTTCGTATTGAATTTTCAACGGAGCCAGAATCTCATCCAGAACGGAGGTCAGCGAGGCGTTGGTCGCCTGAATCGACACTTTTCGTTCGGCGCCTACCAGTTGCTGGCTATATACGAAGTGTACATTGGCCTGCTTAGCTACCTGGCTCAGGGTTTCCTTGATGGTTTGCGCATCTACTTGCAGCGTAACTTTACGCTCCAAGACAGTTTGCCGAATCTCAACCCGGTAAGGATGAGCAACGGCCATGCTGGGCACTTGGCACATAGCAACGGCCAACGGCAGCAGTGCCTTGATGGGATACCCAAAAGAGGGCGGAAGGTGTAGTGGGTTTTTCATAGTATGAACATGGATTGTGGGAAATGAAAAGCTGGTACAGCTAAGGTCTTTGAGCCGATAAAATATTGTTAATCAATTGATCAGCAAACAGATGGCCATTGCAAAATAGCAGGGCAGGAGTACATTACAACAAGGCCCTTATTTGGTTTGGCAACCTTGGCTACGAATGATAATTTGATCGGTATTTACTGAGTAGGAAGCGCCCAAAGATTTGCACAGCAAGTCCAGCTTTTCGGACAAAGGCTCGTCGTAGAAAGCGATGCTTACTGTGCAGTGTGCCAACTTCGCTTGGTCATAGACTAAGTGGATCCCGTAGGCTTTTTCGAGGGCCGAGAATACTTCTTTTACCGGGCGCGCTTCAAACTCTAAAGGCTGCGCAACCAACATTACTGGTTTGTCTACCAAGGTTTTATGCAAACGGTGCGTGGCCAAGCGGTACACCGCTCGCTGGTTGGGCAGCAATAATACCCCAGCAGTAGCCGGGTGCGTGGGCGTGGCATCCAGCTGCGCATCTTTAAAAGGCTGCACGTCCACTTTACCCTCGCGCACGGCCACCGTGGCTTCGGCTTCGTGCGGGTAGGCTTTCACGCGGAAGCTGGTGCCGAGCACGGTGGTCACCACGTGGTCGGTAAAAACGAGGAAAGGACGAGCCGGATTTTTGCGCACCTTAAAGAAGGCCTCACCTTGCAGGTAAACTTCTCTTTTGGGGCCGGCAAACGAACGGGCATAGCGCAGGCTGCTGCCAGGGTGCAGCTCAACCTGACTACTGTCCGGTAGCTGGAACCGCTGTACTAACCGAGTGGTGTTGTCCCAGCGCATCCAGCCCTCCTGCTCAATGGTAGTGGCGACGGTGTGCGGCAGCACCGTTGGTAAGGACGTCGTGCGCAGCAGTAGTCCCCCAAGGCCCAACCCCACGAGCAGCACGGCTGCCCACCGAAAAAGGGGAGCTTGCCCGAAGGTCAACGCCGGTTGCAACTCTTCGGCAGGGGGTACGGGCACCACCTTGCCCTGCGCGAGGCGCTGCCAGATAATCGTCTCTACTACCTCCGGATCCTGGCTGCACAGCATTGTCCGGTCAGACTCGCCCAGACGGTCGTACCACTGCTCCACCTGGGCTTCTTCCACGGGCGAGCAGTCGCCCTTGAGGTAGCGTTGCAGGAGGTTGTAAAACTCGGCTTCTGACATCATCCAGCGGTTGAGGTGGGCTGCTACCTGAGTAAGTCAAGCAACTCGCCCCTAACCCTAAACCGGATTAGTCTTTTTATTTAAAATAAAGCCTATTTACCATCTATATAATTGACTATCTGATCACTAAAAATATATTAAAATAGAAAAAGGGGGGTGATTATCAGTAAGAACTCTCTTAAGTAAGTTCGCAATAGCCGTAATGATTTGGTTAAATGGTACTCAATCGCCTTTTCCGACAGGTTGAGTCGCGCCGATATCTCCGTCACCGTGTAGTGATCTTCCCGGCTTAACTGAAACACCTGCCGCGACTTTTCGGGTAGCCTGTGGACGTTCTTCTCCAGCGCCGTTCGCAAATCAGCGAGGGCCAGTAAATCTTCCGTGTTGGTATCTGCCCCTGGTTGGTACATGCAGTGGTAAAGCTCGTAGCCAGCACGCAATTTCTGGGATTTCACGTAGTTGATGATCTGGTAGCGCAATGCGCGAAACAAATACTGCTCTAGCTGTTGAATTTGGTGGGTAGCCCGCCGATTCCAGAGACTTTCAAATAAGTCCTGCACGAGTTCTTCAGCAATTTCCCGGCTCTTTAGCTTGTGGTAGGCCACAGCGAAAAGTTGATAGCAATAGCGCTTGTAAATTTCCGCGAAGGCGCTTTCATCATCCCTTCGCAGAGCTTCCAGCAGTGCCGTATCGGTACTGGTAGAATTGCTGTGCGAAGAAGATGCCTGCATGAGATAAGAGTAAGAATATAAAGTACCGTTCAACGGCAGTGGTAGAGGCTACTACCTAGTTGTTGATGACCCGATGCCGTAGGGTGAATGGGATGTTATTGGTAGAGGCACTACCACCATTAACCCACTGCGTTGGGTGAAGTTCAGAGTAGTATAATTTCTGGGTGGAAATTAGATAAAGTCAATGAATTCCTGAAGCTGGAAAACACTGAAATTGAAGTAAATTAATACTTCATCCGTTCAGATTACGACTTGATTTCATAGTAAATAGGATAATTATGCATGCAATGGGTTGTGATAGGTAATAATCTTGAAATGTTAAAAAACTACCACGTACTATATAGCTTTTCATCATCGGCGAACGTTGGAAAGTGTTGCGAATAGTAACTGGCGGGGCCTAGTAAGCCACGGCAAGAAGTCAACTAAGCAGCAGAGCAAAGCCCTACACTGCTCACCTGTCTCTGGCACTATTCCCCCTACTCTATGATGACGCCTATTGATGGGAAGAAACAGAAATTACGAGCGCAACCGTCGGCGGCCGTTTCCGGGTTATTTCTTCAGCGTACCCTATTTTGGCATAACTCCTACCATGTTTAGCCAGATTTACCGACGGCGGTAATAGGAAAACTTTCTCAACTGAGCGCTGCGCTACTGTTGCGTATCAAATTATTATTCTAGTGGTTAAAAACCATTATTTCGTCGGCATTGTTTTGGGGAGAAATTTCTTGTTTCTCATGATTATTTATCGCTTGTACCTGACCGCCGAGGAACGTCAGACCCTGGAAGGCTGGCAAAAGAAATATAAAAGCCATTCGTATAAGCTGCAACGCATTCAGATACTGTTGAATAGTGACGAGCAGACGGGTCGCTGCCCCGCGCCTGCACTGGCCGCCGTGTTAGGCGTGTCCACCAAAAAATGGAGCGGGTGCGCCGCCAATTTTGCGAAGAAGGGATGAGCATGTTCGAGCCGAAGGCGCGTAAAACGCGTTCTGACAAGAGGCCGGGTGGAGGCTCATCTGACGGCCCTGCTTTGCCAAAGCCCGCCCGACGAGCACCCCCGCTGGCAACTGAAAATGCTGGCCGAGCGCTTGGTGGAATTGGAAGTGGTCGCGCACATCTCGACGACGATGGTAGCCCGGCTGCTAAAAAAAACGAACTCAAACCTTTTTACGGCCCGCAGCAGTGGGTGATTCCGGCCGAGCAGAGCGCCGCGTTTGTGTGCCAGATGGAGCAAGTACTCGACCTTTACGAGCAGGCCTACGACGCGGATTACCCGGTGGTTTGCCTGGACGAATCGCCCAAGCAACTACTGGATTACGAAGTGTTTACCACGTCTACCGGCCAGCGCTGCCGCGATTCGGCATACGGGCGCCGGGGCGTGGTGGAGTTGTTCGTGGCCACCGAGCCGCTGCGGGGCTGGCGCTGCCTGAGCGTGGAGGCCGACCACAAAGCGGCCACCTGGGTTCCGTTCGTGGCCCGGCAGATGGACACGACCTACCGCCACGCCAAGAAGGTGCGCTGGGTCATGGACAACCTGAGCACCCACAAGCTCAGCTTTTTCTACGCCCACTTTCCGCCCGCCGTGGCCCAGGCTTATCTGCGGCGGATGGACATCACCTACACCCCGGCCCACGGTTCCTGGCTGAATATGGCCGAAATAGAATTCTCCGTCCTCAGTCGCCAGGTCCTCGACCAGCCCTTCACCACGTGCGAGCGGTGGTGGAATAGTGGCAAAACCGCCAGAATGCGCGGCCCAAGCCCGCAACTGGCAGTTCAAAACAGCAGATGCCCGCACCAAACTCGCTAAATTATACCCGACTATTTAATGTTTTTCAACCAGTAGTGTGTTACCGATTCCTGCACTTCGCTATCTAGTTCTCCACTTAGCGGATGCTGTTTTACAAATAAATAATCCGAATTATAGCCTACAGCAGCGACATAAGCAGGCACTATTTCCTTCGTTACATAATACAGCGCCCGGTGTGCATGCAAGTCGATCCATGTAACTTTATAGTCATCTACTATATGGTCAGTACCATTATCAATTAATCCAAAGCAACTGGATAAGGACAAAGAGATAATGGCAACCCCGCTTGTACGCCAATTCATGTTATTGTTGCTTAGCTCATCCAGTTCACCCGCGACTCCGGAGTCCACTTGGTGGTAGTTTTCTTCAGCTGCGTCCAGAACTCAATCGAACTCTTCCCAGTGATGTCGCAGGCGCCAAATTTCGACTCGTTCAAGCCACCGAAGGAGAACGGCTCTCTCGGCATGGGCACGCCGATATTCACGCCAATCATACCCGCCGAAGCGTGGTCCATCACGTAGCGGGCGCTGC
>Ga0210040_10006947_pt1 | contig 13880 bp, 13 predicted proteins | sample CryGeyCG12114_NA_FD_185462 | JGI IMG/M metagenome (GOLD analysis project Ga0210040, IMG submission 185462) | Groundwater microbial communities from aquifer - Crystal Geyser CG19_WC_8/21/14_NA (SPAdes) (version 2) | ecosystem: Environmental > Aquatic > Deep subsurface > Groundwater | place: USA... | reverse complement strand
CGTCGGCTCGATGCCGGTGGAGGGCAACACGCAGCCGTACGGGCTGTGGCACGGGGGGGCGTCCGGCGTCCTGGCCGAGACGCTGGCCTCCATCGCCTCCTACGCGCACGCCCAGCCGGACGGCATGGCCGTCGGTGTCGACCTCAACGTCACCCATCACCGGCCGGCCCGCGCCGGCCGCGTGACCGGGGTGGCGACGGCCCTGCACCTCGGGCGGCGGGTGACCTCGTACGAGGTCGTCATCTCGCACGAGTCCGGCGTCCGCGTGGCCACGGCCCGCGTCACCTGCCACGTGCTGCGCCCCGGCCACGACGAGGCCCAGCACGACCCCGACACCGCCTAGCCTCACCGCTCGTGCCCCAGGTCGTCGCGCAGGTGTGGGTCCCGGTGCCGCCGGAGGCTGCCTTCGCGGTGAGCCAGACCACCGGCGCGGCCCGGCTGGCGTGGGACCCCTTCATCCGCGAGCAGCACCTGATCGACGCGGACCGGCCCGGCAAGGACGTCCGCACCTTCACCCGGTCACGCGTCGGACCGGTCGGCGGCTTCGCCATGGTGAGCCGCTACGTCTCCTACCGGCCGCCCACCTCGGTCGGGATGACGATGGAGCGCGGGCCGTGGTTCTTCGCCCGGTTCGGCGGCGGCTGGCGCTTCGACGCGGAGACGCGCGACGGCGTCGCGGGGACCACCGCCACCTGGAAGTACACCTACACCGTCCGGCCGCGCCTGCTGCGCCCGCTGGCCGAGCCGGTCGGCCAGCGGCTGCTCGGGCGCGAGATCCGGGCCCGCATCGAGGCGTTCCGCCGGGCCTGCACGGCGTCGACGGCCCCGTGAGCGCCGCGTCCTACGCCTCTGGACAGTTCGGGCCCTCCGCGCAAGGATGTTGCGTCACTGCCCGTACCTCACGCAGGAAATATTGTCTGACGTCCCATAACAATCACCCACGTCGGTCCCAAGGTCATAACGACCGGTAACGGCGTGGTCATCTTCGGTAACACGTCGGATATAACCCTGCGTAAGGCTGCGGCATCGCACCACGTCTCCCACCGACCTCGTCGGGAGGACGACGCGTCCGGTTTCCCCCTGGTCGGCCCTCCTTACGGGCCGGCTCCACCACCGGACGGGTGGCCGTACGACGAGCACGACCCGGTTGGCGCACGGTGCGCCGGCCGACATGTACGAGGAGGAAATCTCTTGCCAGGACGTTCACTGACGCGCATCGTCGCGCTGGGCGCGATCGCCGCGCTCTCCCTGACGGCGTGCGCCAACGGTTCAGACAGCGGCACCGGCAGCACCGGAGGGGACGCCCCCACCGATCTGGTCATCTCGACCGACCTGCCGCTCCAGGGCGCCAGCGCGTCGACCTCGGAGTCGACCAACAACCTGATCCAGCTCTACCTGGACCAGGTCGGCGGCAAGGCCGGCAACTACAACATCACGCTGAAGACGTACGACGACTCGACCGCCGCCAAGGGCGCGTGGGACGAGGCGGCCTGCGCCAAGAACGCGACCGACCACGTGGCCAACACCAACGAGGTCGCGGTCATGGGCACGTACAACTCGGGCTGCGCCAAGATCGAGGTGCCGACCCTCAACCAGGACAGCACCGGCCCGATGCTGATGGTCAGCCACGCCAACACCAACCCCGGTCTGACCAAGACCTGGGACACCGGCGAGCCGGACAAGTACTTCCCGGCCGGCACCCGCAACTTCGCCCGCGTCATCACCACCGACGACTACCAGGGCCAGGGTGCGGCGGCGTTCGCGGCCAACGACCTCAAGGTCAAGAAGGCCTACGTCCTCGACGACAACCAGACCTACGGCCTGGGTGTGGCCAAGGCGTTCGTCGACTCGGCCAAGAACAACAACATCGAGATCGTCGGCACGCAGCACTGGGACGCCAAGCAGCCCAACTACACCGCGCTCTACCAGGCGGTGAAGGCGTCCGGGGCGGACATGGTCTACCTCGGTGGCATCTACGACAACAACGGCGGCCAGCTCGTCAAGGACAAGGTCGCCGTGCTCGGTGCGAACGACGGTGCCGTCAAGCTGCTGGCGCCGGACGGCTTCACCGGCTACCCGGACCTGCTCAAGCTGAACGAGTCGAAGGGCATGTACCTCACCTTCGCCGGTCTGACGCAGGACCAGCTGGCCAAGGCCGGCGGCGCGGGCGCCCAGCTGCTCGACGCCTACCAGGCGAAGTACAACAAGGCGCCGGACGGCTCCTACCCGCTCTACGGCGTGGCGGCGGTCCAGGTCATCCTCGACGCCATCGCGAAGTCGGACGGCACCCGCAAGAGCGTGACCGACCAGGTGCTGGGCGGTGCGGGGATCACGATCCCGGCCGACCAGTCGGTGCTGGGCAAGGAGATCAAGATCGACCCGACCACCGGTGACACCAGTGCGAAGGACCTGACGATCGAGATCGTGAAGGACGGCAAGGAGACCTTCGAGAAGTCGCAGACCATCTCCTGATCGCCAGCCGCCGGGCCCGGGAACGTCTTCCGGGCCCGGCGGTTCTTCTCGTCCGCTCCACCCCGATCGTCATCCGCAGGGTCGCTCGACCCGGCTCACCACCGGCGCACCGCAGCGCCGCTCTCCGAAAGGTTGACCTGTGGCCACAGCGTCGCTCGTCGTCGGGGGCACCCAGAGGAAGGCCAAGGTCCGGCTCGGACCCATGGTCGAACGCGTCCTCGGGTACGCCATCGTCGCCCTGATCCTCGTCTGGTTCGTCGCGAACATCGTCGCCGACCCCGACCGCTTCCTCGGCTCCCTGCTCGTCGGCCTCCAGAACGGTCTGCTCTACGCCCTCGTCGCCCTCGGGTACACGATGGTCTACGGCATCGTGGAGCTGATCAACTTCGCCCACGGCGACCTGTTCATGCTCACCACGATCATCGCCGCCGGCCTCATGGTCAGCCTGCTCGGCGTGACTCAGATCGGCCTGGTCAGCGTCGTGGCCCTGCTGCTGGCCCTCGTCGTCTGCATGGCGGCCGGCGGGTTCATCAACATGTCGGCCGAGTTCCTGGCCTACCGCCGGCTCCGGTCGGCCCCCAAGCTGGCCCCGCTGATGACCGCGGTCGGCATCAGCTTCATCTTCCGCGGCATCGCCCAGCAGGAGTACGTCAACGGGTCGGCCCAGAAGAACTGGCCGATCAGCTGGGGCGGGCCCCAGGTCGAGGGCGTCTACATCTACAAGCTGGTCATGGTGTTCGCCGTGACCGTGCCGCTGCTGCTGCTCATGACCTGGATCGTGTCGCGGACCAAGATGGGCAAGGCGATGCGGGCCGTCGCGCAGGACCAGGACGGCGCGCGCCTGATGGGGATCAACGTCAACGGCACGATCTCCTTCGTCTTCGGCCTCGGCGGTGCGCTGGCCGGTGCGGCCGGCGTCCTCTACTTCCTGTGCCAGACCCAGACCTACTACGACACGGGTACCCAGCTCGGCCTGATCGCGTTCACGGCCGCGGTGCTCGGGGGGATCGGCAACCTGACGGGCGCGGTCGTCGGCGGCCTCGCGATCGGCATCATCCAGGCCCTCAACGAGGGCGCGGCGTACGGGCTCGGCTCCAACTGGTCGCAGAGCGTCGTCTTCGTCATCCTGATCATCCTGATGGTCTTCAAGCCCGAGGGCATCTTCGGCCGCCCGACGACCGAGAAGGTGTAGAGCCATGGCTGCTGCCAGTCCAGGTGCGACGCACGCGATCGCACCCGAGCGCAACCTCCGGCGGTTCGCGTGGCCCGTCGGCTACGTGGTCGTCATCCTGTTCCTGTTCTTCCTCTACCAGTCGATCCTGCCCAGCCTCGTGAAGCCGGTGCAGGCCCCGATCCTCGCGTGGCTGCCCGTCGCGACGATCAACGAGTGCCTCATGTGGGCGATCATGGCGCTCGGGCTGAACGTGGTCGTCGGTTACGCCGGCCTCCTCGACCTCGGCTACGTCGCCTTCTGGGCCCTCGGCGGCTACACCGCGGGCTGGCTGATGGCCTTCCCGTTCAACTGGACCTTCAACTTCCACCTGTTCTCGCCGGTCCGGGCCAACGCCCCCGGCACGCACATCAACTTCTGGCTGGTGTGCATCGTCGCCGGCGTCCTGTGCTCGATCCTCGGCCTGATCATCGGCGCACCGACGCTGCGGCTCCGCGGCGACTACCTCGCGCTGGTGACCCTGGGCTTCGGCGAGGTGATCACCCAGTTCTTCCGGAACTCGGGCGACATCGCGGGCTACAACATCGCGGGCGGCGACCCGGGCATCTCCTCGATCGACCCGATCGGCACCGGGCCCTTGGGTGCCCTGGGGGTGGCACCCAAGCTGCTGACCAACTCGGCGGCCGGCAACATCTGGAAGATCCTCGTGCTCGGCCTGCTCGTCGGCATCTGCATCTTCATCTCCCTGCGCATCCGCGAAGGCCGGCTCGGGCGGGCCTGGCTCGCGCTGCGCGAGGACGAGCTGGCGGCCAGCATGATGGGCGTCCCGCTGGTCCGGGTGAAGCTGCTCGCGTACGCGGTCGGCGCCTTCTTCGGCGGCATCGGCGGCGTCGCGAACGCCTCCGGCATCACCACCGCCGTCTCGCCGTCGGGCTTCGACTTCGGCAAGTCGGTCCTGGTGCTGCTGATGGTCGTGCTCGGCGGCATGGGCAACGTCTGGGGCGTCACCATCGGTGCGTTCCTGCTGTCCTGGCTGAACAGCAACGGCCTGAAGCAGATCGGCGTGCAGTTCGACGCGCTCGCCGGGACCAACCTCGAGGCGAGCCTGCCGCGCTACAACTACGTGATCCTCGGCCTGCTGCTCGTGCTGATGATGCTCTTCCGCCGGGAGGGCCTGATCCCCGAGAGCCGGACGAAGGCGCTCATGCAGATGCCCTCGAGGACGGAGGCCGAGTCGCTCGGCGCCGACAGCCTCGAGGCGGAGGCCGAGTCGGAGGCCGTGGAGCACTCCGACGCCGCCGGTGACGCCAAGATCGCCGCGTCGGCCGCAGCCATGGCCGGTTCGGGAGCAGGCACCGGGCACACGACGGGCACCGGCCCGCGGCGGGAGGAGGAGTCGTGAGCGACCAGAAGCCCGGGGTCCGCGAGACCCTGGCCGACGTCACCCAGCTGGGTGGCACGCCGAACACCCCCGGCGACCCGTCCGGCGCCGCCGGCTACGGCCGTCCCGACAGCGCCGAGAGCGGCGTCGACGGAGCGGTCCGCCAGCACGTCCCCGACACCGGGGTCGACCCGGTCGAGGCGAACGTCCTCTACGCCGACCGCATCACGATCCGCTTCGGCGGCCTCACCGCGGTCGACGACGTGTCGTTCTCGATCCCGCCGAGGTCGGTCGTCAGCCTCATCGGGCCCAACGGCGCGGGGAAGACGACGTTCTTCAACGTGCTCACCGGGCTCTACGAGGCCACCGAGGGTGCGGTCTACCTGGACGGGAAGGACATCACCGCGGTCAAGCCGCACAAGCGCGCGGCGATGGGCCTGGCCCGCACGTTCCAGAACATCCGGCTCTTCGGCCTCATGACGGCCGAGGAGAACGTGATGGTGGCCATGCACTCCCACCTCAAGGCGGGCGTCATGTCGACGATCATCCGGACCCGCGGGCAGCGCCGCGAGGAGCGCGAGGCCCGGGAGACCGCGCGCGAGCTGCTGGACTACGTCGGCATCGGCAAGACCGCCGGCGAGCTCGCCCGCAACCTCTCCTACGGCGACCAGCGCCGCCTGGAGATCGCGCGGGCCATGGCGCTGCAGCCCAAGGTCCTGCTGCTCGACGAGCCCACGGCGGGCATGAACCCGCAGGAGTCGGCGAACTTCAACGACTTCGTCTACCGGGTCCGGGACGAGAAGGGCATCTCGGTGCTGCTGATCGAGCACGACATGAGCGTGATCATGAAGATCAGCGAGCGCATCACCGTGCTGGACCGGGGCGCCATGATCGCCCAGGGCACCCCGGACGACATCCGGAACAACCAGCAGGTGATCGAGGCCTACCTGGGCAAGACCGGCACCCGGGAGGGCAAGCGCACTCCCAGGCCCGGGGCCCAGGCCCAGACAGCCGCAGGACCGGGCACGGGGTCCACGACGACCGAGCAGGAGCAGGCATGACCGCCGAGGTGCAGGACTCCCCGCAGACGGTCCGCGGGAAGGGCAAGGAGGTCATCCTCCAGATCGACGACCTCAGCGTCAGCTACGGCAACATCGCGGCGGTCCAGAACCTGTCGATGACCGTCTACGCCGGGGAGATCGTCACCCTCATCGGGTCGAACGGCGCGGGCAAGTCGACGACGCTGCGCACCATCTCGGGCCTGCTGCGGCCCAAGAGCGGCGACGTCGTCTACGAGGGCAAGAAGATCAACGGCATCCCCGGCCACGACGTGGTCAAGCTCGGGATCAGCCAGTCCCCCGAGGGCCGCAAGATCTTCCAGCGGATGACCGTGTCGGAGAACCTCGACCTCGGGGCGTACACGCGCAAGGACACGGCCAAGATCGCCGAGGACCGCGAGAACGTGCTGGAGCTGTTCCCGCGGCTGCGGGAGCGGATCAACCAGAAGGCCGGGACGATGTCCGGCGGCGAGCAGCAGATGCTCGCGGTGGCCCGGGCGCTGCTCGGCGACCCGCGGCTGCTGCTGCTCGACGAGCCCTCCATGGGGCTCGCGCCGGTCCTGGTCGACGTGATCTTCGAGACCATCGAGAAGATCCGTTCGCAGGGCGTCACCGTCCTGCTCGTCGAGCAGAACGCGCTGGCGGCCCTGGAGATCGCGGACTACGCGTACGTGCTCGAGTCCGGCCGCCTGAACATGGAGGGCGAGGCGGACAAGCTGCTCGACGACCCCTCGGTCACCGCCGCCTACCTCGGCGGTCACTGACAGTCACTGATCGAGCCGCACGTACGGACGCCCGGGAGCTGCTGCTCCCGGGCGTCCTTGCGTCTGCCCCTGCTCCGCCCCCCTGCCCCTCCCCCCATCGCCGGAAAGTGGTCGCTCCGGGGCCGCGACACGCTGTGCGGGACCCTCGGGACGACCACTTTCCGGGCGAGCGGAGGAGCCGAGCCCGTCGACGCCGGGTCAGCCGGGGGCGAGGGCCTCGTCGTAGCTGCCCAGCTCGGGCACGGGTTCGTGGGGCGGGTGCGGCGGTTCGGGGTCGAGCCGGGCGCCCAGCCGGTCCGCGAGCCGGCGTACGAGCCCGCGGGTGGCCTCCATCTGCGCCTCCCAGTCGGGCCGGATCATGTCGATCCGCCGCTCGAACGGCTGCTCGGACTCCAGCTCCGCCGCCAGCGAGGTGTCCAGACCCTGCTCCCACAGCTCGGCCATGGCGAGCGCCAGCTCGGACTGCACGGGGTAGAGCGCGATCTGCGGGCCGCGCGGGGCGGCGAGCCCGATCAGGTAGAGCCGGTCCAGCCCCGCGGGGACGATGCCGCCGCCGGTCCGGAGCGGCACCCCGCCGTCCCGCTGCAGCAGCGCGTCGTCGAGGAACGGCAGCGTCGGGTGGAAGCCCGTCGCCCACAGCACCGTGTCGTACTCCCGCGCCGTGCCGTCGCTGAAGTGCACGGTCCGGCCCTCGAACCGCTCGATCCCCGGAACCACCGTGACGCGGCCGTGCTGGATCCAGTAGAGGAGCAGCTCGTTGACGACCGGGGCGCCCTCGGCGAGCGTGCGATGGGCGGGTTCCGGGAGCCCGGGGTAGTTCTCCCAGGTCCCCTTGCTGACCCGGATGAGCAGCCGCGCCAGGAGGTCCTGCTCCTCGAACGTGAAGCCCTTGAGGAAGGTGAGCTCGGAGCGCGGCACACCGAAGAACGTCTTGGGCTGGAAGATGTGGCCCGACCGGACGCAGATCGACGTCTCCAGCCGGTGCTGCGCGGCGTCCACCGCGAGGTCGCAGCCGGAGTTGCCCGAGCCCACCACCAGCACCCGCGTGCCCTCGACGTCGGCCGTGCTCGTGTACGAGCCGGAGTGCAGCTGACGACCGGTGAACTCCCCCGGCACCGAGGGGACCCGCTGGTCGTGCAGGTGCCCGTTCGCGACGAACACCCCGTCGTACGCCTGCCGCCGCCCGTCCGAGGTCGTCACCAGCCACCCGGCCGAGCCGGTGGCGCCGTCCGTCGCGACGGGCACGACGGACTCGACGCGCACCCCGAAGGTGATGCGGTCGTGCAGGTCGTGGGCGTCGGCGTACGCGACGAGGTAGGCGGTGACCTGGTCGCGCGAGGGGAACAGCGGGTGGTCGGCGGGCATCGGGAAGCCGGCGTAGCCCGTGACGTCGCGGGAGGTGATGAGGTGCAGGGCCTCGTAGTCGGTGTTCCAGTGCCCGCCGACCCGGTCGGTCGCCTCGAAGCAGTCGACCCGCCGGCCGCTCGCGAGCAGGGTCTGCAGCGCCGCGAGCCCGGCCGCGCCGGCGCCGATGACGCAGTAACGCCCCCTGGGCTTGTCGAAGCGGTGTCCTGAGCCTGTCGAAGGAGGCCCCGAAGGGGTCGGCGTCGTCTCGGTGGTCATCGTGTCTCTCTCGTCGTCGTGCGGGTGCGGGCCGGCCAGGGGTCAGCGGATGAGGCTGCCACCGCTGATCACGAGGGTCTCGCCGGTGACGTACCCGCCCCCGCCGGCGAGCTGGACGACCCAGTGGGCGACCTCGGCCGGCTGGGCGACGCGACGCAGGGGGATGGTCCGCGCCGCGCCCTCCATCCGGCCGGTCGCCGCGTTGCCGGGGGTGTCGACCCAGCCGGGCGCCACCCCGTTGACCGTGATGTCGGGGGCGAGCTCCACCGCGAGCGAGCGCGTCAGGGCGCTGACGGCGGCCTTGGAGGCGCTGTAGACCAGCTGGCCCTCGGAGACGGCGATCGCGTCGACGGAGGAGAAGTTCACGATGCCGCCACCGCCGGCGGCCCGGAGCAGCGGGACCGCTGCCCGGCAGACGTTGAGGACGCCGAGGACGTTCACGCCGAAGACGCGGTGGAAGAGGTCGTCGGTGTAGTCGCCCAGGGTGCTGGGCGGGTAGATGCCGGCCGCGTTCACGACGACCTTGAGGGCCAGGCCCTGCGCCGCTCCCGCGATCGCCGCGGACAGCGCGGTCCCGTCGGTCACGTCGGCGACGACCGGGACGAAACGCTCCCCCAGGTCGGCCGCAGCCGCCTCCAGGGCCGCGGCCGAGGCGTCGAGCGCGAGCACCGTCCAGCCGTCGTCGAGGTAGCGCCGGGCGGTCGCGAGACCCATCCCGCTGCCCGCACCGGTCACCAGAGCCGCATCCGTCACGGCTCGAGCCTGACGGAGCCTGGCCCTCCGGTAAAGCAGCAATCAGGGACGCCAGGTCAAGGACGAGGCTTGATCCGGTTCCGCCTACGATCAACGGCATGGCAAAGGTCGGGGCGGTCGTACGGCGGGACGAGGACTTCGGGGTGGTCACGAGCGTCGACGACCACAAGTTCGACGTGGTCGAGGTCGAGTGGGACGACGGGACCAAGCAGTGGGTGAAGGTCGCCGACGTGGAGTGGATCGTCTCGCACGAGTGAGCGCTGCGGCTCGGAGGAAGCAGGGCAGCACCAGGTGCCCGGGCCCAGACTCCGACAAGCGCACCGTTCAGCCGCCGAGAGCCCCCACGACCACGGCGGACACGACCTGCGGCTGAGCGAAGGGACGCCAGGGACCGGAGTTTCTCGGTGGCCGACGTCAAGGCCCCGACGCGGGTCATGATCGGGGGTCGACCACGTCCTGACGCCCTGCTGATCCCGGTGCCCGGTGACCACTTCGGCCCCCGCGACGAACCGGAGAAGCAGCTGATGGCGTGGGTCGGCGCGCAGCCCTCAGCGGACGGGCGCCGATTCCGCTACCCCTGCTTGGCGCCCTCGACGCCGTGCTGGACGACACCGTCGAAGGATCGCCGGAAGAAGGCCCCCGCGATCCCGGCCACGTTCCCCACGACCCAGATCTCCAAGGCGATGAGGGACCGGGATCGCAGCCCGCTCTCGAGATCGACACCGAGCGCGTGGGCCACGAGGGCGAGGACCACCTCGAAGGCCAGAACCTTCACGAGGCTCATCGGCCGAGGCGTCGCGCCCCTCCTGATCACGACGGCCTCGGCGGACGTCGTCGTTCGAGCCGGAAGATCGCTCGTCAGAGGCGAGAGGTCGCTGGCGGTGACGGTGACGGCAGCGAAGCACAGCTCGGTCCGGGCGTCGAGCTCCGGCCGCGAGAGCTCGCCGCGGGCGAAAGCCTCGGCCAGCGTCTCGGCGCAGTCGGCTCTCTGCGCGTCACCGACACGCTGACCCGGCTTGCTCGTCCCGGTCTCGGACCGTTCCGGCGGCATGGCTCATGGTCGCACCGGTCGCCCACGGCGACATCAGACCTCGGTCCGACCTCCGCGGCCCGACAGCGGGGGCTACTTCTTCTTCGCCCCGCCCGCGCCGTGCTCGATGACGCCGTCGGCGACCTCGCGCATCGACTTGCGCAGGTCCATCGCGGTCTTCTGGATCCATCGGAAGGCCTCCGGCTCGGTGAGCCCGAGGCCGGTCTGCAGCATGCCCTTGGCCCGGTCGACGGCCTTGCGCGACTCGAGCCGCTCGGTGAGGTCGGTGACCTCGGCCTCGACGGCGGTGATCTCCGCGAACCGGGCCCGCGCGATCTCGATCGCCGGGATCAGGTCGGCCTTGCCGAACGGCTTCACCACGTACGCCATCGCGCCGGCCTGGCGCGCCCGGTCGACGAGCTCGCGCTGGCTGAACGCCGTCAGCATCACGACCGGGGCGATCCGGTCCGTGGCGATGCGCTCGGCCGCGCTGATGCCGTCGAGCTTGGGCATCTTGACGTCCATCACGACGAGGTCGGGGCGCAGCTGCATGGTGAGCTCCACGGCGGCCTCGCCGTCACCGGCCTGGCCGACGACGTCGTAGCCCTCCTCGGTCAGCATCTCGACCAGGTCGAGGCGGATGAGGGCCTCGTCCTCGGCCACGACGACGCGGGTGGCTGCGCTCTCCGACACTGGAGCTTCTCCGTTTGTCACGGCGCCACTCTAACGAGCGGATGTTACGGAAACTGCCGTGCACGACAGACCTGCCTGGTGCCGAGGAGGGGATTCGAACCCCCAAGTCCTTGTGGGACAGACGGGTTTGAGCCGTCCGCGTATGCCATTCCGCCACCTCGGCCACACCTGAGGGCCTCGGCCAGTTTCCCACAGCCGCGTCCGTCCCTGCTCGACGTCAGGCCCTGGGGCCGGTGGCACGGGTGCGCAGGAACGCCCAGAGGACCAGGGCGGCAGCAAGGACCGTGAGGGTCGCGGCGGCGAGGGCGACCGCCGTACGGAAGTCGGCCGTCTGCGCCGGCGTCCAGGCGCCGGAGGTCAGATCGTCGGCGAAGAGGGCCGCCAGGAAGGTGCCGCCGACCGCGATGCCGACGGCCGAGGCGACCTGGGAGGCGGTGTCGACGAGCGCGGCGCCGACGGAGGTGCGCTCCGCCGGGAGGCCGGTGAGGACGTTCATCCCGGCGACGACGCCGACCACGCGCAGCCCGGCCCCGACGAGGACGAGGGAGAGGGCGACCCAGACGTACGAGCCGGTGCCGAGCAGGGCGTAGACGGCGAGGCCGGCCACGACGGCGACCGAGCTGAGCCAGGCCGCCCGGCCTAGGCCGACCCTCCGGACGAACGGGCCCACGAACGCCGCCCCGGCGACCAGGACGGCCACCTGCGGGAGCAGGCCGACCGCGGCGTGGGCGGGTGACCAGCCGCGGTCGAGCTGGAGCTGGAGCGTCACCAGGTAGCCGAGCCCGGCGACGGCCAGTCCGGCGGCCGCCTTGTACGCGAGGCCGCCGGCGACGAGCGGCCGGGAGACGAGCGCCAGGTCGAGCATCGGGTGGGCGGTCGAGCGCTCCCGGAGGACGAAGAGCACCGCGGCGACCACGGTCGCGACGGCGGCGGACCACGCCGCCCAGGACCGCGCGCCCCCGTCGACGAACAGGCTCGGCACGACCAGCGCGAGCACGATCGTGATCGTGGCCAGCGCTCCCCCGGCGACGTCCGGGGGTTCGCTGTGCCGCTCGGACAGGTCGTCCGGCGCGACGCCGAGGCGGATGGCCACGGCCGCGAGCGCGGCGACCGGCACGTTCACGAGCAGCAGGATCTGCCAGGGCGCGACGGCCAGCACGAAGCCGCCGGTCGCCGCGCCGACCGCGAGCCCGACCAGCCCGACGGTGGAGATCAGGGTGATCGCGCGGACGCGGAGCCCCTCGTCGTCGAACAGCCGGAAGGCCAGGGCCATCGAGCCCGGCGTCGTCATCGCGGCAGCCAGGCCCGTCACGGCCCGGACGGCGACCAGCTCACCGGCGCTCGTCACGAACGCGGTCGCGAGGCTCGCCACGCCGAGGAGCACCAGGCCGACGACCATGACCCGCCGGCGGCCCACCCGGTCGGCGACGGCGCCGAGCACGAGCATCAGCCCGCCGAGCACGACGGCGTACGCGTTGGTCACCCACGACAGCGCGAGCGTCGAGGCGTGCAGGTCGCGGCCGATGGTCGGCAGGGCGACGTTGAGGATCGAGGTGTCGAGCATCTCGAAGAGGAAGACGGCGGACAGGCCCGTCAGGGCCAGCCACGCCTCGCGCAGGGACCGGGGCGGCTGGTGCGGCCGGAGCACCGACCGGGTCGGGAGGATCATCACGAACACCGTTCTACCACGAACAGTGTTCGTCACACGAACGCCGTTCGGGACCCGCGCTAGGCTCGACCCATGGCACCCACCCCGGCCCAGCGTCGTGCGGCCCGGCACACCCCGGGCGACGCGGTCGACGTCCCTGCGGCCGAGCGCGCGGGCGTGGCGACCGGCCGCCGCCCGCTGACGGTCGCGCGGGTCACGGAGACGGCGCTGGCGATGGTCGCGCGGGACGGCTACGAGGCGCTGACCATGCGGCGGCTGGCGGCGGAGCTCGGCACCGGTGCCGCGTCCCTCTACGCGCACGTGGTCAACAAGGAGGACCTGGACGAGCTGCTCATCGGCGCCCTGAGCGCCCAGGTCCGGCTGCCCGGGCCCGACCCGGAGCGGTGGCGCGAGCAGGTCACGGACGTCTGCACGCAGCTGCGTGACCTCTACCTCGCCCATCCCGGGATCTCGCGGGCGGCGCTGGCCGCCGCACCGTCGAACCGGGACACCCTGCGGCTCGCCGAGGGACTGCTCGCGCTCCTGGTCACGGGCGGCACCGACCCGCAGGCGGCCGCCTGGGGCATCGACGCCCTCGTGCTCTACGTCGGGGCCTACTGCCTGGAGTTCGCCGCGTACGAGCGACGTCGCCGCAGCCCGGACGACGGCTGGGTCGTCGGCCGGGAGGAGCTGCTGGACCGGTTCGCGGCGCTGCCGGACACGTTCCCGCACACCAAGCGCTACGCGGCCGAGCTGACCTCCGGGCAGGGCCACCAGCGCTTCGACTTCACCCTCGGCCTCCTGCTCGACGGCCTCGCCGCCGCCTGAGCCGGACCCGCGACGTCAGGCCGGGACGCGCAGGCCCGGACGCGACGGGTCGAAGAGGCTGATGTCGTGCGCGGTCCGGCCGTCGGTGACGAGGTCCGCCAGCACCTCCCCGATCACCGGGACGAACTTGAACCCGTGGCCGGAGCAGACCGACGCCACGGTCACCTGAGGGCGGTCGGGCAGCGCCCCGACGACGAAGTCGTGGTCCGGGCTCGTGGTGTAGAGGCAGGTCAGGGCCTTGACCAGGGGCCCGGTGAGGTGCGGGAACAGCTGCCGCGCCCGTTCGCGGGTGGCCTCGGTCTCGACCTCGGTGACCGTGCGGTCCACCGCGTCGGGGTCGGCCCGCGCGAACGTGTTGAAGAAGGCCAGCTTGAGCCCGCCGGCCGGGCCGTCGACCATCGGGAAGCCGTAGATGTCCCGGTTGTGGTCGGTCTCCTCGATGTAGACGGGCAGGTCGCG
>Ga0210040_10006946_pt1 | contig 13881 bp, 14 predicted proteins | sample CryGeyCG12114_NA_FD_185462 | JGI IMG/M metagenome (GOLD analysis project Ga0210040, IMG submission 185462) | Groundwater microbial communities from aquifer - Crystal Geyser CG19_WC_8/21/14_NA (SPAdes) (version 2) | ecosystem: Environmental > Aquatic > Deep subsurface > Groundwater | place: USA... | reverse complement strand
AGCGGCGGGGCTACGAAGCCGAATTTGATGCCACATCTTGCTAACGCCGAGGCAAGAAATACTCGGCTACTGCGGAACAATTCCAACGAAATTAGTCTTCATGGATAGTGTTTATATCAACACAAGCCACTATTTTTAAGCCGATAAACAGCCCAATGAACGACCAGCGCATTCAGGAAAAGCTAAGCATTTTGGCAGACGCCGCCAAGTACGATGTATCGTGCTCGAGCAGCGGGGGCAAGCGCAAAAACGAGTCCAAAGGCCTCGGCAATGCCGAAGGCATGGGCATCTGCCACAGCTACACCGAGGATGGTCGTTGCGTAAGTCTGCTCAAGATTCTGCTCACCAACCACTGCATTTTCGATTGCGCCTACTGTGTGTCGCGCAAAAGCAATGATGTGAAGCGCGCCGCCTTTACCGTGGACGAAGTGGTGGATCTGACCATGAACTTCTACCGCCGCAACTACATCGAGGGGCTGTTCTTAAGTTCCGGCATTTTCTCGTCGCCCGACTACACGATGGAGCGCCTCGTGCGCATCATCAAAAAGCTACGCACCGAGCACAATTTCAACGGCTACATCCACGTGAAAGCCATTCCGGGCGCTTCGGAAGAGCTGATTCAGGAAGCCGGCCTGTATGCCGACCGGTTGAGCGTAAATATCGAGCTGCCCTCGGAAATGAGCTTGCAGAATCTGGCACCGGAGAAGAACTACAAGGAAATTCTGACCCCGATGGCTCAGATTCGGGACGGCATCACCAAGAATAAGGAGGAAAAGGCGCTGTTCAAGAAAGTACCGCAGTTTGCTACGGCCGGCCAAAGCACCCAGCTTATTGTGGGCGCTTCTGCTGAAAACGACCTCGACATAATCAACCTCACCGACTCGCTGTATAAAGGCTACGGCCTGAAGCGCGTGTACTACTCCGGTTACATTCCCGTCACCGACGACGCCCGCCTGCCGCAGGTAACCCAGCCGCCCCTGATTCGGGAGCACCGCCTCTACCAAACCGATTGGCTGATGCGTTTCTACGGTTTCCAGGCCGACGAAATCCTGGACCCGGCGCACCCCTTCCTCGATCTGGAAGTGGACCCCAAGCTGGCCTGGGCTTTGCGCAACCGTCACGTATTCCCGATTGACGTGAATACCGCTGACTTTGAGATGGTTCTGCGCATTCCCGGCGTGGGCGCTCGGTCGGCCAAGCGCATCGTGGCGGCCCGCCGGTTCGCGCCCATCACCCTCGATCATCTGCATAAGTTTGGGGTGGTGCTCAAGCGGGCCAAGTTCTTCCTGACCTGCCGCGGCCAAGCCCTTTCTACCCGCGACTACGACGAGCAGACCATCCGCCGCCAGATTCTGTTTGGGGCCGGTTCGGTGCGCTCGGCCCTCGTCACCCAGCAGCTCGACCTGTTTGCGCAAGCCTCCTGACGATGCGCAAATAGGGAAGGCCAGTTTCGGATGCGCCAACAAGAGTAACAATTGGATTTCCCTTGCTTGAACTACCTGAAAACAAACCATCTGAAACCACTTCTACCATGACCATCTCTCATCGCGCCGCCGACGCGTCGGCCGCTGCCCTCGAAGCAACCAACCCAACCAAAGTGGCCCGTATTGCCTGCTGCTGCAAGCTTTCCGACTTGTTGCCGATCGTGCAGCAGCTCCACCGGGAAGCTGCCCGCGCCAACGCCGCTCAAGGTAGCCGGCGCTCAGAAGCTGCCTGAAAGGCAGTAGCTCAACCGCAACTTTGCGCGCTGTGGCCAGGTACGAGGTGGTATGGCTTTCGAACTTGAGCATCATTACGTCGACACCAATGGCATCAGGCTGCATGTGGTGCAGTGCGGCCCCGCCGACGGGCCATTGGTGGTCTTGCTGCACGGCTTTCCGGAGTTTTGGTACGGCTGGCGCAAGCAGATTCCGGCACTGGCTGCGGCCGGATACCGCGTGTGGGTGCCCGACCAGCGCGGCTATAACCTGAGCGACAAGCCTCGTCGCGTAACCAACTACCGCATCAACCAGCTCGGCGCTGATATAGTGGGGCTCCTAGATGCCGCCGGCCAGGCCACGGCCACGGTAATTGGCCACGACTGGGGCGCGGCCGTAACGTGGTGGCTGGCGGCCAACCATTCGGAGCGGCTGAAGCAAGTAGCCATCCTGAATGTGCCGCACCCGGCGGTGTTGGGGCGGGCCGTGCGCCGCGCGCCGCGGCAACTGCTTAAAAGCTGGTATATCTTTTTCTTTCAGCTGCCCTGGTTGCCGGAGAAGCTTTTTCGGCGGCGGCAGTACCGGTTCGGCCGCGGCGCGTTGCGGGGCACCAGCCGGTTCGGCACGTTTTCCTCCGACGACCTGCGGGAGTACATCAAAGCATGGTCGCGGCCGGGGGCGCTTACGGGCATGATCAACTGGTACCGGGCTGCGTTTAGAAGTCCGCGGCGCACCGGTCAGGAAGGCCGGATAACGGTGCCGGTGCGGTTGCTCTGGGGTAAGAACGACGCTTTTCTGGAGCCGGAGCTGGCCGAGCTTAGTCTGAAGATGTGCGAAAACGTTGAGCTTACGTATTTCGATAATGCCACGCACTGGCTGCACCAGGAAGAACCCGAGGCTGTGAACGAGCTGCTGCTGGCATTTCTGAAGTGAAACGCTGACTTGCTTACGGTTGCGCTCTTCGCATCAATCACCAATTCAGCAATCAGCAAGTAATCCGCTTATGAGCCGTTCTCTGTCGCCCACTAACCGTTGTTCTTCTGCGGTTGCACCTACTGCGGCTTCTACGCGGCGGGTAGCCCCGGAGCTAAGCAACCCAGCGCTTGACTACACCTACGACGGGTCGTTTGAGGGCTTGTTGACGGTGCTCTTCAACGTGTACGACCGGAAAGCGGCGCCCAATAGCATCCAGCCGCTGGGCGCGGTGCAGGGTGGCCTCTTTGCCATGCCGGTGCCTATTGAAACGGATGAAGCTACCGCGGCCCGCGTGTGGGAGGGCCTGCTGCGCTACATGGACCAGGAGGCGCGCACCCGGCTGTTCCATACTTTCCTAAGCGAGCAGCCCGACCGGGAGCTGCTGATTTTCCGCTACGCCGACCTGGCCATGCGCGCTGGCCGCGACATCTCCGACAACTACGCCGACGACAACGTGCGCCGAATTGCCAGCATCGCCCAGCAGATGTACCGCGAGAAGCACCGGATGGAAGCCTTCGTGCGCTTCGAGAAAACCTCAGACGAGTTGTTTCACGCCACCATCGACCCCGATTTCGATGTGCTGCCGCTCATTGCGCCCCACTTCACCAAACGTTACGCTGACCAGCGCTGGCTGATATTCGACAAGCGCCGCCGCTACGGGCTGTATTACGACTTGCAACGCACCGATGTAGTGGAGTTTGAAAGCACGGCGCCCCAACGCAACACCGCCATTTTGGCCACGGTGCTCGATGAGCGGGAACCGCTGTTCAAGCTGCTCTGGCAGTCGTACTTCGACCACGTAAACATCCCGGAGCGCAAAAACATGAAGCTGCACCGCCGCCACATGCCGCTCCGCTACTGGCGCTACCTCAGTGAGAAGCAGCCGCGAGAGCAACGCTTCGAGCCCATCAAAAACAAGCGCCCGGTTGGCTAACAGTATATAGCGCGGAAGCCACAGGAAATCCGTTCCGCGCTACATCTATACGTGGCTTTAGATGCCCGACCATAAGGCAAAAGCGGTAATTTGCGGCCCTGATACGGCGCGCCGGTGGTGGCGAGCCGCAACCTAACCTATTGTTATGAGTAGCACACTCGTTTTCGGGGCCTCGGGCCAGCTCGGTCAGTGTTTGAAGCACGTTGCAGCAGAGAGAAACAACAGCACCCTGGTTTTCCTGCCGGAAGAAGAGGCCAACATCCTGGATATGGGGATGTTGCAGAAGGCTTTCGAGCAGTACAAACCCGCCTACTGCATCAACTGCGCCGCCTACACCGCCGTGGACAAAGCCGAAGACGATGTGGATATTGCCCGCAAGGTCAATAAAGACGGCGCTGAGAACCTGGCTAAGATGTGCGGGGAATATGGCACCACCCTCATCCACATTTCCACCGATTTCGTGTTTGCGGGCACCGGCAACCAGCCGCTCACCGAAATCGACGAAGCCGCACCCATCAGCGTGTATGGTCTCACCAAGCTGGAAGGCGAGCAGGTAATTCCGGCCCACACCAGCCAGTATTTCATTTTGCGCACCAGCTGGTTGTACTCGGAGTATGCCAATAACTTCGTGAAGACGATGCTGAAGCTAGGCCGCGAGCGGGAGGAGTTGCGCATCATCTGGGACCAGGCCGGCACGCCCACCTACGCCATCGACCTGGCGGGTTGCATCATTTCCATCATCGAAAACCAGAGCCAGCAGTACGGCATCTATCACTACAGCAACGAAGGCGTAACGTCGTGGTATGATTTCGCGCATGCCATCTTCGAACTCGGCAACGTAACCGTGCGCACCGTGCCCATCCGGACCGCCGAATACCCCACCAAAGCCACCCGCCCAGCCTATTCCGTGATGGATAAAACCAAGGCGAAAACCCAGCTCGGCGTCACTATTCCGCACTGGCGCGACAGTTTAAAGGTGTGCATCAGCCGGTTATAGAACCATTCTAGGTAGCGAAAAGGCCTGTGCTTTATCTTAAGCACAGGCCTTTTATATTTTTAGTTAAACTATTGAAAAAGTGCTGATTCACTGCGCCGCTGCTGTTTTACCCCGCCCGTAAAACCGATTCACCAAGTACGCCAAGCACACAAACGCCATGCCTACGCCACACACGCCGGGCCACTGGAAATGGTCCCAGGCGAGGCCACCGAGGAAGGAGCCGAGCGAGGCGCCCATGAAGCTGGCTGTCATGTACACGGTGTTGAGGCGGCTTCGGGCTTCGGGCAGCAGCGTGAAAATGCGAGCCTGGTTGGAAATGTGGGTCATCTGCTGGCCGATGTCCAGAACAACCACGCCCACGATCAGGCCCACCAAGTTGTAGCCGCCGAACCCCAGCAGTACATACGCGCCTAGGAACATCAGAATTCCGAGGTTGAGGGCGTAGTCGGCGCCTTTAGTGTCGGCAGATCTACCGGCGAACGACGCGGCGAAAGCCCCACTGGCACCGATCAGACCAAACAGGCCGGCTACGTCGCTGTGGTAGCGGTAGGCGTCGCTTTCCAGAAAGAAGACCAGCGTGGTCCAGAAGGCGCTAAAGCCAGCAAACATGCACAAGCCCACCAGCGCCGAGCGGCGCAAAACCGGTAGGGTGCCCACGAGCGTTCCTAATGACTTCAACAGCCCGCCGTAGCTGCCGGTGAAGTTGGGCTGGTTACGCGGCAGCATTCGGGAAAGCGTGGCGGTAAGCAACACCATAACGCCCGCGCCCACCCAAAACATGGTGCGCCACCCGAAATGCAGCCCCACGTAGCCGCTGATGGTGCGGGAAAGCAGAATGCCAATCAGCAAACCGCTCATCACCTTGCCCACTACCCGGCCCCGTTCCTCGTCAGAAGCCAACGAAGCGGCCATGGGAATAAGCAGCTGCGGCACCGACGAGAATATCCCGATCAGTAAGCTGGCCGCCGCCAGCAACGCAAACGTAGGCGCAGCTGCGGCCCCTGCCATGCACACCGCTGCGCACAGCAACAGCAGCAGGGTCAGGCCTTTTCGTTCGCGCTTGTCGCCGAGCGGCACCACAAACAGTAGCCCAAGCGTGTAGCCTACCTGCGTGATGGTGGCCACCAAGCTCACCCGGCTCTCTGAAAGGCCAAACGTGCGGCCGATTTCCGCCAGCAAGGGTTGATTGTAGTAGATATTGGCTACCACCAGCCCGCAGGTAATGGCCATCAGCCAAACTAAAGCTGGCGCCAGCGGTGCGGTATTGGGAGTGGCCGGGGTAGTAGAGGCATTCTGGATTGCTGTGGGCTGCGAAACAGCCACTAGTTCTTGTTTCATGAGGCGAATTGTCGCCGCTGCCATATGCCAGCGGCTTTCCTGGCCTCAGGTAACCAGATTTTCAGGTGGAAGGTTGCGCAAATAAAACGATACGCGAAGCTTAGCTTCGCGTATCGTTGCGATTGTCGTTACCACGATTCGGAAGTCAGCAACAACACGCAGAGCGCAGGCTTCCCACTACAGCCTCCGAGTTCTTTAAACGTAGCTGGGAGTGTGCTGCTTTTTGTAGAGCCCCGGCGTGATGCCCTCGTACTGCTTGAACAGCTTCTGAAAGTACGCGGTGTTATTGAAACCGGCCCGGAAACACACATCGGCTACGGAGTTGAGGGGGTTGCGCAGCAGGCGCTTGGCCTCCGCTATCCGCTCCTGAATGATGTATTCAATCGGGGTGAGACCCAGTTCGCGCTTGAATACCCGGAAGAAGGTGGCTTTGCTCATGCAGGCCAAAGCGCTGAGCTTTTCCACCGTAATCTGCTCGGTGAGGTGCTGCTTAATATACTGCACCACCGCCGCAAAGCGGTGGGAGGTGAGGTGTTGGGCGTAATTATTGAAAATGAGCTGGCGGGCCTGGGTTTGCATCAGGCGCACCAGCATTTCCTGAATGGTGAAGGTAGCCAGCACGTCCTTGATGCGGCCATTGTCGCGGGAGAGCTGCACGAGGCGCTCCAGCGTGCCAGTAAGCTCGGGCGTGTTCTGGAAGTGGGCGTGGTCGAGGGTATCGAGCTGCCAGGCCATGTGCTCTTCAGCGCGCGGGTGCTGCTCGTTGAGCAAGTCCACGGTCTGGCGGATGGTATCGGTTGGGATAGCCACGGCCAGGCACTGGGTTGGGTTGTGTTCGTCGGCTTCGGGGAAGTCGATAACCATCGTCTCGTTTTCCCCCACAATCACCGATTCGCCGGGCAGGTACTCAAATGCTGGCTTGCCCGCCAGATGCATCACTTTCTTGCCCTGCAACATGGTAGTGAGCACCACATGGCCCATGCTCAGTGGCACCTGATGCACAGTCTGGTGCGTTTCGAACACGTTGAGCTCGAAGGCTTTCAGGGAGTATACCGTACGATTTTCAACCAGCGTACTAAGCTGATCCTCTTTACACAAAGCAACAGGGGCGGGCAGGTGAGAATGAGGCATAAGGTTAGTTAGGCAGTCATTGAACCAGAAAAGCAGCAGAAGCAGCTTTTGTCTTTACAAGATAGTGAGCCATTACTTACAAGGTGTACTGCCTTAACAGTTGCAGGGTGGAAAGGGACAGCAATTTGCGACAATAGACAGCTTTTGTGAGAGAATATTACAGCTATACGAGCTAAGAGGAGTGCTAGCTTGTAGTATCTAAATCCAACCTCATTTTCACTGATGGAAACCCTCGAAAAACCCACCACCCTCGTTGACCGGCCTCAGTTCAAATCGCACTACGACAACTTTATTGGCGGCAAATGGGTCGCGCCTGTCAAAGGGCAATACTTCGAAAACCCGTCGCCGATTGATGGCAAGGCGTTTTGCAAGGTAGCCCGCAGCACCAAGGAAGACATTGAAATGGCCCTTGATGCCGCTCATAAGGCATTTAAAACCTGGAAAAATACGTCGGCTACGGAGCGTAGCAACCTGCTCAACAAGATTGCCAACATCATCGAAGAGAACCTTCCGCATCTGGCCGCCGTGGAAACCGTGGAAAACGGCAAAGCCATCCGCGAAACGCTCAACGCCGACCTGCCGCTGGTCGTGGACCACTTCCGCTACTTTGCCAGCGTGATTCGGGCCGAAGAAGGCAGCGCCACCGAGCTGAATGCCACTACCTTGTCGATGAATATTCAGGAGCCGCTGGGCGTGGTCGGGCAGATTATCCCCTGGAACTTCCCGCTGCTGATGGCCACCTGGAAGCTGGCTCCGGCCCTGGCCGCTGGCTGCTGCGTGGTAATGAAGCCCGCCGAGCAGACGCCCGCCTCGATAATGGTACTGATGGAGCTAATTCAGGACGTGCTACCGGCCGGGGTGGTGAACGTAGTAAATGGTTTTGGGCTGGAAGCGGGCAAACCGTTGGCTTCTTCGCCGCGGGTGCAGAAGGTGTCGTTTACGGGCGAAACCACTACGGGCCGCCTGATTCTGCAATACGCCGCCGAAAACATCATTCCCGTCACAATGGAGTTGGGCGGCAAGTCGCCGAACATCTTCTTTAGCAGCGTGATGGCTGCCGACGACGACTTCCTCGACAAAGCCATTGAAGGTGCCGTCATGTTTGCCCTCAACCAGGGCGAAATCTGCACCTGTCCCTCACGGATGCTGGTGCAGGAGGATATCTACGACGAATTTATTGCCCGCGTATTGGAACGTGTAAAGGCTATCAAGCTTGGTAACCCGCTCGATACCGACACCATGATGGGTGCCCAGGCCAGCAACGACCAGTTCGAGAAAATCCTGAGCTACCTAGAAATCGGGAAGGCCGAAGGAGCCGAGGTGCTAACCGGCGGCGACGCCTACCAGCAGGAAGACGGTGCCTTGGCCGAGGGCTACTACATCCAGCCGACGGTGTTCCGCGGCCACAACAAGATGCGCATCTTCCAGGAGGAAATCTTCGGTCCGGTGCTGTCGGTAACCACCTTCAAAACGGTGGAAGAAGCCATAGCACTAGCCAACGACACGCTCTACGGCCTCGGAGCCGGCGTCTGGACCCGCGACGCGCACGAGCTCTACGAGGTGCCCCGCGCCATTCAGGCCGGCCGCGTGTGGGTGAACTGCTACCACGACTACCCGGCAGGCGCCCCGTTCGGCGGCTACAAAGCGTCCGGTTACGGCCGCGAGAACCACAAAATGATGCTCAGCCACTACCGCCAGACCAAGAACATGCTCATCAGCTACAGCCAGCAGAAGCTCGGTTTCTTTTAGGAAAAAATGATCATAAGCCGTAATTGAATTTGACTGTCATCCTGAGCTTGCGAAGGATCTTATCATGCCTAAACGACAAGCGTGAGAAGGTCCTTCGCAAGCTCAGGATGACAGTCAGTTTTACCTGCCATACAATCATCATCACTCATTGCCAATGCCCACTGCCCGCGTACTCGTAACCCAAGCTGCCGAAGCTACTATTGATGTGCTGCGCGACGAGCATGGTCCGCTTATGTTCCACCAAAGCGGCGGCTGCTGCGACGGTTCCTCACCGATGTGCTTTGCCAAAGGCGAATTTCGGGTGGGCGCTAACGACGTGTGGCTGGGTCAGATTCACGGCTGCGACTTTTTCATGAGTGCCAGCCAGTTCGAGTACTGGAAGCACACGCAGCTTACCGTAGATGTGGTGAAAGGCCGCGGCGCCAGCTTCTCACTGGAAATCCCGCTGGGTGTCCGGTTCCTGATTCGCTCCCGCCTGTTCACGCAGGAGGAAGAACAGAACATGGCCTCAGTCTACGACGGGGAAGAGTACCTGACGCGGCCCGTTGAAGGGTAGTAATAATCTAAAAGACGCCGGCCTCTAATGGTCGAAGACTTATTTAAATCTCAAAAGCCCTGCTGAATATGCAATTGGAAAAGGTTTGGCTATCTTTTGTGCTGCCTTATACAAGTGCTAGCATGAAATATATTCTGCTGCTAATTACACTTTCTAATCCCTTCTACGGCCTAGGTCAGACTACTCATTTAAGAGGGAAGGTCGTTGACAGCCAAATAAACAAGGGCTTCTGGGGTGCTGCTCTGCTGTTTAAACAGGCGGATAAGATTATAACAGGCGGGATTACTAATAGCTCAGGTGTGTTCGTAGTTAAAAGTATTCCAATTGGTACTTATGACATTGCTATCGAATCGGTAGGGTATCGAACCGAAATCCTGCCAAACATAGTAGTCTCTTCTGATACCCTTTTACCAATTATTTTATTTCCGGGCCCTTGTAAGTATGTCTACGCGAAGAATGTGCAAGTAAAATGTGTAGGAGGCCATACTGATCGTATTGTTCCAATAACATATGGTCTCCCAGGTAAAAGATTGTTAAAAGAAGCAAAGGAGGAAAAGCTGTGTTTAGGTGGTTGCCAAACTACAGGATGCGACCCTAAATATTATTGTCTCATCCATAAAAAAGAAATTTAGAGTTGTTTTTTGGAGTGCTGCTTCCCTTTCATAATTAAGAGCATGAATTTAAGTGGCGACACAGAAAAATCTCTGTCAAATAGCTTGTCTCACCTAAAACTTAAAAGCCCCTCCGATTACGTAGTCGGAAGGGCTTTTTAACGTACGGGGCGCATGACCCAGAACCTCTTGATGCGCGTGGAGAAAAGCGTGGGCCTTACCGGCCTGGGGATATTGCTGCTTGCTCAACACACCACTCCGCTGCTCGATAGCTTCGGACTGTACACGCAGTGGCGGGTGCAACTGGCGTTTCCGGATGGAAGCAGTACAGAAGCCATGGCCGGTGTGGAGGAAATATCCCGCCCAACTGAAACCGGAGAAGCTACTATACCCGTGCGGGCGTTGCTGCTGGCGCAGGAAGACGTAGAAGCCGTGCCCGCGGGTACGCAGGTGTATCTGCTGACGCCGGCGGCTAATTTCTGACCCGGACGGGCAAGCCTTCTAGCTGCACGTAGCTGAGCTTCCAGGCGTTTTTGGCGTTTTTCTTCCACAGCAGAATGAAGTTGCCTTCGCCTTCGCCGCGCGGCATATTGGGGCCTTCGGGTACTACTTCGGTGGAGAAGGTGCCGGCTTCGTAGGCCGTTTGGGTGTCGGTGCCGGAACTGGTGGCGTAGGTTTTTAGGTCGGTGATGGTGCCCAGCGTGGCATGCACCCATTTGTCGGATACTTCCGACTTGCCTTTAAAATGCGTTTCGCCCTGCGAATATTGGATGTCGTCGGCGAGGAGTGTATCGAGCTGGGCCGTGTTGCGGCTGTTCCAGGCCCCGATGAACTGCTGGTTGAGAGCTTGCACGTTAACAGCTTCTGCGGGCTTTTTATCCGTGGAGCAGGACGCCAAAGATGCCGCCGCGAGCAGCAGGCCGAAATAGGTTTTCATGGGTTCAGGGTTTGGTAGGTAAGAAGTAACAGGATGAAAAAACCCAAGCCCAGAGGCTTGGGTTTAGAAAACGAAGCACAAAGAACTACCAGCTCTTCCGACGCACTTCCGAACTAGGATAAGCCGATGTACGGTCGCCGTATGACTCGTTGGGCAGGTAAGCGCCGCTTGAAGCCGTTGGGGCATAAGCCGCCTGGCTGTTGCTGTTTAAGGTGTACATCACACCAGCAGCCGGAGCAGCGGCCAACGCAGCAGCGGCAGTAGGCGAACCAGCTGGGGCGGCCGACGATTTAGCTACGGCATTTCCTTTGGCAACCCCCGCACGGTAAGCGGCAGCACGTTGAGCTTCGGCACGGTTGGCAGCCGCTACGCGGGCGGCTTCGGCTTTGCGCTTATTGTCGGCGTTTTTACCAATTGCATACCCCAGGCCCGCGCCAGCCGCACCACCCACGGCGCCACCCACCACGCGGTTGCGCTTGTTGATGATAGCACCAGCGGCAGCACCACCCAGGCCCCCAATAACGGCACCTTTAGCGTGTGAGCTGATTTTGTTTTGAGCCTGCGTATTGATGCTGAAAACCGAGGCGAAAATCATTACCAAAGCGAGAAGCAAACTGACCTTTTTCATGGCAAATAAATTTAGAGTTGAAGGAACTTTCACTCACTTGAGAGGGGAGTTTACAAGCACCGTGCCATTACGACTGGCGAGCTTACAGGGTTGATAAAAGCTATATAATTTCAGGAACAAATAACTATAAACAGAAGCTATGCCTTGCACCCTAAAAGACAGAGCCCCTGAAAGTTCGTTCCAGAGGCTCTGTGCAAGAGAAAATTATGGGTAGCGCTAAACTTCACTCCGCGCCACAAATAGGGGTTGTAGTTACTTTTTCAGCCAGCCGTTGGCGTCGAGCCAGTTTTGCAGGCGGTCCGTCCAGTTGTCTTTGGTGGTTTTGTTGTTCATGCCGAAGCCGTGGCCGCCTTGCGGATACAGGTGCATCTCAACGGGTACTTTGTGGTGCAGGCAGGCTTCATAAAAGCGCAGACTGTTCTGCACCTTCACCGTTCTGTCGTCGGCGGCGTGCACCAGGAAGGTGGGTGGCGTTTGGGTGGTTACCTGTAGCTCGTTGGAGTACAGCTTAATCTGGTCGGTGGGCGGGGTGCTACCGATGAGGTTGGTGCGGGAGCCGCCGTGCATCAGGGTGTCGGAGAAGCTGATAACCGGGTAGAGCAGCATCAGGAAATCGGGCCGCACGGAGGTGTTGGTTTTGTCGTCGCCGAGTGGCTTGGCGAAGTGGGTGCCGGCCGTAGAGGCCAGGTGCCCACCCGCCGAAAAGCCCATCAGGCCAATCCGGCTGGGGTTTACGTTGAACTCCTTGGCCCGCTGCCGCACCAGCCGAATGGCCTGCTGCGCATCAAGCAAAGGGGCAATGCTTTTGTCGAGCTGGCTTTGCTCGTTGGGCAGGCGGTATTTCAGCACGAAAGCTGTAACGCCCATTTCGTTGAAGCGCTTGGCCACGTCGTAGCCCTCGTGGTCGATGGCCAGCCGGGCGTAGCCGCCGCCGGGGCAGATGATAACAGCCGTGCCGTTGGCCTTGCCCGGCGCTGGCTCAAACAAGGTGAGCGTGGGCTGCACCACGGTGGAAATCCGGACCCGGTTGCCGCTTTCCGTCACTACGGTTTCTTTTACGTCGCTGGGTTTGGAACCCGGAACAGCGCCGGAATAAAGGGGCAGAACTTGTTGGGCGTGCAGCAAAATGGAAGAGCAGCTAAGCAGGGCCGTGAACAGAAATGCTTTCATGCAGTGAAAAAGAAAGAACAGGGAATGAGCTAGAGCGTCAAGGTGGTGGTCTGCCGGATGTCGCGCGAGGAGCTGCCTACCAGCACCTCAAACTGGCCGTGCTCCAACACAAACTGCTTTTTAGCCTCGTCGTAGTACTGAAACGACTCAACTGGCAGCTGCAAGGTTACTGTTTTCGTTTCGCCCGGTTTCAGGAACACTTTCTCGAAGGCTTTCAACTCTTTTTCGGGGCGCTTTACACTGGCCTGCGGGTCTTTCACATAGGCCTGCACCACTTCGGCGCCAGCGGTTTTGCCGCTGTTGCGCACGGTAAGCGTTACGGTGGCGCTCTGGGTACCGGGCTTCACGCTGAGCTTGCCATACTCGAAGGTGGTGTAGCTCAGCCCGTGCCCAAAGGCGAATTGCGGGGACACCTGGTAAGTGTCGAAGTAGCGGTAGCCGACCCAGATGTCGTCCTTGTAGGTTTGCTTGAGTGGGTCGCCGGGGGTGCTGGGGTACTCTCCGAGCTTCAGAGAAGGCGAATCTTCGAGCTTCACGGGAAAGGTAAAGGGCAGCTTGCCCGAAGGGTTTACATCCCCGAACAGCACGTGTGCAAGGGCATTGCCGCCTTCCATGCCGGGATACCAGGCTTCTAACAGCGCCTTGGTTTGCCCCACCCACGCCGACACATCAATCGGGCCGCCGCCCAGCAGCACCACTACCGTGTTGGGGTTGGCCTTTAGTACGGCCTGCACTAACTCGTCTTGCCCGAACGGCATGTGCATGTCGGGCTTGTCGTAGCCTTCGGCGTCGTAGGCGTTGTCGCTCCATTTGCTGTAATCGTAGCCGTGAATGGAGCCGCCCACCAGAATGGCCACGTCGGCGGCCTTGGCGGTGGCTACGGCTTGCGCAATCAGGGTGGGGTCGGCTTTCTGGTTGCGCGCAATCTTGTAGCCGGGGGCGTAGGTGATGGTGGCCGTGCTGCCTAGCGCGTTTTTGAGGCCCTGCAAAGGGGTAATTTCGTACTTGGCTTTCAGCTGCGCGCTGCCGCCGCCCATAGCATTTTCGCGGTCAGCGTTGGCCCCGATGACAGCCACCGTTTTTACCGTCTTTTTCAGCGGCAGCAGGTTGCCCTCGTTCTTGAGGAGCACAATGCCTTCCTCGGCCACCTTCAGGGCG
>Ga0210040_10006945_pt1 | contig 13884 bp, 13 predicted proteins | sample CryGeyCG12114_NA_FD_185462 | JGI IMG/M metagenome (GOLD analysis project Ga0210040, IMG submission 185462) | Groundwater microbial communities from aquifer - Crystal Geyser CG19_WC_8/21/14_NA (SPAdes) (version 2) | ecosystem: Environmental > Aquatic > Deep subsurface > Groundwater | place: USA... | reverse complement strand
GTACGCGCTGACCGGGGTGGGGGCGGCCATCGCACCGGGCAGCCAGAAGTGGAACGGCACCAGGGCCGACTTGGACAGCGCGCCGACCAGCAGCAGCAGCACCGCCACCACGACCAGCGGCGAGTCCACCCCCGAGGCGGCCGCGCCCTCGAGCACCCGGGACAGGCTGAAGCTGTCGTAGCGGACGGCCAGCAGCACGACGCCCACCAGCATGGCCAGACCGCCGAAGGTGGTGACGATGAGCGCGGTGAGGGCGGCCCGCCGGTTGGCCGCGAAGGTCGGGTTGTGGCCCACCAGCAGGTAGGAGAAGACCGTGGTCAGCTCCCAGAAGACGTAGAGCGCGATCAGGTCGTCGGAGGTGACCAGCCCGATCATGGCGCCCGCGAAGGCGACCAGCACCGCGCCGGTGCGGGCCGGCGGGGCCTCGTCCCCGAAGTACCAGCGGCAGTAGAACAGCACCAGCGCACCGATCCCGGTGACCACCAGCATCAGCACCCACTGGAGCAGACCCAGCCGGAACGAGACGTCGATGCCCAGAGCCGGGATCCACGAGAAGCCCTCGGTCAGCACCTCCCCGGCCAGCACCGCCGGCGCCTGGGCGACCGTCCAGACGAAGCCGGCGAGGGGCGCCAGTGCCAGCAGGAAGAACGCCCGGCAGCGCAGCCGACGGAGCAGTGTCGGGGCGATCAGGCCCACGACGAAGTGCACGGCGATGAGGAGGGTCACGGAGGGCCTTCCGTCGTCGGGGGCGGGCGGTCGGGCCACGAAGCCTAGCCGGTCCGGGCGACGGGACCCCTCGCGTCAGCGGCTGTGGACGCCCTCCAGCACGGCGGAGGCGGCCCGGCGCCCCGAGACCAGGGCGCCCTGGATCGACGCGGTGTCGCGGTGGTCACCGGCCAGGTGGACCCCCGACGGCGCGGTGACCGGACGGCGGACGGTGAGCGGCGGACGTTGCTCCGGGAGGGCGCCCGGGACCACCGAGGTGGCCACCAGCTCCCAGCGGGCGGGGTCGACGCCGTAGAACAGTCCGGCGTGCGCGCGGGCCTCGCGCTCGGCCGCGGCCGAGCCGTCGGCGCCGAGCACGGTGCTGGCCACCAGCGGTCGCCCGTCGGGGGCGTAGCGCGGGGCCACGTTGGTCATCACCGCGGTGTTCAGCACCGGTCCCCGGTGCTCGGCGTCCAGGTGCAGCAGCCGGGCGTCGGTGGGCGGCTCCGGCGCGGTGTGCCAGAAGGTGGTCAGCGCCTTCATCCTCGGTGCGGGCACGCCGGTCAGCCGCTCGGCGGTCGGCGGGTCGGTGGCCACCACCACGGCCCCGGCGCGGAGGGTGCCGTCGTCGGTCCGCACGCTCTGCGCGTCGACGCCCCGGACCGCGGTGCCCAGCCGCACGGTGCCAGCCGGCAGCCGGGCGGCCATCGCCTCCGGCAGCCGGCCCACGCCGAGGGCCGGCACCGCGGGCGAGCCGAGTACGAAGGAGCGGAGCAGCAGGGCGACGAAGTTGGCCGAGGTCGAGCCGTCCCGCTCGGCCAGCACCCCGGCCAGGAACGGCTCGACCACGCCGGAGCGGAGCGGGCCGGTCACCCGGGCCCGGTCGAGGGACTCCGTCAGCGTCCGGTCCGGCCGGCCGGTCAGCCGCCGGACCGGCAGCAGCGAGGTCGCGGCCCAGCGGGCGAAGAGCACCTTGTCGAGCAGGCTGCCCAGCGGCGCGGTGAGCGTCTTCGCCGTCAGCCCGGGCTCGCGTCGCGGATCGGCCAGGACGGCGTGGCCGTCCACGGTGGCCGCGACCACGCCGGCGCGGAAGGGACGCAGGTCCAGCTCGGCGAGGTCGACCACCCTTCGCAGCGCGGGGTAGGCGGGGTTGACCAGCTGGAAGCCCCGGTCGCAGCGGAAGCCGTCGACGACGTCGGTGCGCACCCGGCCGCCCACCCCGTCGGAGGCCTCGAGCACCACGACCTCCAGGCCTGCCTCCGCGAGCCGCTGGGCGCAGGCCAGACCGGCCAGCCCCGCCCCGACCACGACGACCGGGTCGGCGGCACTCATCGTGGGCTCCCCGCTCCCGCGGTCAGCCGAGCTCGGGGAACCAGAGCGCGATCTCGCGGGCGGCGGACTCCGGGGAGTCCGAGCCGTGCACCAGGTTCTCCCGGTTGCTCAGCGAGTAGTCACCGCGGATCGTGCCGGGCGCCGCCTTGCGGCCGTCGGTGGCCCCGTTCAGGGCCCGGACGACCTCGATCGCCTCGTCGCCCTCCAGCACCAGGGCCACCGAGGGCCCGGAGGTGACGAAGCGACGCAGCGGCGGGTAGAACGGCCGGTCGAGGTGCTCGGCGTAGTGCTCGTCGGCGAGCTCCTCGCTCACCTGGCGCAGCTGGAGGGCGACCACGCTCAGCCCCTTGCTCTCGAAACGGCTGAGCACGGCCCCGACCAGCCCGCGGCGGACCGCGTCGGGCTTGATCAGGACGAAGGAGCGCTGGGTGGGGACCTCGGCGGCGGCAGTCATGGCCAGCACCCTAGCCGGACGGCCACCCTCCCCCGGGCCTCCCGCAGGCTGCCGGCCCCTGGCCGACGCGTCCGCGCCGCTCCCGTGGACCGCTGGCCCCCTTCCCGGGGGACCCCCACTTCACACCCCCGGCGTGGTCGTTGCGCCCGTTGCACGGGGTGTGGGGTCGGTGCCAGGGGTGTGAGGTAGCCCCTCCCCCGGGGGAGGGGGGCGGTGGAGATCTGGACGGCGCGGCGTCAGGCGGTGGCGGGCGGGCCCTGCTCGTCCAGCCGCTTGCCGAGGATGAAGGTCACCACCCACAGGCCGAGGAACAGGAAACCGACGATGAACATCGCCGGGGTCAGCAGGCCGAGGCTGAAGCCGACCACCTGGGTCAACCAGCCCAGCGGGTAGCCGGCCGGCCGGCGCATCAGGCCCGCGGCGACCAGGGCCAGCAGCGCGGCGCCCCCGCCGGCGAGCGCGGCGGTCAGTGCGGGCACGTCGGAGATCAGGATCATCACCGGGATGGCCAGCCCGAAGAGGATGACCTCGAACGCGAGCACCGACAGCAGCACCACCCGCATCGGGTTCTTCGGGCTGAGGTTCACCGGGATCCCGCTCCGGGGAGGAAGCCGTCGTAGGGGTCCACGCCCTCGTCGTCGTCGGAGTCCGGGTCGTCGGCGGCGTCCCAGTCGTCGTCGCGGTCGTCGGTGGGCGCACTCACCTGGGCAGGTTCCTCGGTGACCAGCAGCGCGCGGGCCTCCCCCACCAGCACCACGGAGCCGGTGACGACGACGCCGGGCGTGCCCGCACCCTCGGCCTCGGCGCGACCCACGGCCACCTCCAGGGCGTCGTCCAGCCGGGGGGCGACGGTGACCCGCTCGGCCCCGAACACCTCGGCGGCGAGCTCGCCCAGCTCCTCGGCCGGCATCCCGCGGCTGGTCGAGGTGACGGTGGTGACCACGATCTCGTTCATGACCCCCTCGAAGACCTCCAGCAGGCCCCGGGCGTCCTTGTCGGCCATCACCGCGACCACGCCGACGAGCGGGTTGAAGGCGAACGACTCGGTGAGCGCCGCCGCCGTGGCGCGGGCCCCGTGCGGGTTGTGCGCGGCGTCCAGCACGACCGCGGGACCGCGGCGGACGACCTCCAGCCGGCCCGGGAAGACGACCTGGGCGAAACCCTCGCGGACCACGTCGGGGTTGACGGCCTTGAGGCCGAGGAAGGCCTCGACGGCGGCCAGGGCCTGGGCGGCGTTGGCCGCCTGGTGGGCGCCGTAGAGCGGCAGGAAGACGTCCTCGACCGGGCCCTCCGCGCCGTTCAGCCGGACCAGCTGACCGCCGACGGCGAGCTGGCGGCCGAGGACGCCGAAGTCGAGCCCCTCGCGCTGGGCGATGGCGCCGACCTCGGCGCAGCGGGCCAGCAGCACCGCCGCCGCGTCGACCGACTGGCCCGCCAGGATGGCTTGGGCGCCAGGCTTGATGATCCCGGCCTTCTCGGCCGCGATCTCGGCCAGCGTCTCGCCCAGCAGGTGGGTGTGGTCGAGGTCGATCGGGGTGATGACGGCGACGTCGCCGTCGGCGACGTTGGTGGCGTCCCAGGTGCCGCCCAGGCCCACCTCGAGCACGGCCACGTCGACCGGGGCGTCGGCGAAGGCGGCGAAGGCCATGCAGGTGATGATCTCGAAGAAGGTCATCGCGACGCCGTCGAGCTCCTGGGCGTCGACCAGGGCCACCAGCGGCTCGATCTCGCGCCACACGTCGTCGAAGCGCTCGTCGGAGATGGGCTCGCCGTCGATGGTGATCCGCTCGTTCACCGTGGTGACGTGCGGGCTGGTGAAGCGGCCGGTGCGCAACCCGGTGGCCCGCAGCAGCGACTCGATCATCGCCGAGGTGCTGCCCTTGCCGTTGGTGCCGGTGACGTGGATGACGCGGAAGGCGTGCTGGGGGTCGCCCAGCAGCCCGGTCAGCGCCTGCACCCGGGCCAGGCTGGGCGCGACGCGGTGCTCGGGCCAGCGCCGGGTGAGCGCGGCGACGATCTCGGCGTGGGTCTGGGGCGGGGTCTGCGAAGGCATCGACATGGCCTCCCGAGTCTAGGGGCCGGAGCCGCCCCCGGGCCCGGCCGGGAAACGCGGACGGGCGATGTCGGCGGGTTCTCCTAGGATTCAGGGCATGACCACCCAGATCGCTGATCCCCGACCCGACGCGAGCCCCCGCGGCGGCGCCCGGGTACCGGAGAAGCCGGCGCTGGAGGGCCTCGAGGAGCGTTGGGTCGAGCAGTGGCGCACCGACGGCACCTACGCCTTCGTCCGTCCCTCGTCGCGGGCCGAGGTGTTCAGCATCGACACCCCGCCACCCACCGTCTCCGGCTCGCTGCACGTGGGGCACGTGTTCTCCTACACCCACACCGACCTGGTGGCCCGCTACCAGCGGATGCGCGGCAAGCACGTCTTCTACCCCATCGGCTGGGACGACAACGGCCTGCCCACCGAGCGCCGGGTGCAGAACTACTTCGGCGTCCGCTGCGACCCGTCGGTCCCCTACGACCCGGACTTCACCCCGCCGGAGAAGCCGGACGCCAAGCGTCAGGTGCCGGTCAGCCGGCGCAACTTCGTCGAGCTGTGCCACGAGCTCACCCACGTCGACGAGCGCACCTTCGAGGACCTGTGGCGCCGGGTGGGCCTGAGCGTGGACTGGTCCTCGCTCTACACGACCATCTCCGACGACTCGGTCGCGGTCGCGCAGAAGGCGTTCCTGCGCAACGTGGCCCGCGACGAGGCCTACCTCTCCGAGGCCCCCACGCTGTGGGACGTCACCTTCCAGACCGCGGTGGCCCAGGCCGAGCTGGAGGCCCGCGACTACCCCGGCGCCTACCACCGGGTCGCCTTCCACGCGGCGGACGGACCGGTGTTCATCGAGACGACCCGGCCTGAGCTGATCCCCGCCTGCGTGGCCCTGATCGCCCATCCCGACGACGAGCGCTACGCGCACCTGTTCGGCCAGACCGTCACGTCTCCGCTCTACGGCGTGGAGCTGCCGGTGCTCCCCCACCCGGCGGCGGAGATCGACAAGGGCTCAGGCCTGGTCATGTGCTGCACCTTCGGCGACCTGACCGACGTCACCTGGTGGCGCGAGCTCCAGCTGCCGGCGCGGGTGATCATCGGCCGCGACGGCCGCATCCTGCGGGACAAGCCGGAGTGGCTCTCCGACGCCGTGGACTGGGACGAGCTGGCCGGCCTCACGACGTTCTCCGCGCGGGAGAAGGTGGTCGCCGCCCTGCGGGCCGCCGGCGACCTGGACGGCGAGCCCAAGCCCACCCAGCGCAAGGCGAGCTTCTACGAGAAGGGCGACAAGCCGCTCGAGATCGTCTCCACCCGGCAGTGGTACATCCGCAACGGCGGCCGGGACGCCGACCTCAAGGCCGTGATGCTGGAGCGCGGCGACGAGCTGGCCTGGGTGCCGCAGCACATGAAGTACCGCTACGACAACTGGGTCGGCGGCCTGAACGGTGACTGGCTGATCTCGCGGCAGCGGTTCTTCGGCGTGCCCTTCCCGGTCTGGTACCCCCTGGACGCCGACGGCGAGCCCGACTACGCGCACCCGCTGGTGCCGGAGGAGGCCCAGCTGCCCGTCGATCCCAGCTCCGACGTGCCGGCCGGCTACACCGCCGAGCAGCGGGGGGTGGCCGGGGGGTTCATGGCCGACCCGGACGTGATGGACACCTGGGCCACCAGCTCGCTCAGCCCGCAGATCGTCTGCGGCTGGGAGCGGGACCCGGAGCTGTTCGAGCTGACCTTCCCGATGGACCTGAACACCCACGCGCACGAGATCATCCGCACCTGGTTGTTCTCCCGGGTGGTCCGCGCCCACTTCGAGAACCACTCGCTGCCGTGGGTGCGGTCGATGATCTCGGGCTTCGTGATGGACCCGGACCGGAAGAAGATGAGCAAGTCCCAGGGCAACGTCGTGGTGCCCACCGACATCCTGCAGCGCTACGGCTCCGACGCCGTCCGCTGGCGCGCCGCCAAGGCCCGGCCGGGGATGGACTCGCCCTTCGACGAGCGCGAGATGAAGGTGGGTCGCCGGCTCGCCACCAAGGTGCTCAACGCCTCGAAGTTCGTGCTGGGGATCAGCAGCGACGCCGACCTGGCCGCCGTCACCGAGCCGGTCGACCGGGCGGTGCTGGCGGCCCTGGCCGACGTGGTGGACGCGGCGACCAAGGCCTTCGACGCCTTCGACTACACCGCCGCCCTGGAGGTCTCCGAGCAGTTCTTCTGGCAGTTCTGCGACGACTACCTCGAGCTGGTCAAGGAGCGCGCCTACGGCGACCCGACCGAGCCGGCCGTCCGCTCGGCCCAGGCCGCGCTGGCGCTGGCCCTGGACGTGATGCTGCGGCTGCTCGCGCCGATCATGCCGTTCGCCACCGAGGAGGTCTGGTCCTGGTGGAAGGAGGGCTCCATCCACACGGCGAGCTGGCCGACCCGGGCCGAGCTGGCCGTCGAGGGCGACCCGGACCTGCTGACCGCGGTCTCCGCGGCCCTGGTGGAGATCCGGGGGGCCAAGTCCCAGGCGAAGGTCTCGATGCGGACCGACGTCGCTGCGGCTGAGTTCTCCGGGCTGGCCGGGTCGTTGGCCCGGTTGCAGGCGGTCGAGGCCGACCTGCGGGCGGTGGGACGGATCAGCGGCGGGGTGAGCTGGGTCGAGGGCGACGGGCCGGTGGCGGTGCGGGTCACCCTCGCCGAGGAGCAGCGGCCGACGGAATAACGGCCGGGGGGCTCCGGTTGCCGGTTGGTAGAAGGTTCAACCGACGAAGGAGCAGCGCATGCCCACCACCGCCGTCACCGGAGCCACCGGCCAGCTCGGCCGTCTGGTCGTGCAGGCCCTGCAGGCGCAGGGCGCGGACGTCGTCGCCGTCGTCCGCGACCCGGCCAAGGCCGCCGGGGTCCTCGGCGCCGACGTCGAGGTGCGCGTCGCCAGCTACGACGACCGGGCGGCGCTGCGGGCCGCCCTCGCCGGCGTCGACACCCTGGTGCTGATCTCCGGCTCCGAGGTGGGCCGCCGGGTGCAGCAGCACACCAACGCCGTGGAGGCCGCCAAGGCCGCCGGCGTCAGCCGGGTCGTCTACACCAGCGCTCCGCACGCCGACACCACCGCGCTGGCGCTCGCCCCCGAGCACAAGGCCACCGAAGAGGTCATCGCCGGTTCCGGGCTGGCCTGGACCTTCCTGCGCAACAACTGGTACCACGAGAACTACGCCACCCAGCTCGGCCAGGCCGCCGGGTCGGGGGTGCTGGTGGGCAGCGCTCACGACGGGCGGACGGCCAGCGCCGCCCGTCGCGACTACGCCGAGGCGGCGGCCGCGGTCGCCGTCGGCGAGGGCCACGAGAACCGGGTCTACGAGCTCTCCGGCGACATCGCCTGGACGATGCCGGAGCTGGCCGCCGCGATCACCGAGGTGACCGGCCGGCCGGTGGAGTACCGCGACGTCAGCACCGCCGAGCACGTCGCCGCCCTCACCGCGGCCGGCCTGGACGAGGGCACCGCTGGCTTCGTGGCCGCGCTCGACGCGAACACCGCCGACGGCGAGCTCGCCGACACGACGGGTGACCTCAGCCGGCTGATCGGCCGGCCGACCACGCCGTTGGTCGAGGGGCTGCGGGCCGCGACCGCCGCCTGATCCCGCGTCCTGAGCTCGTCGGAGGACCTTCGACGACTTCAGGGAACGGGGTCCGCCCAGACTGCCTCGGGGATGGCACGGCTCATCCGCTCGACGGCGGCGGCGACCTCGGCCGGTGAGCGGAGACCCACCACCACCGCAGCCGTCGCCGCGTGGCGGAGAGGGAACTGCAGGGCCACGTCGGGGAGCGCGACGCCGTGCTGCTCGGCCCGGGCCGCCCAGTGCCGGGCGCGCGCCAGCACGTCGGCCGGAGCCGGCGCGTAGTTGAAGCGCGCGTCGTCCGCCGGCCAGGGCGAGGCCAGCAGCCCCGAGTTGTACGCCGCGGCGGCCAGCACCGACACCCCACGCTCAGCGGCGGCCTGCAGCAGCGGCTCAGCGCTGCGGTCGACGAGCGTCCAGCGGCCGGCGACCATCACGACGTCGACGTCGGTCTCGACGACGAAGCGTCGCAGAGCCTGCCACCGGTTCATCCCCACACCGACCGCGCCGATCACGCCCTGCTCGCGCAGGGCCACCAGGGCGGGCACCGCCTCGGCGAGAGCCTGGTCCAGCACGTCGTCGGGGTCGTGCACCAGCACGACGTCGACGCGGTCCAGCCCCAGCCGCTCGAGGCTGGCCTCCAGGCTCCGTCGGACGCCGTCGGCGGAGTAGTCGCGCACGCGTGTCAAGGTGTCAGGGACCTCGAACTGGTGCTCGCTGTCGGAGCCCCTGGGGTGCGGGTTGGGGACCAGCAGCCGTCCCACTTTGGTGGAGACCACGAACTCGTCCCGCGGCCGAGCGGCCAGGGCGGCGCCCAGCCGCCTCTCGGACAGACCCAGCCCGTAGTGCGGAGCGGTGTCGAAGTACCGCAAGCCCGCGTCCCAGGCCGCGTCGACCGCGGCCCGCGCGTCCTCGTCGGTGACCGCGGCGTAGAGGTTGCCCAGGGCGGCAGCGCCGAAACCCAGCGCCGTCACCTGGACGTCCGTCCGCCCCAACCGCTGCCGCCCCTGGTGATCGACCACGGACGGCAGCGTAGAGCAGCGGCTGCCGGCTCAGCCGGCGACGTCGATGAGCACCTTGCCGACCGTGTCGGCCTCGACCGCGGCGTGCGCGTCGGCGGTGCGCTCCAGCGGGAAGCGGGTCAGCGGCAGACCGGCCTCCTCACCCACCGGCAGGGCGCCGTCGCGGAGGGCGGCGGTGATGTCCTCGGCGGCGACGGCGAGCGCGTCCTCACCGACGGTGTAGAGCAGCAGGCCCTGGTAGCGGACGTTCTTGGCGAAGTGCGGGACGACGTCGACGGCTATGGTGTCGCCGTTGTTGTTGGCGTAGTAGGCGACCGTTCCGTGGTTGGCCAGCACGGCCAGGTTGAGCGCGGCGTTCGGACCGGGCGCGACCTCCACGACGATGTCCACCCCGTCCGGCGCGACGGCCGAGATCTCGGCGACCGCGTCGCCGGTCCGGTAGTTGACGACGTGGTGCGCGCCGGCCGCCGTGGCCAGGGCGGCCTTCTCGTCGCTGCTGATGGTGGTGACCACGGTGGCGCCGGCCCAGCGGGCCAGCTGGATGGCGGCGTGCCCGACAGCCCCCGCTCCCCCGGCGACGAGGACGACCTTGCCCTCCAGCGCACCTGGCGACAGGCGCGACGGGCCCTGCTCGGACACGGTGAGCGCCCGGTGGGCGGTCATGGCCGGGACGCCCAGCGAGGCGCCGACGTCGAAGGAGACGCCCGCGGGCAGCGCGACGACGTGCTCGACCGGGACGACCACGTACTCCTGGGCGGTGCCGGTGGGGCGCTGGTGCTGGGACAGGAACGTCCACACCGGGTCACCGACCTTCAGCAGCGGGAAGAGGTCGGCGGCCTCGGGGCCGATGGCGTCGACGGTGCCGGCGCCGTCCTGGTTCGGGGTCACCTCGGGGAACGGCAGCTCCTGGCCTGGGCCGCCACCGGCGCGGGACTTCCAGTCGGTGGGGTTGACGCCGGAGACGGCGATCTTGACCCGGACCTCGGCGGCGCCCGGCTCGGGCACCTCCCGGTCGACGAGCTGGAGGACGGACGGGGTACCTGTGGTGGTGTAGACGATGGCCTTCATACCGGGTGCAACCGTCGGACGGGTCCATCCTCTTCCCGTCGCGTCCACAGGAAAAGATCGTGGGCGATCGACCCCGGTGCGGGTCCGGTGCGGCGGCACCCGCCACACTGGCCAGATGACGACGACGCAGACGGCCACGCGGACCATCAACGCCCCGGCGGGGCAGATCTTCGACCTGCTCACCAACCCCGAGCGGCACACCGAGTTCGACGGCTCCGGCTTTCTCCGCTCCGCGGTGAAGCCACAGCGGATCAGTGCGGTGGGCGACACCTTCTCGATGAACATGGAGGGTGACCACATGGGCGGGGAGTACCAGGTGGACAACCACGTGACCGGTTTCCAGCACAACACGCTGATCGCGTGGAAGACCGCCCCGGCCGGCACCGAGCCGCCCGGGTGGGAGTGGATGTACGAGCTCAAGGCCGCCGGCTCCGACCAGACCGAGGTGACGCTGACCTACGACTGGACCCACGTCACTGACAAGGAACTGCTGAAGAAGGTGCACTTCCCGCTGGTCAGCGCGGACGCGATGGAGTCCTCGCTCGCCTCGCTGGCCTCCGCCGTGAACGGCTGAGGCCTGGACCGGCCCCGCACGCGCGTGCCAGGCTCGGGCCGTGGTGACCCCGGGAGGAATTGTCCTGAAGGTGAGCGACGCTGGCCGGGCCGCCCGCTTCTGGTCCGAGGCGCTCGGCTACACCCCCGACGTGGAGCGACCCTGGCTGCTGCGGCCGCCGGCCGGCTGGCCGCTGCTCTTCCTGGACGAGGACGACGGCAGCCACCTCGACCTGTGGGCCGGGGCCGATGAGCAGGACGCCGAGATCATCCGGCTGGTGGCCCTCGGCGCCACCCGACCACCCTGGGACTACGCCGACGACGCCGACCACGTCGTGCTGCGCGACCCCGACGGCAACCTCTTCTGCGTGGTCAGCGGCAGCTGAGGGCGCCTGCGCACGGCGTCCGGCCACCGTGCCGGGCGCGTCTGATGAGATGGTCCGACCATGACGGGACCAGGCCTGGGAAGCACCGAGCCGGACCGCGCGCTCCTGCGACCAGGGCTCCGCGTCGTGATCGCCGGCACCGTCGGTCGCGGCCGGCGCCCGACCCAGTACTACGCCGGCGTCGGGAACCGGTTCTGGGAGCTCGTGCACGGCAGCGGGCTGGTCCCTGAACGGCTGGGACCAGACCGGGCCGAGCGCCTGCTGACCTCCGGCGTGGGTTTGACCGACCTGGTGCTCGAACGGGTCCAGCGGCCCGGTCGCGAGCCGGAGGTGGTGGTGCACCGCCGGGCGTTCGACGGCGCCGTGCGGGCAGCGGGGCCCGCCGTGGTCGCGTTCGTCAGCAAGACCGCGGCGACCTGGTACGCCCGCGGGGCAGGCGAACGGCTTCCCCGCGGCTATGGGGAGCTCGACTGGACCGTCGCCGGGATCCCCGCGTTCGTGCTGCCCGGACCATCGGGGGCGAACAACGGCATGCCCCTGGCTGTGCGTCTGGCTTTGTGGACCGACCTCGCGGACTTCCTCGAGCACCAGTCCCGTCCCGGCTGAGCCGGTCCGGCTGAGCTCAGGCCGACTTCTCGCGACGCTCCCGCTTGGCCAGCTTCTCGCGCGGCACGAGCGTGGGCAGAGCGGCGTCCTTGACGACCTCGGCGGTGATGATGACCTGGGCCACGTCGTCGCTGCTCGGGACGTCGTACATGACGTTGAGCAGCACCTCCTCGAGGATGGCGCGCAGGCCGCGGGCGCCGGTGCCGCGCAGGAGCGCGAGGTCGGCGATCGCCTCGATGGCGTCGTCGCTGAACTCCAGGTCGACGCCGTCCAGCTCGAAGAGCTTCTTGAACTGCTTGACCAGCGCGTTCCGCGGCTCGACGAGGATCCGGATCAGCGCGTCCCGGTCGAGCGGGCTGACCGAGGCGATCATCGGCAGCCGGCCGATGAACTCCGGGATGAGACCGAACTTGACCAGGTCCTCGGGACGGACGTCCTCGAACGGGTCCTCCGACTCGGGCCGGCGGGTGGCGGAGTCGTTGTTGAAGCCCAGCGGCCGCTTGCCCACCCGGCTGGAGATGATGTGGTCCAGCCCCGCGAACGCCCCGCCCACGATGAACAGCACGTTGGTGGTGTCGATCTGGATGAAGTCCTGGTGCGGGTGCTTGCGCCCGCCCTGCGGCGGCACGCTCGCGCTGGTGCCCTCGAGGATCTTCAGCAGCGCCTGCTGCACGCCCTCGCCGGAGACGTCGCGGGTGATCGACGGGTTCTCGCTCTTGCGGGCGATCTTGTCGACCTCGTCGATGTAGATGATGCCGGTCTCGGCCTTCTTGACGTCGAAGTCGGCGGCCTGGATCAGCTTGAGCAGGATGTTCTCGACGTCCTCGCCGACGTAGCCGGCCTCGGTCAGCGCCGTCGCGTCGGCGATGGCGAAGGGCACGTTGAGCATCTTGGCCAGCGTCTGCGCCAGGTAGGTCTTGCCGCAGCCCGTGGGGCCAATCAGCAGGATGTTGGACTTGCCGAGCTCGACCCCGTCGTCCTCCGCACGGCGGGCCGGGTTGCCGGCCTGGGCCTGGACGCGCTTGTAGTGGTTGTACACCGCCACGGCGAGCGCCTTCTTCGCGTCGCCCTGTCCGATGACGTAGCCGTCGAGGAACTGGCGGATCGCGTGCGGCTTGGGGAGCTCCTCGAGCAGGCCCACCTCGGTGCCCTCGGAGAACTCCTCCTCGATGATCTCGTTGCAGAGATCGATGCACTCGTCGCAGATGTAGACACCTGGACCGGCGATGAGCTTCTTGACCTGCTTCTGGCTCTTCCCGCAGAACGAGCACTTCAGCAGGTCGCCGCTCTCTCCGATGCGCGCCACGACCGTTCCTTTCCTCGGTGCTGCAGCCCGGCGGCCCCCGAGGGTGCGCCGGAAGGGTTCAGGTTAACCCGGCCGGGTGGGGAAGTGCAGGACCTCCGCACCCGGTCAGGTCGACCACGAGACGTCAGGCGTCGACGGCCTTGAGGGAGGTCAGGATCTCGTCGATGATGCCGTACTCGAGGGCCTGCTCGGCCGTCAGGTACTTGTCACGCTCGATGTCCCGGCTGACCTCGTCGCTGCTCTTGCCGGTGTCGCTGGACAGCATGTCCTCCATCAGGGACCGGATGCGCAGGATCTCCCGCGCCTGGATCTCGATGTCGGAGGACTGGCCGTACCCACCCTCGGTGGCGGGCTGGTGGATCAGGATCCGGCTGTTCGGCAGGGCGAGGCGCTTGCCCTTGGTGCCGGCGGCCAGGATCACGGCGGCGGCCGAGGCGGCCTGGCCGAGGCAGACGGTGCGCACGTCGGGCTTGATGTAGCGCATCGTGTCGTAGATCGCCGTCAGCGCGGTGAACGAGCCGCCCGGGGAGTTGATGTAGATCTCGATGTCACGGTCGGCGTCCATCTGCTGCAGGCACAGCAGCTGGGCCATCACCGCGTTCGCGATCTCGTCCGAGATCGGGGTGCCGAGGAAGATGATCCGGTCCTCGAACAGCTTGGTGTAGGGGTCGATGCGCCGCATCCCGTAGGACGTGCGCTCCTCCCACTGCGGGATGTAGTAGTCCATGGTCGGCGCGAACGGCTGACCCTCGGCGCGGGGCGCGCCGAATGATGCGTTGCTCATCGCACGCTCCTTACTGGTTGGGGGCTTCGGCGGAC
>Ga0210040_10006944_pt1 | contig 13884 bp, 17 predicted proteins | sample CryGeyCG12114_NA_FD_185462 | JGI IMG/M metagenome (GOLD analysis project Ga0210040, IMG submission 185462) | Groundwater microbial communities from aquifer - Crystal Geyser CG19_WC_8/21/14_NA (SPAdes) (version 2) | ecosystem: Environmental > Aquatic > Deep subsurface > Groundwater | place: USA... | reverse complement strand
CTGTGCACGCTTCAAATCGTGTCCTTCCGATCTGCCGTTTTGGGATGCTGTTGCGTACATCTTACTTTTACTCTCTCTTTCAGGCCATAGCCAATATTTGCATGCATGGTCCATGCTGTTGGTGAGTTGTAATCTATGCGTGCAAAATAGTAGGAGAGAATTGCAATATTCGCACAAATGACAATAAATAAATGGCTTTCACAGTGTAAATTCCAAAATGGAGGAGATTTTCAATTGAAAGCAGTTAAAAGCCTAAAAATTCTATGTTTCTTAAATTGTAAAGCAGGTGAAAATTTCATTCTGTACATTGTGAAGCAAAAAAACTGTATTTTTATTCATTCCAGTTTGTCTCTTCTGTAGACTATAAGTATTCAAAAACATGGACAATCCCATTTTGTGTGAAAGATGAGTTGCAAGAAGTGAAAAAGTCAACTATGATTGACATATATTGGCAATGTCAAGACTACTCATGTTATTTTTTGGCAATCACTCATTGAAATAACATGTCATATTTATGCATGATGACATAATGGTGGACCCCCATCTCCGTTTGTATATTTACTTTTACTTTCATTGCAAGCATTGCTAACGTAACCAGCTCACTGTATCTACGAATAGGCAATATTCGTATTCAACTCATGCATTAAGCCACTTGGGTTGCCTTTTAGTTACCATATAGGTAGTTAGTCAAAGTTGAAATTTTCACTGGATTTGAATCCAAAGAATGAAATCCCTGTTTAAACAGATTAGAAGTGCTTTGCTGACCAAATCTAACGGCTGAAATGCACGTGTGCAAAAAAAAAGGAAATATATATGCAATAAGCAGTCATTGAATTATTCCAACTTACTCTCCAACTGTAGCATAACAGCTATTCCATTGCTACTAACTAACAAGGTTCTAATGAGCTAAATATCATTTCCTAAAGAGATAATTTCTTTTCAGGCGTCCCGACAAATGCAACCAAATGCGCGTTTATGTGCAAAAAACACGTAAAAACTTTACTGCTTTCTTATTTCCGCCAGTAGGATTTATTCATTCGTTAGGAGAATAAATCTATAGATTTTTGGATAAAACGATAGTTTTTTGTTTCCCTTGTTTCCTATGTATATTTCGGATTCGCTAGTTAGTTAGTTACAAATACAACTATAGGACGTAAAAAAGCGCACTGACTGACTGACTGTGAATGTTTACACAAAAGCTTTAACTGAGCCGTGAAAGAAACTTTTATTGGAGGCGCCTGTACTAAAACATAAACCATATTGCCCTGTGTAAATCTAACTCACCGCTTATTATTGCATGCACACAGTTTTGCCTGCAATTTGGGACCAACTGCCCGCTTTTCCCATTTACGATCCAATGTAATCATATAGCAGCTTTAGGATTCTTAATTGGCCATGCACCATGCTACAATGTGAGTTCAATGGAATGATAACATTCTCATGCTATACAAATGGATAATAGGGGTTAATATAAGTATAGCAAGAAAAATTTGCCACTTTTTGAATCCATGCAATGTTTTTGGGGTTGTTATAGCAAACCCATACCTAAATTCATAGCATTCCATATCGAAACTGTGTGAATTTTTCATCCGTGAGTTTGGATTCATATAGCATTCTGTGAAAATGTCTGCAGAAAAGCTGCCTCCAAAGTTTTACAATTATGAGAATATGAAATCCCGGAGGATTTTGAATGCTGCTGACAAAAGTGGGGAAAAGATTAATTGCAGCGGGCAGCAGAACAAATGGGAAGATCGAGACTCTCAATTAGGCTTGCATACCATATTTTTTGCGAAGGATGATGACTGCTATCCTCAATGGAAACTTATGGTATATACTAAAATAATAGAAAATGTGTGAAATATCATAATTTTGTGTATTTTATGTTTTCAGCATGGGAATGGAGGGTCTATTGTACGAATAGTGGATAAAGAGTTGGGATCATCTGTTTTAAGAATCAAAGGGGACTATGATGGGTCTGTGAATATGTTCTGTCCAAAGAATCCAAAAGATTCGCTCAAAATGAAAGTTCCTATTCTAGTTTTAGCGGTCCGGGAGTTGAATCGGGCTTATGCATCAATTCAGTTAGAAGTTAGTGAAGAGCTTTTTTATAAAAGTAGTAGTGGATGAAATTTATATAATATTATATGTGCAATTTCATGTAGATTTTGGACGATACAGGGACTGTGCGAAAAATTCACGCGAAAAATTTCATCACGGCTACCAAAGTCAAATTGGATTCCTGCTGCATCCCTATGCGACTGGATCGAGTTTGGAGTTTTGTACGTGAAATCAAAATTATAAACCAATATTTTACATTGTTTTAACAAAAATATTCATGCCAGGCGATTACAAATATGGAGAAACTGTGTAAACAATCATTTGGTACACAATTCGTACAATTGGAACGAATTCAAGTGAATGCCAACTTGTTAGTGAGACGGGTAAGAATAAATTTTAAAATCTGCAGAATATACTAGATTTAAAAATGCCACTGATTTTGAATAAGTGACCTTTCATCATTGCAGATTTTCTTCGCCACCCGGTATTTCAAATGCGAGGAGCTGCCCGCCGAATACAAACTGGCCGACACATCATTCGAAACGGCGCGCACTCAGGAGCAATATAACTCCATGTTAGCGGATGAACTATTAGGAGAATATGTGCGCCGAGTGTACAGAATAAAACAACCTGAAAAGCATAAAAAACCGATACCAGTGGCGCCCAAGAAAACCAATGATACTAATAAGAAAAACCAGAAGATTGCATCTTCAATAAAAGCACCGGCGAGGAGGTCTGAGCTCAATGAAATGGAAGTGGAGAAAAGATTTCTCGCCAAATTGGATGAACTGCGTCAAACGAGAATGAAATTTTTAGAAAATTCCACAAAAATGGAACGAAAAAAATCGTCCACAAGCTCAGCAGATATTGGTGTCACTTTGAACATGCTTCGCCAAGAATTAGGATTCGCGAAAAAAACTGAAGGTAACATAAAACCGCACTCTAAACACTTAGCTATTAGTGAATTAAATTGCAAATTTATTATTTTTGCAGAAAAAGGTAAATCCATTGTGGAAAATGCCCTGCCAAATTTTTCGTCTGACCCGACGGAAGACACCAGCGCACAAAAATTGAAAGATTCCGAATCTCTCAAGTCGGCCACATTTTCCAAAACTGAATGGTGCCTGGATCAAAATGAGATGGACGGATTTATTGATGCCGTGTTCTCCACTGTGGCCATTCGCACCAAAGATACAAGTCAAGTGCGAATAGCTGATAAGGAGTTGCGAAATGTGGACACGTTTCAAATCTCATTGGGCACTTTGATGGAACAGAAACCGTTTTGTGAGAATATGGATTTGCTCACAAAGAATGCAAGTGACACTTCCATGAAGTTGACCAAAACTGCAAATAATGAACCGAATGCCATAACTCCTTGTGATAGCAGCGTTTTTACAGGCAAACTGATCCAGGTATATTCAGTTGAAATGGATTCCGCCCGTTATGTCAAATCTTAGCATGCCGACTGTTATTACGCCGAAAATGAGATTTCAAACATCATTTTCGGCGTAGTAGCAATATTAGTTTTTAGTTTACTTTAGCGATGAAAAAATTTCGAACAAATGTCTGAAATGAAGCCATATTGATTTAGATACAAAAACCAGACCAAGAAAAAGAATTGCAGCAAATTTTGGAGGAGATCCGACCCCATATTGAGGATTATAAATATTTGTGGAATAGAGGAGGCTCTATAGTTGACACGGAGGTGTCCAATGCTAAGGAGGGGCCCTGGTTGAATACGCACATGAAGAATCTTGTGACCTACTCCTCTCGAGTGGTCCAAGCGCAGGATGTTTGTAAAGTAGACAAACACGCTTGTCTGGACAAATTCTATTGGGATGAGGATGAGAGCAAGTTTCAGCGAATGAGGTCTCTGTATGCAGCTCAAGGACTCAAGGGGCTTTCGGGCTACAAACCAAAGATTCCTAAGGGCTTCGCCTTAGTTCGAGCGCCTCCAGATATCCACAGACCTGAGTTTGAACCTTTCCCTAAAAACCAGGAGGATCCTAATGGTGTTCCTCATGGTCTCAAAATTGGGGAGAATATACAAGACAAGCCTTATTATAGATACAGAGATTCCATTGCTTGAAAATAGAAATAAAAAATTAGCAGATCGACAACGTGGACAATTTGATGCCTTGCTTGAAATTTTTTAGGCACCCTCTACTAATTGGTTCCTTAGTTCATGTCGCATGTTGATTGAAATCACAAGTTTTAAGGCTCTCAAATTCAACCAAATCAACCGACTCCGATTCCACGGCGCACAACTATATTTGCATCACAAAGAAATCATTCAGAAGCTGCGCGTCACTTTATAAGATTGAGTTACCATCCTATTGAACATTATAGTCCGCCTCCCTGCCAGTTTCTTTGCAGCGTCAACTTTTGCTTCACTCAAACGTCGTTCACTAAATCTCTAACAAACGATTTGGTAAGAATTGTGGCTTGCATTCTGATTCTGACTTCTGAATCTGCCTCTGCCTGCACTGCATTGCATTTTCATCAGTGTAGCCGTGCCGTAGTAGTCAGTTGGATGCTTAGATGTTCATTCATGTTGTGTTTCCTAAGAAAGAAGTAGTGAAGTTCTAATCTAATCTAATTAAGTTAAAGTTTGTGACATATTAATCTCCTCAACTAAAGAATTCGGTGCGTAAGTATTGATTATTGATTGAAGATTGATTAATCAAAGTAGGTATTTTACTTGTTGTGTGTTTGAATCTATATAGTCATTGGCTTTGTTTCGTATTGGTAGTAGTTAGCTGAAGCAACTAACTACAAATTTAATTTTCAGTAGGTAGTAGGTAGCAGCCAACATGGAGTTTAGCTACCGAGGTAAAAACCGAAAATGGATGTCCGAGAGAATGAATTTGGAAGAGGAATCCCAGAAATTGCTCCAGGCTTCTAACAAGTATATTGACACAATCAAATACTGGGAACAAAAATTATATGGAACTCAAGATATCCAAACTCCCATGGATGGTAAAGTCAATCAATAAATATTTCTATCCATTCCAGTTACTGTGATTACAAAAACGCGGGCGCAAAATAGTTGGTGTTGGTATGGAATACATAAAACGATGAATTTTGTATTTCTCACAGAAACTCCCAATCCACCGCAAAATTCCCATGAACATCCCCCAACTTTGGAAGATATGCTCTCCGATCCGAATGCAGACCCCACTGAACCCGATCCTGAGGAAGAAGACGATGAAGAATATGCCCGAAAACTGTACGCTGCTGTAGGCGGGGACAGTTTTTTCAAACCCCGACTTCCGAACGTCAAAAAGTACACAGTGATCATCCTAGAACGGGATAAGGCGATGGATAGACTCCAGAAGAAGATTCGACGCACGTACAATAAGAAGGTATTGCAAATGGAGGTTAAACCAAGTCTCGTGAAACCGAAAGAGACCCTTTGTCGACAAATTTCGACCATCCCATCCATAAGTCCCAAGGTTTCAGTGCCCAATGTACGAAATGTCTTGCCTGGGTGCACAGACATGCAAAAAGAGAATAAACAGCTCTTGAGTGGAATAATGGCCGACGCGAATCTATTTCAAGCAAAACTGGCCGAATGGAATGTGCTCGACACGAACAAGTTTCCTAAGACGTCCAATTTGGTGGCACTCGATGAATTCCCGACCTGCGATTGTCCGGCACCCAAGACTGACCAGAGGAGCAGATTCGCCTCTGTTCCCAATGGGAATGACAATGTGGGTCATCCGGTGGAAGTGGAAGGCGGCGATAAAGGACACTTGTCTGAAGAATCATCATCATCCGAGATCAATCCCATTAAATCTTCTGTAGAGCAACACGAACTGACAGTGGACGTCACCACTGGAGGTGTTTTCGAATTGGGGGAACAAAGTCGTGTGCATACTACGACCGACAATGCTGGGAATGAGTCCATGGGGAAGAAACAGTATGAGGATCCTCCATTTGTCCCAGACAAGGCTCTTGTCAAGAAAAAAGTGTCATCCATGAATGAAGAGACCCGGGATTATTTTCGTGCTGTCCTCCGTAGTTTGAGGCATCTTAGTTTGGACCGGGCTATGGAATTGGCTCGACAACATGTGGACGATATTTTGAATCCAATAGAAAAGTTGATTTCCCGTCTCAAGTTGAATGCTTCCTATTTCGCTAATCGGAGGAGAGGTAAGAAGTAGGAGTTTTTAAAAGTTAATATCGATTTGTTCAAAAATTTGTCCGTTTGACCACAGTGCGAAACTGGACCGTGAAGCTGATAAAGATGAGGAATTTCAAGTATCACAACATCAATACTTATTATCGAAGTCGACTCGACAAGTTGAAGTTGGCTCAAGAAGCCCCGAATGCTATACTGGATAATGGGCGGGATCCAAAAAAAGGAGGACCAGTGGATCCCGAAGACGAAAATGTGAAGAAGACGAGGACTCTTTTTGAGCGATTGAGGTAAAGTAGTGGGCTCATTTCTGAATTCAATACCCCCCCCCCTGATTGGCGGGTTTTATAAGCACTCGGTTTGTTTGCAGTCTGTTCAAATGCACAGTGCCCGGGGAAGTGCGTCAAGACAAGCCAGTTCTGCAAGACAGTGTGATGCCATTATTAGCAGCTCCTCTAATGCCAGTGCAGATTGCCAAGTTCCAAACTCTGAAAGTATATTTTTCAAAATCGGACTTTCAAGATGCCGCTGGGAACCACTGGAGCTCCCCCACTGTGCAGCAGCAAATTAATGAAACTATCCCTGAAATCCAGAAAAAAGAGGTTTGTCCGCTGTTCATCTTTTCATATGGATTGTATGTTCCGTTTCTCATTTCTTATGTAATACAGATGTTGAGATTGCAAGACCAGCTGCTTGCCAAGGGTGACCCTAATGGAGACTTTGTATCTCCAGAAGAGGATTTTCTAGTCACTGGCGTCATTTATCATGCGGCTCAGCCCGAAAATACTCCGCCGGATGAGCAAAAATTGTATGTTTCTTAATATTGTCATGTCATACTATTTGATTGAATTAGTTTTTTTTTGTGTGTGTTTTCTACTGAATTCTTATATCTAGACGAAGTTTGACCGATGAGTTGCAAACGGATGCCAACTACACCCATGACAAATATCGACTTTTTCGGGGCCAAAATTGCCCCCAGGCAGCAGCGGCTAGTGGATCCACCACGAATGACAATGGGAAGGGGGATGAAAGTTTCTCAAAGCCTGTAAAACGGGCCTCCGGAGGAGGCCGTCCCAGTGGAGGTAACTATAAAAAGAACACTCAAAATCGGACTATGAATGCTCCAGAGTTCCGACCTTCGGTTCGATCTAACCGAAGAAGTCGAAGGCCAAAGAAGAGGCGAGGCAGTCCCGAGCCCAATAAGTAAGAGTCAGAGTCATCAATAGTTACCAACTAACTAACTATAATGAACTTTCAAGTTAAAAGTTCAAAAATGTTGTAGGAATGCAGAGGTGACCCAACTGTTCAATTTCGAAGTATTAGGTTCCAATACTGTGGCCGAACTGAGAGCCATTTTTTCTTGCGAAAACGGCATCACCTGTTGGAATGAGTTAAACCATCCAGATGAACTCAAAGATCCAAATTACGCTGAAAAGGAAATCATAGCTGAGGTATTAACAAGAATTCATATATCCATATCGCGTAATATTCATTGCTTTGCCTGGTTTGACTTTTTTCTCAATTCTAGCATGCAATGCCGGAATCGCTCATGTGCGTGGAAAATGTGATTCTGTCAGATGGATGGGATGGAGTTCCCATGGACCGAGCTCCCATCATTAATGCCTGGAAAGCCGAGTGGGGAGAATGTCCTATTCAAGATTTTGTGGACAAGAAAATGACCGATGTCCGAATTCGGGATCTCAATCTTCGCCTAGGATGTCCTTATGTGTTCATACATTTGAATGGTTGTGAACACATTGTGGTCTTCAAAAATATGAGGTGAGTAAGTTAATAATATCATAAGATTCCCCGCAGGGTAATTCGGGATCTACTTTTTGTTATTATGCTATACAGATTGCTCCGATCGGATGATATCTTAGTTCGCAACCATTATCCGCGAGTAGATGGTGAAGTTTTTACCAAATCTATTGACTGTCGTGTGGATCACAAACGTCCTGCCAAGTAAGTAAAGGAGGAAATATTCTATTTGTTTTGAGTTTTCAGAAATTAGGAAAAATTAAATGTCATTTTTTGTGTATGTCAGGTGGGCTGTATTGCACAACAAGAATTTGCCAGAAACGCCATCATTTTTGTGCACAACTTGTCTGTTGCAATTTTGCTATAAAGATGGCAAAAAGGATGGGGATTTCAAATTGTTCCCTTTGAAGGATTTGAGTGCTATGTACTAACTAAATATTGCGATCCTTTATAATAATGGGATTTTGTATATAGAAATCATATGCTCATGATAAATGGAATAATTCTGGTTTACTTAATCAGTTTTGTTTGTGACGGACAACAATTAATTAGCAAGGAAGGACTAATGAATTCCCGTTGTTTTCGTAAATTCCATATTAATATTAATTCACTAATAATATCACAAGAAGACTATATATGTATTGTCTAGATAAGGGTTAAAAAAATAAAGGATCTAAAAATATTTTCAGGAATTCGTTGTTTTTGTAGCATTTTGGCCCACAATGTTTAGACTTGAAAACCTGACGGAAGTCGCACATTTTATAGTAAAGTCGAAATTCTTGATTTCATTTTCAACAAATAAGCACAAATTGCTTTTTTTCAGATTTTCTGATTCAGTGGGCATATCTACGTTTGTATTCGAAATTAATGGAATTTCAGGCATTGAATGTTACATAAGTTAAGATTGTCATTTTCAAGGAAACAACTCGGATTTAGATTTCTAAATCTGTGAAAATACACGTTAGTGGTTGATCATAAAAAGTATATTATCCCTTTCCAATAAATGTACACAAAACATTAATATCCGGGTTTTAAGATTTTAAATTCTCCTCATCAGGTATGTATCCCATGTTGATATTTTCTTGTCCATGCTTTTCAATGGATCCTTTTCGCGAACTCCTTCTCAGCAAAGGATGCAAATATTCCGGGCGCACTTTTTTAGCATTTTCGCAACCTACGAGAAGATTTTGGTTTAAAACCCTTTATTAAATAATCTATTAACCCATTTTTTCTTACCATTTGTTAAAATGCTGACTAAAATTCCCATAGACAGAGTGATCATCAATCCGATAAATGAATACAAGATATAGGAAACGGTGAAAATTTTCTCGGGCCACTCACTGCGTAAAAAAACAATTCTTTTTATAGGCAATAACTTAGGACACAGTCACAGCATTTTGAAATTATTTACACTGGTTCCTTTTCAATTGCTGTGCTACTGCTATCCAAAAATGCTGAGGCCGTTCCCGTCACATTGAATATCCAGTCTGAGGGACAGGATTCCACAGAAAATGGCAACTTTTCTTGAAAACTATGACTTTTTTGCAATTTCAGAGCTTTATATGCCATGAGACTCATTATTGATGCTCCGGCGGCCATTCCTGACACAGCACCCTGTATATTTCTCAACTTATCATCCCCATACAGCATAACAATTAATATATTCAGTTGACGTTCATACATATTTGTTGGTAAATGGGAATAGAACGCCCATGAGAAATACGGCGCCCATTACTCCGCTCACTGTGCCCACTACAGTGATAGCAGCTTGAAATATGCCCCCGAAATTTTGGGCTACAAATGCCAGGCATACACATATCACGCCGTACATGATTGCTGCAAAAAGTGGAAAGCATACACACACATCATTATTGAGTTATCCCATCAGGAGAATATTTATAATTTCGACACTCACTTAAAACCTTGTAGGTCGTAGCTTGATAAAAATCGTTCATATTGGCAAAAAATGTGATTTTGCTCAGAAAATCCTCCCACGTGACAGCAGCCAAGGAATTCAATGTGGATGAAATTGTGCTGGAAACATAAAAAGTTGTAAAATTTGCTTTTTTAGACACAATTTTCACTATAGTGAAAGATTACCTCAAAACGGCCGAAAAAATGACAGAAGCAAACAATCCCATCATGCCAGGAATGAATCCCAGCTCTTTAATGACAAAAAATGGGACGATTTGATCAGATTTTGAAATCTGTCCCCAAGTCACAGGGTCGCAGTCTGCATAGCTGGCAAATATGGATATCCCCGTGAGAATCACAAGGCCTACTGTGAAGAATCCAAAAAAGTAGCTCCATACTATTGATCTAAAATTTCAACAAAAATCCATGCAAAATATCTTCCTAAAAATAAATTTTTCTCATAAATTCATCATTGTGAATTACTTGAGCACAGTCTTATAGGACGGCAAGCTGCAGTAACGTTGCACTACAGGCTGGTGCACCAAAAAACAAATGCCGCCAAATCCACTGCCCAAGATGATATTCAGTGTATTATGCCGTTCAAATGGGTCCACTGTCCAACTACAATAAAATCCAAATCCCTTATTTCACGGGAAACAACAAAAAAGTCCTAAAAAATGATCTTTTACTCAAAAAGCTCAAGTCGACCCCGTTCATAAGCGATTCTAAAGGCATTGGATACGCCACCGGATGACAAGAATCCTTTGACAACAATTGCCGTCATTCCCACAAAAATCATGACAAATTGGAATGCATCTGTCCAGACCACGGCTTTGATTCCGCCCTAAAAAATGCTCACATCATCTATTTTATAGATTCCACTAGAAATATTGTAAAATTCAACTCACAATGGATGTGTATACAGTGCCACAAATGCCAATGGCTATCACAGATTTCCACATGGGCACACCCATCATAGTCTCCATTGCTATTGCTGGTGCATAGAGCACAATTCCAGACCTACATAATATTATGCATTATCAATTCAACTATATAGTTATAGAGCCAATTAAGGACAGGTAGATTTTATATACATGAATAAAAGTTGCACAATGAAGGTGAGCGACCCAAGCCAGCGCACAAGGATAGAGTCAAATCGCATCTCCAAATACTGAAAACAATCAGTACATGCATATATATGACTTTCCAATGGCAATTGTATTGTCATAGGGCGAATGGCCATCAACAATGAATGAATGATAGATGTTATTGGAATTTCAATAATTATGTTAATGGTATTGTTGTCAAGTTATATACCTTGTAGGCACTGGTGAGTTTCAGGTTGTACATGACGCGGACGAATAGGAAAATGGAAATGGGCGTTGTGATGATCCCGATGAGTGTCATTGCAAACACCTGAGATCCATAGCTATAGACTTCTGCTGGGTAACCTGTGTGTGAAATTTGACATTTTGGGGGGAAAATTATGAGAGGGTTGGACTTGTCGAGTTCTTGAAATGTGACGGGATTTAGAATGCTTGTGGATGGATAGTGGGTGATTTTGGTTTGGAATGGAAATAAAGAGGATTTTGGGGTTTTTAGATTGTATGTTTTGAGAATTTTTTTATTACTGCTGGAATCTAGATTTTTTGAAATTTTGTGTGTGCTTTAGCTCTGGAGTGTAAAAAAGGGTTCGCCCATTTGCATGAATCTAGATAGGAATTTTTCTGTGCTCTAGAATCTGAATAGGAATTTTTTCTGTGCTTTAGAATATTAGTGGGATTTTTTTTGTCCTTTTGAATACTAGTAGGAATTTTTTCTGTGCTTTTGAAGATAAATTGTAATTTTTTCTGTGCTTTTGAATATAGATGGGAATTTTTTCTGTTCTTAAGAATCTCAAGACGAATTTTTCTAAAATTTAAAATCTAAACTAAGAAAGTTTGCGCTATAATGCTGTGGAATGTAGATCAGATTAGATAGGTAGATCATATCACTGCTTATAAATATGTAAGAAACTAGATCTCAATATTTCTGTGCTTTAGAATGGAAAAAAATGTCTATGATTTAGAATGCATTATGTACTCCGCAAAACTCAAACGGAATTTTCCACTGTTTTAGGTGTTAGACTTACAGATCACAGAATGTTCCACGCTTCAAACTATGCAATCTAAATAAATGATCTCATTCATTCCTTTCCGAATCTTTAAAATCTCAAAATGCATATATTATTCTTTTAATTACTTTTACATCTCAGGACACAATTCTTCCTAACTAAATCCACTTTTTCACCAAAAATGGACCCCAAATCCGTAACCTTACCTAAAATAGTGATAGCAGACAAATAGGAGACCAACATAGACGCAGCCACCGGAATAGCGCCCATCTTGTGTCCTCCCATCAGAAGCTCTTCATTGTTCCCTTGATTCCGTCCCTTGATGGCGTAGAAAACTCCAATGCATAGGGAAAACAACAATGTGGCTCCAATGACCAGAAAATCCACAATTCCCAAAAAATTCTCCGTTGTCGTCGCCATCATCACAGAATTACAAAATCAAACCCTCAACAACACATTGTCAATAGTCAGTCAGTCACAATAATGGTTAGCATTAGTTATAGCAGTTTGTGCTAGGAGAATCTACAAACTACTACTGACATGCCTTTTCCCATTGTTGCCATTATAGTTTGCTTGTTAGCTAAAACAAGTTTACATTTTCTAGTGACGATGATCCTAACTAACTAACTAGCTTGTATATAGCGATTCCATGGTCTATGCATGTATCCTAACTAACTAACTGACTATTGCTTCTGTTTGCATAGATAGTGTCGCCGCAAATTCCAAATTTGGGTCATGCGTCTATATATGCTGCACTACACAAATTTTGCATGCAACATAACGGCATTTATTTACACATTCACAATGGAGACTGTACAATGATGCGGCGAGTATTGATAAACATTGAACCAAGGTCTGGCCAAAATATTTACGCATTCAAAGTAACAGGTATAAAGCAACATAGGTTTGGTATGATATTATAATTTTCTACTTTAATAGCTAATGTCCGTCTAAATCTATTGTTTTTGCATAGTTAGTTAGTTAGTTAGTTCATAATGAATAATAATTTTAAAGTCTTCCTTGTATTAGTATGCGCTAGGCTGTGGTTTGGTTTGGTTAGATTGTGAATATTGGCCAATGCTGCTATTATTCACCTGTGTTTGGTGCATCCAATCACATGAGAATTATTGTGCAATCGTTATTGAATCCACGTATTAATCTGGCCTGATTTGATCCACGAGATAGACTTGGGACACATTATTGCGTCATAGTGTTATTGATTGAGATAAACTAATTAATCCAATTTGTAGCACCCATTGTAATTAGGTTTGTGTGTGTGATAGTGTGATGCATATGTTGAATGCCGCTTGAAAGAATTGCTATGCTACTGTAAGCAAAGTAAAACACTCTAGAGATTCGGGTTTTTTTTTGGGAAAATAAGGATTCCAGTGGTAAATAATGTATTGTTAGTTTTGCATTCGATAGCCCATCATCCTGCGTCGAATGGCCGGAATGAAACAGACGGTAGGAATACACAGTAAATCGGGTTTCTGGGTTTCCATCCGGGAGTGCAGATATGCTTTCAATGTGCGGTACTAGGGCAAAAAAAAAAACGAAAATTGAATTGAATTAGTACTATTACAGCTATATTATATATTATATTAGTTTATATTATATTATTACATAATTATATATATTATATTATATTTATAATATTATATATATATATATATATTGAACAGCATATATATTATATTAGTATGAGCAAGGTCCCTATAGTTACTTCACAAACAGCTTTTTATAAGGTCCAACAGTATTCCATTGTCCAACTTTTATTGAAAGGAAATTCCAAAAAAGGTGCTAATTTTCTGTCAACTAATTTTTATTGTGTACTATTGAGGTTTTTAAATTAAAACCGATAAGTCAAATAAATTAGATAAAGAATTCAAAACGATTCATC
>Ga0210040_10006943_pt1 | contig 13885 bp, 12 predicted proteins | sample CryGeyCG12114_NA_FD_185462 | JGI IMG/M metagenome (GOLD analysis project Ga0210040, IMG submission 185462) | Groundwater microbial communities from aquifer - Crystal Geyser CG19_WC_8/21/14_NA (SPAdes) (version 2) | ecosystem: Environmental > Aquatic > Deep subsurface > Groundwater | place: USA... | reverse complement strand
CCACCGCCACCGGGGCGGAAGCCACCGGCCGGAGCACCGCCGCCGGCGCCGCCAGGTCCACCGGGACCGCCGCCACCAGGACGGAAGCCACCGCCGGCGCCGCCACCGGGACCACCCGGACGGCCACGGCCGGCACCCGGGCCGCCGGCGCCGCCGGGACCACCTGCGCGACCGCCACCAGCGGGCCGAGGCGGCATCATGCCGGGGCTCGGACGCTGCGGCATCATGCCGGGGTTGGGACGGGGCCCACCCGGACCGGCGGCGGGACGGGGCCCACCGGGACCGGACGCGGGACGCGGGCCACCGGCGCCGGCGCCCGGACGCGGGCCACCCGGTGCCGGGCGCGGTCCACCAGGACCGGCCTGACCGGGAGCGCCGCCGCCCGGACGCGGAGCGGGGGCACCGGGACGCGGAGCGCTGCTGAAGGGGTTGTTGCCCGGCCGCGGAGCCGGACGGGGGCCCGGTCGCGGACCGGCGCCGGCCGGACGCGGGGCCCCTGGGGTGGTACCGCCCTGAGCGGGAGCACCGGCGGGGGTGCCACCGGGACGGACACCGGGAGCAGCCGGGCGCGCGCCGGGCTGAGCCGGGGCGGCCGGGGGCTGCTGGACCGGGGCGCTCGCCGCGGGAGCCTGCGGAGCAGGCGCCTGCGGAGCAGGCCGGGGCCCGGGGCGCGGACCCGGGGCAGCCGGACGGGTCTGCGCGGGAGCCGAGGCCTGGGCCGGAGCCGGCGCCTGTGCAGCCGCGGGGGCCTGCACAGCGGGGGCCTGGGGAGCGACCGGCGCCTGCGGGGTCGAGGGCGCGACCGGCGCGGCGGTTGCCGCGGGGGCCGGAGCCGACGCCACCGGGGCGGCCGGACGGGGAGCGGCCGGACGCGGGCCGGGACGGGGGCCGGAGCCGCCGTTGCCGGAACTGGACGCGCCTTCGCCGGGGTATGCCTCACGGAGCCGTCGGGCCACCGGGGCCTCGACGGTGGAGGACGCGGACTTCACGAACTCGCCCTGCTCCTTGAGCTTGGCGAGCACTGTCTTGCTGTCGATGCCGAGCTCTTTCGCGAGCTCGTGTACGCGGGCCTTGCCTGGCACGGGTCTCCTCTTGGTGAGGCCGGCGGCTGGCCCGCTCGACCTCTAGATCAGTGGTACATGGTCATCGTGACGACTTCACAGGTGGCTCATCCGAGGACGTCCTGCTCTCGACGTGCGGACCGGCCTGGTGCCGGTCCGACTGGGTGCTGCCTTGATCTCTCGTGCGGCCGCCCGGGGACCGTTCCGCCGGATCGGGGACCGACCGGCGGACGTGCTCCTCGAGCGGACCGGTCTCCAGCATGGTGCTGCAGCGCAGCGCACGCGGGAAGGCCCGGCGCCGAACTGCCGCGTGCAGGCACTCCGGAGTGGGGTGCAGGGACGCACCCCGACCGGGGAGCCGCCGCCGCGGGTCGGGGGTCAGACCCCCGTCGTGGACGACGACACGCAACAACTCGGTGACCGGAGCGCGGCCCCGGCACCCCACACAGGTGCGTACCGGGATCGACGTGTCGGCCATCGGTGAGTCTAGCGCGCTGCGGGCCCGGGATGTTCCGCTCGCCGAACGGGAGGCCGATGGCCTCCCTGCGGACCGCGGGCGCCGGGTCGCTGGGCCTGCAGGCCGGGTCGCAGCGGAGCCCGGCCGACGCCCGGGGACGCCGGAGCGTCGTCGGTGGGCTGGGCGTCGCTGCGGATGTCGATGCGGCAGCCGGTGAGGCGGGCGGCCAGCCGGGCGTTCTGGCCCTCCTTGCCGATCGCCAGCGACAGCTGGTAATCGGGCACCACGACCTGGACGGCGCGGGCCGTCGCGTCGACGACCCGGGCGCTGGTCACCCGGGCCGGGGAGAGCGCCGAGGCGACGAACGTGGCGTCGTCGTCCGACCAGTCGACGATGTCGATCTTCTCGCCGTGCAGCTCGCTCATCACGTTGCGCACCCGCTGGCCCATCGGGCCGATGCAGGAGCCCTTGGCGTTCAACCCGGGGACGCTGGTTCGGACGGCGATCTTGGACCGGTGACCGGCCTCGCGGGCCACCGCCACGATCTCCACGCTGCCGTCGGCGACCTCGGGGGCCTCCAGGGCGAAGAGCTTGCGCACCAGGCTGGGGTGCGTGCGCGACAGCGTCACCTGCGGGCCGCGGAACGTGCGCGTCACCGAGACGACGTAGGCCTTGAGCCGGCTGCCGTGCCGGTAGTCCTCGCCGGGCACCTGCTCCGACTGCGGCAGGGTGGCCTCGACCTTGCCGATGTCGACCAGCACCAAACCCTGGTTGTTGCGGCGGTCGTGCGCCTGCACGATGCCGCTGACGATGTCGCCCTCCTTGCCGGCGTACTCGCCGAAGGTCTGCTCGTTCTCCGCGTCCCGCAGCCGCTGCACGATCACCTGCTTGGCGGTGCTCGCCGCGATCCGGCCGAAGTCGGTGGGGGTGTCGTCCCACTCGTGCACGACCTCGCCGTCCGGGCCCAGCTCCTGGGCGAGGACCGCGACCTCCCCGCTCTTGCGGTCGATCTCCACCCGCACGTGCGCCGCGGCGCCGTCGGCGTGCCGGTAGGCGGTGACCAGGGCGGTCTCGATCGCCTGCAGCACCGTGTCCGCGGGGATGCCCTTCTCCCGCTCGACCGCCTTGAGAGCGGTCACGTCGATGTTCACTTCTTGCCTCCTCGTCGCGACCGGGCGTCCTGCGGCGCGCGACCCGGGGCCGGTCGCCCGGTCCTCCCGCTGGTCCCGATCGGGTGGTGCTCGTCGTGCTCGTGGTCCGTGCTGCCGTGCGCGTCGCCGGCCTCGTCGTCCAGCGCGTCGCCGGCCTCGTGCTCGCTCGCGTCGTCCTCGATCACGTCGTCGTCGATCGCGTCGTCGTCGAACGCGTCGTCGTCCTCGTCGGCGGTGGCCGCCTCGTCGTCCGGCCCCTCGTGGACCAGGGCGGCGTCGCGGTGACCGGCCGGGCGGGTGAACTCGATCTGCACCCGGGCCTCGCCCAGTTCCGCCCAGGCCACGGTGCGCTCCCCCACGGCCTTGCGCACCTGGCCCTTCTTGGTGCCACCCTTCTCCACCGCCAGCACCACGCCGTCGCCCTCGACCCGCAGCACCCGGGCCGTCACCTGCTCCGCGGAGCCGTCCGGCCCCACGGCGACCGTGACCAGCCGGCCGACGTTGCGCCGCCAGTGCCGCGGCGCGGTCAGCGGGCGGTCGACCCCCGGGCTGGTGACCTCCAGGACGTAGGGGGACCGGCCCAGCGCCTCGTCCTCGGCATCGAGGAGCTCGGACAGAGCGCGGCTCAGCTCGGCGACGTCGTCGAGGCTGACGCCCTGGTCGCGGTCGACGACGACCCGCACGACCGACCGCTGGCCGGCCGGGCGGACCACCAGCTCCTCGAGGTCGTACCCGGCGGCGGTGACCGCCGGCTCGACCCAGCCGGTCAGCCGCGCGGTCACCGGGTCGGCCTGGTGGCCGGCGGTGCGTGCACCTCGCGTGGACACCGGCTGCCTCCTGTTGTGTTCGCCACGGGCACCTCCACCGGACGACGGGCCCGGTGGTCGGCCGGGCGGGCCCGATGGGCCCCCGGCGTGCTGCGCGTGGTGCTCAGGCTACCGCCCGCACCTCGCGCACCACCCGTCCCGCGATCCGGCCGGGCACACCGGAGCGTTCGACGAGCGCGACGGCGCCGGGCTGCCAGGATGGGAGGCGATGTCCGGACCCCTGTCCTCCTCCCTCCACCCGGCGGTGTTCACCCGGCGCAGCCTGCTGGCCGCCGCGGTCGCCGGCACCGCGCTCCTCACGGCCGCGTGCACCGGCGGTGACGGGGACGCCGCGGACGCCGTCACCCCCGAGCAGGTCGACCAGCTCGCCGCGCAGGTGCAGGTGCAGGCGCAGCTGGTGTCCGCCTACGACCAGGCCCTCGCCGCCGACCCGGCGCTCGCCGCCACCGCGAGCTCGCTGGCCGAGCAGGCCGGGGCCCAGCTGGAGCGACTCCAGGCGGCAGCCCCGGGCAGCACACCGTCGGCCGCTGCCTCCTCGACCGGCACGCCCGCGGTGGACCCGGCCGGCGCCCGGGCCTGGCTGCGCACCCAGGTGACCATCGCGGCGGACGCGCACACCGCGGCCTGCCCGGAGTTCACCGGCGGCCGGGCGGCGCTGCTGGGCAGCATCGCCGCCGGGCTGCGCGGACAGCAGGGCCAGCTGGCATGACCGCCGGGACGGACCGGGCGGCAGAGGGACGGGACGGCGATGGCTGACGACGGCATCAGCACCACCTCCGCCTCGCCGACGGCCCCGGAGGACGCCGCCCTGCAGGACGCGCTGGCGGCCGCGCACGCCGCGGTGTGGGGCTACGGCGTGGTCGGCGCCGCGCTGCCGGTCGAGGCGCGCGAGCCGGTCGTCGCCGCTGAGCAGGCGCACCAGGACCTGCGCGACCAGCTGACCGCGCTGCTGACCTCCCGGCAGGCCGACCCGGTCGACGACGAGGCCGGCTACGCCCTGCCGTTCCCGGTGCTGTCGGCGATCGACGCCGCTGCGCTCGCCGTCACCCTGGAGGACGGCGCCGCAGCCGCCTGGACCTGGGTGCTGGACCAGGCCACCGAGCGCAGCACGCGGGTGCTGGCCGTGGCCGCACTCACCGCGGCCGAGCTGCGGGCGGTGGGCTGGCGCGCCCAGGCCGGCCGCCCCACGGTGACCAGCGCCTTCCCCGGCCTCCCGCAGTAACAGGAGGCCCCTCCTACAGCGCGCCCAGGAAGGCGTCGGTGACGCCGACGGCGACGCTGCTGGACTGCCCGCCCTCGACCAGGACGGCGAAGGCGATGTCGCCCTGCGGGCCGCCGAGCTGGTAGCCCATGAACCAGCCGTGCGCGTCGGGCGGGGTGTTCGTGCCGAACTCCGCGGTGCCGGTCTTGCCGAACACCTCGCCCCGGTCGGCCAGCGCGGAGGCGGTGCCGCTCAGCACCACCTGACGCATCATCGGCCGCAGCTGGTCGAGGACGGCCTGGCCGGGGCCGGCCGGGGCTGCGCCGGCCGCGGTACCGCCGACCACCTCCACCGGGGCCGCCGGCGTGCCGCTGGCGATCCCGGCGGCGACCAGCGCCAGCTGCGCGGGGCTCATGAGCACCTGGCCCTGGCCGATCTGGTCGGCGGCCTTGCCGGTCCCGGTCGCGTCGGCCGGCACCTCACCGCTGTAGACGTCCACCGGCAGCTGCCAGTCGGTGCCCACGCCGTAGGAGGCCGCCGCCGCGGCGAGCGCGTCGTCGGGCAGGGTCAGCCCCTGCTGGATGAAGGTGGTGTTGCAGGACTGGGCGAAGGCCTCGGTCAGCGGCACCGTCCCCAGGTCGAACTGGTCCTCGTTCTCGAACTCGCGCCCTTCGACCGTGATCGTGCCCGGGCAGGGCACCTGGCTGTCCGGGGTGAGGGCGCCGGCCGACAGCAGCGCCGTCGCCGTCATCGTCTTCATGCTCGAGCCCGGCGGGAACTGACCGGACAGCGCGTTGCCCGGGTTGGCCGCCTCGTTGGAGCTCACCGCGAGCAGCTCGCCGGTACCTGGCCGCACCACGACCAGGTGGGTGGCCAGCGGCTGCGCGGCGACCGCCGCGTCGGCGGCGTTCTGCACCGCCGGCAGCAGCGGGGTCTGCACCGGGGTGCCCGGCACCGGGTCGACGGTGGCCACGACCACGCCGGTGTCCTCGACGGCCTCGTCGGTGCTGATCACCGTGACGGTGAAGCCCGGGGTGCCGGCCAGCTGCTCCTGCTCGGCGAGCTGCAGGCCGGAGAGCCCCAGCCGGTCGCCGGCGGCGTACAGCTGCTCGCCGTCGTCGTCCACGGCGCCCTCGAGCACCTCGGCGGTCGCGTCGCCGACCCGGCCCAGCAGTGCAAGGCCGAAGCGGGAGGTCGGGGCCAGCAGCCGGCTGCTGGTCGGGAAGACCGCACCGGGCAGGTCGAAGACCTGGGCGCGGATGGCCTCGAAGTCCGGCCGGCGCAGGGTGATGACGGGGACGAACTGCCCGGCCGGCGCGGCCTGCACGTCGGTGGTGATCTGCTCGGCGGAGACGCCGGTGGCCGCGGACAGCGCGGCGGCCAGCGCCGGCAGGTCGGTGACCTGGCCCGGGTCGACCCCGACGTTGACCACGTCGGTCCCGGTGAACAGCGGCGCCCCGGTGCCGTCGGTGATCGGCGCGCGGTCGGCCAGCGACCGGGTCAGCTGCAGGTGCTGGCCGTCTCCCAGCTCCGGGTGGACGACGGTCGGCTCGGCGACCACCTGCCAGGCGTCGTCGGCCTCCCGCAGCTCCAGGGTGGCGTCGTACTGCCAGTCCGGGGCAGCGGCGAGGTCCCAGGTCGCCTGCCACGCGACGGTGGCGGTGCCGTCCTCGACCTGCACGTCGCCGAGCTCGGCCGCCAGCGTGGCGTCGGGCAGGTCGGTCGCGGTCTGCTCCAGCAGCGCGCTGGTGGCGGCCGGGTCGGTGGTGCGGTCGGCCGCCGCGTCGGTCTCGCCGCCGGACCAGTCGTCGAGGAAGGCCTGGGCGGCGTCCCGGACGTCGTCGGCGGGATCGGCGGAACACCCGGCGAGCAACGGGGCGAGGACGAGCACGACTGCTCCGCCGGCCGTCGTCACCCGGCGGGTCGCTCCGGGCCTGCTGGAACCGTGTCGGCTGCGCACGCCCCCACCCTGGCAGACCGGGGAGGTCTGGCCGAGCACCCGGCCTCGGTCAGGGGCCCGCGCCGAGCCGGTGCCCTCGTCAGAAGAGGATCGAGGCGTAGGTGCCGACCTGCTGGAAGCCGACCCGCTCGTAGGCGGCGCGGGCGGCGGAGTTGTAGTCGTTGACGTAGAGGCTGACGACCGGGGCGATCGCCGTCCGGGCGTACTCGACGACGGCTGCCGTGCCCCGCTGCCCGATCCCCTGGCCGCGGTACTGCGGGGCGACCCACACGCCCTGCACCTGGCAGGCGGCTCGGGAGACGGCACCGACGTCGGCCTTGAACAGCACCCGCCCGCCCTCGATCCAGGCCAGCGACTGGCCGGCCCGCACCAGCTCGGCGACCCGGGCCCGGTAGCCGGCACCGCCGTCGGCGCGCAGCGGGCTGACGCCGACCTCCTCGGTGAACATGGCGACCGCGGCCGGCAGCAACGTGTCCAGCTCGCCGAGCTGGACCGGGCGGACCCGGGGCTCGGCCGGCACGACCGGCGGGCCCTCGATCGCCAGCAGGGGCTGGCGGGCCCGCACCTCGCGCGCCGGGCCCCAGTAGGGCGCCAGTAGCTCCCACAGCGGCAGCACCGAGGCCGCGGGGCCGACGATGGTGGAGCAGCGGCGCCCGGCCCGGCGGGCGAGCTCGGCGAAGGCGCTGGCCGCCGGCTGCTCGGTGCCGGGCCGGGCGAACGGGATCAGGTTCGCCCCGGCCAGACAGACCGCGTCGAGCCGGGCCCCGCTGTGCAGCCCCCACAGCGGGGCACCGAGGGAGGCGGTCGCCGTCCCGTGGGTCTCGATCCGGCCGGCGAGCATGCAGGCCGCGACCGGGTCGGTGCCCAGCAGGTCACGGACGGCGCCCTCGTCCCCGGCGTCCAGCACCCGGGCGGGCAGGGAACGGAGCACGCAGACCTCGGTCGACCAGCAGGGACGGCCGGGTCAGGAGACGGTGACGACGGGCGGGCCGGACGGCGTGCCGGCGGCGAGCTGCGCCTCGGCGATCCGCATGGCCTCCTCGATCAGCGTCTCGACGATCATCGACTCCGGCACGGTCTTGACGACCTCGCCCTTGACGAAGATCTGGCCCTTGCCGTTGCCGGAGGCCACCCCCAGGTCGGCCTCGCGGGCCTCGCCCGGCCCGTTGACGACGCAGCCCATGACGGCCACGCGCAGCGGCACCTCCATGCCCTCCAGACCGGCGGTGACCTCGTTGGCCAGCTTGTAGACGTCGACCTGGGCGCGGCCGCAGGACGGGCAGCTGACGATCTCCAGGCCCCGCTGGCGCAGGTTCAGCGACTCCAGGATCTGGTTGCCGACCTTGACCTCCTCCGCCGGCGGGGCGGAGAGGGAGACCCGGATGGTGTCGCCGATGCCCTGGGACAGCAGCGCGCCGAAGGCGACGGCGGACTTGATCGTGCCCTGGAACGACGGGCCGGCCTCGGTGACGCCGAGGTGCAGCGGGTAGTCGCACTGCTGGGCCAGCAGCTCGTAGGCCCGCACCATGACGACCGGGTCGTTGTGCTTGACCGAGATCTTGATGTCGCGGAAGTCGTGCTCCTCGAACAGCGAGCACTCCCACAGCGCGGACTCGACCAGCGCCTCCGGCGTCGCCTTGCCGTACTTGGCCAGCAGCCGGCGGTCGAGCGATCCGGCGTTCACACCGATCCGGATCGGGGTGCCGGCGTCCTTGGCCGCCCGGGCGATCTCGCCGACCTTGTCGTCGAACTTCTTGATGTTGCCCGGGTTGACCCGGACCGCGGCACAGCCGGCGTCGATGGCGGCGAAGACGTACCGCGGCTGGAAGTGGATGTCGGCGATCACCGGGATCTGCGACTTCCTGGCGATGACCGCCAGCGCCTCGGCGTCGTCGGTGTCCGGCACGGCGACCCGGACGATCTGGCAGCCGGAGGCGGTCAGCTCGGCGATCTGCTGCAGGGTCGCGTTGATGTCGGCGGTCTTGGTGGTGCACATCGACTGCACGCTGACCGGCGAGTCGCTGCCGACACCGACCCCGCCCACGTTGAGCTGGCGGGTCTTGCGCCGGGGCGCGAGAACGGGCGGCGGAGCTGCGGGCATGCCCAGGCTGACGGTCACGGAAGTCGAGTCTCCCACTACTGCAAGGTGATCGGGTTGACGATGTCGGCGACGAGCAGCATCCCCGACAGCAGGATGAACAGCCCCGCCACCACGTAGGCCACCGGCATCAGCCGGGCGATGTCGAATGGGCCGGGGTCGGGGCGGCCCCGCAGCCGGGCAACGGTGGCCCGGGCCTTCTCGTACAGCGCCCCCGCCACGTGCCCGCCGTCCAACGGGTAGATCGGCACCAGGTTGAACAGGAACAGCACCATGTTCACGCTGGCCAGCAGGCTGAGGAAGAAGCTCAGCTTCTCCAGGGCGCTGAACTGGGTGAGCGCGAAGTACTCCCCGGAGATGCGACCCACGCCGACGACGCCGATCGGGCCGTTGGGGTCCCGCTCCTCCCCCAGGAACGCTGCCCGGAACAGCTGCGGCACCCGCTCGGGGATCTGCACCAGCTTCTGGACCGACTGGGAGACGACCATCCCGAAGTACCCGGGCACGTCGCTCAGCGACTGGCGGGCGAAGCCACCGACCGGGCTGACGCCCAGGTAGCCGGCGGTCATCGTGTCCTCGCCGGTCGCGTCGGTGTAGACGGTGTTCGCGATCGGGGTCACCGTCAGGTCCCGGCGCTCGCCGTCCCGCTCGATGGTCAGTGCCACGTCGTCACCGGGGTGGCTCCGGATCGCGTCCTGGACGGTGGTCCAGGCCGCGTAGTCCGTCGGGTCGACCTGCTGACCGTCGATGGCCACGATGGTGTCGCCCGGGCGGAGGCCGGCCTCGGCGGCGGGGCTGGCGACCGGCTCGGCGCAGTTGGCCGTGCCCTCCTCGCAGACCTGCCCGGCGTCGGCGCCGGAGGTGACGATCGGGACGCCGCACGGGTCGTCCGTCGTGGCGCTCTCGGCCCCGGCGGGCAGCACGCAGGCGGGCACGTTGCTGATCTGGGTGGTCAGCACGCTGGTGCCCAGCACGGTGAGCACGAGGGTGAAGAAGACGACGGCGAGGACCAGGTTGTGCAGCGGCCCGGCGGCCATCACGATCACCCGCTGCCACCAGGGCTTCTTGTAGAAGACCCGGTCGCCGTCGGTGGGCAGCACGTCGTTGAGCGCCTGGCCGCGGACCTCTGCGATGAAGCTGCGCATCCGGGTGGCGCGCTTGCTCTCGCCCTCCTCGGCCGGCGGGATCATGCCGACGATCCGGATGTAGCCGCCCAGCGGCACGCCCTTGATGCCGAACTCGGTCTCCCCGAAGCGGCGGGAGAACACCGTCGGCCCGAAGCCGACGAAGAACTGCGGCACCCGCATGCCGAACTTCCGGGCCCAGAAGAAGTGCCCGAACTCGTGGAAGCCGATGCTGAACAGCAGGCCGACGGCGAAGGCGACGATCCCGAGGACCGTCAGGAGGAACCCGCTCAGCTCAGCCTCCGGCGATGGCGCCGCGAGCGTGCTCCCGGGCCCACTTCTCAGCGGCCAGCACGTCGTCGACGCAGGTGGGTGCGCCGAGGTCCGGCGCGGCGTCGAGGGTACGCGCGATGACCTGCACGATGGCCGGGAACGAGAGGTGTCCGGCTGTGAATGCCGCGACGGCCTCCTCGTTGGCGGCGTTGTACAGCGCCGGGACGACGCCCCCGGCCTCCCCCGCCTGCCGGGCCAGCCGCACCGCGGGGAACACCTCGGCGTCCAGCGGCATGAACTCCCAGGTGCTCGCGGTCGACCAGTCCAGCGCGGGCTGTACCTCCGGCAGGCGGTCCGGCCAGGCCAGGGCCAGCGCGATCGGCAGCCGCATGTCCGGCGGGCTGGCCTGGGCGATGGTGGCGCCGTCGGTGAACGTCACCATCGAGTGCACGATCGACTGCGGGTGCACCACCACGTCGATGTCGGCGTAGGGGACGCCGAACAACAGGTGCGCCTCGATCAGCTCCAGCCCCTTGTTGACCAGGGTCGCGGAGTTGATGGTCACCACCGGGCCCATGTCCCAGGTGGGGTGGGCCAGGGCCTGCTCCCTGGTGACGCCGGCGAGCTCGGCGGCGGAGCGGCCGCGGAACGGGCCGCCGCTGGCAGTGAGCACCAGCCGCGCCACCTCCTCGCGCGCACCGCCGCGCAGGCACTGGGCCAGCGCGGAGTGCTCGGAGTCGACCGGCACCAGCTGGCCGGGCGCGGCCGCTGCGGTCACGAGTTCGCCGCCGGCGACCAGCGACTCCTTGTTGGCCAGCGCGACCGTTCGGCCCGCGGCGAGGGCGGACAGCGTCGGCCCCAGGCCGATCGACCCGGAGATCCCGTTGAGGACGACGTCGGCCGGGCGGGCGGCCAGCTCCTCGGCCGCGCGCGGACCGGCCAGGATCTCCGGCAGCGCGTAGTTGCCCTGCGCCCAGCCCCGCTGCTGCGCCGCGGCGTAGAACGCCAGCTGCAGGTCCTGCGCGGCGGTGGCGCGGGCGACCGCGACCGTGCGCACACCCAGCGAGAGGGCCTGCTCGGCCAGCAGGGCGACGTCCCCGCCTCCGGCGGCCAGCCCGGTGATCTGCAGCCGGCCGGGATTCTGCCGGGCCACGGCGATGGCCTGACGCCCGATCGACCCGGTGGACCCCAGCACGGTGATCTCGCGCGGCTCAGTCACCGCGTCATCCTCGCAAGACCCGCCCGGACGGCCACCAGGTGTGCCGCGGGTGGGCCTGTCATCATGATGGGCGTGAGCGATGCGACCGGCCGGGGACAGGGCCACCAGACCAGTGCTCGGGTGATCGAGCAGTCCGACCGCGAGGAGGGCATCGTCCGGGCGGGCTCGACCCCCGTCACGCACGAGCGCCCCGAGGAGTGGGGCTGGCACGGCGAGGCGGGCAAGGTCGGCCGGATCCTCGGCTGGCTGATGGTCGTCGTCATGCTGACGTTCCTGGTCGGCAACCACGAGGGCCGGGTCGAGGACCTGTGGGTGATCGGCGCCGCGCTGCTGTTGGTCGGCTCGCTGCTGTGGGACGTCCGCCGGCGCAAGAACGCCTGGCGCGCTCGCTGACGAAGGGCGGTCAGCCGCCGATCGCCGACCCGATCAGGTAGGTGGCGGCCGCGGCGACCGCGCCGAACAGCAGCTGGCGCAGCCCGGCCGACCACCACGGCCGCGGGGTGAACCGCGCCGAGATGGCGCCGGTGGCGACCAGCCCGACGCCGCCGCACAGCAGTGCCAGCCACAGGTACGGGGCGCCCAGCAGGAACGGCAGCAGCGGGATGAGCGCGCCGACGGCGAAGCACAGGAACGAGGAGACCGCCGCCGTCATCGGCGAGGGCTTGTCGTCCGGGTCCAGCCCGAGCTCGTTCACGGCGTGCACGCGCAGTGCCTGTTCCGGGTCGCGGGACAGCTGCTCGGCGACGGCCTCGGCCAGCTCCGGGTCCAGCCCGCGGTCCTGCCAGAGCTGAGCCAGCTCGGCCTGCTCCCCCACCGGGTTGGTCGCCAGCTCCCGACGCTCCTTGGCGACCTCGAGGTCCAGCTGCTCGTTCTGCGTGCTCACCGATGTGTACTCGCCCAGCGCCATGGAGATTGCACCGGCGGCCAGCCCGGCGACGCCGGACAGCACCACCGCGTTCGAGCTGCCGCCACCGGCGCCCACCCCGGCGACCAGGGCGGTGTTGGTGACCAGGCCGTCCATCGCGCCGAAGACGGCGGCGCGCAGCCAGCCACCGGCGACGTCGGCGTGGGAGTGCGGGTGGATCTCGGCCTGCTCCAGCTGTCCGCCGGAGCCGGTCACGCCTGGTCCGACTCGGCTCCGAGCGGAACGGCCTCCTCGACCGCCGGCACCGGCACGGCCACGCTCGGCACGCCGTCGACCTGATCGGCGGCGGCCAGCTGACCGCAGGCCCCGTCGATGTCCGAGCCGCGGGTGTCCCGCACGGTCGTCGGCACACCGGCCGCGCGCAGCCGGGCGACGAACTCCCGCTGGGCGGGCAGCGGGCTGGCATCCCACTTGCTGCCCGGGGTCGGGTTGAGCGGGATGAGGTTGACGTGCGCGAGCCGGGTGGAGAGCAGCTTGCCGAGCAGGTCGGCCCGGAACGGCTGGTCGTTGATGTCGCGGATCAGCGCGTACTCGATGGAGTAGCGGCGCCCGGTGCGACGGGCGTAGGCATCTGCGGCCTCCAGCACCTCGGCGACGTTCCACCGGGTGTTGATCGGCACCAGGGTGTTGCGCAGCTCGTCATCGGGGGCGTGCAGGCTCACCGCGAGGGTGATGTTCAGGCCCTCCTCGGTCAGCTTGCGGATGGCCGGGACCACCCCGACCGTCGAGACGGTCACCGAGCGCTGGGCCAGGCCGAGGCCGTGCGGCGCCGGGGTCAGCAACGCGTCGAGGGTCTTGCGCACCCGCGCGTAGTTCGCCAGCGGCTCGCCCATGCCCATGAAGACGACGTTGGACAGCCGGCCGGGGCCGCCGGGGATCTCGCCGCTGGCCATCGCCGCGGCCGCGGCCACCGCCTGGCCGATGATCTCGGCGGCGGACAGGTTGCGGGTGAGACCGCTCTGACCGGTCGCGCAGAACGGGCAGGCCATCCCGCAGCCGGCCTGGCTGGAGATGCAGACGGTCGCCCGGTCGGGGTAGCGCATCAACACGCTCTCCACGAGCGCACCGTCGTGCAGGCGCCACAGCGTCTTGCGGGTGCGGCCGCCGTCGGCGGACTGGTGCCGCACCGGGGTCAGCAGCCCGGGCAGCAGCGCCGCTGCCAGGCTCTCGCGCGCGGCGGCCGGCACGTCGGTCATCAGCGCCGGGTCGGTCACCCCCGCGTAGAAGTGCCGGCTCAGCTGGTCGGCTCGGAAAGCCGGCTGACCGAGCTCGGTGACCGCGGCACGGGCCTCCTCACGGGTGAGGTCGGCCAGGTGGCGGGGGGGCTTGGTGCGGCGGGGGGCGTCGAAGACCAGGGGCAGGGCAGTCATGGCGTCGTCCATGGTCCCACTCCCAGAGCGATGCGGGTGGGGTGGCGAGGGTGACATGGCTCCCGGGAGACCCGGTCGCCCGCGGGCAGCGGGGCTCAGCGCCGGCCGGGCAGCACCGTGGGGGTGGCCGTGGGGATGGCCGTGGGGGTGGCCGTGGGCTCCGTCGTCCCGGTGGTGTCGCCGCCGGGGACCAGGGTGCCGGTCGGCTCGGCGGGGTCG
>Ga0210040_10006941_pt1 | contig 13890 bp, 11 predicted proteins | sample CryGeyCG12114_NA_FD_185462 | JGI IMG/M metagenome (GOLD analysis project Ga0210040, IMG submission 185462) | Groundwater microbial communities from aquifer - Crystal Geyser CG19_WC_8/21/14_NA (SPAdes) (version 2) | ecosystem: Environmental > Aquatic > Deep subsurface > Groundwater | place: USA... | reverse complement strand
AGTTCCAATCTTTTGCAGCCACAAATCAATAGTGAATGACCATAGGTCCTCCCCTGCCATTTTCCATATGCCAAACCGAATAAACCACTCACACTTGGGTTCACTTTGCTTTCTCCTTTTTTCTTCAAGATCTGTCTGTGTACAACTCTTGAATGAGACTCCACACACACCACTCTGGCCACATTATTGCATTCCATTGTTCAAAGTCTTTCACAACCCGTCTCCAACATCATTATTATTTTACTCCCTCATGTAATAATGTACTGTTTGGCCTAGTGTTCAGCCCTCACAAGATAGTCAGTCCTGTTTCTTGTTCACCCTGCTATTACAAAGTTCACGTGACGCACTACTTTTATATATGGTCATTGGATTATTAAATAGTGACGCGAAGCAAAGCTACTTTATAATAATGAAGTGTTCGTCACCATGACTGTCTGTCTGTCAGGTTGACTGCGGCCATTCTGTCACCAAAATATTTCGCAAACTATAGGAGGGATTTTTTAAACTTTAGTATACGTAATAATGTATTGTCAACGTTGCATCTAGTATCATTTGACGTCCCCCATCTTTTTTTGTGTGAGGGGGAAGGGCTAACAATGAAAATTTCAAGCGTTAAAGCTCATGCTTCAGTTAATTGACAAACCTCGAATTTTGCATTTAGAGGTAATTCAAGACGCTGAAGCGAACAAAACGTATCAATATCTCTCTTTCGGAGGAGTATAAAAGATTACACAATCGCAAATATTGTGTATGAATGCTTAAACTAATAAGGAAACTTCTAATTTTGTATTTAAAGGTTGCAGGACATACCAAATAAGATATGAATGTTTGTTTAAAAAAAGCAGTTCTTGGTTGATTTGATTTTGTGATTTTGAGGGTTAAAAATATGATAGGATTGAAAATCGGACTAATCTGACAATATTGCAACATGCTTCACTACTTTTTTTAAATGCCAACGCCTGCTGTGGTTTGTTATTAGTTGGGAGTCAACTGAGATAGAACTGAAGTGGTGGCCTTTTTGTCACATTTTTTACAGTTTGGTTGAGTGAGCAACCTATCAGACTTATTATTAGATTAGATTCCAAGGTTGAAGACAAACTTTTATAGCCTAAAATTCCAAGTGTGGAGTACAAGAGGAGAGTAAACAACATGGCTTCACATGAAGTTGTAATATTTACTCTTAACAAATGTCAATATCGAGATCCTTATACTGACTGAAAGGATTCAATTTTGGCTATCACAATTATTGGCTTCAAACTAACTAACTGACTAGCCAGGCGAGTTGTATGTGTCTGTTAAGAGTGTGGCAACCCTGCTCAGCTTTAGCCAAGCACCACCGGCACTGGAATTTTAGTTGTGTTGGTTTTCAATCCTCCTAGCTCCGGTACCTGGCTAATCCTGCCATGGCTCTGTATTCGCAAGGTAGTGGTAGCAGGTCCTTGACATACTCTTTGAGTTTTTTAAGGCCTTCAGAGATATCTTCTCCGAAGAAGGGCCAAATGTGGTATTATACTACCTACTATGGGCGTTGCCTCCGCGGTTGAGTTCGTCCTACAATCCATAATAAATCAAATCAACTAACTAACTAATTCCACTAAATGTTACCGCTATATAGGCAGTAACGGACAAGCACATCAAATGTATTCAAATAACCAGAGCTAAGGTTTTATCTGTCTTTACTAATTCAGCTAATTCTGAAATACTATTTATTCCACTTAACACAAACATGTCAGTTGCCTTTATCCTGTTCCATTCAGGCTGTATGACTGAATTATTATGCATGAACAAGTAGACGTGTAGTGGAGAAAGGATGACTGTGATCGTGTGCGTCTTTATTTCTTGAGTGGTGCATTGGGCTGTGCGGAACGTGGAATCTACGACAGACGGCTTTTTCTTTCTCCTCTAGGGCTCCCTATCCAACTACTGAAATCAATCATGGTGTCATTCTTAAATTTTATGGCTATCAGAGAGCTTCAATATTCCTTACGGTATGAGTAGTGCTTACAGAAAATGTTCTCATAAGCTCTTGAAAATAATCAATTTTGTTTACTAATTTGATGCGCATACTAACTACTGTGATTTAAGCGCAAATTAGTGAAGTATCTCACTAGGCATAAACGGGTGAAAATTACGTTGAAATGAGTTTACCAAAAATAGTAGGATGTGATTTCTACAAAGTGTGTTTACTAACACTATATGCTCAAGCCAATGCAATAGACTTAAGAATTTTACGCAAAAAATTAAATCCGTAAAATTAAATTACATTGGACCAACAATGAAGTAGAAAAATTCATGAGCACGCTCTCAGTATGTGTGTTTTGTGGTAAAAGTCAAGGCTGAAGTGTAAAGATATGATGTACATCTAGATTTGTTTCTGAAACAGTATCTTGCATGTGTGACTAAGCTCCGCTCGCTATACGCTCCTTTATAAGATGATGCTGAAAAAGTCGAAGGAGTCTTCTTCCTATTCATTGAAGAATATGATTGAAAATATCTTGACAATGTTTTGGCAACTAACTATTCTAAATATTAACTAAAAAACTATTTTCTTGGTTTCAATATGGATCAAGTTAGATGCAAAAGCAATAGAAAAATAATTTTTGCCTATTTGTGTCACTTGATTTGACGTATTTAGTTGATTTGACATTGTAAAAGTTTTCTATTTCTGCTGCTGGCTTGGACTTGCAAGCAAAAGCAAAGCTACCACTAGAATAGAATTCAATTGTAAAAAATAATGTGTTAGTGGTTATGGTTAGCAGCTTCAATAAGTATCCAATTTGAGGGCAGAATTAAAAAAACACAAATGAAATCCATTTCGTCACTTTGTAGCATTATACGACATGGATGATTAAATATTTTATGCATTTAATATTACATACAGGACTGAAACTAGGGAATACCAACTCTGATGCATCGGTCTTAATTGCACAATGAAGCTATCGCACCAACACTTTGTAAACTTTACTAATCGCCATTTCGTGTGTCATGGAACTGAAAAATGCACCATGACCATACGATCGTTTTCATGTATTCGAAGTATTGGCTCCCAGTGCAGTCATATACTCGCACAGATTTCCAAAGAATTTTAAAAAATGACATGGGCGAGGCGGGTTGAATAATTGGACTGCATATGTTTCGGGATTTTGTAAGTGTTATAAGAAGAATAATTTTAGAATTTTTCTCGAAAGTTTTGTTGTGCAGAAAACTCCTTATCCTTTAAATTAGACGTTAACGTTTATATTCGTAAAAAATTTGATCGGGCTATTGTTGGATATTTTTGCAGAAACAGAATTTTCTCTGAAGAAATACATCATGACTAACTAAGAATAGAGGTACGCGTTTGATTCCTTCTCTCACTATATGGTTCGAATGCGGTAAAAACAAACAACTGTGTCTTCTTGTAAATAAGCCATGCGCACCTCATAACACTAAAATACACATCCACTAGTATCGTTTTGCAATGTATGAAGTTATTTTGCAATGAAATACTAAAATGAAATACTATTACTATTTACTTTATTGCATACGACCCATTCTTGCTCATTTGCTATCTCTTGTGCTTTCTTTATCGCATTAAGTTTTCAATTTTGGGTCCATCCTGCTGCTTATGTGATCATAAACTGCCAAAAGTACACTCTAGGCAATAATAATATGCACTAGTGTTTTATTGTCCATGTGCTTTAAAAATAAAACTATATTGCTAACCCTGGTTTTGAATTTGTGAGCAAAAATAAAAAGCATATAGTCACAAGCAAATTTTGTGCATACTGCTGTGGAGAGGCCTTGGTTATTAGAAAAACACCACTACAATCAAAACTGAACTTATTCTAGATTTTGCAGAGCTGCCATATGAAAACCACTTAAGCATATTCTGCATGGTAGAGTGCATGCAAAAGTGAGTAAAAATGAAATAAATATGGAACATTTGGCCAGGCACCTTTCCAGTTTAAACAATTGGATTTCAGAGAGCATCAAATTACATTACACAGCAGCCGTAAACTGAATGGCCTTCTTAGGTGATCATTAAAGGTGTCACTTGTGTTGTGACTTGAACTGTCTAGAGAAAGTTAAAGAACTTTAAAAGCTTCACTGGGAAAATTATACAAGTGTCATCTCAAACTACAACTTTACGTTCATTTAGGATGCTTTACGCACAGGCATTCCGCAAAGAGGGCATAACCATGACATGCTGGTCGCCGGTGTAGTAGATAGATAGCAGTAGGATTTCCAAAATGAAATATATCAGAAATATGAACTTGAATTGAACATAAGGATACATAAAAGCCAACCTGAGTTTCTAAATGATACAACGTATATAGGGAAAAGACATTAGAATAAATGAATTCATGTTTTTAGAACGCAGCCTTGTATTGCGTCAAGCGTTTTCTGTAGTGTATGCGGTAGAAAGCGAGCTGAAAATTGCAACTTGGGTCTCATACTGGGAATACGGTCGTTGTCATAAAGGTTATGATATCATTGACACCCATCTGAAAAAAAATCTATCTCGTTCTCCCAACTCTGGAACTTCTGAGAATTTTCAATTGTCTTCATAATCTGATACTTTAGTTGGCGAAATAATATTGCAATTTTGTAATCGTTATTATATCTTTAGTCTAGTATTTCTCAGTTTGGAGTTAGGACTTTTTAAGAACTAATTTAACTGGGGAGCAGAAAAGCTACAAATTCATTCTTTGTTTACATTTCTTCTTGTAAACTATAGTCTCGTCTATGTCAGCGTCAATATCCTATTTCTTTGGAGAAGAGAAAAAATTAAAATGCTGATGATGATAAAACTTGAATGAAGAAAACTCAGAGCTCACTCCTAGAGTGAAAGCTGCGAGCGCCAGCTATGCTTCATTTGTATACACTACACTGTGAAGAGAGCGGGAGGTGAATTTGAACTTTCTCTTTGTAATGTTATTTGCAATTTGCACGAAATCACGACGGACAAACGATCAGATATCACACACTCAACTCAATTGTATCCATTTTTTGACATCGACCTTTTGCCTTTGTTAAATTACTCTCATAGGTTTGTCTCGTGTCGTCTGTTAAAATCGTTTGTGATGGACTAAAATTGTCCGTTTCTTAATATGAACTCGGCCGAACCAAATGTCCTCATGAAACCAGAGGAAGAACTTGAGGAAGGAGAGTTATCATCTGATAGCGAAGATGAAAAACAACTTTTATTAGGATCCAGTGATACGGGGGGGCCATCCTCATCAAATCTCAATCAAGATGAATCGGTAAAACTGCACCACTTTCGCTATAGTCTTTTAATAATCTTTTATGTAGGATGCCCAATTGAATCATTCTCAAATCAAATGAAATTCACTCTCAGAAACCTGTCGCTGAGTTCGAGTTTGATGATTACGTATTGAATGAGAGACCAAAAGCAGCATTTAGCCGAAATGATCAATCTACTAGTACTTTTAAAGGTACTAAAGCTGAAGTATATAGCTCGTCAGATTCTTCGCCCGAGGAAGAAGATAGTGAAGATAGTGATTGTAGCGAGAGTAACTCGAAGCGTTTTAGAGGCCGGCGCGCTGGGATTCCTGTACCCTCAGCAAAGGCGGAAAGTTCAGCGTCCAAAGAAGAATTAAATGCATTCAATGCTCATGCTGCGTCATTTCAAGAGACAAGGAAGGTTAATAACATTTGGTGCGATGTACTGCATGAACAAGAATTCACAGAGAATTTTAACAAAGTCAACGTAATGGGTGAAAACTTGAAAGAAGTAGACAGAGGACCGGAATCGTTTTTTGTGGAATCTCGGAAGAGAGCGAGACCTGAACCTTTGGAATATGAAAGCAGCAGTGTTTCCAGCGCTGGGCTTAGTGATGATACCTTAGATTACCTGAATGGAGATGGATCGAAAATGAAGATTAAAATTAATTCTGATGTGAGTCTTTCAGTAATGAAAATATTTAGAAATAGTGTATTTTATTATTAATTCAATTGCCACACTATTTATGCAATTAGTCAGCCTAAATTATTAGTTGTATTCTTTACTCTTTTAAAATTAGAAGCGCAAAAAGAGGAAGAAGAACAAGCGTAATTTACGCAAAAAACTCCTACGATTGAAAGCTCTGGATTTGGCTCATCATATCGCAGATAAACTTGAAGAACCAAAGCATAATTTGATTTGTAAGCCAATCTGAAGTTAAAAAATTTCGATTTGAGTTGAAGGTTAAATCGTTGTTGTGTTCTACTTTTACAGTTCGGACAATTACAACTCTAGGAAAAAAGGAAACCATTAGGTTGTTCATTAAAACTACTAAGATTGAAAGAAGAGGGGGTCTTATGATCAGGGTAAAGTTTTTTCTTGTGTTGACACTAATCTATGATGATAAATGAAGCATAATAATCTGTAATCTTGAATTTTACGTCTATGACGTAAATTAGAACCAAGAACGTCGGAGGACACCTGGAGGAGTATTCTTGTTTTTGCTGAGGAGGGATCCCCGTTTTCTGCAAAAAGATGTCGACCTTATTTTTAAAGAGGAACAACAAATTGTTGCGAAATCGAGGAAGAAGATGAGATCTCAGCAGAGATTAAAGTTAAAAGCCCAATTGGAAAAATTAGTATCTTCCACAACATCTACGGATAAAGCACCAAAAGACGAACCAATGAGTGATGGTACTAAAATTTGTGTCAGTTGTTTAATGTTGTTGACTAAAAATAATTGGTCATTTACTGGAGTTGTGTTTTTTAAAGAATCGGAATCCTTAGAAGAGTATTGCAGTGATGAAAATACCAGTTTAGAAAGTTCTAATGAGGATGAAAAAGATGTGAAAAATAACGATCCGGCACCAATTGACGATGACGAAGACTGCTTAACGATTGAGTGTGATACGGAAGATTTAGTACCATTGTAAGCTGTTCAACTCTGCGTCAGCTTTTATAATAATATTTGCATGTCATACATTTTTATAATGTAGTTATGTAGTTTAGTTTCTAATTGCCTGTAGCCAGTCTGTCTGAGACTAAAAGATATTTCCTTTGTCCCGAAGGAATAAAATGCCTTTACACTTGTTCAACATCAATATTGTTTAAAACACGAGCGGGTAACAAAAATTTTATTACAAAATAATAAATAAACAGTATTTTTCTCAAATTGGAATGTCATTATGAAAAAAACTGATTAACTCTACACTTCATATGCTACATTTTCTTTGATTGTGATTTGTGTAGAATAATATGTTTATTATATATTATAATACGTGTTAAATTACGTCAGTTAGGTACTACAACCAATAAGTACAAAATAGAAATCCATTGATTGATTTTACTATACTGATTGTGACCAGAATTTTTTTACTAAACTAAACTTTTAATGTGGAGATTGAATCTTTTTCTATTCGATACAGTAAATCGAAAGCCGTATTTTCCTACCAAGAAAAATAGGAGGCCATGTTGGTGGTGTTATTACATTAGGCAGTAGCAAATAGTTTCGAATGGAAATTTTAAATACTGGTTTGCCCGATAAATCTATACAATATTTAACAGAACAAAATACAAAATTAGTTATTCCTATGCAAATTGGAATAGTTCATTAGTTACGTGATTTCCGCCCCAAAATATCAATTCCAAAGAACACGAATACATTTTATCAAGAATTTGTGCAACGTAGTAAGCAAAGCACATGAATGAGGCACAGGTTGCATGTGATATCAAAAACAATCCGTTTAGTTTAAATAAAGTATCTTCTCTCCATAAAAAAATTTCATCATGTTATGCAGAGAAATTATTAACCGATACTGATAACGTTTGTAAGTACTGATTATGTTACGTGGCAAAAAAGATCGCATGTTTATCTTAAAAATTAATGAGAAATATTCAGTGATCACAGCTAATTCATAAGACATGTGCGATTCAAACTTCTTAGCTGCTATTAGTAAATGCATCTAACAAATCATATTCATAAAAATAGTACACGACACAAGGACTACCAGTATCAGATATTTCATACTTCTACAACTATTTCGCAGCATCTTAAGTTCTCACAGTTGATGTAGGATCTTGGGGAGCGACCATAGTAATACGTGGACTTCTGGACAAACCTTGGGGTGCCAAACTTGTAACACTTGATACTAAGCTCGCCACAGTCGATCCTGCAGTTTGGTTATTATTGCTTTTCGCCTATATACAAAAAGAGAATGTCAACTCTCCTCCACAATTAGAAACGCCAAATTCCACTACACGTTTATCTCGTTATTCCAACCTTTCGCATTATCTTTCCAGATGTAATTAGAGTACCAAAGCCTTCTTGATGAGCAAACGCATAACTGGAACGTAAAGACCTACGACTACGTCGTGCAGAGGGTGTGCGAAATGCTCGGTCGTGCGCTTGCCTGGTCCTGAAATGTAATAACCAACACAGATGGTTTTATTTGGGCAATCAAACGTGAACATGATCATTTTGACAACTGCACATATTTTATTACACATACTTGACAGATGAAAGGCGCTGCTTCATTCGAACACGATCGGATAGAGTAGGATGAACACCATGGAAGTAAAAACGCCAAGCAAGAACAGGAAGGATGAGTACCATAACGGTTAGTACAAGCGTGAACCAAAAACTAGCTTCTTGAAGCGCCTGCAAAAACAAAGTCGATTATTAACGCTTTCGGCTCAGTCTATCCGTCTAACCTATAGTTTGAATGGTGTGTTGTAAAAAATTTACAAATTAAATACCTTAGTAAGTGAACCAAGATAACGACCCCGAATACTGAAATTGTACGCATAATGCAGAATGAAGTAAAAAAGTATGGAGCCCCAGATCGTGATATGATTAAAAGGAGTCCAGTAACTAGTATCAAGAGCCACCTGAAACACATAAAGAGTTAATTACTAGTAAAGTTGATGTCCCATAAAATACTTAGAATTTGAACCAACATGAATACATAAATATTTTTTAGCTGACCTGAGTAGTAACCACTACATTCAAGATTGTGGCGACTACACTACCAAATAACATTTGATCCGACAAGTCTTGGCCATCAGTTGATATTGCATGATTGTAAGTTCCTGTAAATATAAAGTTATATTAGACCCACTATAAATGCAGATTAATTCGCACAGCTGTTCAGCCTACCATATGGAATGATGAAAAGCACAAACGAAGAAACAAATCCATGAAGTGCAGATTTGAAAAATTCTTTCTTATTAAACAGTAAATTTAAATGTCCCGGAGCGTATAGTTTAGGATAGCGTAAACTATGATCGTCATCAACATCTTGATCAAAAACTCCGATAGACAGAACGGGTAAAGATGTGTAGAATAAGTTATAGACGGATATGAACATGGGGTCAAAGACAGTCTGTAAAATGCAATAAATTTTCATAACTTGTAATTCCCCAGTACATGCTGCTGCTGCATATTTAATGAATCACACGCATTGACTTTGCTGCAATACACATACCTGAGCACTGAATCCACAAAAGAAGGCAAACCAAAAATGACTAAGGGTGAACGCAAAGTTCTTGTAGAAAAAATATCTCAAAAATTTTGACATTCGATAGTAAGACCATCTGCCGTGCACCAATAATAGTCTCTCCAAATATCTAAACTGTGCTATGGAGTAATCGGACGCAAGAACAGCTTGGAGCCCTTCCTGACCACTGATTCCAACTCCAATATGTGCGGCTAAAAGAGAAACATAAAAAATGCATGACACGACAAAATTGAATTCCGATTCACTGGACTTTTGATTTTTCACTCACTTTTTATCATTGATACGTCATTTGCTCCATCCCCTATTGCTAAAGTCACTGCACTCTTGTAGTTCTTCACTAACTCAACTACCAGTGCCTTCTGTAGTGGTGTCACCCGGCAACATATGACAGATTTACCTAAAAGGACACTCCGATTAGTACGGAAAATGAATATAGAACAAAATTTTGACCTTACAAAAAGTATGCAACATACATCGTCCTGCTAAATCTAAAAATAATTTCTCCAATCTTGGGTCCAGTGCGTGAACCAAAGAGTGTCCATTCACAACTAATGCGTATTCAGCATTTCCTCCGGTGTCCAAAACACTGTCAGCATCTCCACTCCCACTGTGGTATCCTGGACCGAATTCGGAGTCACTAAATGTGACCATGTTGACATCTCCAATTTTCTGATTCTCAACCGGGGCACAAGAACCCCGTTGCAAAGCATCTAAATACTTTAGTAGCTGACTTTTCACCTGATAGTACAATGAAACAGCAAAGTTAGAAATGCCAAACGAAAATTTAAAAATCGTATGCTCTGAGCAAGCTCACATCATCAAATTCTGCAGCGTCCACCGTAAAAATGTCATTCATTTCGTCCGTAAGCAGTTGACATGAGTACCCTATGTTTATGGCAGTTTCTACATAAATAAATCATAATTAATCACCTCCCATTCTATCAATATCAACTGACTGTAATTACACTTTCGTAGACCAACTAACATATACCTTGCTTGTCACCAGTAAGCACCCATAGTTTTATTCCTGCAAGCAGCAGGTTGGCAATAGCAGCAGGCACGCCATCCTGTAATTTGTCCTCAATAGCACTAGCACCGATCAGAGTCATATCTCTCTCGATTTCTTCATATATGGCGTCCAATTTTTCTTCTCTGTTGGTCAATGATGTGGCCGCTTCATAATGACGTTCTTTCCAATCCTCAAAATATTCAGGGGTGAGTTCCTTGACAGAAAGAACTAATGTTCTCAAACCTTCTCCGGCAAATTTCTGAAATAACAAAGCAAAAGTAAAAGCAATGCATCAAACTGAATAATGAACAAGTTTTGCTCCCACAAGAAATGAATCTATACTCCCTTCTACACCATATAATATTCCTACTCATGATTAACTATACATGGGTAATAAAGAAATCAGTATAGTACATTAAGATGTTCTTGAGTTTTCGCCTTGAGCTCATCATCTCCAATTTTCAGCCTTTCATAAATTATAGAGTCAGCTCCTTTGCACAGCAATAAGATTTTCCCTTCTCGGCGAACCACCACACTCATTCTTTTGCGAACATTATTGAAATCCAAGATACATAAAAGCTCATAAACTTCAACTCGTCCAACAACTGAAATTGTGATGCTGTCCGGCGCTCTTTCCTTGAACACGAATGAGAAATTTCGGGCAGCCGAGACAAGTGCACTTTCATCTGGTGACTGTGCTTGGTATTCCAATTTTCCTACATGAATCGATAACTTTATTACTTGACATGCTTGACAGCATAATTAGGGACGAGGGAAACCAAATACGCTCTCTAGATGGGCAGTTCCAATGTATGCATTATCGTACAACTTACATATAGCGTCAAGAGCAAAAAATTACTTACACTACAAAGTAGAGAGTAGTGTAAAGAATAACTTAAAGAACATACCCTCTCGTTCTTCAGCCATAACTGTATGGCATAATGCCAGATGTCGAAAGAACATGAAGACATCTTTGTCGCCATTACGAACTGCGTCGCTCAAGGTTCGATCATAAAATCGAAATTTTGGCTCGTAGTGTGGATTGTGGGAGAAATCCACAGGGGCCAGGGTCTGTAAATGAATGAAGTATTATGCATACAATACACCAGTGGAATGAAAATGCGTACGCTAAATACTTGTATACACTATGTAAAATGCCATTTAAGTAGAAAATATTGACTGAATTGATACAGAGTACACTCAGAAGTACTATAAATCGTTAATTAACTACAGAAGAAAGGAGTGTCCTATTCTCAATACTATTATTGCCAGGAAAATTAACAACCTACTTTCTCCATGCTTAAGGCAATCTAATAACCTCGCTTTGCTACGTAGTAAAACCACAACTAAAAGCATTTCTCCATACTATTTAACTATACTATTATCAACCAAAATGTGCGGTTTCATGGCACGTCCATGTGTGATTGATTTTTGAGGACTTCTGTCGTTGAAATCTTTGAATTCTCTTATTTCTGCTTATTCGAAGTTAAACTGTAAGCTGAAGGTACATTGGAACATATACTATTATAAAAAAATTCACCGTAATCAAATTTACATGACGCATGTTAGTGTTTTGGAGCGGAATACTCTCAGTCTCTTTGTTTTGTTGGAGTGGCTCCCACTCTGGAGTTTCACATCGATCTGTCCCACATAAAACTGTGCGCTTCGGTTTCAAAAGTTTGCCACTAGCCTTTGTCATCAATATGGGCTCTCCCTCACTCGGCTTCATTCATAATGAATGAAGTAAAGGAAACCACATGGAATGGAAATGAACACATGGACAAAAAAATAAAGTCTTTCATGCTCGTGCAAAACAAAACTATTAAAAATAAAGAAACCTAAAGTGAGCGAAAAAGTGGACATTTATTGTTCCCAAATAATCACAAGCTTTCAAAGAAACAAGAACAAAATAAACATGCGTAAAAGTGAAAAGTCAAGTAATATTGACTTTCCTATGGAGAAACTATTTAGTCTAACTAACTCTTCCTCCCATATGGTTAGGCAAAATACAGAAACAGTAATATGAGAACAAAAGACTACCAACTCAACCATCTAACTGACTGACTGAGTGAGAAAGATTCTCCAATATAGAAAGAAAGTAAACTGTGAAATCAATCCCGATTCACATCAAGGGAGCTACGCATCCACCACAGCAGCAGATTTTCTTATCTTATGAGCATGCACACCAAATAAATCCTTATCCATAGTGAAAACTGTAGGCATATAAAACACCCGAAACGTATAGCGAACAAATGACGCAAAAAACAAGACGAATGAAAGCAACTTTTCAATTAAATGAGCTGTCAGAGTCAAACATACACTACGAGAGGTGAAGATCACAAACAATTCATGAATAGCACTATAAAAAACACATATTGTATTTGCATCATTAGAACTGACGCTTGTTTGAGAAACCACAGAACAGTACAAACAAACTCCATTAGATCTCCAAAGTTCTCAAAAAAATGTAAAAATTGCGCACATACCTCAACGTGTTCCACTGCTTCGCCAGTTCTAGGATCTATGACTTCCCCGTAAGATTTGCCACCGATGGTACATTTGTTAAACGCCATTATATTCTACAAAAATATCATCGACACTATTAAGCATATAGTGTACTTAATTTCAGTTGTCACTAGAATATTTCACATTTTCATAAACTGAGAATTTTATTAGAGTTAGATACAGCAAAAGTAAGATTCACATTTAAAGTCATACATAACCAATACAAAGACAACAGATTTACAGCAAACTACTGTGTTCAGCTCAGCTCTAATTAGTAACACTAGGGTTTGTTTGAAGATAGATCAATAAAGCAAACAAGCAAATTATACAAAGTACATACTTGCGTCAAAGTTCCCGTCTTGTCGGAGAAAATATATTCAATTTGTCCCAGCTCTTCATTCAAGGTTGTAGTCCGTGCACTAGCAGGCGTCCCGGATTGTTCATGATACATTTTGAGATCCCAATTGATGAGGAAGCTCTGAAGGAGACGAATGACCTCAACACTACATGAATAAGTCCGAGAGTTGAAATGAATATAAATAGCCTTATGATTCCTACCATCGCCTGTTTATGACTTCATCCATAGTTTATCAACAACTCTTATGCCATGTAAAGGCTAAAAGCACATGTAAGATTTTACATACTCACCTAACATATAGGGAAATGGGCACCACAGTATTAAGAATGATGACATATGAGAAGAAAACAAGGAATGAGATAACAATAGCTCCTTCAATTGGCTCTTTCGGTACTAACGAGTCCCAAGGGAGAAACGAACGGAAATGTTGACCAATCATTGTTTCCCACACGGCACAGGCAATCGTACAAAACAAACACATTGAAAGAAGAAAAAATACAATCTGAAAAAATCAATTGCATTTAGTTTAGTACTTATTATTAAATTGATCGAATTA
>Ga0210040_10006940_pt1 | contig 13892 bp, 5 predicted proteins | sample CryGeyCG12114_NA_FD_185462 | JGI IMG/M metagenome (GOLD analysis project Ga0210040, IMG submission 185462) | Groundwater microbial communities from aquifer - Crystal Geyser CG19_WC_8/21/14_NA (SPAdes) (version 2) | ecosystem: Environmental > Aquatic > Deep subsurface > Groundwater | place: USA... | reverse complement strand
GATGCTTACTCACTAAATGGCTACCTGCATGGAACTTTAAAATCATCTGGGGCTGCCTGACTGACTGAGTATAAATATATAGCTTCATCAGATCATAGTTAGTTAGTAGGGAATATTGAATAACTTGCATGCATATCTAGTTTATACAATGCGTCCACCTGAGCAGCTTGTAGCCCCCTGTTGTATATGTACTCATTCATTCACTCACATTAACTAAATTGCTTTACACTCGTTAACCTCGCAAAAGTTCTGAGAAAATCCGGATAGTGACTGCATACATAATACGTAATAAAGATGATGATGCATTTTTTCACACACATTGCTCATCGTATCAGATTCAGATACCTGTCTGACGAAAGAATTCATTTCAGTTACGATGATAGGATTTGCAAGTAGGTATGGGTGATGGATTCTCTGCATGCACTTGAAAAAAGCACAAGTTGTAGGCACTGTTCCTAAATATTTTTAATAGTTGGTTAGTGGTATTTTTTTCGTAAAAAATGGCCTGCGTCAACATGCGGGTACGCATGTAATAGGAATTGCCTGCGACGAGATAGACATGTCTGTAGATAAAATTCCTTGGTTGCTCAACAAACTTCGTGTGCTGTTCTGTTATTAGCTACTACGTCAATTTTCGGTTTGTGCGTATCAGGGAGTCTGTGTGGTAGTAAGTAGTAAAGTATAGTAGTCTAGCGAAAACGATAGGTCGAAACCTTTTAAATTCAATGAAAAATGGTGAATCTTGAGAATTAGAATTGAATGATAGCTTGTAGCAACGAAACGAACTATTCTGAAATAGTATATCTACTAATGTTATCATAACTGCTATTACGATTCACTTTTTCCCATTTTTTTGGTAAAAACTCGGAAACTTTGATAAACTCGCTCACTCTATTGCTTCATCTGTTCATCATCTTGAGTAGTGCACAGAATTCGCTTAGAAGGTATACAAGTCCTGTGCTTTTTTAATGCTGCGAAATTTTGTAAGCATTCTTAATTTTTTCTTCGCAATTTTGGGCAAGGAAACAACCGTAAGCAGCTATATATGATTCTGGTAGAATATTTTCAGGGCTTAAAAAGTACCCCAACCCCAAAGCTGTAGTGTGTACATGCAAACCTATCTCATCCCAATTTAATCCAACTAGGAAAACACAATATTTTCTAACATGGAGTTATGGTCAGTCAGGCTAGTTTTAGTTTTATATCATTCCAACATGGGCTCAGTGGCAATATTCAAATTTTGAATTGTTGGTTTCAGGCAAAATCCTTGCAAAGCGATAAATACTTACTAATGCATCCATATTATACCGCTAACCTACACGTTTTCCACACTTCCAGATCCGAATACAATCACACCTGGGTGGGGGCTCTAAAAGGAGCTTAACCTACTGATCGCGGGTCATAACAGCGACCACCCGGGGAAATGAAATAGAGTATTCCTTTGACATAAACGACATGAATCATGAGAATCAGCGCTATGGTCAGTCAGGGCTAAAATCAAATGGCATAACAAAAATAGACTTAATATTTCTAAAACATTGCGTGGGCTAAAGCGCGGAGAAAAAAGGGAATAGCCCGACCTCGCGGGCTCGTGCTATTGTGCATACCTCTTTTTTGTGTGACTTTGGTTGTTGTTGTTGGAAGTTGGATATGGATGGAGGAGACTTGAGTTTTGTAGTCGCGTAGTGCCGTGGTCGTACCTACGCTATATCCTACCCTGGTTCCTTTTACATTACACACATCTAGACACACACACAAAGTATAGAGACTATGGATGGAGAGCTACCAATTACCAATAGCACCAACCAACCAAGTTTGGAGCACACAACATTCATTCAGAAATCAAATTAACCCTCGAAGACGCAAATCACGAGATATTCAGTGTTCTCTCGTTCAGTTCGTCCTTTGCTCGCTCGCAACTTTTCCTATTATTATTCAATTCCCCACTAACTAATATATTATCTAAATGGTTTACTCGAGGAGAGTTCAAACCGGAACAGATGAATCTGTTTATCTGCCAGTGAGTGACGACTTTTGCATTCTAAAATAGACAATCGTCAAAGGAGCAAAAACGTGTTCTATGTTATAAATCGTGAAATGTGTGGAGCCGTGTAACTACTACAGCGGAAATATATTGTTTGCTTGTTGTCACTTGTTGACCATTATGTATTGTGGATATCCTTAATTGTGATGGAATTGAATATTATTATCTTGTTGGATAAATGATCCGATTATCAATTCTGAAACGAGTAAAGTGTAAAACGTTTTTGGGATCAAGATATTGACATTTTTTAAAACAGGTAGAATGTTTGTTTCGAATGGCCGGGGAATCTGTGATATAACTTTTCGATATTCGATAGTAGTTTTTGATTATTAAATGAAGAGCTTGGAGATGTCTATATTGTCCAAATTACATTTTGATAAGCGCAGCGCATAAAGTTATTTTTTTAATCGATTGCGAATATTTGGAATTGTTTACTGACTGATTACTGATTCTTTCTTGGGTACCCATTTAATCAAAACGTATTATTTGAATTATAAATGTAAAGTAGTCAGTAGTATGCGTCGGAAGTATTTTACGTAACTTCCCTGTTAGAAATATTTCGTGAACTAAATTTATTGAGTTTTCGTGCTCATGGCTGATGCTGATTTTTTTGACAATGTTATTATGTTATTAAATTATTAAAATATGAGGAGAATGAGGACCAACCATTTCAGAAATTCTGAAAGCTTAAACTATTAGTGTTTTAAAACTGATTGGCGACGCCGACACTCCATAACAATAAACAATATATATACAATATTAGACATTAAATCAAATCAATCTAAACTGAATGTTATACTATGTGTTTTTGGCCAAGGTTTTTCCTTTTTATCAATTTCGCAAAAATTGGCAAAATCACATTTAATTTGCATCACATAACTCATTTTGACCCTGAGCGGAAATATACTATGTACGTCAGTAAAACCATTGACCAACTACAAACTTAAAGTGCTGCAAAAAATGTTTAATTTACATTAGATTATAACTTCAATCTAAATAAGTTATATACTCATAGCCCCGTATTCTTTCACAGATCTAATGAAGAGAAGAAAGATCTTAATTCGGGAATCAAGATTTGTTGTGTTTTTGTTTACAAATACATGGTGGGACAATATTCCCTGTTAATTGGAAAGCTGCAAGAATAAAGTAAGTGTAACCGACTAAACTAAAATTCTAAAGCATTCATAATAATAACCATCTTGTCTAGGTTTTTTTTGCTCACCTATCAATCAAATTGCAAATTCCGGAATTCCTTGCGGTGAAATACCAACAGTTGGCTAGTTGTACGAACATTAGGGCGTCATAGATTCACAAATTCATATCTGCAGACTTGATTGCGGAATTGCTTGCCTCACCTGTTTTCCCCTTACAAGTTTAGCTACCAATGTTTTATTGCTTTGGTTTGCCAAATCCCCCTCAAGCTATACAATACCAGTGTTTGCATTATTTGCTACTATTTATTGACCTTTGAATGGACTTTTGTGCCAAACTTCAGGCTGGGTTAATTTTGTGAATCAATGGTGTCAGTTAAATGGGGCTAAATTATTTTTTCAAAATCTAACCTTATGATGATATTGGCTGGCAAAGGATCAATGAATATCTCCGGTTCTAGACAGTGATTTCCGTTTTTAGGACTCTGAAATTCAGGTCACCAGCAACCACTTGTTTTCTGTGATTCATTTAATTTAAACAAGAGATGTGATCGGCAACTTTTAGTATTAAATCATTGAACCCTACATAGGAACTAAACTCAAGAACTCTTCTCCTCCTAAATATTAGAGATATGAGTTTCTTAGCTTAGCTAAAAGTTAGTGATAGAACCAATTGACTCTGGAATGTAATAGCTTTTTTCTCATCTCCATCAATTCAATCAATACTAACTATTATGATGAGTTTATCAGTCGTGTACTAACCATGTATTGACTTGGACACACGTAAAATGAATAAATAAAATAAAATAGAGTCCCATCCGGTGTGTGATGAGATTTCGCCCTTTTAAATTACGCATATTCTTCACATATACTAACTATAGCTACAGAATTCCATGTTTCATAACAGTATTCATTAAGTATTTATATTGGTGAAATGGTGAGGTTAGTTAGTTAGTTTGTTCAGTCAGAAGCTAAGGTATATACATTCATTGAAAAATGAAATTCTTCCTCATCGTAATTGGAATTTTCAGGTATTACGTACCCCTCTTGTATAACACAAGGTTAAGGTGTATGCATCTTTTGTTTGGTATGCGTAACTAACTGCTGAGGGCGAGCAATTTTTTTTGGGGTAAGAAAGAATAATAAAAAGACCTTGTCAAAGTACCTTTACCTCATGTTTTGCCGCCATCAATGAGTTAGCAGGTAATATTTTTTTCGGGTCTCAACAAATAGTCGTAGGTAGGAAACGCATGCATGCAGATAAATTTTCACCTTACTTGCTGATACTACATTTCCTGTTTTTCTGAATTCCATCAATAGTAAGTAATGATGGGTTTACGTAATAATTCGTTGCTTTTGTTTTCAACATGTCTGGGGTCTGGAATCTCGAATTTTAAGGAAAATACCCAGTGTGTTAGTAGTTAGTCAGTTAGGTTAGTTCCAGTATGATTTTTTTAACAAAATAAGTTTCGTGCGTGCAGTCTTGACTGAAGTTTGTAGTTTAGAAGAATACACAGGATGGCATGATAATGGATTCTACTTGTTTTCAAATACTGGACTAAAATATGGGGAAATTAACCTATTTTTTACTACACGACTAGTTTTTAGTTAGTTGAACCAGATGTGGGCATAATTTTTTAGGCATGCTCGTTTGTGGTGGATTGTAGATTTTCGCTATCTATCTGTTTAGACTACTGTTAGCGGATGAACTCATTTACAGGAATTTTGAGTTCTTGGAAAATGAAAAAGGGATAAGTTATCATGTTGAGTTCATCATTAGTTTTTTGAATATGGGAGCTAGTAGTTTTTATTTTTGGATGCTTATGCATATACGACACTGTTTAGAACAGTTTAAACTGTGAACTGAATGCTTATACTTGTAAAACAAAACACGTGTCAAAACTCATGAATAATATAAATACATAACTTGTAAGTTAGTAAACAAACTTGAACTCTTTAGGATGACCTAATTAAACTTTAAATTCTCTTTTATGACCAAGTTTAAAAAAAAAGTTTATGACTGATCGACCAAAGTCAAATTTACTAACTAACTATTTAACTATATAAGGTTTTTAACTTGTTCTTATCAATGAAAAGTTTTTTACTCCTACTTGGATTACTTTTTTTTGTATGTTGAGCCCAACCAACCAGCTAACAATCTATTCTGTGCTGTGCATTGCATTCCTTTTTATAGATTAACTAATCAGTTGTCAGTTGTCCACAGATTTTTGACAAGAGCCAGTGCACACACAGGTCATGTCAAATCATCAGTTGACAAATCTAATGGGACATTTACACATGCTCTTGTTTTCCCTATGAATATGCAGAGTCAAAGTCCAGTTAATTGCTCAGCTAATTGTCTGCGTAATAGGCTTTTCTTGTTGCCTATCGAATCCCAGTATCCCAGCCACTATTCTTTTGTTTGAGTCAGTTTAGTACCAAATTAAATGCAAGTCAAACTTTCTCTTATGAATGGTATATAACTAAATACTAAGGAGAAGATTCCCAAATAATCCATACCAATTCTAAAACTAATGTGGGCTAAACATTTTGTACTTGAGATTAATGGAAAGTAGCTCAACTGGGAATGTTTGTAAATTGATTAGGGGACATTTTTCCCCATGTGTGTAGCATGTTTGTGTTGTGTACTCCGTATTAGGTTGTTTTTTTTAATGAATGAACCACATTTCACAGCATGAATGAACAAAATGGGTGTTATAATTCCATAAATCCTTCGTGTGAGTTTTGTTATTCAATAACAAAAATCGTAACAATAATCTCCAAAGTTGTTATCTCGTCAATACCACATAAACAAGTGAGGCAAAGATAAAGTGCACAATGACAAATGTGTATGGAATGCTTTTCAACCTGTCTTATCATTGAGTTCACATGGGGAGTCATCATATATTCACTGTGTACTGTATAGTCAGTTATATAGTTAGTTAGTTAGTTAGGTCATTGTTATGAAATTCCAATGAAGCTTCTTTTCGTTTGTGTCACATTGTTTGGGTTATCACTATTTTCCAGCCCTATAGCTATATGTAACATTGAACAGGAAGTCTAGATATGGCCCCAGCATGTTGTTTTCATCGTGGATCCTTTATTTGTTTCGTATTAAATTTTAAGTTGGACGCTTTTCTGTCTCATTTTTGAGCCATTTTTATTATTAACCTTTGAAATTTACAGAATTAACTATAGGTGGTCCCCACCCTTACTCTTCTATAATTGCCTGTTGTGAAATCAATGAAGGGAGATGCTGACTGACGACTGATCAATTTTTTTAATTTGTGTTTCCAGCCGGTGGTTAATGGTGGGCAGAACGGGGACCACGTGGTCCTTTGTTGACCGGAAACAGGCCACACGTGGCAAACTCAGGTGGTGGCTACAACTGGAGTCAATGCCAAAAAGGTTCTCAGTGTCATCAATGTTATACTACTTGTTTGTCTTATTTGTCACGTCCGTCCAACTGCAGTCTCCAGTGAGTGAAGCGGCCACTGGATGTAAGTTTAACATTTGATCTGTTAGCTTTTCGATTGGATTTTTGTATTGGGAACTTGGAATGTGATGTTCATGTGATTGACTGGAGAATGTTTGTGATTATTTTGCAGTGTGTCAACGGATTCGGATTCGAAACAGACCAAATGATCTGAAAAAACTGGAGGGATGTAAAGTGATTGAAGGCTCCCTGGATATCAGTTTATTTGACGAAAAAACGAATTCAAAGGAATTTGAGAAGTTGTCTTTTCCACTGCTCAGGGAAATCACTGGATACTTTATTGTATTCGATGTGCCTGGGTTGGTCTCACTGGAAACTCTGTTTCCCAATTTGGCCGTCATCAGGGGACAAGAACTCATCCATAGCCATGCATTGCTCATCTATAAGGTGATTCTTATTTTCCCATTTTCGGTGGATTCGTATTTCCTAACTTTCCCGGTGTTTTAGAATGCAGAGTAAAACATGTCTGTGTTTATTAAGAATGTAGAGAGTTTTAAGTGCTTTACAATAATCGGGTGCATTTAACAATCCAGTGTGAGAAGTGCACTCGATTAGCTCAGTTGTATTTAAGCTCTCATCATAGTGGTTGACTCTACATTGAAATAAAAAAAACTACGTGCAATTTTTTAATTGTAGATGCCCGACTTGCAAGAAATCGGTTTGACTGCTCTGACGAACATTGAGCGAGGGAAAATCTTTATCGCAGACAATCCAGAGCTTTGCTATGTGGACACAGTGGACTGGAAAACTATTGTGTCCGATAAGCTCCATTCTAGTGAGCTGGATGGTTTAATTTTCGTAAGTCTGAAAATTTCTGCCACTTTCCTTTTCCTTTGTAACTATAACTAACTACACCTTTGCATTGATTTGTGTGGCTTGAGCAGGAAACTGTAGTTACCTATATATTTAAAGGCAAGTTCGTAATTGTTCTTCTCATTAGCGAGTTTCGTATATTAAATACGTACCAACTAACTAGACTTTGTGACGCAAACTAATTATCTATTGCGTATGCCCAAGCATTGATCACGTATAGTAATGTCATTAACTGCTTATCTGGGAAAAAAGCATCAAGATATGGCTTGGAGGAATGACTGACTGATTGACTGACTGCAGTTTGAAAAATGCATGGGCATGTAGCATGTTCATTTCCCTTTCCCGCATTCATTAAGTAACGAGTGCCAATGCTTTGTATTATTTAAAAGTTTGCTTCCTATGGCTTCCTTTTGTAGACAGTTGGAAAAAGTTGCAGACATAGGCAACACAATTATTGTACATTGCCTTCTCATATAGATTCTGCAGCTATAGTTTGTCTGTAGTGTCAGAAATGGGATTCTTTTGTATTCAGCATACTTGACACGTACCTTCACCAATTCGCCCAAATTTTACCATGGGCATTATGAACGCATGAATTTTGAATCAAGATTTATCCCATGTGAACTTGGTGTGCATAGCTTCCTAATGTAGGGATCCGTTTTGACTTGATTTCTACGGATCTGGGCCGCTCCCGATTTCTGTAACTACAGTATACAGCGCCACGGATTGAATTCGTACAGTGTTACTGTTAGCTATATAGCCCAGTTGGCCCGTACCATGAATGAATGTGATTGGGTCGAGACGAGCAGACTGCCTGGTTTGGTTTGTTGTGACGGCAATGCGTAGTAGTGTAGTAAGTTGTAGGGTTCGTAAAAAGGAGAGAGAGAGAGAGAGAGAGAGAGGATTCTATACCAATTGGAGTGTCACCGGATCCAAATGAATTATGGATGCTTCCTAGCCCTCTAAGCTTTTGCGCTTTTGCCAAATATGCACCATATAAACATGAGTCTATAATGAGACACTGCTTTACTAATGGTAATATGTTTTAATAATCACGGGACTTGGTTTCCGTTTGGATCATAGATTAGTTTGTGTAGAACAAAATGCAGTGTTGTTAGTCGAGTAGTTGCTACGCACCCCTGGGATATTATTTAGAGAGAACGGACTGTTACATTGGAACACAACAACACTGTATGTCTAGCTCACACACAGTTAGTTAGAATTACTAGCTTTCTCCCTGGGTGAACTTTTTTTGGGAAGCTTTGGTGCTTTCTCAGTGCGAAACCTTGATGTAGGCCTATCATCATGTGACGAGTGAGAAACTACGTTTCAGAAATGTGTGTGTGTGTGTGTTTTTGTGGCAGAATTCGGTGGGCATGCCAACTGTAGGCGGGACCTGTATAGTTATAGTATTTGGGTGAGACGGCTGACGTCAATATATTTTATTAAAGTCTGTCTGGTGGTTTGTTAGTTTTTGGCTAAATGAAAGTTTCAATGGCTTGGGCAGTTAGTTGGCTTTGCAAATGCAGAAAATGTGCGCGCGTGTAGGTAGAAAACGTGGTATGTTGTTTTTGTTGGTTTGTTTGTAGAAATTTGCGTTGCTTGCTTGGATTTAATTGTGTTGTTCTATAGTTTTTACCAGATTTGGTATATTATTTTTAGGAACTAATACGTTAGTAACTAACCCTAGGATTGAGTTAGCTTTTTCTTTGTCTATTGATCGTTTCTGTACGGCTTTAGTGTGATGGAGTGATGTTGGCTGTATGGGGCTCCTAGGGAAAGGTTTTTTCAACCACTCCATAATAATATTTTATGTTGGTGGCATCTACATTTAGATGCGGAGTAAGTTTTGCTGGGGAAAGCAGGTAGGCTTTTTGGATTGTAAAGCTCCGAGTGAGTTCATTTCATTATTACATTCTGTCGAGAAACATAGACCGCAAAATTTTGTATTTAAAGTGTTTAGAATGTCCATGACGGAATATGATATATGAGTTGTTCCTTTTAGTTCTCGCATTGCCAACCACTTTAGGAATCGTAATAGTCTCTACTTGAGCATCCAAATAGAGTGAAATTGGAAGGCAATTTCCTATTTGGAAAGCGAATCAGCGGATTTTTGTTTTGAATTGTTTATGTATTCTTTTAGTTGGTTTTTATTCTAGAAAAAGGGCGCCCCGTTTAGGTATGAACGCGGATTTTTTTCTTGTTTACCAACTTTCTCTAGTAAGAGAGTAGTACCTACGTACTTACTACAGCGATTATGAGTACTACGACTTTACGGATCCCAGTCGTTCCGCCTAATCCCAACATGCCGGCACCAGTACGCCGAATAGGACACTCACACTATGCCGATTGCCGTTTCGGCAGCAATACCATTTTGACACTATTGATGTTAACATCAATAAGTAGTCAGTGAACGTACATATTTTGAGCCATATCTGTTACAAGTGGGAAATCACTACTTACACAGTCACAATGAATCATTTTAAACAATGTATTGTGTTTAGTAACGGCATTTAACTCAATGATGAAAAGACGAAAAAAAATATCACTTTTATTAGCAATATTATTGATGCAACCTCGGTTTTGGAGTGTACAATCATATCATATATTTATTAAAAACGAAATCTAAGAAGTTTTCCGAAAGTTTACATGTATATCTATATTGTGTGAATGAAAGGTGAAATCATCACGGAAGACTATAGTACTTTTCAATGTTAAAATGTAGCTTGTTGTTTGGCTGGCTAATTTATTCCAATTATTATGGCTACTATCGAAAATTATCCGCTGGAATATAGGGTGGAATTTCTGATGTCATGATGCTAACGCATACTAAACTTTAGTTTGCTAATCAATGATAATTCTCAAGAAGCGATCATTAGGGTCGGCGAAATAGATTCGGGGATTCGGCGTACCGGCGTCGTCACGTTGGACTTACGCGTGGAGACTAGACACGGACTTTCCAATGCAGTCTGCCATTCTGTTGTTACAAAAGCTCGTCTACTTTCTCTTTTCTGGTAAAGAAATGGATTTCGTAATGTCATAGGTCACGAATTCTTGGAAAGTGTACAACTCTAACCCTGGCATCATTATGTTGCAATGTGGGATAATGTGATAAATAATATTGATTTTGTATAGAATTGCCTTTGTCAAATTATGCCTACATTTTACTGGTGTTGAAATCTTAATCAAAATAAAATCTTTGCTTACTAGTGTATTTAGCTTCATAATGGAATTGCTTTTGGCATGTATCTTTTAGCCTCTAGTGATTTTTTCTTTCGCCCACTTTTTTTGTAAGTGACCATATGTTTTGCTCGCTGTGACGGAATTACGTTGGAAAAAAACTAAAGTGGGAATTTTCATCATCTTCTTCTGAGCTTGTTGTATGGCTTTTGCTGTAATTGAAATTTGACCACTCTTTATTGCCATTATTATGACATTGTGTGTAATTTTGTTTGTATGTTTTCTTTAATTACAGAAAAACAAGAAAAATTGTCCCGACGTTTGCAGCGATAGTTGTCCTAAATCGGGCTCAGACCATCGGCCTTTGTGCTGGAGCTCTGCGGAAAATTCTTGCCAACGAGGTTAGTTTGTTACTTTTTTGTTAGCTATGCATGAGATTGAGATCTACGTTCCAATAATACGACTTGTAGATAGAATACATACGGGCTGAAAAATGCCATTTATCTTTTCTGGGCTCAGGCTCACAATGAGCTTCATTGTTTTCCATGTGAAATATGAGTTTTTTTTTGCAGTTTCCCACCTTCCAATCCTTGTGAATGTCCTAATTTAAAGAGCCAAAAAGTTAGTTTATAAACGCTAAGATTCAGCATGTATTATATGCGCGAAAACAGTAAAGGAAAAATTGCATAGTAAAGGTTGTTACTCGTTGCTGTACGACGGAATCCAGTAATTAAGAATTTCTTGTAAAAAAACAAATGTAATTGCAGTCATTAGGAGAGGGAGGGTGATAGAAGATAGAGGTCTGTTAAAACAGTGCTGGGTATGTACTATATAGTGTACACATTTTATGTAGGATGCCCCAAAGATTTGAAAACAAACAGATACTCTATATAGTTATTAGAAATGTGGCCCCTGTTTTTTTTACGTGCCGTGGAACGTAGAACGTGACGTGATTAATTGTGTATCCTGTTACTAAAAACCGCATGCACGCTGTGGTTAGTCTAGTCTCTAGTCTGAGAGTTCCTTCCCACAATAACAAACTCGATGCAACCTGCAACCGAACACAATCGAAACTTACACTCTGAGTTGACTATTTGTGTGGTTAGTTGCCACCATGAGTGGAAATAAGACGCAGAATATTGCGTAATAATAAATTTCATAGAGGAAATTTGAAATTTTCATGCAATGTTGGTGGAAGCGCCGCCATAGTACTTACTTGTTAGTTAGCTGTGTTCTGTATAATGATGAATGGGAAGAACCGAAAAGTATGCATGCATGGATTGGTAGTTAGTTAGTTCTTCTGTAGTTGTTTGTTATTCTTTGGGATTTTGGGAAATGATAAAAGTATGGTCATGGTCACATGAGAAAAAATTGCAAACTCTAAACTGCGTGGTTGGTTTGTGTTTGTGTGCCCAACGTGGCAATGTGGCTAACTAAACTACAGGAGAGTTTTTGTGTGCAGGGTGTGTATTTGTGTATAGGAGTTGAAAATGAGTATACATATGCGGACAGAGAAAAAGAAAGATATTCATTTTGGCCGTCATTTATTTTTGGAAGACACGTGACAGCTGATGTAGAAAATGGTTAATGAGAGGATATGATGATGATGTATTTGGTTAGTCTAAAAGATGTAAGTTGGTTCAACTAACTCTCTAGTTTGTTTTCTCATTTCCCGAGTCTATAGCTTTTTTTGTCCTGTGAACTGACTAACTCATCGGATGGTAGAAGTTAGATGCTAACCAAATGGCGTTCTTGTTTCTAACTAACTCAATGAAATCATAATGATGATCATCTCTATAGTCAGTGTTGGATGACAATAATAATTATTATTTTTATTTATGAGGGCCAATAATTGCCCAAGGAAAAATATTATTGTTCAATATGGGAATAATATATCATGTGCATGGGAGTGGAACGGTAAAATTCCAGGGAGTGGGGCATGCTATGCTAGAAAAAAGGGCATTTAGAATAGAATGAATGGATGATGATGCAGAAAAAAATTATTCTCTTTTTTCGCATGAGACTTGAGACTTGGTTTAGTTGGGTTGGCATTCAATCATCGAATTCACTTTATTATGGGTACATTTGTGAATACGTGAGTCAATAATAGTTTGAATGAATTTCATGTGTACGTGCGTACCTCTGGGGTTTGCCCAATTATTGTGCTTTGTTGTTACAAAGTTTACAATTACAGTTTTGGGCTCATGTGCATTCCTTTTAGTAATAACTAGAGGCCACGGTCTTTTTGTCATGTACGCTACGCAGTTGACTTTGCTTGAGATAGCATTTTGGATTTACCTTTTACCATATGCATTACTTGAGTTGAGTTTGTGTGGAAAATTTCCCACACACATACAGAACTACTAGAAATAATGGAAACTTTTTTTATCAATGAATGAAAGGAAATAATGAACGTTTTTATGCACGCACGACGACATTTTTAATGAGTTACAGTGTCCGAGATAGGACAGTTTGGGATTGTGAATGAATGTGTAACCTTTACCATAGTGTCTAGCTAGCTAGTGATTATTTTTTGCACATTTTAATATGCAGTTTAAATGAAGTAATTATTGCAAAGCGTTGTGTGTCTATGTACTGTTCCTAGTCCTTTTAACCCGCAAAATGAGACATGGCATTTAGTTGCGTAGTTTCGGTACACACGGATGTACTAAAAAGGAGATGAGCACTAACCAAGTAAGTATATAGTTAGTTATAGTTAGTTACCGAGAACTGGCGGAGTGAATGAATGAATGAATGAAAGATATGGATGGATGACATCATGAGTAAAAGCGTTTGTTAACCCATACGTATGGTTGAGGTAGGCAAATACATGTGCACATTCTACATGAAAAGGAGCAAAAAAATCCAAGTAACTAATTTTCCAGATTCTGTATAGTTAGAGTTTCGGTAGACACCATAGGGGTACACCCGATGTCGTGTAAAGTCGTACATTTCTACGTGCGTAAACCTCCCAGCCAATCAGATCAGTAAGGAGAAGTTGGAAGTCTGCTCTGATTGGCTGGGGGATTTACGCACGTAGAAATGTACGACTTTACACGGCTTCGGGTGTACCCTTCATGTTATTTCTTTACATACGCGCAGGAAATGATGAATTAAGACAAAGTCAGAGTTCACGTCAGCACAACTCATTCAGTGTGGCGTCCATTTTTTGTATGGGCACAATAGAGGTCAATTCTTTGCCTTTTTT
>Ga0210040_10006939_pt1 | contig 13894 bp, 6 predicted proteins | sample CryGeyCG12114_NA_FD_185462 | JGI IMG/M metagenome (GOLD analysis project Ga0210040, IMG submission 185462) | Groundwater microbial communities from aquifer - Crystal Geyser CG19_WC_8/21/14_NA (SPAdes) (version 2) | ecosystem: Environmental > Aquatic > Deep subsurface > Groundwater | place: USA... | reverse complement strand
AGAAGACACATACCTAGGTTCCGGAAGTATGCTCTGATACTCCACTATGTCACAAAAAGAGACTTGTTCATGCACTTGTTTTTGGATTTAAGCCGAGTCTTCAACAATTAATTATCATGATGGGTTTGAACTGGACATGAATACTGTGCTACAACGGACACTGTCCAGGTTCGACGCCAGACTTAGTATCTTGCGAGTAACCCGAAGACACCGCCGACAGGCCCATGGAAATGTCTCAACGAAAGAGTCTACCAACCCAGCCCAACCACCGCATCCTGCCCCTGAGGTAGCAGACACTCGAAAAGCTCCCTTAGACATACCATCTCCAACATGGCACCAAAGACTCGGACCGATTTCTAGTTTTTTCAGCTGGTTCCACCGCACGCAAAGGAAAAGGCCGTACACTGTTCAAGTATGTAGCTCGTTGACAGTCTACCTGTGCGGCGACTTGCTTGCACAGGATATGGGAGGAGAACAATATGATCCTTATAGGACATTGAGAATGCTCACCATTGGTGCTGTCGCATCAATCCCTGGATATAGATGGTAGGTAAAGATAACCATCCTCGCATGACGGTGAAGCCACGCAACCATCCACGAACACGATGGTTATGGTTCAAAGTTGGAGGGAGAGCGATAGCAAACTCTCCACGAGGATGCCCTACCAAATTCGAGATTGAAGTTACATGGTTCATACTGCAGCATACACTAACGCGAAAACACAGGTTCCTCTACCTTGGAAACCACTTCAACTACGGTAGCAAAGTCCTCTCCATTACTACAAAAGTCGTAGTGCAACAAGCCGTCTTCACACCAGTCTTCAATACATACTTCTTCGGCATGCAAGCCATCTTGACTGGTCAACCACCATCCGGCATCGTTGCCAGGATTAGACATGCTGTACCCGAAAGCATGGTCAACTCTCTCAAGCTGTGGCCTGCAGTTACGGCCTTCAGTTTCGCATTCATTCTACCACAATACAGATTCATGTTCTCAGGTATTTTCGCGGTATGCTGGCAGACTTATCTAAGCTTTCTGAATAGGAGGGAAGAGAAATCATCAACACTTGTAGAAGAAATATAGACAAAAATGTGAGTTCCGGGCACCTTGAAGTAGAGCAAGAATATCCTATCTTGAGTGAAGCTGCTGTACATTTCTGTGCTTGGCCTCCAGTCAAGGTCGGACAATGTAGAGAATAACCTACGTAAATTTGTAGATGTGAGCAATTTGTTACTGTAGGTATCCACAGAACTTACGTTTGCACGTTGTCGGTAAGATAATTAAATGGCACGCTTCATTATTTGCGCCCAGTACATGTGTATAGTATTAAAGTTTACTTTATCTCTGTAAACTTGACGCGCGTGGATAAATGGCAGCACGTTGTATGGAAGTGACTAAAGTAACTTAGACAAGGTCCCATTCCAATTTTCAGTTATCGGACCATCACAAATCTTGCGTATTTTGGATCACTCGCGCTTGCTTGCGTGACTGTACGCTTCCATTAGGCTGGTATACTATGCCGTCGACACGAATTGGCGTCGTTGTAAGTCATGACGACTAGTAGATCTCGCATTGACACAGACACCTCTTGGTCAACATGGCTGGCACTTCGGGCGTTCTCAAGAGTAAAGGAGTAATAGAAATTCACCCAGTGGCGATTAGTGATTCGATTTTGTCAGAGACCCATAGCGACTATGGCAACTTCGCAAGCGATCCTGAGGAGCTCGAGATCGTCGACGAGCTATTGTCACAAATCACCACGAAACAGGCACTTCCATATCCGCCCTACATAGTAACGGACATCGAAGACTATGAGTCGCCTGAAACCATTCTTCTGCCCAAGAATCTCGGCTTCGAGCAGCCCTCGGACAGTGCTCAATCACAATCTGATAAGGCTGAATGCCTACTCGACAACGCATTCACGGGTGGTAAGACTGCACATTGGGCAAGGTTCTTTGACACTGACACTGACCAGCGGTTAGCTGAAGCGCGAGCCCCGCAGAAAGTAACTGCAGACTCATCCTCTCGTGCACGAGCGAAGCCTGAACCCGCAGATCTAGATACAAGACCGCCATTAGAACGATTTCGGCGTCCGCCTAAGAAAACACTGTCAGTCACGGACCTTGTCTCCCCGTCATGGTGCGAATTACAGTACTTCTATACATTAAGCAAGCATGGTCGAAAGAGGAGGACTCCAGCAATGAAACAAGGCACTGCTGTTCACCAGGCATTAGAAGACGAAGTACACACAACAATCCCTATCCAGATCGAGAAAAAAGAAGACAGTTGGGGACTGCGTATTTTCAACATCATACAAGGATTGAAGACGTTAGAGGACACTGGTCGTACGCGAGAGCTCGAGATATGGGGCACAATTGGTGGCGAGATTGTCAATGGAGTAATTGATGAAGTCAGCTACGAGTGTCCTGATCCAGCACTTGAGCAGCTCAAAGACGGAACGCAAACACAAAACCAAGCAGAGTTGCCGGAATATCGATCGAGCATCACTGACTATTTGCTGTCTGCTGCTCAGAAACAGGAAGCATCCGCAATAGAAAACACTTTGCCCTCAAACACCGACCGGACAACAAGTAACGAGACCAACGCCGACAGGAAAATATATATCACTGATGTCAAGACACGGGGAAGTCCAACACTGCCTACAGGATCGAGCATTCGACCAACCATCCTCCAGCTCCATCTCTATCACCACATGTTGGAGAACTTTGTTCAAGGCAATTTCTCCCTGGCACAATTGACAGAGCGCCATCTGCTGGATCCGAATGAGACCTTCTCCGACCTTTTTATTGCACAGATTGGAAGTCTGAACTCAGACATTTTCCAGCAAGCATCATCTCAAGAAGAGCAACCGGAAGCTTCACAGGTGACCTCTACACAGTATTCGTTGGACATTCTCTTGCGGCACAACAACCTCTCATCGCTCTGGGAATTCATGATCTCGCAACTTCGAAGGGCGTTTCTCCTGCCGCCACATACCTACATGGGTACAGCCCCGACCTCAACACCACAAAGCGTTGCCGATCTTCCAATACCATCTGCTCAGCCGACACGATTGTCTCCCATCCTCACCGCTGAGTATCTTGCACCTGGCTACAAGCATGTCTCTGGCACGCCAAAGAAGTCTATTGGACATAAGTCGTTCGTCTTCAGTGCAGCCTTCCTGAAATCCTACTTGGAGGATAGCCTCCTCTGGTGGCGAGGCGAAAGGGCGGCCAAAGGCGTCGAACTCAACGAAGCATGGAAGTGCCGTAGTTGTGATTTCCGGGCTGATTGCGAATGGATCCACGAGAGGGATGCCGCAGCATACAAGCAGGCAATAGAACGGAAGAAGATGCGGGAAATAGCAGGTGTCGAGGGCAAGATAACAAGAAGAAGCAATGTGTGAGCAGCCACGGAGGTCTGCATGTTGGAACAAAGGTCAATCAATTGAACTGTTGTGCTGAAGGCAATGCCCAAGCTTGCTCTCGCGCTTCACAACATTCTACAGGGTTCGACCTTGTACAAGAGATGGTGTCCTTCTATCTTCCCGAGGACGAATGGTGGCTTGACGTTTCGGACCTATGACATGTTCAGATAGTGGATGCTTGCACCTCTGATATTGACCCGGCACAAAGACCAGGTCATTCTTCCATTAGCATGGTATAACTGCTTTCGAACCACTCAATAAGGATACGCCCTGACCTCTTCCTCTTTTTCGAGCTGCAAACCCTTGGCGACTTGCTCTTCATGCTTGTTGTCCAAATATTCTAGTAAGACATCACCATACCTCTCCTTGCCCTTGTACTGACTGACGTCGTCGCCCCAACTCCTTATCGCGCTCGCCAATCTTCCGGGCACATAGTCTTCCCCGGCGATTTCTGTGATGGGATGGAAGTAGGTCCTAATGGTGAATACGATGCCACCGCTTTTAGGCAATCGTCTCAGGGTTTGTCTCTCACTTCTGAGGTGGTGGTGTTCAATGGCCTTGTTTTTCTCAGCTGTGCTCCACGAGGCCTCACCTGAGTCTTCATCACCAATACTATGGCTCCACGCCAGTTCGTCATCAACTTGCAGGAAATAGTTATTTCGAGCCATGAGCTCCTCCGGTTTGAGACGACGAAAGAAATTCATCATACCCTTCTCGAGCTTCTCGCGAAATTGTGGAACGTCACCAGATGTGTGTATTTCTGAAAGAGGCATGCCGAATTTATCTTCCAAACGCCAGAAACCGGAGAGCAGGACAGCGCCAGCAAGGAGGTAGTACTGCCCATCCTGCTTCTCGATCATAATGGCGAGGTCGTCCTGCACAAGGCGTGCACACATCTGCATCGGATCTTCTGCGAGTGGTCGCTCGATGATGTTAAGCTTTTCCCCGGACCAAAGGTTTTCGATGCCTGTAGGTGTGCGTCTGTATAGAGAGGGATACCTGTGTGGAAGGTAAGAGCAAAGTTCTTCCAGAAGTTCTACAGCTGCCGGATATGCTTGTGGGTCTGTTACGCAGCATCTACTACCGCGTTCTAGAATGCGCCGCGCCTTGTCTGCGTGGTATCGGGGGTAGTGGTTGTCGAGCTCAATCCATGCATCCCATCCGATTGTACGCAGGCCCAAAGTGATAAAGTTTTTGGGGCCGTACCGGAAAGGACGGTACGGGAGGGGTTTTGTCCCTTCGATGGACCAACCAGCGTACGGTGGTGGTGTTGGTCGAGTGAAGGATGAGGGTGTCCATGTGCCAGGCTTGCGTGCTGGTGCTTTGAAGGTGGAAGGGGAAGCCTTCTCTATGTTGGAGATCGATGGTCGTGAGGCTCTGCCGCCAAGGATCCGCCCTCGCCGGACAAGATTTGTGAGGGCATAGACTGCGAAGAGTACAAGGAGAGTGACGAAAGTAAAACTTCTGACATCTGGTTGGCGAGTGAGTTCGTGAACCTCGTTTTGCGTGATCCTGTAAAATGAGTGACAACGGCTCCGGGCGTTTTCTAGTTCGAGTCCGATTCGATCACGGTATGGGGACGCTTTGGCCATGGCGGCTGGAATGGAATTACCGAGCGCGGCGGTACTCATGCTCACGTCTACAAGAGGCAGCAGTTGAAGCAGTTCGTCAGAAAACCGTCTCTCGATCCAAAAGTACGACTTGGACACGACCCAATGTAAACCAAGCATTACCGTGTACGAAGAGTGCCACAGATAAAGTACTTACTTACCCCATTACGTTCAACGTGACGGGATTTTGTGACTAGATCTGACGCGCTTATCCGTCCTCACTAGAACAACTATAAGTAAGTATTCCAAGGCGTTTATCGCGCCGTTATCAATGGGAGCGATGCAGGGAAGATCAAGTGAACCAATGGTGTTGACAGGCCTTTCCAGGACAAGTTGACCAAATTTGGCATAGTAAAATCTACTCCGCTCGTGTTGTGCGGCATCTCCTCCAACATGTCTTCGTGACTCCAAACGAGCTCAACCTTAATTAATCCTATCGTTGTACTGGTCCATCAGACCTTTCACTAGTTGTGGACTATAAGGATATGTATGGTCATGATGCCAACCTTTGACAAATCCACTCTGCCGCTGGCCGACCTCGCCGGTAGCATATGAACTCATGGAAGTACAAAGCACATCTTGCCTTGTACCATAACACAGCAGACGTTGAGCTGGTCTCGTTGGATCACAGATTGACCTCCTGTGGTTGTAGCTCCCATACGAAACGCGTACCCGCCCCAAGCTCATTTCAGGCAAGATATGTGCTATGTTCAGAGGCCACGATAATTTCCCCGTTCCTTGTGGCACAACAATTTCAGATACGTTAAACTCGTTCTTATTCGTAGATCCACGTGGGAGCTATGCTTTGCGCTGTTTCAAAAGACAGTGCCTGCCCCAGGTTCGACGATACCTTCGGGGTATGATGGGCAATTCCGGAATCCAGATTATCCGTGCCAGCAGACTCGTGCTGCTAGCATCTAGGATTGCTGCACAAACGACTATCTGCCAATTGTCGTCCTGACTATATAATGGTTCCCGTGCAGAAGGTGTCCAGCTTGGTAGATCAGAGTCAACAAAGTATGTACAATGTCTGATGTCAGTGTACTTGCCCGGATCTTCCTCATTACGGTCGTTCATGCCCGATGGTACAAGCCATGTACCAGGATAAAGCCCGAATCCAACCTTGCCTTCATGGAACTCACCTGGCAATAGTCCGTCAAACTCACTCCTCACGAACTTGGCATGGGTGTCGTTTGGCAGGAAGTATGACGATGGGAAGCGATACCAATCCTTCCCAAAGCAAACTGTGTCGCCAAGTTTACTCATGCCAGGCTTTTCGAGGGCTCGATAAATCTGCAAAGGTGCTCGATATGAGGTGACCGTATTGACGACCCTTAGGAGGCCTACATTAATAGCCAGCAGGACGGTGGTGAGGACAGCAGCGAATTTCACACCTGCTGGGATCTTGCCCATCGTTCGTCTTCGGTCCGATGTGCCGATCCATGATAGAATCATGTGAGAAGTAATGGCGGCGTTCAAGGCTAGAAATGGATACACGGGATACATGAACCTCTCTTCTTTGTGTGGTTGTATTGTGAAGGTCGCAAGCCAGAGGTAGAAGGGCATGATAAAAGTTATCGTTCGCAATATTGTCTGCTGGGTTGTATGCCGACTTGCGAAAAGGGCTTGCAACAACAACAAAGGAGCAGCACCCATTGCAAGCAGGAACCATATGTTGAAGTTCAGAAGGAGATTTCGGACATAGTAGTGCCACGGTTCCGTGCCAAAGATGTTGGGACCTCGACCCTTGCCGCCAAAGATGTTGTATGCCACAATGCGCCACGGAACGAGAACTGGTGTGTGGTAGAAGAAGGCGTCAACGCCGACTTGCAACGCAAGCACAATAAAGCAGCGGACGATACCATCCAGATAACGTCTGAATGTCACATAGGCGCTGTTGGTATATAAGGCGATGACCCAATCTTCAAGGACGAAGGGAAGAATGAGAAATCCAGAGAATGGCCATGCTATCAAGGCACCACTCCCGAACCACATGATGCCGGTGGCGGTCTTAGGGCCACCTCTCCAGTCCATGAATGCGGTCAAGCCTAGAGAAGACGTGTACATTGCTAGGCTCGAGGGTAGAAAAGCCGTTGAGGCATAGAAGAAGCCTGGTGTGAAGGCTACTACCGTGAGATAGAAGACACCGATTCTAGGGTTTAATGTCCTTGATATCGCCGAGTAGAGCCTTGTTTCCGTGGCAGCACATATGATGGCCAAAATGACACGTACTCCACAGAACTCGGTGGTCTTGGATGACGAAAAGAAGCCAATGACTTTGGCCGGAATTGCATGCATGAGGATGTATGCCCAGCTTCGAATGCTGAACTCGGGAGAGTACTCCCATGTCTGGAGTCCGTAGCCATGGTTTAAATAATGAAGAGGCTCCCAGTAGTTGAAGGTCTCATCGCAATCCTGTATCGGAGCGTACACGGCGGCCAGCGTGTGGGAAACCAGACAGATATAGAACGCAACATTGAGCGGCAGAAAGAAACGAATAGGAGCTGAGAGTGTCTCTGCTCGCCCTGTGACCCTGCTCGAGTCAGTCATGTTACGAGAGTCCATCACTGTGCTGTCGCATACTGGTCAGCTTGCCCTTCCATGCCAGCACCGTTCCCAATCACTGCGTTGTCCATGATACTATGCGCCACAGAGTCTCAGTTCTTCCCACGACATCGAAGCAATGTCGAGACTCAGCAATACCTAAAGTGACGGTGTGGCCCAACACCATCCATGATCACGATAGAAACAACAAGCTGACACGTGTATAGTGGACCCTGGACTTCGATGCCCACCAATCGGAGGGGTAGTTTCTCCGCAGTCGCGCTACTCGAGTGCAAGTCTTTGCGACAACTTTTTCTTTGGTTCATACGCACTTATGGTAGCATTTCGCAGTGGTTGTTAAAAGAGCTAAATTCATTGTGTTTCTCGTATGGTACGAGACTAAGTCGACAGTATAATCATGGACACAGCTGAGTTTCCCACCCCTCCATCGAAGCGACAGCGCACGAACTCGCCCGAAGAAAGAAGACCACCCATTACGATGGATGTACCGCAGGCAGACAAGGCGAAAGAAGATGCACACAACGTGTCGATTGACACAGCTCTTACAAGTGAGCAAAACCACAACATGGACAGCATCGGAAACGACGGTGATGGCTTACTTGATGTACTCATGCAACACGTCGAGGCAGAGACTACCCCGACCCAGCAGGCCACCGCTCTTAGCTCCGATGCTGAAAGAATACATCATACAGACGAGGCTAGCAACAAATCCACAGCGTCCCGTAGGGACATAAGCCATGAAGCTGCTGCAACAGCTGTCGTGGTTGCCAATACCGATGCACTCACAACCGCGGCCATGAATGACCATACGCTAGAAGATCTTACGGCTACGGCAGGCACAGAAGTTGAAGAAGAAGCCACTGCGATAGATGCCATGGCTGCCAGTGTCGATCCATTTCCTGATATGACATTGGACGATACCGCAGCCCTTATAGCCACGGAGGGTGAAGCCGAAGCCATTCTGGGCGATGCCACGGCTGCTGATGCCGTCGCGCCTCCAGACGCACTTATGGGCGACGAGACTCTGCAGTACACCATAGCGACAACACGCACAGAAGGTCAAGAATGGGAGTACGATTCTTCGCCCATATCCTCAGACACGGAGTCGAGCGATGACAGTTCTTCCAACGACAGCGACGCTGACGACGAATACGCCATGATGGACCCAGCAGAGGCAGCACGTATGCTAATGGAGGGCGACGCTGGATCTGATGATGAGGGTAAAAGGTCGAACGATAAGTCTGAAAGCGCAGGTTTACGGACGGCCAACGAAAAGCCCGAAGAGGTTATTCCCAAACCAAATATATCTGTCACGGAGGACATGCACATCGAAGAGTTAGGCAAGGTTGAGGCTACCATCGAGGCTACAGTGCTCATCAAAGCGAAAGTCTCTGGGGACTATCAGGTTCTAGAGTCGGGATCTGTGCTCTGCCTCAAAGACCGTACAGTGCTCGGTGTGGTATCAGAGACACTAGGTCGGGTCGAACAGCCGCTTTACACTGTACGCTTCACAAACGACAAGGCAATTGAAGAAGCTGGGATGTCGATAGCAGGAACGCCAGTCTATTACATCAAAGAGCACTCTACTTTCGTTTTCACGCAGCCATTGAAAGGCATCAAAGGCAGCGACGCTTCAAACTTCCACGACGAAGAAGTTGGCGAGGATGAGATGGAGTTCTCAGACGACGAAGCAGAAGCGGCCTATAAGAGGAGGCTGAAGGAAAGACGACACGGCAAACGTGATGAGGCTGGCAGGGGCCGGGGCGGAGGCAGGGGTGGACGTGGCGGATACCGAGGAGACAGACGAGGAAGTTCTGTTTCCGCAGCCGGCCCCTCAAACTCGGCGACAAGTCACGGTCGCGCAGAAATCAATTATGACGATGTTGATAATGGTCCTGAGGAAGGATATACCCCACTTGCCAGGCCAGCTAATCTACAAGACATGATGAGCCAAAACAAGCCTACTGAGGAAGGCAGCCATAACCTCCGGCATCCTCTGCCCCCAGCTCCAATCTTCGGGCAGCAGGGTGTGCATCCCGGCGAATCTCGAGGCAGAGGACGTGGACGCGGCGATCGTGGAAGAGGCGGACGCGGCAATTTCCGTGGCAATCGTGGAGGTGCTTTTCAGCACAACCAGAATCACAATGTCAACAACATGCCTCCTCCCCCACAGACACAGCAATATGCCCAGCAATATCCGAGTGGCAATGCTTTCCATAATAGTGGCGGTCATCAAACGTACCTGCATCCGAATCAGGGTCACTATCAATACCCTCCGCCTCCCCCATCCATAAATCCACAGCAGAGCCCATACTCGATGCCATTCTCACCATCAATTATTCCATCTTTACCACAAGCTGGGCAGCAGTGGCAGCAACCATACCTGCAGTACCACCAACAGCACTTCCAGTCTGAACGTGTCAATGCTGAGTATCAGCCAGCTGTTAACCAATGGAACAACACTGCGCCGCCACAAGGCCCTCCTGGAACTTAATTTCTATAGGAGTCCGATGCCCGACTTTATTGTCTCGTCTTAAGATCAACCCTCCTGCTATGTGGTGGGGTCATCGCTGAATGGCAGTACCTACACCTTTGAAGCGCTGTGCGGATACAAGTTCTACGCTCGTTGTCTACCACATCCCATCCTCACACGGCCAAGACATTGCTGGAAGGATCCATTAGGACAGTGTCCATAGCTTATCATTATACTACTTTATGTAAGACATGTCATTACGTAGTCGGCATATCACCTTTTTGGGCCTGAAATTTGTGGCTTAACAAAGAAAGCCACTGACGAACAGGCTTGTATATTCTCTCCGAGTGTAGGAATGTAACTACAAGTCTGTTTATATCTTTTGCTGGCACAAGAAAACAAAAGAGGATCTGAGAGGTGAAAGACTACCTAAAGTATGTCAATGCAATTACCTAAGTAGGTAAGTAGGTAGGTTTAGCTCCTGTGAAGTCACAGCTCGTTTGTTACGACATGATCAATGAGAATGCGTCTAGTGCTGTCTCTAGATACTAGGTAGGTACTTTAGGTATAAGGGATCAGTGCCTCTATACAAATACCTAATTACCTATCACAATTACTTTTCCAGAAGCGCGCCGCCTAATTTTTGAAGTATAACTCCCTTCTTAGTCCCGAAGTCTCGCCCAGTCAAGTTTTTCATAGTATCTTATTTGCTACATAATTACGTAACTACCTACTTACTATGTTTCTTTACCTCTAAACATCCGTTAACTCTGAAAATAAGTAAGACTACTTCCTCGCTCGTTAGGGTTATAGACGTAATTAGACATCCACGCGGTTGTGATTAAATGCTTTCTGCGAGCACGACAGTCTGTAGTGAATTAGCGCCTTTCCGATGATTTACCAAGGGGAAAAACAAAGCTTACACGACATTTCTTACCACCGACACCCCTTACTCTGATACCCGTCCAGTGCTCGAACTGCCACATTCCTTGCGTAACCAGGGTCTCCAAACCTTGTACTGTCTTCCAACCACCCACCTCTTCCGCCATGCGCATTATCTCGGTATAGGCTGGCTTGTACGCCATCTCAAGGAGCACAGATTGAGTTGTCGTGGTGCTCGTGCTGGTTTGTTCTTTCGCTGTGTCTGCTTGCGCAGCCTGTGCTGAGGCAGAAAAGAGCTTCTGTAACGCAGCTGATAGAGTTGAGTCAATCGGAAGATTGGCCGGAATAGTTGCAATTGCAACCTTAGGGAGTGAGTCGAATTTCGAGAGAACGTTCGGATCAGAGGCTGACAAGACTTTGACGTTGTAGGAGGCGGGGAAAGACTCAGCTAATTCAGATATCTTCATGGCATTGCGGCCTAAGAGGTATATTGGGGAGTAAGACATACTCTGCAACGTTTGGATTGCTGCACGCGCAGTCCCGCCACCACCAACGACAAGTGCAGCTTGGACACCGTCTCCTAGTAGGCTTGAGGCACCGGCCGTGCGTAGACAATCGATCATTCCCAGGTAATCCGTGTTACGACCAACGAGTATCGTCTTCTTGGACTTCGCATCAGTCACCGGCACAATGGTATTGACAGCGCCGATGACTTTCGCTGTCTCGTCGATTGAATCAAGCAAACTCATTACGTCGAGTTTGAGCGGTATAGTCACACTAGCACCACCAAAATCAGGCTTCCTGATGGCATCACGAAGGACAGTAGTATCAGCTGTCTCACACAATGAGTAGTGATGTGATAGTCCGGTTTCCTTGAAAAGCATGTTGTGCAATGCTGGGGATTTGCTTGCTTGTATGGGTGTGCCGAATAGGTAAAACTGTTTCGGGTCGATCTCACCCATCAAGGACAAGCCTTGTCGAATCTCGGTGGCAGATAGCTGGCCTGGTGCAGCTTTGAATGGCAACGACGGATGACTGACCGGTGTCATAAAGTTGTTGATTATCCGAGAGGTTTGACCCGAACGCCCCATATTGATGGCAATCAGGGGTGTGCCAGGGTGCTGGGATGCTGACCAGAGTTTGAATTTGCGCAAGGCGAAATTGTCGTCGATGGTCTCGGCGACGCCCACAAGCTTGACAATGTCTCCATATTGTAAACATTTGTTGTAGACAGGTATCCATGCACCAGCTTTTGACCAGGCAAGTTGCCTTTTAGGGTCGTGATGAGAAGCAATAATCTTGGAGAAAGAGGCTTCTTTCAGCGTTAGGACTTCGTTCAAAAACGAGTCCGGGAATGTTGTGACTTCCAAATCCACAAATTCACATCCCATCTTGATGGCCAATGCGTAGAGAGCCATCGCTTGCTTGTGTGCAGAATCTGGGAAGGCACCTCCTTGTGACTGCGTTCGGATGGTGAATACGACTGGTAAAGGTACAACAGAGCGAAGCAACGACAATTGTGCGGTGACGTACTCGGCAGAAGGTACTGCATCCTTGGAGTCCGGATCTTTGAGCAAGTCCACACGAAGCTCGATTGCATGCGAACCAAGTGCAACTTCTGGCAGAAGTCCAACATGTGGCCTTAAATCAGGAAATGTCAAGGCAACAAAGAAAGATTGGTGTTTCTGTTCGATGTTCTGGAGGGTGTCCGATCTGCCAGTAACCATCTGCAGAAAGCGATCGAAGTCTTCTGCTGCTTGTGACAGATTTTCATTCGGTAGACGCTGGCTGTAGTACAGTAAGTTGCTACATTCCTCGAAGTAAGGCTTCCGTCTCAGCCAAACACCCATCATGTCTTCGACGTATGCTGGACGCGTTTTGTCGACGTGTAAAAAATCCATGACTTGCTGTATATTACGTTCAACGAGAAGGACGTTGCCTGTCGTCCGATGCCAGTTGATCAGAAGTCTGCGAGCCTCCGGTGTTTCGACGATACCTCCTCCGCAAGCGAACACATAGCCTTTTCCCTGGTGTCTCATCACGCTTTGAAGCAATTCCAGCTCCTTTTGCCGGAAATATTCCCAGCCACTCTGTCTTATAACCTCTGGGATCGTTCTCTTTTCCCTCAACTCAAATTCGTTGTCAAGATCCATCAGTTTTCTCCCAAGCGACTTTGCTGCCCATCGTCCTGAAGTCGTCTTACCTGCTCCTCTCATGCCAATAACAAAAAGCGAGGCTTCGTTTTTGACAAGTCTTTTCTTACCAGCATGGTGTGCTCTTTCGGCCTCGACTCCTTGCAACCCAGCCTTGAAAACCAGGGACATAGCGTCCCACCACCCAGGCCACGTCTTTCCGGTGCATTCCTTCTCCAGGATCAGAGTACTTTGTGTCGCAGCAAGCGCGAGAACACTGAAGCTCATGGCCACTCTGTGGTCATCATAGCAATGGACACCTCCTTCGGGTTGTCGCAAATGATGCCGGTCGATGCCGTCAACCTCGATGCCGTCTTCATGCTCACGACATGTGACACCGAACTTGGCAAGCTCGTCCTTCATGGCTGCGATTCTGTTGCATTCTTTGACACGTTGATTTGCTATTCCATAGATACGGGTTGTATTGGAGCTGCTGCCCTGTGCGACTGCTGCGAGCACAGACGCAGTAAGAAAAGCATCGGTCATCGGCTCCATGTCAACATTCGGCAAGGGCCGTAACTCGCCATTCGCAGGTCCGGTGACTGTTGTAGAAGTTCTGGACTGCTTTACTTCGCATCCCATAGGCTTGAGGATATCAACTGCAAACCTCGAGTCGCCTTGTAGGGACCCAGATCCGATGTTCGGTATCGTGCACGTTGATCCAGTGATGGCCGCGATGGCTAAAGGATAAGTAGCCGAGCTAGCGTCACTTTCTACGACATACTCTGCTGGATTTTGATATCTT
>Ga0210040_10006938_pt1 | contig 13894 bp, 11 predicted proteins | sample CryGeyCG12114_NA_FD_185462 | JGI IMG/M metagenome (GOLD analysis project Ga0210040, IMG submission 185462) | Groundwater microbial communities from aquifer - Crystal Geyser CG19_WC_8/21/14_NA (SPAdes) (version 2) | ecosystem: Environmental > Aquatic > Deep subsurface > Groundwater | place: USA... | reverse complement strand
GGATGGACTGGAACGTCGACTTCGACGACGCCGGCGCCATCGGACGGCGTTACCGTCGCCAAGACGAGATCGGCACACCGTTCTGCATCACGGTCGACTTCGACACGCTCGACGACAAGGCCGTGACAGTCCGTGAACGCGACACCATGCAGCAAGAGCGTGTCTCGCTCGACCGCTTGCACGGCTACCTCGCGGAGCGTCTCGCCGGGTCCTGACGCTTCCCAAGAGAACCGGTCCACTGATGTTTCGTTGTGTGACGCACGCGAGGTGTCGACGGTCCGGAAAACCATACGATCGGTGAGTCGCGTCGATCCGCCAGCAGGGTCGGGCTTCAACCCCTGTGACGAGAGGCTTTCCATGTCGATTTCCCTGAAGAGAGGCGCGGCGTTCGTCGTCGCGGCCGGTCTTGCCACCGCGCTTGCCGCATGTTCCAGCGGCGGGAACAGCAGCGGAGGTGGCGACGCGGGCGGCGGCGAGGATCTTTCGATCATCGTGATCACGCCGACCCCCATCGGGTCGAACAACTTCCTTCAGCTCGCAGCCGACGGTGCCGAGCAGGCGGGCGAGGAGTACGGCGCGAGCGTCGACGTCTACGAGAGCGAAGACCCGTCCAGTATCCAGCAGAACGTCGACGCAGCGATTCGCGAGAGTCCCGACGTGATCATCGGGGTGAGCTTCAGCGTGCTCGACCAATTCACGCAGGCCGCGACCGACTATCCGGACCAGCAGTTCCTACTCGTCGACACCTCACCCGAGGAGCCGCTCGACAACCTCACCTCGGCGGTCTTCAAGGAGTATGAGGCCACCTACCTGAATGGGGTCGAAGCGGGCCTGCTCTCGGAAACCGGCACCGTCGGTGTCGTCGCATCGCTCGACACCCCGTTCCTGCACCGTTGGATCGACCCGTTCTTCGAAGGGGCAGCGTCTGTGCGCGAGGACATCGCGACCAGCGTTCAGTACGTCGGCGGCGACAACCCGTTCGGGGACCAGGCACGCGCCAAGGCGCAGGCGCTGATCGTCGCCGGCACCGGAGCGGACTACGTCCAGGCGGCCGCCTCAGGTGGCAACCTCGGCGTCTTCGAGGCTGCGGCCGAGCAGGGCTTCTCCGCGTTCGGCGTCGACACCAACCAGTGCCTCGACTCGCCCGGAAACGTCGTCGACAACGCGATCAAGCGCGTCGATGTCGCCCTTCTGAACGGCGTCGGCGAAGTTCTCGACGGCAACACCGGTAGCGTCACCGAATACGGCCTGGCTGAAGGCGGTGTCGGACTCACCGGCCTTGAGGACGGCGTCGAAGACTCCCAGTGCGTCATCGCCGACCACCCGGACGTCATCGAGCAGGTTCGCGAAGTCCGCGATCAGATCGTCTCCGGCGAACTCACGATCGAGGATCCGCTCGCCGGATGACCGATCCCGCGGCGACGCTGACCGGCATCAGCAAGAGGTACGACGGGGTCGTCGCGAACGACTCCGTCGACCTCGTGCTGCGCCGCGGAACCGTGCACGCCGTCATGGGGGAGAACGGCGCAGGGAAGTCGACCCTCATGTCGATCCTCTTCGGGCTGACAGCACCGGACTCTGGCACCATCGTCGTCGGCGGCCGTGAACTGCGCCTGCGTGGGCCCGCCGACGCGATCGCCGCAGGACTCGGCATGGTGCACCAGCACTTCCGCCTGTTCGACTCGATGACCGTCGCCGAGAACGTGGTGTACGGCGCCGAGCCGTCTCGCGGGATGCTCCTCGACCGGCGTACGGCTGCGACACGGGTCCGTGAACTGAGCGACCGCTACGGACTCGGCCTCGACCCCGACGCCACCGTGGGCCGACTGTCGGCCGGTGTCCGCCAGCGGGTCGAGATCGTCAAAGCGCTGCACCGCGACGCCGACATCCTCATCCTCGACGAGCCGACGGCCGTACTGACTCCCGACGAGGTCACCTCGCTTTTCGCGGTCATCCGGCGGGCCGCCGACGCCGGGTCCACCGTCGTCCTCGTGACCCACAAGATCCACGAAGTGCTCGCCATCAGCGACGAAGTGACCGTGCTGCGCGCGGGACGGGTCACAGGCCGCTTCCTCACCGGCGAGGTGACAGGACGCGAGCTGGTCGAGGCGATGACCGGGCGCGACGTGGTCTCCGTCGTCAATCCGGGACGCGGCGAAATCGGTGACATCGCGCTCGAAGTCGACGGGATAACGGTGCACGAGCGCGGAGTGACGCGCCTTGCCGACGTCTCGTTGCAGCTGCGCAGGGGGGAGATCCTCGGCGTCGCCGGTGTGTCGGGCAACGGACAGCACGAGCTCGTCGAAGCGATCCTCGGCGCCGCGGCGACCTCGGCCGGGTCGGTACGTATCGAGGGACGGAACGTGACAGCCCTCGACGTGCGCCGCCGACGTGCGGCCGGCCTCGCCGTCATCCCCGAAGACCGCAGGGGAGAAGGCACCGCGATTACGATGACGACCGCCGAAAACCTCTCGGTGGGTCATCACCGGTCGGCGCCGATCGGTGGTTCGGGTGCTCGTCGCGGCTGGCTCTCACCATCGGCCCAGCGCTCCGAAGCGAAGCGGCTCATCGCCGACTACGACATCCGCACAGGGAGCGAGCAGACTCTCGTCGGATCGCTTTCCGGCGGGAACGCGCAGAAAGTCGTCATCGCGCGGGAACTCTCTCATGAGGCGCCTGTCCTCGTCGCTGAGCAGCCCACTCAGGGGGTCGACGTCGGCGCCATCGAGAGCATCCATCGCCGCCTGCTCGATTACCGTGACGCCGGACGAGCGGTGCTCCTCGTCTCGCACGAGATCAGCGAGTTGCAGGCTCTCGCCGACCGGGTGATCGTCCTCTACTCCGGCCGGGTCGTCGCCGAGTTCCCGAAGGAAGAAGCGACGACCGCGCGCATCGGCGCAGCCATGACCGGGGTGGCCGAGCGGGTCGGAGGTGAGCTGCCGTGACGAACGAGTCTCTCGTGACCCGACCGCTACCGAAGCGGTTCATTACCGCAGCGATCCGGCATCCGGCCGTCGTTCCACTCGGCGCCGTTTTCCTCGCCGTTCTAGTCGGTGCCGTCATCGTCGCAGCGGCCGGTCTCAACCCGATCGCCGCCTACGCTGCGGTGCTCGAGGGCGCGTTCGATCCCCGCAGCCTCGACTACACCGTCTCGGTGTGGGCGTTCACCTGCGGAATGGCGCTCGCCGCCGCGATCCCGTTGCGGATGGGTGAGTTCAACCTCGGCGGCAACGGGCAGCTCGTACTCGGCGGCCTCGCGGCCGTCGTCGTCGCTCAGCTTTCACCGCTGCCCGGCGTGCTCACCGCGCTGCTCGCCCTTATCGCCGCGGCCCTCCTGGCCGGCGCTTTCGGTGCTATTTCGGCGCCGCTGGCCACCCGTTTCCGGATTCCGATCATCATCTCGACCCTGCTGTTGTCGCCCGTCGCGGTGGCGGTGGTCTCGTTCCTCGTGCGCTACCCGCTCGGGCAGCCGGGCGCGGCGGTAGCGCAGACTGAGCGCCTGCCGGACGCGGGCCATCTCCCGAGCTTTGCCGGGCTCAGCTACTCGAACCTTGGCGTCCTGATCATCATCGCCATGATGGTCGCGTTCGCTGTCGTCGACCGGCGCACGGCGGTCGGTTTCGAGATCCGGGTACTTGGTGCCAATCGCCGGTTCGGCACCTACGGCGGCGTGCACGTCGGCCGGCTCACCTTCGGGGCGATGGCCGCGGCGGGCGCGGCTGCGGGGATCGTCGGCGCCATCATCGTCATGTCGCCGCCGTACCGTCTGATCGACGGCGCACTGATCTCGCCCGGCTACACCTTCGCAGGACTCGCGGCGGCGCTGCTCGCCGGTGGTCGCCCTGCTCTGCTCCCCGTGACCGCAGCGCTCTTCGCGGTGCTGCAGGTCGGCGGCGCGTCGATGGAACGTTCGGCCGATGTGCCACGACAGCTTTCCGACGTCCTCCAAGGCGTCGTCATCATCGTGCTCGCTCTACGGACCGTCCTCGACGCCCGACGGACGGGGCGCAGCGGCTGATGCAGGTCTTCGAATGGAGCTTCGTCGCCGCCGTCCTGCTCGCCGCGACGCCGGTGCTCTACGCCTCCCTCGCGGGTGCTTTGTCTGCTCAGGTCGGTATCTTCAACATCGCGCTCGAGGGCCAGATGCTCGTCGGTGCTTTCGCGGCGGTTGTCGGCAGCTATTACACGGGCAGCGCCTGGGCGGGCGTGCTCATCGCCGTGATCTCCACCGCCCTGTTCTCGGTCGTGCTCGCGGTCGGTTCGGCGCTGTGGAAGGCCGACCCGATCATCATCGCGATCGGCACGAACCTGCTCGCGCTCGGCGTCACGGGCTTCCTGCTTCGTGTGCTCTTCGATGTCTCCGGAACCTTCGCGCCCCGGGGTTTGAACGGTCTCGACACAATGTCGTTCCTGCGCGGCGTCCCGATCCTCGGTGAAGTGTTCGCCGGGCAAACCCCGCTCGTGCCGCTCGCGTTCGTCTTCATCGTCGCGGCGGGACTCTGGCTGAAGCTCACCAAGACGGGGCTGCGTCTGCGTGGCGTCGGCGAGCATCCCGAGGCGTCAGCCACCCTCGGAGTCGGCGTCGCGCGCTACCAGACCTGGGTCACGATCGCCGGAGGCGGGCTCTGCGGCCTCGCCGGAGCGCAGCTGTCGCTCGGCAACGTTTCGGTGTTCACCGAGAACATGACGGCGGGCCGCGGCTGGATCGCCGTCGCCGCGGTCATGCTCGTCGCCGGGCGCCCCCTCTGGCTGCCTTTGGCATGTCTCGGCTTCGGTGCCGCGGAAGCGTTCGGCTTCCGGTTGCAGGGCCTCGGCGCCCCACAGCAGCTCACCGACGCCGCGCCATACGCGATCACGCTCCTCGTGCTCGTCGCGACTCGCATCCGCAGACCGCGCGGCATCCGCCGATCAGCTTGACCGTCCGACACTTCTGGAGAAGCGAATGACTGAGACCCGAAACATCATCTTCGACACCGATACGGGTATCGACGACGCGCTTGCCTTGCTCTACCTGGCGGGGCGCGACGACGTCGAGATCTCGGCTGTCACGAGCGTGTACGGCAACACCCCCGTCGAGGCAGCGATCAGCAATATCGCGCGTGTCCTCGATGTCGCGGGCCTCCCCGACATCCCCGTGGCGCGCGGAGCGGCCGGCCCGATCGAGGGCGAGCCGCGCATCGCCTCGCACGTGCACGGAATCGACGGACTCGGCGATGTTTTCTCCGACCGACCCTCGCCCCGCAACCTCGTGGACGAGACGTCGGCCGACTTCATCGTGCGGCTCCTGCGCGAGCGTCCCGGATATTACGATCTCCTTCCCGTCGGGCCGCTCACGAACATCGGGCTCGCCCTCGAAATCGAACCCGACCTGCTGACCCTCGCCCGCTCGACCGTGATCATGGGCGGGTCGGGCCCATTCCCGCCGCTCGGTACCGTGCAGATGGTCGACGCGAACATCCACAACGATGCAGAAGCCGCGCGTCGCGTCTTCGCAGCCCCCCGCAGCGAGCTGGTCATGGTCGGCGTGAACGTGACCGCGAGCACGATCGTCGATGAGCAGGCCGTCGAAGCGTTGCACTCGGCCGGAACCGCCTGGGGTGACTTCACCGCGTCGATCCTTGAGGCGTACATGGACTTCTACCAGCACGCGTGGGGGCGCCGGGTTTCACCTGCGCACGACGGGCTGGCGGCGGCGCTCCTCGTGCAGCCCGAGTGGATCACCGACTCCGAGAGGGGGCCCGTCAACATCACCTCCGACGGCTTCTTCACCCGCGCACACCTCATGCGAACCGCGACAGGTGAGCCGACGAGCGTCCCGTCGACGCCTGCGCCGGACACGCTCGTGGTGACCGACGTCGACCGCGAAGGGTTCCTCGCCGACTTCGTTCGCGTGCTCTCCGGCCGCGGCGGGGGAGTACGGCCATGACCGCGGCCGGCGTGGCCGCTCCGACCAGCGAGGCCGAGGCGCTCACGGTTGCTCAAGAGTTCGCCATGAAACTCGCCGCCGACGTGGTGGAGCGCGACCGTGCGAACGCCAATCCCGTCGACGAGGTCCGCCGTTTCCGCGAGGCGGGACTCGTTCCGCTGCTCGTGCCTGTCGAACTGGGTGGTGCAGGTCTTAGCTGGGAGGCGGTGCTGCGCGTAGTCCGGCCCATCATCCGCGCCGACGCGTCGATAGGTCATCTCGTGGCCTATCACTACCTCAACTCGTGGCGCACGGTCCTCAATGAGGACAGCGCCGCAGCGCACGCCCTTTGGCGGGGCACGGCGAGCGAATTGTGGTTCTGGGGCGGCGCGGGCAACCCGCGCGACGAGGGTCTTGTGCTTGTTCGGGACGGCGATGACTACCTCGTGTCCGGGCGCAAGTTCTTCGCCACCGGAGCCTCCGTGGCCGACAAGATCACGGCAAGCGCGACGATCGAAGGCACAGGTGAGAAGGTCGCGATCGTGATCGACGGCCACGCCGACGGCGTGACGCATCCGCTCGACTGGGACAACATCGGTCAGCGCCTCTCCGCGAGTGGATCGGTCACGTTCGATCGGGTGCGCGTCCCCGCGTCGCAGCTACTCGGTGCGTCAGAGCAGACCGGGCCTGGGCAGAGGGCGTTCTCGTCGCTGTCGATCCTGTTCTTCCAGCTGCTGCTGTCGCACATCCACGTGGGGATCGCCGAAGGCGCTCTTGAGGCTGCCGCCGGTTATGCGCGCTCGAGTACCAAGCCATGGCCCACGTCGGGGGTCGATTCCGCGCTGAAGGATCCCTACATCCTGGCGACGCTCGGCGAGCTCGTCGCGGCGACCCGCGCATCCGATGCGCTGGTCTGGGCCGCGACTCGGCGGGCCGTCGCGGCGGTCGAGCGGGGTTTCGACCTCACGGACGAGGAGCGCGGTGAGTTGGCCGTCGAGATCACGGCGGCGAAGGTCAATTCGACGCGTACGGTCCTCGACGTGACGGCGCGTGCATTCGAACTGACGGGTGCGCGCGCGACGAGTGCGTCGCACAGCTTCGACCGCTTCTGGCGCAACGCCCGTACCATCTCCCTCCACGACCCGGTCGCCTACAAAGCGAAGGAACTGGGGGAGTACGCCCTCACCGGCACCCATCCGACCCCCAGCAAATACAGCTGATCCCTGTCCCTCCGCAGGCAGAAAACAGCTCAGCAGGCAGAAACCGGTTGTTTCTGCCTGCTGAGTAGGTTTCGCCTGTTGAGCGAAAGGATCAGGTGAGTTGGAGGCGGCGTTCGGCGAGCTGGTCGTACGTCGCGAACTGCGAGGAGACTGCGCTGCCGGTGAAGTTGCCGACCCAGCCGTCATCGTCGTGGAAGAACCGCACCGAGACGTATTCGGGATTGGTGCCCATGTCGAACCAGTGGGTCGTGTCCTTCGGCACCGACAGGACGTCGCCGGCCTCGCAGAACACGGCGTACACCTTGCCGTCGACCCGCAGATAGAAAACTCCGCTGCCGTGAGCGAAGAAGCGATCTTCGTCGTCGTCGTGCGCATGCTCATCCAGGAACTTGCCGCGCGCCGCGTTCACCTGTTCCTGCCACTCGGGCCCTTCGCCTCGGTCGAGCCGGACGACATCGACCAGCGTGTAGCCCTCGGACTCGAGGACCGAGTCGATCTCAGCGCGGTACAGATCGAGCACCTCGTCCTGACTGGCGTTCTCGGGCAGCGGCTTCACCTCCCACCGGGAGAATCGCGCGCCGAGACCCGCGAGCGCCGATCGGATCTCCTCGGCATCGGTCGTCTCGATCACGGCTGTGCCGGGGTCGTTCTCGTTCCACACGGTGAGTACGGTCATCGCTCGCTCCGAATCTTTCGCGATTGTCTTGACCCTATTGTGCCGTCCTCCGTGCCTTCGATCGTGCGAGTGCGTAATGCAGTGACACCTGACGTAACAGAGCGTCACGGTCGACGAACCCGAGGGGCACGAGCTGTTTGAATGCACGGGACGCGCTCGACAGGCACCAGATCGGGCGTCGCACCTTCACTTCCACCGATCGGAACCCTCATGGCACGACGTCCACTTCTATTGATCTCCACGGTGTCTCTTGGACTTCTCGGTCTCGTCGGCTGCGCGCAGTCCGCCGCCCCAGCGAGCTCGGGATCGTCCGCGGCGCCCGCGACCGCGTCCGCCGACGCGCCAGCTCCGTTCTCGGAAGGGCCCGTGACCGTCACGCTCGTGCGGCAGAGCGGCGCGGGCGACTACTTCACCGCATGGGGTGCAGGAGCCGCGAATCAGGCGGAATCCGTCGGCATCGACTTGACGGTGACCGACGCGCGCAACGACAATGCCAAGCACGCATCCGATCTCGAGCAGGCGATCGCATCGAAGCCCGACGCGATCATCGTCGACCACGGCCAGACCGACACCATCGAACCGCTCGTGCACGAGGCAGTCGATGCCGGTATCCCGGTTATCGTCTACGACCTGGCGCTGAACGATACTGACGGCGTCATCGTCACCTCCCAGTCGGACGCGTCCATGGCGCAGGGTGTGCTCGACGAGCTCGTCGCCGACGTAGGTGAGGGCGCGAAAGTGGGATATGTCTCCGCCACCGGCTTCGCGCCCCTCGATCGCCGCGCCGCGGTATGGCAGGAAGTCGTTGAGGAGAACGACCTCGACCAGGTGTTCTCCACCGGCAAAGTGACCGAATCGACCGCGACCGACAACATCCCGCTCGTGGACGCGGCCCTCAAACAGAATCCCGACGTCGAGGCGATCTTCGCTTCCTACGACGAACTCGCGAAAGCTGTCGCGCAGGCGGTGCTGCAGAACAACCTGCAGGACACGGTGAAGGTGTACGGCATCGACATCTCGAACGCCGACATCGAGGTCATGACCGGCGACGGCAGCCCATGGGCGGCGACCTCAGCGACCGATCCGGCCGCAGTCGGTGCCGCCGTCGTGCGCACCCTCGCTCTTTCCCTCGCCGGAGAGCTGGAGGAGGACGAGGTTCAGTTCCCCGCGGTGACCATCACGCAGCAGTTCCTGCTGGACGGTTCGATCGCCAATATCTCGGACCTGCGCGCAGCCGAGCCCGAACTGCTTCTCGACGATGTGGTGACGGCGGACTGGCTACCCGCGGTTTCGTGAACACCTCTTCGGCAGGCTTTCAGCGAGACGACCGCGCGGTCGTCTCGCTGAAGGCCGTATCGGTGAGCTACGGGGCGAACCGGGTGCTCGATCGGCTCGACCTCGACATCTTCTCGGGCGGGATCACGGCAGTTCTCGGCGCGAACGGCGCGGGCAAGTCGACGCTCATCAAGGCGCTGAGTGGAGCCAACCCGCAATACACGGGCACCATCAGCATGGGCGGCGACGAGGTCCGTCTCGGCAGCCCCACCTCAGCGATCCGACATGGAATCGCCACCGTCCATCAGAAGGTGGCGGACGGCATCGTTCCCGGACTCTCGGTGGCTGAGAATCTGCTCCTCGGCGACCTCGCCCCGGGTACCGGTCGTCGTTTCCTTACCCGCCGTGAGACGCAGCGGCGAGCCCGAGAGGTCACCGCAATCCTCGATCTGCCCTGGTCGGACGGGCTGCTCCGCGCCGACGCGGCACGACTCGGCATCTCGGACGCGCAGCTGCTCGTCCTGGCGCGCGCCCTCCGCACCCGACCGCGGTTGCTCATCCTCGACGAGCCGACGTCCGCGCTGACGGCGCCGGAAGTCGAGCGTCTATTCGGGGTGCTGCAACGCCTCCGCGAAAGCGGCCTTGCCATCGTCTACGTCTCGCATCGGTTCGGCGAGATCGAGACCCTCGCCGATCGTGTGCTCGTTCTCCGCGACGGAACGCTCGCGCTCGATGTGATGCGTCCGTTCGATTGGCACGCGATCCTCGAGCAGATGCTCGGCCGCCGCACCGACGTCGTAATCGCTCCCGTTGATGTGCAGCGAGGCGGTGAGACACTGCTGACTCTTCGCGGCGCGCAACTGCTTCCGACAGCCGCGCCTCTCGACCTCGACATTCGTTCGGGTGAGGTGCTCGGTGTTCTGGGGTTGATCGGCGCCGGTAAGACCGAACTGGCCGAGACGATCGCCGGAGTTCGCGGCACCGGGGGAAGCATGACCTTCCGCGGCAAGTCATACCGCCCTCGCCATCCGGACGCTGCAATACGCACGGGCGTCGTGCTCGTGCCGGAAGATCGGCAAGCCCAGGGCATCCTGCCCGGTTGGAGCGTCCTGCGGAACGTGTCGGCACCGTTCCTCCGCGAGTCCTCCACCTCTCTCGGCGTGCTTCTCGGGCGTCGCGAAACCGGCCGGGCCGAAGCGGTGGTCCGCGACCTCGGTGTCGTGACCCGCGACCTCGACACCCAGATCGACGATCTTTCTGGCGGGAACCAGCAGAAGGTGGTCGTCGGCCGCTGGTTGTCCGGCGACCCCGATCTCGCGCTTCTCGACGAACCGTTCCGCGGTGTCGACATCGCGGCTCGCCGCGACATCGGCGCGACGTTGCGCGACCTGGCACGATCGGGCAAGGCCGGGGTGCTGCTGTCCTCCGACGTGGATGAGGTCGTCGAGCTCGCCGACCGCATCGTCGTTCTCGTCGACGGCGAGGTCGCGCTCGACGCGTACGCGGACACGGTGGACCGCGACAGGATCGTGACGGCGCTGCTCGGGACATCGAATCAGACCGTGCCGGCCGCCGGCACAGGTCACGACACTTCCGGAGGCACCGCGTGACCGCTTCGACACTCACCTCTCGCGCCCGATCCGTCGCCTCGGCGGGCGTCGCAAAATGGGGCTTCATCGCCGTGACCGTCGGCCTCATCGCCTTCTTCGCACTCACCGAGCCGAGTTTCGCGACCGCCGACAATGCGCTCGGTATGCTCAAATTCATCGCACCGACCGCAATCGCGGGACTCGGAGTGGCGCTCGCGATGACCGTGGGCGGCATCGATCTGTCGGTGGGTGCCAGTGCGGGGTTCGCCGTCTCGATCTCGGCCTGGACGATGGTGATCGGCAACCAGGTCGGCGGCATCGCCGTTGTCACGGTACTGCTCTGCGGCGCGGCGATCGGGGCGATCAACGCCTTCCTCATAGTCGTAGCCCGAATCCCCGACCTGCTGGCAACCCTCACCACGATGTTCGTCATCGTCGGACTGAAACTCATCATCGTCGACGGTCAGTCCATCTCGTCCCGGATGACCCTCGGGGATGGATCGAGCGCTCCTGGTGCCTTCACCGCCGACTTCCTCTGGATCGACCGCGGCAAGATCGGGCTGATCCCCGTGCCCGTACTCATCTTCGCGGCGCTCACGGCCCTGCTCTGGTTCGTGCTCGAATACACACGATGGGGGCGAGGGCTCTATGCGGTCGGCGCCAACGCCGAAGCGGCACGGCTCGCGGGCATCAGGGTTCGTGCCTACCGAGCCGCCGCGTACATCGGCTGCGGCCTGCTCGCGTCCATCGCCGGGCTGCTGCTCTCGGCGAGGATCGGACAGGGCGATGTCAGCGCGGGCAACTCTCTGCTGCTCGACGCGGTCGCCGTCGCTCTCGTCGGGGTCTCGGTGCTCGGCGCGGGCAAACCGAACGCGTGGGGCACCGCTCTCGGCGCTGTCCTCATCGCTGTCATGGTGACGGGCTTCACCATGATGGGGCTGCCGTACTATGCGCAGGACTTCGGCAAGGGAATTGTGCTGCTCGTCGCCCTCCTGTTCAGCTTCACCTTCAGCAAGCGGCGTGTGGCCGTCACGGCAGGGAGTACCAGTACGCAATGAGTGAACCAGTCCTCCTCACCGTCGACACCGTCGCCGGGTATCTCTCGCGCGAACCCGAGCTCGCCGCAGGTCTTGATGTCGAAGGAGGCCTCTCCGTTCTCGAGGTCGGTGACGGCAACCTGAACCTGGTGTTCCTCATCGAGGATGCGGCGGGGCGACGGGTGGTGCTCAAGCAGTCGCTCCCGCATGTACGCACTGATCCGAGCTGGCCGATGACGAGGGAGCGCACCGCCCGCGAGGTGAGGATCCTCCGTGAGCACGGGCGGGTGGACGCCGAACATGTGCCTGCTCTCTACGGTTTCGACGCCCGCAACTACGTGGTGGCGATGGAGGACCTCCGTGATCACAACGTCTGGCGGCGCGAACTTATCGCCGGCCGGGTCCACCCGTACGCGGCTGAAGCACTCGGCCGGTATGTCGCGAAGGTCGGATTCGCGACCAGTGTCTTCGGCTTGCGGGGGCCCGATAAGCGCCGCCTCGTCGCTGCGACGGTCAACCCGGAGCTGTCGGAGATCACCGAGGACCTCGTCTTCACTGAGCCGTATGTCGAGCACCCTCACAATGTCGTCCTGGCTGCCAACGAGGCCGATGTCGCGGCGCTGCGTGAAGACGGTTCGTTGCTGCGTGAGATCGGGCTTGCGAAGATCCGGTTCCAGGACGACGCGCAGTCGCTGCTGCACGGTGACCTGCATACCGGGTCGGTGCTGGTGCGCGAAAGCGACGAGTCCGTCCGCGCCTTCGACGCGGAATTCGGGGCCTTCGGTCCGACCGGCTTCGATCTCGGTGCGGTGTGGGCGAACCTCGTGATCGCCGCCGCCCGTGCCGAGGCGCTGGGGGAGCGCACGCGCGCGGCTGTGATCCTGGGGCTACCCGAGCAGCTGTGGTCGGCGTTCGAGGCGGAGTATCGGGCGCTCTGGCCGGCTCGTATCGACCCGCGAGTGTTCGGCAATGAGGTGCTCGAGGGCACGATCGCGCGGATCCGGTCGGACGCCGCCGTATTCGCGGGAGCTAAGGCGATTCGGCGCGTCGTCGGTTTTGCGAAGGCCGCGGATATCGAGTCTCTCGACGAGGACCGCCGTGAAGTGGCGGCGCGGGCAGTGCTTCGCGCCGGCCGCTCCCTCGCAGTCGGCCGCCTGGATGACGACGCCCCAGGCAACCTCACGGCCCACGTCGCCGAGATCCTCACCACCGCCCGCCCCTAACCTCCGCCCTTTCACTCAGCAGGCAAACCTCTCTCACTCAGCAGGCAGATTGACGTCCAGCAGGCAAAATCGGGCTGAATCTGCCTGCTGGACGGTCATCTGCCTGCTGGACGAGAGGAGTGGAGGGTGCGCGTGACGGTTTCGACAACAAAGTTCGGCTCGTAGAGGACTTGGGCATAGCTGAAGCGCAGGAGCACTCGACCGTCCGCGGCGAGTAACGCAGCTCGCCGACGGTCGGAATTGAATGCCTCGGATTGCGCGTGTGTGCCCCGCCCGTCGAGTTCGATGACGAGCCAGCGATCGATAAGCAGGTCCACACGGCCGACCCCCGGGATGACGACTTGAGGCTCAGCGGTGACGCCGGCATCGCTCAGCAGGACACGTGCGATCGACTCGATACCTTCTTCGCTCCTGCTATCGACTCGTCGCAGCAGCGAGAGGTGTCGTTCCGGTAGCGCTCTGACAACTCGCTCAAGACGTTCGACGGTGACGATCCTTCGATGCAAGAGGGAGTCGGCGATTGCCACGGCGAGGGGCCTCGGCTGGCAGACGATCGCGTGTCCGAGGGCGGTCTCGGCGGTACTGAAGGGTGTTGTCCACTCCTGGTCGCGGATCTTCGATCGCCAGTGCACAGTGACGGGCTCCTCGCCGAGGAACGCCGTCGGCGCTGCCAATCGGCGTCCAGACGACGATCTCGGCATCGCGATGTGCATTCCGCAGTCCGGGGGAGTCCATGCGCCGTGGATTCGGAGTGCGCTGACGCAGCCGAGACGCGCGCCGAGCCGCATCGCGCGCACGAGTTGGGCGTCGGTCCCTGCGGGTGCGTACCAGCCACGGTGGATCTGCCAGAGAGTGCCCTCGGCCACGCTGCGTCGGATGCCGGCTGCGCCGATCCCGCGTCGGCGCAGCTCCGCAGTACTGATCGGAAGGAGAGGAAGAGCGTCGATCATCCCGAAATCCTGCGTGAGG
>Ga0210040_10006937_pt1 | contig 13895 bp, 3 predicted proteins | sample CryGeyCG12114_NA_FD_185462 | JGI IMG/M metagenome (GOLD analysis project Ga0210040, IMG submission 185462) | Groundwater microbial communities from aquifer - Crystal Geyser CG19_WC_8/21/14_NA (SPAdes) (version 2) | ecosystem: Environmental > Aquatic > Deep subsurface > Groundwater | place: USA... | reverse complement strand
AATATTATTATTTTTAACCCAAAATATTCATACAGCCATCTACATTTTTTTAACCTACATAAGGCAAAATTGCAGAATCGTTATATTATTTAAAAAATCCCATAATCACTTTTATGAAAAATGCACTGTTTGCTTGCAAGCTAACACCATTTGCTCACGTAACGTAAACGGATCCAGAAAATTTAGTTTTCCGTATGTACCACGTGCATTTCAACTGCATATATAAATGAATGACACCAATTGAAACTTTCCCCGTTTGTGTAACACAAACACACTCATTTTTTCTGTAAATTGGACAGATCATGCAAAAGTTGAATGCACTAGGCACTATCACCACTCCATTCTGCATTAAAAAAATTCACTCAGACGACTAAATTTCTTCAAGGCATGTCATCATATCACGGATGGATGAGCATTACTATGCTCTGTGTCTGCTTGTATATTATTATCAGTGTACTTGAAACTTTCCCATATAGTCCCATCATTAGAACTACCATGCACTACCATCCAGCTAATGTTAAGACATGCTTCCATTGAGAACAGCTGAACGGAAACGAACTGGCGCCTCTCATCTTCCGAATAGTCCAAACATGATCATCATTCGTGATCTACAAAGATACATTCTCCCTTCTTTTCCAGCTAATGCTCTCTGGCAACAACTCACGCACAGAATGTACGCAAATTATAGTGCAATTAGACTGATGATGATGAGGACCGGTGTAATTTGACTTTGAAAGTGCTATTTCAATGTCATTTTGGAGCGCGACTACACCTTTTCGTACTCCATTTGTGTTCAATTGAAAGGCCAGTCTGTTTTACTTCAGTTGAGCGTGCTCAAATTACAATAACGAGGAATTTAGAAAATTTTGAATTTTTGTTGTTTGTACCATGTACTTTTCAGTTTATAAAAATGGCAGCGAAACAGAGTACCCTTTGTTGTATGTAAAACACTTTGCATTCTATTAATTTTGCAAGGAAACATGTCCCATTAAGATTTGAAAATATACAAGCTATATTTATGTTGACTAACTTAAAGAAGCAATAGCAAAACAAGATTTCACTTTAGCGTTAAAGCAACTGATTTTACTAAAATGATAACCCCTGATGATTTGTTATCCAAAGTTCACAACAACTGCTATGTATCCTGACGTAGCTAAAAGTGTCATGATGACTATTCTACGCAGCTTATATAGTTAAATATGATGTAAATCTTGTTAGCCAAAAGAATGATTCGCAGCAATGATAACGAAAACACCCATATGCAAGCAAAAATGCAGTGAAAAATAAACTGGTGTATGGTGTTATTTTTCAACTCGATAAGATAGCAGTATGAGACTATGCAGTGAATTACAACGATAAATTCGTTTCACTATGCAGGCTTTAAACGTATAGTGGCAGTTGAATTTGAACCGTATAAAATATGAGTCCACTCTACTTGATTACAATGAACTAGCCGTTCGTATCTTAATTATGAATCTAAATTTTTTACGAGTACTCTGTTTACATAACGCACTCATAACATTTCATATCCAAATGGATTTTGCACCGAAACTAATAATGCTTCTATTTAAGAGCGGAAGTTAAAACAATTAGTTATGCATCAAGTTTCCCCGACATTCTATACTCTACCTACCTTATTTTTAGTATCTGACATTGCTATCCCTCGTCTATTATATTATCCCCACCCGAAATCCAAATTATTGACACACTGCATTATAAACACACTTAACTACAGACTAATTTATATTCCCTTCCAAAAAACTTTCTATCTTGCCCCTGTTTTCCTTCTAACTGGAGTTGATGAAAATAACTGGAAAAGCCAACCCATAAATTCTCAACAGATGCTTACCAAAAAGCTAAAAGCTCTGTCTACAAACAAACAGAGATACAGATTATAACTAACTAACTAACTAACTATACCTCCTTTCACTCTATAATAAACTAGTGGCCACTAAAATCCTCCTAAAAGCGTTAACACTGTGGATATATGGCGGGTCGGCAAGACACCTTAAACAACAACTAAGGCTCGCATTAATGTCTCTTCTAAACTCCATTCCCGTGTGTATGTATGTGTATTCCTTAAATCTTAAGTACACAAGTAGACATATGCTACATAGGGAATAGGATTTCCAAGTTTTGTTAGAAAACAGATCCCCTCATAGTCGCGTGTCTTCTTCAGGGGGTTCAATGTCAAAATACACTCCAAACTTAACTCGATATAAGGAGAAAAAAGCCAACTCCCAAAACCCAGCTTACTTACTTAACTAACTATTGACGTCGTCTCGATCCCACAACAATATTACACACTACTACGTATACGAATAACCCAAGACCTCTAATCATTATCTCTTTTATGTGTCTCCTTTGATTCGGTCTTTATATTTTCTCTCATTCTCTCGTCCGTCCTCAGTCTCACTTTTCATTCTATCCAGATCACATGCAAACTTGTGGTGACAACAATACTTTCATTGTTACTAACCATCCAATTCAAATATGCTTTTATTACTAACTATCAAAGTGAAACTAACCAGTGTGGAAAATAAATTATCCGGCTAGTGACTCAAGTACCTTCCTAATGGTACGATTTGTGCTGACAGCCATATCTTCTAAATCCTTATTTATTGTGACTTGAGTGGCTCAACAGTTTATAGAGCGCTTGGATTGGAGTGTGGTATGGTTTGGTTTCTGGTACGAATGAACTTACTTACTTCTAATAGTAGTACCTTTCATTGTTAGTCGGTTTCCTGCTACAGATTGTGCTCCAACAAGCAAACATTGGTGCGTACGTACGTACGTTGGAACAGCCGCTCATTTTCTGTATGCACATAGTTAGTTAGTTAGTTAGTACACAATAATAGAGAGAGGAAAACCAAACTGGTTTCGTTTTCCAGCAGTACAAAGGAGGCAAACTCTATAACTCATACACCTATTATGTCAGTTTTTTAAGAGCTGATCCATCATTTCATCAACATTCGAGTGCCGGTGACCGACAGAACAAGTTCAACAATAGAGTTCGTTTGTTTACTTTTGTTTATAAGATAGTCAGTTTTAGTGTGGGAGTTTATTTAGCTACTGTATTGCATTACATAGTAAGCAGACTACTGGCTACCTAAAGGGTTCAAAGTACTCTGTAGAGTGTATATTGTTGGACTGGCTGAAATTGATTGTGAAATTAGAGAGGAGCTATTTAAAAAGCTGTAAAAATATTATTGCAAACGGTGGACAATAATAGAAAGACATAAACTCCTTGATGATGAGTGTTTGTTCTTGACTTGCTATATAAACTGGCTGATTTTGTCACCAACCAAATCACCGTGTAAATTGACTAGTTTGTTTTCCATCGTCATTTGATTCGAATGGAGATATCGATTTTCGACTGACAATCCTGGGATTTATCGTGTTCGAGGAAAACGTTTTCCATACGTTTGGCAAAAGTTTTGGTCTCTAGTCTGTCAGAGGCTAAATCAAGGACTAACACTTGACACATGGATTGACACAAAAGCGTTTAGCAAGCTAGTTAGTATAGTATTGGGAGTCTGTTAGAGTCTGATATCAGTATCAGCCTGCAAAAACATTGGGGAGATAAAAAGTGTGTAGTAGTAAATTGTTCTCGAATGTGTCATCACTGCGTGCAAACAATTCAGATAGGAATTTGCTCGTCATAATCAGTTTCATCAGCTTTATAAACGTGTTCCGACTTGTCAATAATGGGTAAAAGGGAGTATAATTAACTTTTTAGTTTGTGGGAGAAATCAATGACCGAAGCTCACATGTAAAGAAAAATAGTTAGGAACTTACAGTGCAAAAGGTGCGGTGATATAGTGTCCCTGCTGAGAGTTGAAAAGGATAAAAAGAGTTCATCTTCACCTTATAAAGGTTCAAGAATTGTGCTACTATCGCATTATCATAATTATTAATAGGATACAGCACTTGAACGTACACGGCTGCCACTCAAAGTTTACTTTTCCATGGGATCGGATATCTGACTCCCTGTTGGAGATTCAATTCACACTGCATGGTTGTTGAGCTCATTATTTCTACACCCTTGTTTACTTGGGCTGACAAGTGACGAATTCATTTCAGCTGGAATTTTTTTTCGTGTGGACTGGATTTCGAAAAAAACTATCGGTAAGGTGTATTTCTGTTTCTACCATTTCATCTCCTTCACCTTAAAATGTGTATTACGAAAAACCAGGTTAGTGTTGCGTAACTCTGTAGCTACAATAACTAAAATGTGTATTATCATTTAAATCATCATTTGATGTGTGTATTGCAATTAAGTCGTCTATCGAACGATTAAATCCAATATCAAATGTTATATTGGATTGTCTTGAGATTTTTTATCGATCTGTTGAGTTACCCCGGGCTGGAAATTTAGTCAGCCCTTCAATTAGTAATTCATCGTATGTATCGCTAAGTAGATAAGTGGAATGAGAATGATATGAATCTCATTTGGATTGCAAATTATGATTAAGTATCGTCAATATCCTTCTGTTTTAAGTACTACTTACTATGTATTGTAGGCAAAGAAGTTTTTTAGTTGGTTAGTTAGCCAAAGGCAGACATCTATCATCATTCATTTTAGTAGAAGACGTTAGTATATAGAAGGTACGCGTTAATACGTTTGTACGCATGACTTCTACTGACTACAAATTCATTGAGGATTTCGAATAAATCCATAGACTAATAGGGCTTTCATTTCAGTGTCAATTAGTGTCAAAAGGGTGAGAACTATGTGTTAATTAATGCCACATTAGTAACCCGGATAAAATCATAAGTAGGCTTCCGGTTACCTGAATGAGGTTTGATATGATCTTGTAAGGAACGCCTATGCTCCCACGAAATGAATGGGTTTGAAATTTAATATTCCTTTTCCTGATCGTATTCATTTTTTGTGTATAAAGATGCGATGAATATATTTCAATGAAATTTTAAGCCCGATATCTGAAAAAAAACATGGGTTCCTGTTTGTAGTGGAATTTGTTTCGAGTGTCTTATTCGTATTATTAGTTGTCCAAATTCAAGTTATACCCAGGTCTATTATCTTAATAGGTTTAGTATAATGGGCAGCTGGGTGGTGGTTTTTAAGCTACGCCAGTTTGGAACAAAGGGCAATGCAAGTCGTAAAACTCAGAACAGAAGAATGGATAAGCTCACTCAGTCAGTGCTGTTTTAATGACGGTGATAATTGCATAGTAATGTGAAGTTGTGTGGATAGAAAGCAAATTAAAAGTTTTGTTGTGATGTATTTGTTTTTTATGCTGTGTTTATGTCATGCATAAAATTCTGGGTTGGCTAAATCAAGGAAAAAATTGGTTTCTCAAAACCTAAAAAACAGTTCAGGCACAATATAATTTGCGTGTTCGTTTTTATAGTTCAAAGTTACGTAAAGTGGGTGTTTAGTGTTTACAGACTTTTCCAAAAGTTCTAGGATCCGCTGTAATTATATCGCAGGCTAAAAATAAAGGATCGAAATTTTAGAATCTTTCCTTCAGCTTTAATAGGAAGGGTTATCAATGATTGCTTTTTCATATCTTTTTATTTTATCACAGATATTGTTTTGGTTTGTAATTGCCCTTATAGGTTCGATATTAGATAATTTACAAAAAATCTAAAGCTGTAATCAAAATTTTCTTTCTCTATCAAATGCATTATTGCTCTCGCTCCCTTTCACTCAAAAGGCAACATGGAATTATCCTAATTACTACGGTTTCCAATACCGATCAGGTATAAAAAGAACCCTAATGTATGGCTAACACACACATTGCATTCTTTCAAAAGTATTGGATGCTGTAGATACTAATCTTGGAGACCTCAAAAGTCCCCTGTTATCTCAATCCCATCTTTGGAATTACTTTAAGTACACAGTAGAGAAAAAAAGCCATGTCAATTAACTTTTTCTTTGTGCCCCAAAAGACGCCTTATGTAATGATCACCCAGTGGCGACTCAAAATAGGGGTCTCACATCATTTAAAAAAAATGATTTCTTTTTCTCACACAATCTTGTGTTGACTTTATTCGTGTTCATGATGCAATTCAATTTTCTTGGGATTCCTTCTAAAAAAAGCATGCTCGAAATTGCTCAGTGCACCACAATGGAAATCAGTCTGGGTAATTAGGCTTCTGTCGCCATATTTTTTATCCTTTTGTGTGTGCATGAAGGAAATCAACATTCGAATAGACATGTTGTGATGCGTGATGCATTATTATGGTACGCTATGGGACTGTCACGTCACGACACAGGGAAAACCGTAAAAAATGGATATAGACAAGCCTAACTAACTGAAAAAGTAAAACTTTTATATGGACAAAATAAATGGGTAGTTTGTGTCTGTAATGTTATGCGTGATGAAGAGAAAAAACATTGAGACAACAAAGCCACAAATAGTAAGACTATAAAATGTGTACGTGAAATCATTGAACCTTATGATGAGTATAATAATGTGAACTGAAAGAAAAAGTGAAAGACACGTTTTTTGGAGCTCATCTAATTTTTCGTGGAAGCATAATTTTTTTCTACTCTAGTAGTTAAATTAATGCAACAGTGACAAACCCGAATTAATTTTAAAAAACTAAGCCCATTAGAGTTCATCAATACATTGGGAAACTAAACGTTACTTTTTCAATCCGGCCAAAACCTTCTCAGTAAGTACAATACCCTCAAATAATGAAGTTACACGATTTTAATACTCTGAACAATCGTAGAAACTGTCTGTCGGTAGTTAGTTCTAGACTGTAGTCATCATTACTCCAGAAAAGTCAGTGGGATACCTCATAAGAAAAACCTTTTATTTTCTACCGTCAACATATGAACATATGCATTCAATATCCAACTTAAGTGGTATAGTAAATAGCATACCGGCACATGTGTGGTGGCTACAGAGATTTTAAACCCGTTGGTAAACTTGGCCACATGCAAAGATGAGAAAAAAAGCAACAATAATGATGCCACTACTTGTACACACAATATACATACAATGGCTGCAATCTAAATAGCCAGTAATGATAGGTAACGTACTCACGAGATACAAGAAAAACGTGAATCTCGTAGATTTGAAGAAAACTCCAAATCATCATCATAAAACCTTTTTACTTCCCATCATTTTTTCCAGCTACTGACTGACTGACTGACTACTGAAAAAAATTATAGTCGCATCATCATTTTCATCATGGCGTCAAACTTTTATGTTCCATCCTTTGTTTGTGTGTACGCATTAGTCTTATGCGTCATTACAAAATACACTCTCGTAGTGTACATGAAACAGTTTGCCATATTTGAGGAAAATATGAGAGCACGTTTTCACTAACTAAACAAAGACACTATAGTAGTTTCCAGTACAGAAAAAAAAGTGAAAGAAAGAGAGTAAAAAGGCGACGACGGCGGGACGAGAGCACAGTTGTAACTGGTGCCAGGCAAATTTCCGTCCCCTCTTTTTTCCTCTACATGGAGCCAATTCTATTGCCATTTCGAGGAGATGCTAGTGAAAGCACATGGCTTTTATGAGAGAAAATATGAGCGTGATGATGTACATAAATTGCTTTGTGGTGGATATGAATGAATTCAGCTTTGCAATCATAATATAAATGCAATGAGCTCAAAATCTGACTTAAGATGACTTACACTAATACACTTACTTTGGGCTTATAGTTAGTTAGCTTGTACTTGCGCAACATAAAATCTGTCATAAATATCAACACTGCTGTTGAAATTATCATACCACAAGGAGGAATATTTTTTTGCTTGCTGTTTGAAGGTGACTCACTAAACTCAAAAAACTTCTACAATGTGTGTTTTCTTTTGAGATTTTTGGCAATACAAATAGCGGTAGTTAGTAGAGCTGTTGTGCGGCAAAAAAGGACATGATAGAGCACTCGGAGCCGATCAAAGATCACAAGCCCAACTTGTCATTGGCTTGGTTGTGTGGGAAGTTATGAGGAAAGGCGCCAGAGAAAGGGCGCCATACTTTTGTGCCGCTCTACAAGGCTGAAGGTGGCTTCCAAGTCCAAAAAGATGAGACAAGTGACGCCGGCGAGTGTGAGTAGTGAGTCTCGCTCTGGAGAAAACCAAAGTGCTCTTGTGTGCTTTCTCGGACTTGTGTGTGTAGTTTCCCTCGCATACAGAGTCAGTTCCCTTTTCCAACAGACTGGCGCCTCTCCAATGATAATAGAAGCGGAAAACCGACAGCCACTCTATATTATGTGCCCTGCAAAAAGGGGGAAATCGGAACATGGTTCTGTGAATTGAATGTGTGTGTTTGTTGTGTAGATGCACGCTGGTTTTGTCAGTTGCTTTTAATATAAGTTAGTTTCACATAACACTGACTCACTCACTATTGTATATGTTTTGGTTTGCAGCCAGTGCGTGAGTCGTGAGTCACTAAATACAAAAATGCGTTTACATGAGCTTTGCAATATAAAGCATTTCGAAAGTAGTGGAGCTGGGAAAGCACTTATTGAGTTAAGATAAAAGTTGCATTGGCTATTTCATTCCGTGCTTTTTCCATGTTTCCGAATTTTCTTTGATGAATATTGTAGTATCTATTAAATCCCCTTTGGTTCAACTAAAGTTGGCTAATTTACAAATATTATGACTGTCCATACTCTCTTCACTCATACTGGTGTAGTTTAATGTGATCCTGCATTGTAAGAAAGTTGTACATCGGAACTCTGGTTCACAGTCCTTTTTCCGTGTACGCACAAACAAACTATATAGTGAACCAAGTAGACAGTAGAAGTATTGTAATTCGTACAACTGACTTGACTTTGTGTGTGTACACAAACGGGGATTTGTTTGAATCACTCAGCTGATTGATTTGGCTCCGCCGGTCTGGAAGACCGTATGAGGGTATATTCTCGTATCGTCTAATCATTTATTCACTGTCAACTACTGCATAAATATTTATTGTAGCGCATGCAGTTGTAATACTGGGCCGAATAGCATTTACCAGTTAGTTAGGAAAATGAGGAGATGCGGAAATCTTTAGACATGTGTCTACATTTTGGCGATCACCATTTGTTTTGTATAATGTAGGTAGATTTTGTGTGATAGAAATCTGTTGGGTGTAGCTTCTACTTGTGTTGACAGCTATGGAAAAGTTGGTTTCAGATTCAATCTACTACATGTGCATAGGGCATGCAACATACAAAACCAACTAACTGGTAAAGTTGCAATATGCTTTGAGTATTGAGTTAGTTAGCTAATACTGGTACTTGTTCTATACAGTTGGTTTGTAGCAAAAAACTCAACTTTAGAAAGGAAAGCTGGCGGTTTTAGTTTTGTCGTTAGAAGTTGTATCATGCATTGAATGCATTCTGACTTTTTTTAGTGTTTAAAATTGCATAAGGATTTCAAGATGTGACAAATGCCTAAATTGGCATGAAAGTGGCCGTAATAGCTTAAGAATAAAGTTTGTTAAATTGTCTTCCATATTTCTATTATGCTGTCCAGTAGGTTATATTTTTCATGTCGAGTCGAGATGTCACCATCCTCATTGCATTGTAAGTAAGTTAAAACGAGATGACAGCATTTGGTATGCACAGTGACCAAAAAAGTGGATGAACTGGACAGGATAAGTTTGTGACAGCAGATGATAATACATTATTTTCCCATGTCGGAATCACACATGAAAGTGGTCACAAAGCTATCATCATGGTGAAGTCCATTTATGGAGCAGGTCAAAAAGTGACAGTCATGGGTTCCACAATTTCTCATAGGGCTGATAATTTCAGCAATTTGATACGTATGTAGACAGACGGTGGATCGTAGTCAAAATAATGTTGTTTTTCATTTCGTTCGTTGAGTGAGTATCTAATGGATTGGAAAATGAACTTGTTGGCTCGATTTCCTATCATATACTGAAAGTGTATGTTATTTGACCATCTGGAGTTCGACAGACTATAATACAAACCAGACCCATGATTTAATGATGGCAGTTTTTTTAGTACTAATGGTCTGTTTCTTCACTTGTTGAAATCAATGCACATAATTTTTCCAAAGAATTATATTATGTGTGTGTGTTGGGTTTGTAATCAGGGAAGGTTTGAAAAATGCAAGTGTTGATTACGAAAAATTTCCAATGCTTCACTTTGAATTAGAAGTTCTTGATTTTTAAACTAACTTACTAACTAATTACTGCACCAACGGGATCTGAGCAGTTTTTGTCCAACTTATTGCTAATGACTGGATAGACTGCAGTAAAAATGTTTAAAAATTTCAATCACTGCTTTTACATAATCAAAGGATAGCTCAAGAACTCAGTTAGTTAGGTGGTTTGTAAATTGGTATTCGTGCTTCTATGTTATTACATAGAGCTGGAGCTTTGGAACCTGCTAGTTAGTTCTCTAGGCTAATTATACGTGGTTTAGTTTGTTGACTTTGGTTCTGGCTTATGTAAGCACGTTTGAGAAGAGGAAAATGACTCAAACATTTTTGGTCTATCAATGGAAGTGAATTCAAGCATTTTCGTTTTTAAGAAAGTAAAGCTCATAAAAATTCGATCGAGTATTTTTTTAAATCCCAGCATTTGTAAACAAAAAATCCTGTTTTCTGAACTTATTTTGCTAAAATAAAAAATAAAATGAACATTTTTAGCTTTGGAGTCAAAGAGTAACTCACGTTGTAAGTTTAAATACAGTCGTATGAGACGAGTGTCTCAAATTATCGTTCTATAGACGTGATTTGAAGGAAATCACTGTCATTCCCCTGTACCAAATGGTAAGGCCTGGCACATAAAATGGAGAGAAAATCGTGTCGTATAATTTGACGGAGATGGGACTTGATGATAGGCTTGTGAAGAAGAAAAGATCCTCAATGTTTATTATCCTATAAGCATTGTTAGTTTGTTACGACGTAACTTGTTCTCTAGTGATTCTCTTTCATCTGTTTAAGCATAAGAGATCTTCCTTCAAATTATTTTTGAAATTACATCACAAGGGAGAGAGGATTTTATCGTTTTTTCAAACTAACTAACTACGGGTTCACTATTTACTTTGATTGAGGATACGAACTATTAACAATAAAGCTCAAGCCTGCTAATTTACTTACTTTGAGTAAGGTAAATAATTTACGTATTTTTAAGGCAGTATCTAATTTAAAACGTCTTTCCATCATTATGTGAATTGCCAAATAACACAGGATTCCAAAATTTTCCTACCCAATTCCCTCACATCACTAGGATTTTGTCAAAGTAACGTCTTTTTTATGTGCTGACAACTGAAATTGAGGCATAAATGCCATGCTGTATATTGTATATCTTAGATTTTAGATTCCCAGGTATTACACCCATAAACTTTTGGTTGCGTCAAGTCGTGATGTTCCAAAAAAAGTCATATTTTCTCCATGCATGTGTTTAGTTAGATTATTATGAGTCAGATAATCATAGCATATGCATATGAACTGGAGGGATGAAAAAGTTCTTATGCCGAAGAAAACAAAAGAGTGCTTCTCCTACTTACTTACTACTTGGCACTATCATTAAATTTATTACTAGTTTGAGCGAAGGGTTAGAAACTTAACGTTCTGAATCTTCATTCTTTGGTTTTTTATCCAGACTGGAACGGTTGGGGGACAGACTCTTGCATTATCATTATTATAATGGAGTGTTCCTTTGGTGCCCATATGCATGGAAAACACAAGGCATGATGATCTTGTGAAAAAAGCAACGTTATTATCCATCATCATGTTATCATTATTTGTTAAAGTGCATGACTGTATGTTTCGTGCATGCATTTTCTACGTGCATTAGTTGGTTGGATGAAGGGAGTTTGGAACAATTTTTTCTAGTGAGTTAGTTACTTACTTGCCTATGTTTTTTACCTGGCTGGCTGGAAAAGGATGATAATTAATTTTTCTCTTGCCATTTTCATGCATGGTATGAACATAAATGCTTGTGACATGAAATACATCAATTTTGTAACGAAAAAAGTTACGTGAGATTTTCAGTCCTTATACTTCATTCCAGGCTGTGATATTAAGGAAGGAAACGAAAGCTTACTTTTCATCAATAATTTTTTAAAAAAGTTATCCTTTAAATCCATTTTTTGAACACAGTTTTTGGTCAGGCAGAGAAAAAGCGTTCACGTTTATAGCTCGCACGTACCAAACCATCTCCCATTGTTAGTTTAATAACCCATAACCAAAAATTTATCGCACATTTTCTTTTTTAAAGTTCCAAAGCAAACAATCCTGGATTCCCAGAAACCATTATTTACCTTTATTTTGCAGAGTCCTCAACCCATAACTCAGTACCTATTTACGAAAAGTTGACAGTCTTATTAGGCTCACCAACCAATATTATACACGTTATTCAATTACGGGAAAATAAACACAGTTTTGAGATTGACTATATGCATGTAAAATTTTCGATGTTAGGGGCATCCATTTCACTCACCATGGTTTATAGAGAACAGAAGGATTTCTCTCAAAACAAACTAAAGCACTTAACAGGGCTACAGGGGTGCCTTTGTCTTAGTTCCGCATGCTATATCGGCACGATAATATGAGCTTTGTAGAGACTTTCAGCTTGTTAGCTATATGATGCGACCGTGGTCATCATTCATTCCGAACAACTTGGTAGGTTTCCTCTATAGGTACAACTATAGTCTAACTCTAATGAAAGTCAGGTCTTGTTTTTAAATCTGTGTTGTTGGTCACAAGAAAAAATGTACAAGCAAGCATCAAGTTTTAAGGGTTGGCCCTGGTTGTTGACTGGAATTTTTTCCTCTGTCCTTTTTTCATGCTGCACTCACTATGTATATAGAGTGAGTGAGGAAGGTTTAGGTTTTGTTACCTTCTGAGACGATAATGATGATGAGAGAATGAAGGCATGAACTCAACGCAGTCAAAGACAAAGATCACTGGCAGGATAAGAAAAGAAGGTAAGAATCATAGAGGGTAGGAAAATACTGAAAGGAAAATTGTGTATGCTTTACTTGGTTGATTAGTTAGTATGACTGGCGAAATTGCTCCATTTAGATTCAGTAGTTAGTGCGTGAATTTCGTTATTAACTTTGTGAAATGCATGCATGCGAATTCATGTGATAAATCTTGGTTAGCAAAAGAGTTTCCCTGCAATTGCAAATTTAAAAAAAATTGTGACTAGCAACTAGCACCGATTTGAAAATCCTTTAGTAACTAACGGTTAATTAGCTGACTATTAGAAACAAAAATGAGAAGAAAAAAATTGTATTCCCTCAATCCAGTCGTAACATGCATTGATAACACGACTGAGAAAAGTAAATAGTTATAAAATGAACTACTCTACTACAAAAGGTAGGCGCCAATAGAGAGGAACAAACCCTGTGTTTTTCTCCAACCCCATATAATCAGAGAGTAGGACCATTAGTTATTTCCTGATGGACTGACTTTTAAGAACATGAACCCTCTGTCTTTAGTTAGAAGACGACCATAATAATGATGGGCCTTTGCTACTTTTTCTGTAACCAAAACTTAACAACATGCTATATGTCTGGCTGGAGAAGAACACCACTATACATACACATCGTACTTGCTTATACTTTTGTACGTATCCGATGCATATCTGACTTACTACACAGACCCATAACTAAAATGCAGCTCTTCAAATCTTTGAGACTAGATACTTACTTACTTACTCAAAGGTTTAGGTAGTACACTATGTTATACACTTTTTTCCCCATGGTACATCCACTTAGCTCATCATTTCCTTTCAGACAGTGCACACATGCACACGCACAAATATTCTCTTCTCCACTACTATCACAACATTTATCCAACAAGTTTGTTATTCTGTTATTGTTAGTTAGAAACACTAGACTCCAAACTGTGTGTAATCTAAACAATCCTAGACAGAGTGAAACGTACATCTGTGGATTTCATAATCCTTGGGTGAAAAAAACTGACATGACAGATAAACGGC
>Ga0210040_10006936_pt1 | contig 13897 bp, 5 predicted proteins | sample CryGeyCG12114_NA_FD_185462 | JGI IMG/M metagenome (GOLD analysis project Ga0210040, IMG submission 185462) | Groundwater microbial communities from aquifer - Crystal Geyser CG19_WC_8/21/14_NA (SPAdes) (version 2) | ecosystem: Environmental > Aquatic > Deep subsurface > Groundwater | place: USA... | reverse complement strand
ACTTCATAGCTGGAAGCAGAAAGTTCAATAATTAGAAAACCTATAGTTACGTTTAGGTTAAACCAGGATACTTATTTTCAGTTACTGAGTGGCTGTGCAGTAAATACTGCACTCACAAATCCTGGTTAGGATAACTTCAAAATGTGGTTTTTAGTCCTCATACGAGATTCATTGATATTTCTTTTATTTCTTCAGAAAGCTTGAATAGAGTGCATAACTAAATAACAGTATAAACAGGGAATTTTTTTATATATAAAATTGAAAAATGAATATATGAAAAAGTGTGCACAATTTTTATACTTCCGTTAAAGGGAAGCAGACAATGGAATGCGGAGAAAGTATAAATAATCCTATTTATTTTATTTAACTTGGAGTATCCATTAAGTAAGTGAAGTATATGCTTACCAGAATTTGGAAGTGAAATACAGGGGTGATGCAATAACTTTTGCCAATGGTTGTATATTTTCCCCATAATCATACGTGTGCGCGTGTGCCCTATTATCTATTGTGCCAAATAAATACTGCCTTATGCACTACACACACACCGAGGTTCTACTACCAACACCGAAAGTAAGAAATAATTTTTTGGGCTATTTAATTGCAATTAGCTGTGCAACGAATTTTTACGGCGCGATAAATGTAAATTTTGGGTGAGACTGGATGCAGCGTCTTTTTATGAACCGGAATAATATAGAAACACAAAATTTGTAACTGCCAAAAGGGAACAAATGTAAAATGTAAATTGGTGAAAGTCCGCTGAGTGAAAGTTTTAGGTGAACTATTGCAGTCTTTGTGACTTTTACCGCCACGGGCACGGCCCTCAGTTAGAGTCCTAAAATGGAAAACTCAGTGCACTATATTGAGTACGTTACGGTTCATCGAAAACATGTTGTCCTAATTTCATCCTGAGGACATATCAAAAGCGTTTGCTCATTACGACGCCGTGCTTTTCGATTTTCGCAGAAGGTGAGTGCAGATTTTGGACAACATTTACTAAAAACTAGACATATCTATGAAATGACTTGATGAAGGCCCTTGGAACTTTTCTAATCCGGTTTTTAGCGCGTGTCAGCGTAGCAAGCGCTTATATCACCACCTGGACAAATGTTCTTTCGTGTTTACACGATAACTTTTGTAAATTTTAACCGAATTTTCTGAAACTTGGCATACATAATCAGGGACCGACAGAGACCAACCCTATTGTTTGCGGAGGTTGTGACACCATGGAAACCTTAAATTCTCAGCTAATTTTTTTTAATTTGAGCTCTGATATTTTTTAAAATATTTTTTTTTAATCTACGTACAAAATTATGTATAAAAATGTTTGGTTTTTAAAAAAAAAGTCAATTTGAAGATAGCGCAGAGCTTTGATTTCAAGAATAAATCCAATATGGTGTAAATAAACGCTTATCTGATTTAAAATTAACATATTTTGACTGAAAAAAATGTAGTAAACAAATCTAAAGGCAAAAAAAAAATTTCGTCAAACGTGGTGAAAAAAATTTGGAAAACAAAACCGAAAGCCAGGAAAGACAATATTTCAATAAATCATTTTTAATTTGGTCATACTAAGACAAATTTTTATCCGCCCGCTGAGATAAAAGTTGAATATGGTGTGAAAATCTTTGCTTAACAAAACCTATACCTTTGCGAGCAAAAAAATGTTTGGGAAACGAAACCACAGGCAAAAATCGTAAAAAGTTTACAAAATTGTCTTGACTACGGTCATATCTTGAGAAAAATCAATCCGTCCACTCAGATAATTGTTGATCATAGTGTAGAAAGCTTATGCAAACAATATCTACTCAATCTTGAGTCAAAAAATATTTAGGAAACAAAACCGCAAGCCAAGAAAGACAATATTTTTTTAAATCATTTTTAATTTGGTCACACTAAGACAAATTTTTATCCGCCCGCTGAGATAAAAGTTGAATAAGGTGTGAAAATCTTTGCTTAACAAAAGCTATATCTTTGCTAGCAAAAAAATGTTTGGGAAACGAAACCACAGGCACAAATCGTAAAAAGTTTACAAAATTGTCTTGACTACGGTCATATCTTGGGACAAATCAATCCGTCCACTCAGATAATTGTTGATCATGGTGTAGAAAGCTTATGCAAACAATATCTACCCAATCTTGAGTCAAAAAATATTTGGGAAACAAAACCGCAAGCCAAGAAAGACAATATTTTAATAAATCATTTTTAATTTGGTCACACTAAGACAAATTTTATCCGCCCGCTGAGATAAAAGTTGAATATGGTGTGAAAATCTTTGCTTAACAAAAGCTATATCTTTGCTAGCAAAAAAATGTTTGGGAAACGAAACCACAGGCACAAATCGTAAAAAGTTTACAAAATTGTCTTGACTACGGTCATATCTTGGGACAAATCAATCCGTCCACTCAGATAATTGTTGATCATGGTGTAGAAAGCTTATGCAAACAATATCTACCCAATCTTGAGTCAAAAAATATTTGGGAAACAAAACCGCAAGCCAAGAAAGACAATATTTTAATAAATCATTTTTAATTTGGTCACACTAAGACAAATCTTATCCGCCCGCTGAGATAAAAGTTGAATATAGTGTGAAAATTTTTGCTTAACAAAAGCTTTATCTTTGCGAGCAAAAAAATGTTTGGGAAACGAAACCACAGGCAAAAATATTTAAAACGTTATTACCCTATAACCCTTTCCCTGCGTGCAAGGTTTTTTTTATAATAACGAATTGAACATACAAGACCAAAACCTACTTTAAATGATCTCTGGAAAGTCTCAAATGAACAAAAAAAATTATTCGTCCAGAGCAGGTGAAAAAAGTTTTTAAATCCGGGAAAGTGAGGTTTCGCTAATTGGAGATATCTGGGTGCTTTTATCCAAAACACACAAAAAAACCATAGGCGTGAAATCATGTGAATATCAGGTAACGAAACTGGTCAATGTTATTGTAGCACCCCTGTAGTAGCAACGTACATGTGGCACATGGCAAGGGATGTAACCATTACTATTGCAAGTATAGCTCATTTTACCTTTTCAATCGACTCTTGTGACACTATCACGTTCCTGTTTCCTTGCTGTCATTTGGAAGCCTACATAATATAACTTTAATAGCAGTGGGGTGGGACAGTATAATGTTAGCAAACGACAGCATAAAATGCCAAGTACATATGTACTTCATACTTGAATGTGATCCTTGTTTGGCTGAATTGACAACATGATTATATGGACTTAAATGAAAGTAAGAGGATTTGATCTAGATATGAGAACTTTTGACGGAACACGTTTTATTATATTACAATGCGTAGTGATGTTGCTAGTCATGTAATAGTTGAATATGAACCTAAGACAAGTTTCCCAATTTTAGGAGCCATATGGAAAATTTAATGCATTATATAGCAAAATCCATAGTTTTACGACTCTAATGAGAGAATCCAGTAGAGCTTTAGGCTATAAAGTCAATTTTTCGTTTCTGTAAGTAAACAGGTTTTGTCTGCGATAGATAACTTTGGCAGTGAGCATAAAAATAAAAGAAAGAACTTACCACTCAAAGTGTTTTTGGCAAGATGTATAGTCTTCAGTCTCCTCACCTGTTCTAAAAATGCCCAAGATGTGACTTGAAGAGAAATATTGAAATGCCGTTTTGTAGTGTATTTTCTAGTATTTCCACTCCACTTATCGTTTTCAATTGAATTGACTCTCAAACCATATTTTTGATCGAAAAATACCGAGAAAGTTGTTTATGTCTGATAAAATTGGTATTTTTTTGGAATGGGGGCTTCCGACCAGTGCTGACAAAGTATACATATGTTCATATCGTTGAAAAATCGTGATCGTGAAAAATTCTATAATTTAAGTTGTACTGTTCATTTGACCCAATGTGACAGATGTCGGAAGCTGTGTGTATTGCAAGGCTATATTGGAAGATTTTAACATGGGAAAACTTTATTAGAGTGGAGGTGGAGTGGAGGGGAGATTTGTTATTCTTTGACTTCGTTACATTTTGTTGTCGCCAATTTGATGCGTTGGTAAGGCAATCAACGAGTTCACGTTTTTATGAATCCTTAGTACTGCATATGACGCAGAAAAATCATCATGTTAAATTAAATTTTAATGTTTTCTGGCGGGAATAAATTTATTTTTAGAAAATAATAAATTATTTCGTTAGCAAAGAAATTCTCCAGTAATGTGAAAAATAATACAATTTGCTACAGGTGCGATACGTCATCCTTAAATTCTCATAAATGTCTTAAATAAGGCAAGTAGATTTCATGAATCTTCCCTGCGTGCATGAGATAAGCAAAAGGGTTTTACATATCAAAGTTCACAAGTTATGTAAAACGAAATGCGATTCGTTGCGAGTCATACTCACCATTTATGTTAGCCTGTGCAGCCAGTCTACACTATATAATTCTTCCTGCCAATAGCTACACAGCACACCTAAATATATTAGGGTTTAAAATTAAGTCGTTCTCAAGTCGATTTCTTGCGTATTTAAGGAAATAAAGTTGTCGGCTAAAAGCTCTGAGCGTTTTGCAGTTTTCAAATTTACATTTTGCTTCGTCATTTTACACTGTTGATATTATTTCCGGCTAAAATATCAAAAAGTCAGCTTTAAATTGTCGTTGGCTTCAGACATTATAGTTAAATGCTCATTTTTTCAACGCAAATAAGCGAAAAAAGAGACAATGAGTGAAAACACTTTGAAAGATGAGTTGTCTGTCAAGTCTTCCTATAGTTGTTCATACCATGATGACAAAAGAATTGGCCATATATATTTGCAAGGCAAATTTGACTAAATGTATGCACAGCTGTCTAACTACCAGGAATAGTAAATTCATCTTTTTGAAAATATAAAGTTTTGGAATCTAAGAATTACATTTTGGTTTAGACAATTTATAAGCAGTGTACGTTACGTTAAGCAGTTACGAGCTTTGAAGTTTTTGTTGATTTTAGCTCAACCTTTGTGAGGGGGGACAGAAAGTATTTACACAAAATACATTCTGGAAAATTAAAAGGTCATTGTAAAATGAAAACTAACCAAGTAAGTAGAGGAACAGACGAAAGAAAGAATCATCTAGAAGAAAGTTGGAATAACATTTGGAATTACTGCACGCAGCTGGAGGCAACTTACTTAGTTAACAAAGAAACTTTATTCATACCCTCCCAAGAAAATGGAATTGTTTTTACACAATGAATGCAATAATTTAAACAAAAAACATTAATCAAAACTTGAATTAGAATAACGTTTTTTTTAACAAGTTTATGCATTGCCTTTAGTTGTCTAAGAGAAATTGTTGGAAAACTGGATTTCATCAGAAATAATTAATTGAAGCTACTATGTTTAAGCGGTATAGAGCTTTGTTAATGAAGCGTGTTCTTTTCACCCATAAACTCAAAATTATAGGATTTTAAAAACTTGATATCCGATCTTTGAACACACATGCTATGCTTTCCAATGGTTGGCCTTTATAGTTTTTCGTAACATTAGGCAGGTGATTTTACATTACCTCAAGCAGCGGCAGGAACCAGATGGCTTCCTTTTCAGTTGCACATTTAGGAAAGTCAATTAAGTACGTCAAAATAAACTCAAGCTGTTTAATGCAGATTTCAACTCTTCCCATTATATGCTCCCAGGCTATTGTAAATTTCAAAATAAATGGTAAAACGTGAGAAGCCATACAGGAAGACCTTTTTCGTTAAATGTGCAAATTCTACAGTTGGATCTAAATATAAATTAAATCAGTTGAATATGATATTTTACCGAAGTTACAATAAACTAGATCGACTCCCATATGTTCACAATTCGCAGTCTTGAATGTTTCTTTTGTTGTCTGGCAATTAGTCGGGTAACTAACTAACGGCTGAACGTTTTTCATGTGTAGTCCAGACAGCATTAGCTGACATCTTGACTGCAATATTTCTTTTAATTTTTAATTAAATTTTACCACAGTTTTTAAGCCCAAGTTGATAAATTTTGTACCTTATTATGCGTATGCAATGTAATGAAAATGTAAAATAAACGTGTTTTGGTCAAAATGTTTGGTAAAAAATCTCTGAACAAAGCAATCACAAATTAATTATCACTAATCATATTGTAACCATATTATTCCATTGTATCTATAGAACTACAGCTTTTCATTTTTTCTCCACTATATGTTTCGCAAACTATAGAACTCCGGATTGGAAATATACGGCAAAAATTACGAACGTTGAAACTCAGCCAAGCAGTGAAACTCGGTACAAATAATGTCATTAGACTGAGAACCGTAAACCTGATCGTTTAGCAATCTATAAATGGTCCATAAATTTCCATATTGAAAGCCCAGAACGAAAACATAAGTTTACTTTGCATTCACTCCCAGCAGTAAGCTCCAGTCAATACAAACAAGCCAAGCCTCATACAATTCCCCATGCAATCCTGCAATACTATTCTCAAGGGTAAATGTAAAATTAGGAAATTTCATTTCCTTATTTTAGTACAGGTCGTGATTTGGGACTCCAATTATTATGTGACATGAAATTGTACAAACGGATGATATACATAAGACTGAGCACATAAAATCTTATCAGGGAACGGGACCAAGCTAATTAGGAATTTTACGGTAGCAATAAAATACTTCCGTTTCGAAGTTTAGTTAGTTAGTAGTACTATACCTAGAGCCAGAATAGAATATTACATTGTTTTTTGCTCCTGACTTCTGAGCAACATTGCACACATACTTGGGAAGTTGGGAAGAAAGTCTCGTATTAACGGGAAATGAGATCGCTTTGTTGGCTCCATTCACCCGAAGCATTCTTATAGTCCTTCACGAAAGAGAGATTTTCTCATAAATTCACAACCTATCATTAACATATTATCTGCAACGGGTCCTATCCTCCTTGGTTCATTTAATTTGGTAAATTGGGGACCGAAGTGAGTACAAGAAAAGTTGGCACCCAAGATAACACAAGAAATGTCACTTGCTCTCACATTAATCGCTCGGCAGCATTCTCCAGTCTTATCAATAACTGGAGGTCGTAAAAATATCAAAGATAATGTACTTCCTGGAAATATTTTGAACCGATAGTGCTCTCTGGTCGATAGAATCCAATCATCGACTGCTGTGTTAGAAATTTAGTTGAACAAATTACAGTCGCCATTAACATTTTAGTAGGTTTTGTTAGGCTACAATAACTGAACTGCAAACTTAATGTCTTTTAGGTGGTTTGCGTTAAAGTTGATATGAATAAGCAAACCACAGCAAGTGGATATAAAAAATCAGAAAGCAAGTAGCATTGTGCAAATATCTTATCTTATTTGGCATGTCTTGCAACCTATAACCACCAAATTTCCGTTAAATCGATTCCGAAGATTTTGAAAAACGCGCATGCGATGGATGGAAAATTTCCAAGTAAAGTTGTCTTTGGTAGTCAATTGAGCATCCAAAAAGGCAATGCAGTTATCTTTCTTGATTTCACCGGCGGATCTAATGGCTGGATGGACATTGTTGAGAGTGGCCTCGATCTTATCAAAATCTCTAATTTTGTAATGATGAATACGGGTCTATATTACCTCCACGAAGAATGAAGGGACGAATGCAGTGCAGGAATGATGACTTCTTCTAGTTTTTCCAAGAATATTTCAGCAAGTAAGGATTGAAAAGGACTCCTCATAGCCGCTCCATCTTGTTCATACATAATTATCATTAAATTAAAGGAGTTACCTTTCAGACATAATTCAATCAGTATTGTAATATGCTGTAGCTTGACATGTTTAGCTTTTCAACATTCTTATTCAATTTCGAGTTTTGCTTTCATTTACCCCAATGTCAAATGTATAGGTAGGTAACTTCAGTAAATAGAGAAGTCACATCAAAGAAATAGGTCTATAGTCATATGTTTGACCACAATATTCTTGAATTTGAATTTGAATTTATTGAATCACGAAACCCTCCAAAGTGGCCATTACATCGTAACATAATTTACATAATTAATATTAGATAAAAATTAGTCAGTCGAATTGGAGTATCAGTTAACCAAATGATAAAACAATAGCCGTATTCACGCTTACTCGTAAGCATGTATATCCGTAACAAAAATCAAGTTACGGATGTTACCCCGTGAACCCACTTTTGTTGGTTTTCTTACGGATCATCCATAAGAAAGGGCTTGCAACTCAACCCAATAACAGCTTGCTTTAAACTGCATTTTCTTTTTTCTTCATTTTGTTCATGCATAGTTTTGTAAAGGCTGCATAATGCCAAAGGTATAGAATAAGCCATATCTTATTAGTCAGAGTTACTAGAAAGTTATATCGTCTATGGCGAAATAACAGAACTTCTGATTCCTGGAATCGGTACTGTGTATGCCGAAACAACTACCGAACGGTAATTTACCTGCAAAAATTCGAGCAGCAAAGTTAGAGACTGTAACCGGCTATGGGATTACGGGTGGTAAAAAATTAGTTTTAGCCCAATATAGAGGGTTTATTTACATTTAATAATTTCTGTGATGTACGTTTTTCAAGTGTCTGAACTTGATGTAATGCAGTATTTAAGGAGATGTTCAAGACGCCACCACCACCGCTTCAAAACTTTTAAAAAATTTGAACCATCCCGTCCACAAAAAAATAATTTTGAACATCTCAAATACTGCAATCTGTCCAAACTTGAAATTGAATTTAAGTCAAACAAAATTCCCACAATCTTTAAAATGAACTTCTGCTAACTAAGGTTTCCGCCCTATAGTAGCTGCGTGCAAGTTTTTGAGTATTGCATACTTGACGCTCATAAAATACGGTAGAATCTTTTGAAATTCTCTTCTATGGAAAGGTGGCTAACATCGTTTCATTTTGCTGTCATATTCGGTAACGTCCATGATGATTACTGTGGCATTTCCTTTGTCTGCTTTCACCGCTGAGATGTCTTTTCTATTTTTGATTTCTTATTGATCAGCTACGCTTCGTTCATTACTTAATAGCTATATATTAACAGCATTAAGAAAAGATACTCACGTAATGCAGTAGCTAATATAGGCTGACTGATTCTCTGTGAGTTAATTCTCAATTGGGACAAATTTTTACACCCATATGAAATTTTACAACCATCTTGTTAAAACGGAGATATCCAAAACCTTTTGCACTGCACCAAACCAAAGGAATTGTTATGCTTCATTCATGCACGTAGCACATTGCCAATGGTAAGAAAAAGTCACTAGCTGAAATATTATTGTAAATAAACTTTTTCCCTTTTTATTTGATCTGGACTTCCAGAAAAGTATATACAGGATAATACAGCAACTCATATTATATTTTGCAGTAATAATAATCATCCTACTGTCGTTCCACGCAATAAGCGCAAAATACGGGAAACAGACAGGGTAAGATCAGAAAACCAACAGGTCGTCAAATAAATCGATTAGTATGTCAGTTAAGCCAGACAGAGCCAAAGACTACGTGGGAGATAACGTTTCTGCAAGCAGAGCGAAAAATTGCATTGACTAGGTGTCAACTTGTCATGAAATGCCGCTCTGTAATTGTCTTAAAGCCAAACAGTGAAAACCGGCACTGATAATAATAATGAAGCCTTCACCATATTTCTCATTCAAGACCCATTTGATAGATTGCTCTGTAGCAGCTGGTCAAATATGGCTGACAAGATTCAATTTCAAGTGATAATTAGTATTTGTGCAAGTAAATATAAGTAAAATACATTTCCCGAACAAACAACATTTGAATACAGTAGTAGTAAGCATGCAGAGATGAAACACGGTGGGTGACCGACTAAACTGAGACTGAGAAAGTTTAATTTCCTATGAAGAGAGTGACGCAAAATCCCGTTCCAAAGTAAAGATCATCTAAATGAAATTCGGTAGGTAGGTAATAGGTATAGTATAACCTCGGAGTTAGTAACTCAACTTAGGTGTGTATGCTTTCCAAGATATTTTCAAGAGTGAATGCAAACATCTGAAAGTTTGGAATTCCCATTCAGATACATTGGACCTTAACCAACCTACACTGCCATGTCCTTGTCCGTAGAAAAATAGGTTGGGGTTGGGATAAAAAAATGAAGCACGATGTAAAAGAAAGTACTGCACGAAATGCTATAGGCTAATGGAAATACAAAGAGTGTTACGTAAATGCAAGTCAAAATAAATCAATTTTCACAATATTTTTTCAAAAACACACAGGTACGGATATTTATATATTTCTGAAAAAAGCCTTAGAATTACCACACACATTTGCTTCACTAATAATAATTATGTGAAATATCCAACCTATTTAAGTGACTTAGGTCCAGACCGATAAATATTCTAACTAACTATAGTATGCTTTCGATAAATCCACTCTTTACAATATAAAGTCCTCCCACATATATAATAATGCAATCTCCTCAGGAATTATGTCTAACGGTAGTCCAAACTTTTTTCACCCAACGAAACCAAATTTTATACATGAATACTTTCATTCGATTTAACATTCAACACATAACGTAAGTAATAATCCCTTTCTTTCACCCGGACAATTTAATTCAATAAATTGTTTATAAATCTTTGGTACAGTTAGCTATGCTCAAAACGATAAATCCATCAATTTTCCTCCCGTTTTCCCAGTCTAAGACATAAGCTTCAATTTGAGAGCCACACAACCAAAGGAGACCAGTGCAACAGCCATGATATTATGGGCTGTAGTGAACAGGGCAAAAAAGTAGAAGATTGCCATGCGGATCAAAGTGTTCCAAGAATTCATGGCGGACGGATTCGCAGCACTAACTTCGGAACAGTTCTTAGGGGTAATGGAGTCGCACTGCTGAGCTTTATGACTTCTCATTGTGGATCGAACCAAAGTCTCAACCATCTTCTGGAGAAATTTTGCAGCCGCTTTGGTACACCGTGCGTGGGACACTTCGGTTACGCATTGCATGAATCCTATCCGAACACTGTATGGAAAAGTAAGAAAAAGCTTATTTGAACTGGTCCAATGAACACGCATGTAATTAATCTATGTATTACAACGCAATAGTCAGCTTCAAACGCTTTTCGGGCGTGTAAAAAACAGGAAACTGTGGCTTTTACAAGCCTAACATAAATTAGTGAGGTGACACACAAATATGATGTTAAAATAAATTAGAACGATGATAAATGTTCCATAAAAAGTCAGATAAACAAAGCTATTACTATACTTTAACCTTTTGTGTGTCCCATATTAGTTTCCTAACACAACCCTTAAGGAGGAAAATTACGTTCTACGGTGTTTCAAGTAAATATGTTTTTAAGGAGAAACTTTCTAAACTGCCTTGTTTGTGGCTATACTGTAAATTATTCTGAATGGTCAACTAAAGATGACATGAAAGCGGTTAATTAGTAGTAACAGAAGTGCAAAGTTAAAGTTTATACCCTTCCATTAAATCTGAGATAGTTTTCTCCTTCAAACCAACTAGGCAACTATTAAGTGAGTAGCTGCGATAGCATAAAAAGCTGTAGTCTTCTTGTCGTGGTCATCTGGTCCATAACCATAACATTTGAGCATTAGTATAATCATTTACTCACACAAGCTAAAAGGGAATTGAGACTGTAAAGATTTTCTGCACGACCAAAGCCATGTGTCATGTGTGTTTTATGTGATAATATGGAGAATAAATTTCAACACAGCTCTCACTTTCCCCCAGCTACGGAGTAGTTTACTAACTCAGATGTAACTCTAACTAACCATACCTAAAAAATATCCTTTTAATGCTCATGAGTTTCACCAGAGTCTAACTAAATATAATGAACAAACCAAAAGTCCCAACTATTTTTAACGCTGCTGCTGCGCTAATGCACATTGTTGCACCGGACAGTTTTATTGCAAGCACAAACGTAAACAAAGCTGTCCGCAATTTCCAATTTCCTGCGTCCGTTCACTCCTGAGCTTAACTTGAGTGGAGTGAGAATACGCAGAAAATGTGAAATCCACTTCATTTGCAGACACCTGTGGTTAGTTGCTATCCCCGTTAGTTCATCCTCACTACCCACTTACTTTGTTCTTTAATTGAAGCCAGTTAATTAAGAGAAGATTAGAATTTTAGTTTGTCTCATAATTTTTTTAAAGCATATTTACTTTGTCTACTAACCAAACCAAAATTTGCATATTTAAATTTAAAATCACAAATTGCAATAAAAGAAATGAATTATTTAATTAATATGTTCATAATTTGCAACCAATACTTTCAATATTTAATTTCTTATGGATTTCATAACTCATTTTAATTAGACACTAGACATGGCATATGCATGATTCCTTTACATTCTCATTTGGTTAACCAATGGGGAATCCTGAAACCTAACTAGGATCGGTATCACTAGCCAACTAATGAACTAAACCTGAGCCCTATCAATTTTTCAATTATATTAACAACACACGATCCACCTCAGTTACAGTTTAGCATGGTCGTAAAAATCAATTAAATCTCCTCTTCTGCGGTTCGAGTTAAATGCCTTGTTATAGTATACGTGCCATGCCAAGTAAGTAAGTAATCATCACTTTCACCACCATTACACAAAGGTTTGACTGCGTATTATGTACACAAGCACCGATTCACAATAGGTTACAATACAACAAAGAGGAGAGAGAGTAAGCAAAGAGGATGAAAATCTCTCCAAGATTAAATAAGGATCAGCAGTATTCAAAGACTTGACTTACCAGCAGACGGCAAGGTGATCCGCTTTGTTGCCAAGCTGTTTGAGCCCGTCAATGAAACTATTGGCACAGTTGTCCCAAGGTTTTGAAATCCGTTTGTAGCACTCAGCATGCTTCAGGTAGTCAGCTCGAAACTTAGGGTCTCTGCAGAGGAATGTAAACATCTCATGAGCCCCACTTACTGACTGCTTGTACTGTTTTTGACTATAAGGTTTCAAGCACTGTTTTGTCCAGTCCTCCACACAAGCCATCCCTTGGTTGAAAGCGCTGAAAAAGAACAAGACGAATTCAGTTCAATTTGTAATTGGATCCTTCAGTCACAAAAAGAAGCATAATAAGATAAGGGGATCTGGAGATTTTTTCAAAATATGATTCCATTAATTCCCTCTGCGGTCTTATATAGAATCTCTGTGTAGGCCTGTTTTTCAGTAAACAATAGAAATTTTAGATTCTTTCTCATTTTGCGGGTTTTTATGGTGAGTAGTGTAGGGCAGTTAACATTATGTTTTGTTAATATGAAGGGGGCACGCTGAAACTTTTGAGGTTCGTTGAAATCAATTTGACAGCGAATGAACATGACCATAGTTCATTGTTAGTAAGTTGAGGGTTGACTTGAATGTTGACATCTAACACGTTTTGTTAACCATGAAATGGCAAATTTAATTGAAACATATGCTATACATTGTGTGAACAAATTGAATCCCGAGTTGAGCTCGTCTTGTGAGTTGTGGTCGCGTGGTGAAAATGAAAGGAGAACGATCCACAAGAATTCGCTTTGATGATCTTTGGGTGATGTTTTCATCAGGTTTTCAACATATTAATGAGTACGTGACTGGAAAACAACTACATAATACAATTTGGGTGATGCCGTATTGCCCGATGAAATATTTATTTGAAGTAGTAATCAATGCAAGTAGGAATCATCTGGGGAAGTATATAATCTATGTAGCTTTGCTAGTGTCCTGTGTTGACTGAATCCAAAATGTAATTATAAGTTGATAATCAACTATTCCTTGAGTCCTTACGTACCTCATTATACAAGATTTGGAAATTGGATTTCCTCCATTTCCTGTTCTTGTCATATCCACGAAGGTACACAAATGTATATATACATATATTTATTACGAAGCCGAAGGCGAAGTCAGGTAATTACCAACGGGAGCGCCCTATGCTGCACATGTTAAAGCTAAAATCACCTGAAAACGCAAGATGAAATTTGTGTTAGTAAACTCTGTTTGGAACGGG
>Ga0210040_10006935_pt1 | contig 13897 bp, 7 predicted proteins | sample CryGeyCG12114_NA_FD_185462 | JGI IMG/M metagenome (GOLD analysis project Ga0210040, IMG submission 185462) | Groundwater microbial communities from aquifer - Crystal Geyser CG19_WC_8/21/14_NA (SPAdes) (version 2) | ecosystem: Environmental > Aquatic > Deep subsurface > Groundwater | place: USA... | reverse complement strand
TATTGTAAACTATATGCGCAACTGAAATTGTGCATCTCAAATCTCAGGGTACATAGTTGGGCATTTCATTTACTCTTCCTTCACCCTTCCTTCTTTTGTTAGAGAGGTTTTTTTTTACCCTTCTCCTTCCTTCTATCTAAGCTCAAGTTTTGCCGTTTCCTTCACCTTTTTTCGGATGGGTAAAATTTTGGCTCAAATCCTAACAATCTTTCTAAAGCTCTTCCTTTTCATAGATTCGTTCAAGTTCAAAGAGTTCAAATTTTTTCTTATCTACAATATTTGGCAAAAAAATACGAAGAAATTAATTAAATGTACAACTATGACGCCACAAAGCGTACCCTAAACTATTACTAAATGTAGAATAGATTTTTTTTTGAAGTTCGCCTGCAATGACGTTCAATTTTAACATGGAATTGAACGGTTTTGAAAAATAGAAGCCTTTATCAAATCATTCCTTCTCAAATTATCAAAAACAGCACCCTTCTTCTTCTTCTTTCAATTCCTTCGTAGAATGATTTTTTACATCAGTCTTTCCTTCTTCGAAAAAATTCAATCCTTCCTTCACCTTTCCTTCTCCAACCCTTCCTTCTGAAGGAGGTTGCCCAGGTATGTCAAAGGGTCAATTCTGCGCTGGAGACGCTTCGTATAACTGACTAACTTAATAAGTAAATGAGTTCAGTAGCGAGCAAGATTTGCTTGAGTTTAAAAAATGTTATTTGCTGTCCCCAGCAATATTTATCATCCTCATCCTCTCACAATCTTCAGCCTTATAATATGCTATGTGAATAGTTTAAATAAGAATAGTTTCAGCATAGATCATTAACTAGCTGCTACTTTAGATTGTTAGTTTACACAGATTGTAATTCACAGTTTGTAGACAAAGAAACGACTAGTGGGCATGTGCAACCCATCTTTCACATTTAACTCGTACATAGTACATGCGCACTGATAGCAAGTCAACAAATATCCTCCTTCAAATGCAATTGAGCTTTATACAATTTTTAAAGCAGTAGTAAAAGATTTAAAATGAATATCATATAGGATAGTTATAGTTAGTTTCACTTCACCTAATCTTTTTCGTTCCACACATAATGTTAACAACATGGACCAAGCTAAAAGCAAACTATACGAACGTGAAAAAAAGTGTCAACAAAGAGTATGGAATGTTACAACTAAAAGTGAACAATGAGGAAACGAGTGTTATTTTTAAGCCATCGTGTATGACTGACTGGCTGTCCAGCGCATTAACAAGTGAAAGAGAATATTCACAAAAACTGAATGGGACAAAAGCACAAACACACACCTGTTTTCCATCCAAAGATTTGGTTCCTGTAGTACATGGTAGTTTCGAGATGGTTAGACTGCTCGGGAAACTTTGGTGGTGTGACGAAAACAGTTTAAAAAATATGGAAGGGAAATGCTCCATACTATTCAAGTAATAGATTAATAATGGGATCAGAGTTTGAGGATTCGGCGCCTTTTCAGTGCTCAAGTGGAATTCCAGCAGTATTGTCCATTCCAAAACGTTCTGCCTAGTCTTCTGTACTCCTTCTGTCAAAATCAAATGAAAGGGACCATGAGTTTGGAATCCTGTCATGTTAATACACATATTTTTTAACCTATGGAATGCTATATCATTTTACCCCCGTTTTTTACAACCTATGGCAAACACATTGTCTGAAAAATGCGTTTTTTAGTTTAGAATACTTGAATCAGTCCTGACTAACTAAATGATTTGTGTATTTTGTCTAGAAAAATGATGGGGAGTGCATAGCCTGTCTTCATTGTTATTACCCCATTGGAACCAATAGTAGAGACTATAGTAGAGTACTTAAAACTGTTTATAAAGGAAATGAATATCTCCAATTTCACTTATGGAAGCTCAAATACTTATGCGTAGTAAGTAATCTTGCAAGCTCTTTTTTAATAACAGTTATGCAAACTGCAATCTCAACTCGGCAACTCTTAACTGTGGCGTTTTTATCCTCTCAGTAGTAAATACAAATTGTCATTTGTATTGTCTGCATGTTAAGATCTGTTTTACTACTGACTTATTATACCACTCAGAAATTATGCATAAATAATATACCATCTCAAAAGGGATAATTCATTGAGCTAACTCACAGAGTTTGCATCATTCCTTACACATACACACCATATATGAATACCTTAACTAACCAACACACCAAATGGATAGATTGGGTATTTTTTCTCCCCTGTATTGACTGATTGACTAGCAGCACACGATTGACGTGAGGAAGCATGAAATGTTTTAACTTGTGTAATTATTATTGTTGACTATAGACACTTGATTTAAAGTGTGCTCCTAGCTAAGCAAGCACAGCTGAGTAATCTGTACGCCTAATAGAATCTTTAGGCCACACGCATCAGGTAAAAAGATGAATTTGGTTAGTTAGTAGAATGCACCTACATAACAGAATATGAGGATGAGGAGCACAGAGAGGAAAATTTTCAAGGAGGTTAGGTTCACATCTGCATATTAATAACCTTATATACTACATGCATGCTCTCCCTATTTTGCAAGCTACATTAAATGGCTCTTTATTATAACACAACAAGATATTTACAAGGCAAACATTTTATGTAGTCAACTTGTTCCGTCCCGTAATTTGTTCAATTAACTCTGCATGCATACTGTCTTGTATATTGTTTCCGGAATTTTTAAAATTGTATTGAACCGTTTTTCCACCCTAATTATTTCATATCACACAGTGTACTTTTGATTTTATAACCCCGATTTTTTATTTCAATGCTATCTAATCCCATGCAAAGTTTTATACGCCTGCAGAAGGCTGAATGAGCAAGCATGAAGCGATTGCACATTAATTCGAGATTTAAACAAGTGGCTTTTATTTAGTGACTTCCCTTGCATCTATCTACAGTCTCTTAAATGTTAATAATGAGCATGATGATGACTATGGCTAGACGCAACATGAAATCCCGCTGCTTAACTAACTGCCCACACCATTGGAAAAAGAAGCGACACAACACAGGGCACGTAAGGATGGGTCGGGTCCTCCTCATTCTCATTCAATGTTTCTGATTTGATGAAGAAAAAACTATTATTCTATTTCACATGTACTCTAAACAAACTGCCTGACTGGCAAACGCGTCCTAATAGAAAAAAAGACGACAACTAGTTTTACCTGAGAGTTAGTTAGATGGATGAATCAAATGCATTTTTAGATCCAAACTATCTTCACTTGTTACAGACATAACCTGGCGTTAACATTCACTCAGGGGACAGAGTGTCATTCAAAATAATATTCTGAAGTCATCCCAGCCAAAAATATTATATTATTTCTCACAAGATAACATTCAGAGTGCACAGTGCACAGCGCACATATGTGGGGATGCAAAACTAACTAACAAACTACAAGTTAGAGCTATAAGTTGTTTGACGCACCTTTTTCATTTCTTTGCCCGTTTTCCTCACTGCATTAATGAATGAACAACTAACTAACTAACTAACTATAATAGCATTAGACGATTACGTAGTTAGTTAGTTGGTTTCTAATACATAGTATGCAAAGAAAATTTTTACTCAATCTGCAACTAACTATACCTTAATACTACTAGTACAATCCAAACGAAACCACCAATTTTTTTTTGTCCCATACAAAGTATAGACTACAACTATTTAGCATGTTTTTTTGATACACTGCTTTTTTACTTACAAGAATAAATTAATAATATAATAATCATCCTCCTGAATGGATGAATGAGCATGAATTGAAATGCACATTACAACAACCTGCTTACTTTTAGTAGTTAGTTGGTAAGTTAGCTCAGCAAAAAGTGCATGCAATTATTTTGAAAACTCATTTTATTTATCTCAAGTTCATGGAACACTCATATACTTGATAAAGCGAACGCGTTCACTCCCTTAATTCAATTAAAACTCCAGAATGATATCATGGCCAGTCCACACGTGGACAACTAACTAGCCCAAAAAAGTCCACTTCACAGGAGCAACAAGTGTTTACATTGTTGGTATTGATCTTTCTATACACCGAGTGTAAATTTTACAAAAATCCTATCTAACTAACCCCATCTAAAACAATCAAAATAATACTAACCATAACCACTAAAAAAAACTAACTAGCAAATAAATGTTTACAAAAACTGATGAACTGGTCAAACCTTTTGGCACTCCATAGTCAGTAAGTCAAATCCACAGTATAATTATTATCTCAAACGCACATTTCAAAGGACGGACTCAACTCCACACATTGGATTATTTATTTATTATCAGTCTGTCACACAGTAGCCACTAACAAACCAGCTAACTATTCACTCCATACAATTCAACACCATTTATCTGGCGCCTTTAAAATTCACACTTGTCACTACTGATAATCATCCGTACGAAAATCCAAATTCATCGATCACCAAAAAATTCTTTGATCGATACTAATACTGTTAGTCCAATAATCCAAGACTCACATGAAATTTGTTATCCGCAAGTTACCAATGATGATAGTAATGGAAGAACCACAATATTCAACTAACATTCAGTGTTATCAGGCTGTATGCCAAAGACGAACTGGCCGGCAGCAAACAACATCACGTTGTCTTATACGTACGTATACATAGATTGTATTGGTGGCAAAGTAACGAACTAACAGCATATAGTATACTACTACTAACTAACTACTACTCTCACTGTATGCGGAGGTAAGTTAGTTAGTATCCTGCACAATACTGAATAACTAACTCACTAAAGTCTAGTAAACTTTCTTGACGACGTACAGAAGAAGATACGTACAGTAAAAAGACTTGAAAACTTAACAATACAATTCATTGAATGAGCAGTAGTTAGTTAGTAATAAGCTAGTGAGTTTTGTATGTTATCGAGTAGAGTGGATTTTTCAGTCTCGTCACAAATTTCTGACACTTACTTCGTGAATCTTTTATGGAGAAATTCAAGTTGGAGTTTTAGAATCCAAATGCAGTACTAATTTACTAACTACTACTTTTAGTGTATTATGTACACTTTTTTCAATTTGTATGGGTGAGTCCCCGGTATGTCAGTAAGTAAGTAAATGTAATTGTATTGAGTAGTACTATGTTATACTGTATTTTGGAAGGGTGTGGTGGGAAAGCTCCCCATTCTGGGGATGAAGTTTGTTTTGCAGTTGCAATGTAATGTGGTGGCACGCAATTTTGAATAGATTTTGTTTGTGCGAAAAATGATAATAAATGGAATATTGGATATACCTTTGCGGTGCACACATTTGGAGAATAAAAAGACATCCATTGGAATATTATTTCCTAGAGTAAATACCATGTAAGTCAATAACACAATAAGAAACTACAAACTGACTACACATTAGAACTCACAGTATGTGACCTTGTGACAAAGGTTAAATTCAAATCACAATCCTTATCATGTGCGATCACTTGACTTGATTTGCGTTTGTAAACCAGAACCAGTGTAAACAATCATTGCAGCGTTTTTATGTTCAACTAACAAACAAATGGATTATTTTACTAAACTAGGGAAAAATTGAACTGGAAATATGAAAACTTTTAGTCCTCATTCTCTCACTTACTAAATTACTTTACCCGCACAATTTTTACAGCCAATAGTACACCCATAGGATTTCAGACTGTAGTCCTCCTTATACCTGTGTTTTGTCATTATCTTGGAAAAGGGCACTTCACAAAGTAACTTAATGCGTGCTGCCTGCCTGCCTACCTTGTAATTTATTTGGCTTGGCCTTTGGCTAACCAACCAACTAACAACTAATTCTAACACCAAACATAGCCATGGGTGTATCTACTCCCACGAAAAGGCTTCATCCATCCATTCATGCATATTAACCTGCATAAAATAATATTCCACATTCTGTACTCATAAACAATATCATACTAATCATACCGAAAACTTGTACATACTGTACACAGCCTTTTTAATGTACATTTCTCTATCTGTAGGCAGCAGATTCACAAGCTTATGCAATCATGCACTAAATATAGGTTCATCTTTCCATGATTCTACTAAAAAATGCTTCCACATCTCACTCATTTACTCACCAATTATTAATACAAATAAAGCTTCCACATGGAACCAAACATACTATAAATGATGCATATGCATATGAAAACTTACAATACATAAAGATAATTAGTACCCAACTTGATGACATAAAAAAATCTCCATCGGATGAAGAAAAAAAGCTGAACAAACGAAAATGTTTATTCCAGTGAGCATAGCTATACAAGTTAGTAAAACTGACGTAAAGTACAAGAAGTGGCAACCACAAGAAAGAAAGATTGGGCAAACGCCTGGAGTCCTTTGAGCCTTATCATCATCTCATGCATGCATGCATAGTTAGTACCAGTTTTTGGATTATCTGGTTCCCTTGAATAGTCTGGCACCGACCGACCGATGGGTCCCTTGATGTCCCTCTTGGACATATTATCATCACATGCATCATCCTCGTACATAATAATGGGAGACATAATAACCCAAAAAATCTTCCCGTCTCTCCTCTTGTGCATAATCGTTTTTCTTTCCTAATTGTTATAAGTGAGTCAGACTCAGTCAGAACTGTGTCTACTGTGCAGCAACAGATGCATACATTTGTGTAGTTAGTAATGTGTACACCACCACACATGCATTCAAAACCAAACCACACGAGTTCTACTATAACTAATATCATACGGAGTACTGTGATTTTTTCCCTCCAACTGAGAACAGTTTTCTCTGTGAGTAAAAGTACTTGTTTTGTAGTTTACTTTTAGTTAGTAAGTAGCTGTAACTGACTGACTATGTTCACATCACTCATACCTATACCAAATGAGTGAGACATGGCACCGAAGCTTCGTGAAGCTTTTTTGGTTTCCAATTTCACATGTGATTGTATATGTGTGCAATAACAAAATCATCAAGTGTCTATTATTCAGAGATGGGATAAGATAGGGGATGCTTAAAATGCGTTAAGTATGCTTCACCTGCTCAGTTCTTGTATATAGTAGACCGCGTAAATACTTTAAGTTTGCATTTGTTTATGGTTTACTTGTGATTCAAGTATTAATGTCTGGAGGAAGACATTTTCTGCTCAAAAATGGATGGTCAATAAAAGTGAAAACTCAATAAGGTTATGGTAGCGATTAAAACAATCTAGTTTTATAATCAAGTTTGATACCAGTTGGCTGTAAGGCATGACATAATTTTATTGGCAGACGCATTCCTACTAAAAAGGTTTTGGAAGCCCATTTTTTAGCCCACACCATACATTATCATTAGGCTTGTAGAGGAAAGATTCGTGTCCAGGAGCCAAAAATTGGTGATATCAACTCTTCATCTTTAAGTTTTGAGCAGCTTTCCTATACTTTTGAAAACATTTTCGCCCGTGGGAATGGCTAATAAAATGAGTGAAATGGCTCTTTTAATTTCCTCTATCTATACGTTTATGTCAGTTGGTAGATCTATAAAATATAACTCGCATGTTTCCCTTGATTTGCAGAAGACAGTTGGTAATTACATTAATTACTGTTATCGCCTACATAAATAATATGAAAGGGGTTAATTGAGCACGCATGGTAGTTTGAATCATGCATGGAGAAAGAATGGACTGCCTAATTCCGGCTTTGGAATTTTGCTAAAGGCTTATCCATTCGATTACTGTTAATTCGTTAAACTTTTCTATGTAGTAAGTAGCTACAAGCCAAATCTAATCAATTTAGTAAATCTCTCTCCCTCATGTTAATAATGTACCAGTCAGTCATGAAAGGAAAAGCCTATAGCAGTACAACTATTACTACACACACACCACACGGTACAGGAATACTTTTAAATCTTTTGTCGGTCCAAGAAGAATGAAAAACACGGAATTTTCATTTTCAATGAAACAAAGGTGGATAAGTAGATAAAACCAAGTGACTGACTGAGAAGACCGGAAGTTCAAAAAATTCTGCAGGTCATAAAACGCTGAAGATCATAGATGGAAGAAAAAGCCGAACATGAAAAAAGATGCCGACTACAGATGAGGAGCTATAGGGAACAAAGGGTCGGCTATTTATACGCGGTACATTATACATTATGTACACAAGTCATAATGAAGATCACAAAAAGATTTTTATGTGTTCATCATGCATTCCCTTGAAACCACTTAGATCCGAGTGTTTTATTTATTATCTCATAGAAGCTAACAAGATGAGATGTTGGATGTAAGGAGGTCTGAAAATGGACATAGATTCAATTTAAATGATTAGGATACTACACGAAAATTTGTGCTGTAACAATAAAAATATGGTATTGATTTTTTTCTGCAAACACAGAAAACCCTCCCATTTACAGCTGGAGAATAATGAGACTTGACTTGTACATAAAAATTAGTCATAAATTGGGCAGACACATTAAAGACAGGCCTGAAAGGAGAAGTAAAAACTTTTCTTTCTCTGCTACCAGAATACACTATAAATATAAAGGCGAGTAGAACTAGCCACCTCCTCCTATTATTATCATTATGGTTATTAGACACGTTATCATCTTCCTGGTAAAGTCAGTCTGCGCTAGCTGCTCATCATATGAACAAAAAAGAACAGGATTTTTTCCTCTCATTGTTCCCGACATGTCGCTTTGGCTTGTGCTTTGCGTCGTCTTGTCTCATTTTTTCCCTCCCCGACCACAAGAGTGCATACAGACCGTAGTGCACGAAATAGGATACCTGACTCCACATTGGAAATCTGATCTGGGCATGAAATGGATACAAATTATACTTGGACCAGTCAATTTCGATCGATTTACAAGATAAATCTATACAAGAACCAACACACAACCCTTATATGGTGTAAATTCGACAAGTGAAAAACTCTTCTCACTCTGCTGCAGTACTTTACATAGCTAACTAAAGTACAACCAGCATTATTATTGGCAATTTGCTTCCACTTTTCGTACTCAAAGTATGATAATACAGGAACCAAATTGCTAGTTCTTCATATCTAAGACTTGAGTTAGTTAGTTAGTTAGTGAGTTAGAAAAAGTGACGGCAGCCCGCTCGTTATATATGACCGTAGTGAGCGAGTGAGAGAGGCAGCAAAGAAGCGCCTATTTTTTCTGTCGCCTGTCTTCCTTGTAGAAAACAGTGGCTCCTCTCTAAATTAAATTATGATTAAGTTTGCTACCATATTAGTCTTGCTCTCAATGATTGCTCCCTCACAAGCTCCAAAAACCAAACGCTCTCATCGTCATTTGTTGACTTTAAGACGGGTTCACCAAAAAACAGGGGGGCTAGACAAGACAGCAATCATAATCATGTCTCTCGCTCTCACAAGTCAGACTACTACTGTGTGTTTAATACTACTGCTCACAAGGGGTGCTGCAAATTGCTTCATATGATCATTACTTACTTTACTTTACTTGGTTTTGCCCCTTGCGTAAACTTATTCCCTCGTCCTTTTTTATTGAGCCACCGATTTTCCAGTAATTGTTAATTACACTGAGGATCACATAATCATTATCATCATCATAATACGAATATGGGATGTAAAAAGTTAGTTTCACAAGGAGCGCTAACTAACTAACTAACTAACCAACTGTATCTTCCGGATGAGTGCTTGCTAATGGATTCGTGGCTCCGAAGCAAATTTCCCGTCTCCTTCCTATCTCTTTTTTTTTGTTCTTTCAGACTTTACACATTGGCAATAGGAAGGAAGTAAGAAAAGACCAAGTGCTGTCGTCCTCTCCGTATCTCATATCTAATAGATACAAAAGGAATTAGATTGTGAACGAGACTGTTTTTTGATGATGAAAAGTCCGTGTCTTTGCTAGTACGTTTCCCATCCTTGGTTTTGTATTAAAAAGTGATGCTCCTGTGAAACTTTTCGTGTTAATCTCATTGGGCATATGTGTGCGTTGTGTACACAATAGCCACCTAGAGGATATGCCTGCATAGCGAGTGAATGAGTATCATCATCATCATAACAAACAGTAATAAGTGTCAGACGAATTTGGGCTTTAGGAGGATGAAAAAAGAGGAAACTCCTTCACTCTTCAATTCTTTATTATCCACTATGTGGCCATGGCTGGCGTCCGTCTTGTCTACGAGTCTGGCTCTTATGGCCATCTCTAATCTTCCTTGAACAACGAGTCTTTTACTACGGCCATGGTTGGCACGGTTCTACACATTTTCCATACTACAGAGACCACAGAGTTTCTACTACTACTATTTGCTAACTAAACTCTTACTTACTCACTACTACCTAAATACTTACTTGGCGTATCACAAATAAGTATTTAGTCTCCTCAGCTACTAACTAACTAACTGACAATTGTGAGTCGATTGAATGTATTTGTTTTGGTCCATACCGTAATTTTTGTAGTTTTGCTGGAAAAGTTGAAGATTTGAAATGTTTTGGAGACGAACATGAACAAGGATTTGAAAGAATTGATTTGTAGAATGACATTGAACACTTAATTTCAACGCCGTTTTGCAGTAAATGCGTTAAATCTTCAAATGATCAAATCATTTGGTTTCAATATTTAGCTTCATATAGATTGGTAGATGGGTTGCGCATGCGCACCTCATAGGACGCTATTTTGAGTCCAGTTGCTTGCAATGATTGTAGGCGGGAAATGATTTTTATTTCAATTCTCTTGCACTTGTGTAGTTTGTTATTATTCTCTTTTTTAATAATTTATTAGCATGGCATTTAGTTTAGTTTAATTAATCTGATATTAGTATTGACAAAGCTTAATTTAATTCTGTCTAACAGAAATGTTTTTTTTCTTGTAATTATTCTATACAACACCTCCTTCGATATCACAATGCAACAGAGTTGACACAATTGATTAATTATTTCCGTATCGAGTAGACTAATTAATTTAATTCTAAATTCTAAATCATTGACATTAATATAAACCCAACGGTGCAATGTTTTTTTCAGATAATGCCACTCATGTTTCCTATCTGTTTGTGTATCAAGCGGTGCAGTCTCCTTTTTTTTACGGAATCCCATAGTACAAAAAATTGATGAATACTTGCAACAATTTTGAGAATGTACTACTACATTTGAATCTCTCTGAGCTCTTTACTCTTTAGATGATCCATTTGAGAGATCTGTTTTCGTCTCAATCACAAGATAGACAACTGGTTATCCCAAGACTTGGGTTGGCGATCCCAGAGTACGATATGTATGTATTTTTGCGACGCCACACTGGATCTCAACTACTGACTGACTGAAGAGGTCGCAGCAGCATAGCATCCTATTGAATTCATCATGATGATTATTGTAATTTGGGAACTTGGGATCCAAAGAAATCTGCCACTTGACAAACAATGGTTGAGACAAAGATGCGATCTAAAGTGCATTTTTGGGAGCATTTGTGTTCATGAATCTTTGTTTACTATCTCTCACTCACTACACTACTTGTGAAAGGGGTTTCAGTCAGTTTTTAGCTAGCTAGTTAGTTAGTTTATTGGTAACATGGTGGCGCCTAGCTGCCTGGAGCCACACTCCCAGTTTTCTGCTTATTGCCAAAAACTCTAATTGAGTCTTATAGTTAGTTAGTTAGTTAGTCAGCTACAGAGAGACAGAAACAAGTTGTAAAATATGTTGTTCTCTCTGTAACCTTTATTGTAGTGTTCCAACTTTTGGTTCAAGTGGTTCACTCACATAATTTACAAAATGTTTGTGCAAAAAAATAATATATGCACATCGATAGCAATCGCATATGTGTCCTTGTTTATTCATTTGGGATCGGGAATGAAAGAAATGTGTTATGCGTTTCACAAGTTCGTCATACGCTTTTTTGTTTTGAGCCCAAGTTGGTTGGAGCCAATGTTGTTATTAATATGCATGTCCAATGAATGGAAGTGTAAAGATAAACTGAATCGATGCGGATCTTGAATGTGGCGTCAGTCAATAAAATGCGTATGAGATCCAATGCATGAACTATCTTCCTATCACAGCATTCCAAACGCGGGAAATCTTGTACAAATAAAAATCCCAAATAGTTTGTTAGTTAATAATAATGAAGGGTAACGAATCAACTGGATATGCATCGCAAAGGGTACCAACTCATAAATATCTGTAGGTTACCTGCATTAGGGATTTGTTTAGTTCTTCAATCATACAAGGAATCTAATACTGTGTACGTATAAGTTATGTACATAAATAGGAACCAGGACCATTCATCTTTCCATCCATCTTTTGTGTGCACCCTGTGTTTACTACCTGTGAAGAACAGTAAATAGGGTCCGAAATCACGTTAACACCTATTCATTTATCGCTGCTCAAGAATTGATAGCAGACACAAGAACATATGAAAGGATTTCAAAAAATCTATTATTATGTGCTTCTTGCATGTGTACGCAGTGCACGTAATATTGCCCCCTAATCTAAAGACATTTTGATGAAGTTATCTGGTCGAGCTGCCAGGCCTATTGTTATTCTCCCAACCTGGCGACACCGATAAGACTAATGATGCGAACAAATCATACGTGTTTTATTAGCCTTCTGTCTCGACTCTGTTCGCAAACATAGCAATTTTCTCTTGAAAAATGGATTTAACCGAGGACTGCAATATTTCGACAAGACCTTGTGGTAATCATTATTATCGCACTAATGATCCTCGCGTCTGTCTGTCAGAAAGGAAGTTTTCGGAAAATGTACTTCATTTCAGAGCCAAAGCCCAAAGATAGTGCTTGCAACGTAAATCAGTAGATCTGGATTTCTTCAAATCACAAGTGGGTGAAAATTTTGCACCACTTTAGTTAGTTGACTAGCTAGTAATTTTCTGACAGTAGTTTGAGAAGTTTGAGTACCATCTATTTTTTTGCATTAGCATACTTTTACAGTACAACTTTAAGACTATCTAAAGAGGAAATGACTATTCAGTTTTCCATGAGTTACAAACCAAATGCAACATGTTTTGCACAACCAGACATTTTATCTGCACACAAATTCACGGGCGGTCACTTTTTTCTTCCTTACTGGAGCCACAGAGCGCATAAATTATGATAATTGCGTTTTTTCCCCAAACCCATTTTGCGTAAAAAACATAGAATCTATGTGCCATGTACAAACTAGTAAATTAAAGCAATCTTTTCATAAAATTCAGTCAATGCATTCAACTAACTAAACTGATATTTTACGTATTCCCATGCAGAATGCTTATTTCTCCTACTCCAATGCAGGCATATTGGCAATGCTAAAATTCATTTAAACACGATTTTTTGCCCGCTCATGCAAAACTTACTACTTTCAAGCTGGCTCCACAATGGAAGCTATCTCTAATACCCATTTGATTAATGACTGTGAGGAATACAGGATACAACTTTTACTTCAGTTTCCCTTTAGTAAGTTGCATGCATAAGCCTCACAAATACCTTTGTGTGCAGTGTTTGCGATCTATTTAGTTCTATTTCCAGTATTATATTACTAACTAACTATTGTATGCAAGCTGCAGACAACACACAGGTATTAACTTTCTTAAGCAAACAAAGTACAACTACTACTCTGAATCCTTACGTGCACTTGAAAACCGTAGTTAATAAGTTCGGACAGAACAGCCAGACGGAGTCAGTCCAAAGTCAAGAACTTTTATACCTACCGTCTATAGTTAGTTAGTCCTAAGAAGCCATTCCCTATATAGCCAGAGACTGCTTTTGGGTCCATTAGTAAAATACTCATTGACTTCCCTCTGAGTTGTCTTGGCCTCCTACAGTGCCTCCAATCATGACATTGTTATTACTCTCATTATGATTATGATTTGGATGACCATCATCATCCCCTTTTTGGTTCTGTGGTAAGAGCCCCGGTAGACAGCTTGTGAAAACAATACGAACCTAAGTTAGCCCAAAGTTTGCACACTCACAACATGGCGCTCACTTAAGTTTTAAGGTTAAGCGAACCGAAATAAAGG
>Ga0210040_10006933_pt1 | contig 13898 bp, 10 predicted proteins | sample CryGeyCG12114_NA_FD_185462 | JGI IMG/M metagenome (GOLD analysis project Ga0210040, IMG submission 185462) | Groundwater microbial communities from aquifer - Crystal Geyser CG19_WC_8/21/14_NA (SPAdes) (version 2) | ecosystem: Environmental > Aquatic > Deep subsurface > Groundwater | place: USA... | reverse complement strand
GGCCACCGCCACCAGCTCGGGCTCGGGGGCCTCCGGGCTCACCCGGTCCTCCGCCGCCAGCCAGGTCACCTGACCGGCGTCGACGGCGGGCGCGGGTCCGTGCACGCCGCGGACCAGCCAGGCGCGGTGGAACGGGGTGAAGACCGAGAACGGCTGCCCGGACTGGGTGCGCAGGGTGCCGGGGGCGACGCCGTAGGGCGAGCCGGTGGCCCTCAGCTGCACGTCCGCCGCGGCCAGCGCCGCGGCGACGGCCGCGTCCCGGCGCCGGCCGTAGGGGGCGAAGTCGGCGCTGACGTGCACCGTCGAGGCCCCGACCTGCCGGGCCACCCGGGGCAGCACCTCGGCCGGTCGGCCCTCGACCACGCTCAGCCCGGGGCCGCCGGCGGCCCGCAGGTCGGCGTCCAGGGCGTGCAGCGCGGCCAGCAGCCAGGCCCGCCGGCCGCGGCCGGCCGAGCGCATCAGGACGGGGTCGAGGACGAACAGCGGGAGCACCGCGGCGCCCTCGTCCGCGGCGGCCAGCAGGGCGGGGTTGTCGGCCAGCCGGAGGTCGCGGCGAGCCCACCACAAGGTGGCCGGGCGGGGGAGGTGCACCGGCTAATCTTGCCTCGCGCAGCGAGCGCGCCGACGGCTGGACCGGGCCACGACGGAGACCAGGGAGAATGACACCGTGAGTGACCTGATCGATACCACCGAGATGTACCTCCGCACGGTCTACGAGCTCGAGGAGGAGGGCATCGTCCCGCTCCGGGCCCGGATCGCCGAGCGGCTGCACCAGAGTGGTCCGACGGTGTCCCAGACGGTGGCCCGGATGGAGCGCGACCAGCTGCTCCGCGTCGAGGGCGACCGCCACCTCGAGCTCACCGAGGAGGGCCGCAACCGGGCCATCCGGGTGATGCGCAAGCACCGGCTGGCCGAGCGGTTGCTGATCGACGTCATCGGGCTGGACTGGGAGCTCGTGCACGACGAGGCCTGCCGCTGGGAGCACGTCATCTCCGAGGACGTCGAGCGCAAGCTGGTCGACCTGCTGGGCTCCCCGACCCAGTCGCCCTACGGCAACCCGATCCCCGGCATGGCCGAGCTGGGGGTCACCGGCGCGCCCGGCGTCTTCCGCGACGGCAACGAGCAGCTCCAGGACGTCGTCCGCCGCCAGACCAGCCCCACGCGGGTGGTCATCGAGCGGATGAGCGAGGAGATCCAGAAGGACGTCGAGATGATGGGCACGCTGCGCCAGGCCGGCATCCAGCCCGGCGCCGAGGTCAGCGTCGAGGCGGGTGGCCTGGGCGTCCGGCTCTCGGCCGCCGGCCGGCCCGACTGCGAGATCGACCGCGAGGCGTCCACCCACCTGTTCGTGTCCCGCGTCTGACGTCAGCGGTGGCTGAGTCAGCCGTCGGGGCGCCGGCGATGAGCGCGCTGCTCGACGGGCACTGGTACGACGCCGTCGCCGGACTGCTGGACACCGCGCTGACCCGCCCCGACCCCTTCTTCGGGCAGGGGGAGAAGCGGGACCTGACCCGGGCCCGCAACCTGGCCATGGCGGCCCGGCGGGTGCTGGACCTGGACGGCGAGGACTTCGGCGAGATCGCCGCCGGCTTCGACACCCCGTGGGCGCCCCGGCTGGCCGCGTCCGGCTTCCCGGCTCAGCCGCGGGCCGTCGAGCGGGGGGCGCTGGGCTCGCTGGTGCCGATCTACGAGCTGATGCTCGAGGTGCTGGACCTGCGGGCGGTCCGCCGCGAGCCGCTGCAGGTGGTGGTCACCGCGCACCTGATCGGGGAGTACCTGCCGCAGCTCGCCTGGGAGTCGACGCTCGGCCACGCCGGTGACCCGCTGCGGCTCGAGGACGAGGTGGGCGGCAGCCGGTGGGGGACCGACGACCCGGCGTGCCCGCACTCCTCCGCGCTGCGCAGCACCGCCAAGCGCGCCCTGAACGCCTGTCGCGGCGACGCCGAGGGCTACACCGCCTACCTCGACCGGTTCCACTCCCGTCAGGGCGACGCGCTCGCGGTCTGCGCGGTCAACGGCGCCACCGTGGGACCCGGGGAGCGGCCCGACATCGGGGACTGGTGCCCCAACCCCTGCGCCTTCGTCACCCGGCGCCCGCTCGCGCAGCGCCGCGATCTCGACGCCCGGGTCCGGCTGGCCAAGCTGTACGTGGAGTCGCCCGTGGTGGCGCTGCGGCACCACGCGCCCGTCGGGCACTTCTTCGGGGTGCCCTCGACGGCGGAGATCTCCGAGGCCTGGCTGCGGACCTGGGAGAAGCTGTCGACCCCGTGGAACGACGGCTGCAACCCGCTGCTGACGACCCCGCCGGCCGACGCGGCGGTGCACGAGGCGTTGCCCGGGATGGCCGCGCTGGTCTCGGCCGTCGCGGGCCGTCCGCTGGGGCCGGGCCGGCTGCTGCGCGACATCGGTGACGACGTGGCTCGCGCGCTGGAGGCGACGGACGTGGAGGTGGTCGGATGAGCGGCAGCGACGGCGAGGTGCCGCTGGACGACTGGCGCACCTTCCTGGCCGAGTTCCACCGGGACCGGGCCGGGGTGGCCGAGGCCGTGCTGTCCCGGGCCACCGCCGGGGACCACTCGCCCTACCGCTGGCTCGGTCGGGCGGTGTCGGCCGACGCGCGGACCATCGTCGACCTGGCCGCCGGCTCCGGCCCGATGTCGCGCGAGCTCGCGCAGCCCGGCCGCACCGTCGTCGGCGTCGACCTGTCGGCGGCCGAGCTGGCGCTGGCCGCCGAGCGTGGACCCGGGCCGTGGGTCCGCGCCGACGCCCTGCGGCTGCCGTTCCGTGACGGCTCGGTCGACGTCGTCACCAGCTCGATGGGCCTGGTGGTGGTCCGGCCGCTGGAGGCGCTGCTGACCGAGATCGCCCGGGTGCTGCGGCCCGGCGGCGTGCTGGCCGCCATCGCACCGGCGGTGCGCCCGCTCGGCCCGACCGACCTGCTGACGCTCGGGCAGATCAGCCGCCGGCTGCGCGGCAAGCCCCGCTTCCCGGGGCCGGTGGAGCTGGCCGGCTTCCACCAGACCCTCGACGACGTGGGCCTGACCCGGGTGGAGGACAAGCGCGAGCGCTACCGCTTCTCGGTCCGCAGCCGCGCCGACGCCGAGCTGGTGATGTCGGCGCTCTACCTGCCCCGGATCCGGCGCTCCCGCATCGAGGCGGCCGTGGAGTACCTGGAGGACCGGCTGCGGCGGTCCGAGAGCGTCGAGGTCGCCATCCCGATGCGCCGCGTGGTGGCCATCAAGTAGGTCCGCCGACGGTTCCGTCGGGGCCGTCGCTGGAGGATGTCCTCGTGGACCTGCTCGCCCTCGCCGTGCTCGGCCTGCTGGCCGTCGCCGGCGCGACCGCCCTGTCGTCCCGGCTCGGCGTCGCCGCGCCCCTGCTGCTCGTGCTGGCGGGGATCGGGGTCAGCCTGCTGCCCTTCGTGCCCGAGCTCGACGTCGAGCCCGAGTGGATCCTCGCCGGCGTGCTGCCGCCGCTGCTGTACTCCGCCGCGGTCTCGATGCCCGCGATGGACTTCCGGCGGGAGTTCCCGGCCATCGGCGGGCTCTCCGTGCTGCTCGTGGTGGTCACCGCCGTGGTGCTCGGGGCGTTCCTGTCCTGGGTGGTGCCCGGGCTCGACCTGTGGTGGGGGATCGCGCTCGGCGCGGTCATCAGCCCAACGGATGCGGTGGCCACCTCGATCGTCAAGCAGGTCGGGGTGTCGGGCCGGGTGGTCTCCATCCTCGAGGGGGAGAGCCTGCTCAACGACGCCACCGCGCTGGTGCTGCTCCGGACGGCGGTGGTCGGGGCCGCGACGTCGGTGACCTTGGGCGGGGTGCTCGGGGACTTCGCCTTCGCGGTGGCGGTGGCCGTGGCGATCGGCTTCGTCGTCGGGAAGCTCAACCTCTGGGTCCGGGAGCGGGTGGCCGACGCGACCGTGAACACCGTCCTCTCCTTCACCGTCCCGTTCCTGGCCTCGCTGCCCGCCGAGGCCCTCGGCGCGTCCGGCCTGGTCGCCGCCGTGGTGGCCGGGCTGGTCACCGGCCACGGCGCGCCCCGGCGGCTGTCGCCCCGGCACCGGCTGTCGGACGCCCAGAACTGGCGGACGGTCGAGCTGGTGCTGGAGGGGGCGGTGTTCCTGGTCCTCGGCCTCGAGCTGACCGCGCTGCTCGGGGACGTCGAGGAGTCCGGCGCCGGCGTCGGCACCGCCGTGCTGCTGGCCGTCGGGGCGCTCGTCGTCACGGTGCTGGTGCGGGCCGCCTACGTCGCCCCGCTGCTCTGGACGCTGCACCACCGGTCCCGTCGCGCGGAGGGGCTGCGGCCGCGGCTGGCCGAGCTCCAGGAGCGGCTGGACGCCTGGGTCGCGTCGGTGGAGCGCGGCGAGCCGAGGCCCGCCCGGCGGCGGCCGGGGCCGGGTGGTCGCGAGGAACGGGTGCCGTCGGCGGGCCGGCTGCAGCGGTTCCAGACCCGCATCCGGCGCTCGGCCGCCGACATCGACTACCTGCTGGCCGCGCCGCTCGGCTGGCGGGAGGGCAGCGTCGTGGTCTGGGCGGGGATGCGGGGTGCGGTCACCGTGGCCGCGGCGCAGACCCTGCCGGTGGACGCGCCGGACCGGTCGCTGCTGGTGCTGGTCGCCTTCCTGGTGGCGGTGGCCTCCCTGCTGCTGCAGGGCGGCACCCTCGGCTGGCTGGTCCGCCGGGTGACGCCGGCGGGACCCGACGGGGACGCGGCCGAGCAGGAGGAGCGAGCCCGGGTGCTGGAGCTGATGTCCGGTGCCGCGGCGTCGGTGCTGGGTGGGGAGATGCCCGTCCGGCGCCCGGACGCCGATCCGGAGGAGCGGAACCGGTTCGGCCGGCAGCGGATGGCCGTGAACGAGGCCCAGCGGCAGGCGCTGCTGGACGCCCGCGACGACGGACTGTTCTCCGCCGACACCCTGCAGGCCGCGCTGGCGGTGCTGGACGCCGACCAGATCGGGCTGGAGCTGCGGGGCCGGCCCGCCGACCGCTGAGCGGCGGGCCGGGACGGGGTGGGAATAGTGCTCACCCAGGGCTGGTTGTGCCCGGTGACCGCAGCAGATCCGCGGCCAAGACTTCCGGACAGGAGCAAGCATGGCAACGATCGACATCAGCGCCGAGAACTTCGAGAGCACGATCACGGACAACGACATCGTCCTGGTCGACTTCTGGGCCGACTGGTGCGGCCCCTGCAAGCGCTTCGGACCGATCTACGAGAAGTCTTCCGAGCAGCACGGGGACGTCGTGTACGCCAAGCTCGACACCGACGCCAACCAGCAGCTCTCGGGCCAGCTGGGCATCGAGGGCATCCCGACCCTGATGGCCTTCCGTGAGGGCGTGATGGTCTTCAACCAGGCCGGCGCGCTACCCGGTCCCGCGCTGGAGCAGGTCATCGACGCGGTCAAGAAGCTCGACATGGACGAGGTGCACGCGCAGGTCGCCAAGCTCCAGGAGGAGCACGGCGAGCACGAGCACGCCGACCACCAGCACTGAGCTCGACCCTCGCGCCCTGAGCTCGTCGAAGGGCCGCGACTCTCAGGCCGCGTAGGCGTCCACCACTGCGGTGAACGCCTGCGCGGCCTGTGTCACGTCCAGATCCAGGACGACCTCGAGGGTCTGCCAGGGGTCGGCGCTCCGCGCCTGGACGTCGTAGGCGATCGGGCGCCGGTCGACGACGGTCTGCCCTCGGCCGAGCCCCGCGAGGTCCACCCGCACCGGGTGCTCCTCGACGGTGAACAGCTCCGGGTGGGTCAGGAAGACCAGGGCCCCCGCGTCCCCGATCCCGCCCACGTACTCCTGCTCCGACAGGCCGTCCGCGCGGGCGCCGCGACGGAGCAGCAGCTCCCCGACCAGCCGCTGCGCCGGCTGCTCGCTGGCGGCCCAGCGCCGGGCGTGCTGCTCGGGGATGGTGAGCCGGCTGAACACGTCCAGCCCGTACATCGCGGTGGGGATGCCGGACTCGACGACGCAGGTCGCGGCCTCCGGGTCCAGCCAGACGTTGAACTCGGCCACCGCGGTGACGTTCCCGACCGAGGCCGAGCCACCCATGAAGACGATCCGCTCCAGGTGGTCGGCCACCTCGGGGTGCAGGGTGAGCAGCATGGCCAGGTTGGTCTGCGGAGCCAGCCCGACCAGCGTCACCGGGCTGTCGGCCCCGACGATCTGCTGACGCAGCAGCTCGACCGCGGTGAGGCGGCTGACCGTGCGGGCGGTGTCGGGCAGGGCGATCCCGGCCAGCCCGTCCTCGCCGTGGAAGGCCGACTCCTCCTGGGCGCGCTCGATCAGCGCCTTGCGGGCGCCGGCCGCCACCGGGACGTCCGCGGCGCCGGCCGCGTCCAAGGTCTTGTGGGTGTTGGCCACCACCTGCTCCAGGCTGGCGTTCCCGGCGACGCAGCTGATGCCGGCGATGGTGAGGTCCGGGTGCCCGACGGCGTAGAGCAGGGCGAGCGCGTCGTCCGTGCCGGTGTCGACGTCCAGGACGATGGTGCGGGCGGGCACGGCAGACCTCCGGGCGTCGTTCTCGGCTGGGATGACGGGTCGCCGACCCGCCGGGAGGCAGTCTGGCACCGCCCGGCGTGGGGGCGGTGACCCGGAGGTTCACCAGGTGGTCGGGGCCGGTGGCGGGACGACCGGGGGCCGGTCGTCGCAGGTGATCGTGTTCGGCAGCATCCAGGGCGCCAGCCAGCCGCCGTCGTTGCCGCCCCGGTCGACCACGGTGAACTCCGAGCCGGCGGGGGTGAAGTTGAACGACCCGCAGTTGTTCACCCCCACCGCGCCGACGTTGCGGGCGTCCAGGTTCTCGAAGCTGGCCGAGCCGGCCACCCGGGCACTGAGCACGGAGGTGCCGGTGCCGTCGACGCGGACGTCGCGGAACTGGACGCCGGTGATGGAGTAGAGGTCCTTCACCGGGAAGTCGCTGACCAGCATGATCGCGTTGTAGGTGCTGTCGAGGTAGGCGTCACCGGTGACCCGGATGTCGGCGTCGATGTCCCGGTCCAGCGCGTACATCCAGAGCGCCCCGAGGCCGATCTTCCAGTTCAGCTCGAAGGTCCCGGCCCGGACGGTGGTGTTGCGGCTGAGCTGGATCTGCCCGGCGAACGGCTCGGCGCCGAAGCGCGAGCCCAGGTGCAGCGCGCTGCCCTCGCGGACCGGGTCGGCCACCAGGTTGTCGGCGACGGTGATGTCCCGGCCGCCGTAGATGGCGATGCCGTTGGCCAGCACGGGCGACTGCACGGTGTTGTGGTCGAAGGTGTTGCCGGTGTTCTGGACCTTTTCGGCCCACATGGCGAGGCCGTCGTCGCCGCTGTTGCGGATGAAGTTGTTCGAAGCCCGCGCGTTGGTGACCCCGGTGTGGAAGTTCAGGCCGTCGGCGATCTGGTCGACGATCACGTTGTCGCGGACCTCGACGTCGTCCATCGGCCCGTCCAGCCACAGCCCGACCTTGGTGTGGTGCAAGTAGAGGCCGCGCACCGAGGAGTCACTGAGCGCGCCGCCGATGGCGTTGACCTGGTCCCGGTCGATACGTTCCCGCACGTCGCCCTCGACGGCGAAGCCGGACAGGTGCACGTCGTGGCTGCCGCCCTCGGCCGCGTCACGGCCGTAGAACCCGACCCCGGTGTGCACGGACCCGTCGGTGGCCGGTTGGTCCAGCGCGACCTCGCGGCCCTTGATGACCGTGTGCCAGCTGCCGGCGCCCTCGATCGTCACGTCGTCGACGATGATGTGCCGGTTCACCTGGTAGGTGCCCGGCGGCACGTAGAGCGTGCGGTCCTGCCGCTGGGCGGCGACGATCGCGCGGTCGAAGGCGGCCGCCGAGTCGCGGCGCCCGGTGGGGTCGGCCCCGTAGCGCAGCAGGTTGACCGCCCGCTTGGCGACGTGCGGCCGGGCGACCAGCTCGGAGTCGAGGAGGTCGATGACGGTCCACGCGGCGTTGCTCCGGGCCGGGACGGTGAGCCGCACCTTGGCGCCGGCGGGGTAGCTCCGGTCCAGCCGCAGCCGCTGCTCGTCGTAGAAGTGGTGGGGCCGGAAGGGTGTCGAGATCTCCGGCGCGGGGGTGGTCTCCGCCGGGACGCAGGAGCACTCGGTGATCCACCAGTCCGGGTGCAGCAGGCCCGCCTGCGGGTCGTTGGAGAAGGGGTACTGGTTGTAGAGCCAGCTGTACTGCGAGGTCAGCGTCATGGTCTGGCGCTGCCGGCCGTCGACCCGCACGACCAGCGGTGCGGTGATCCCGCCGCCGCGCGGCGCGTCCGGGATGGCGTAGCGCACGGTGATCGCGTTGGCCCGGCGCGGCAGGGTGAACTCGACGTACTGGCCGGGCGCCAGCCGGACCGCCTTCCGACCCGACGCTTCCGACGGCAGCGTGTAGGCCGACCGGTCCGGCCCGATCACCTCGCCGTCCGTGCGGGCGTTCTCGGCCTCCTGCTCGAGGAAGTTGACCTTGGCGCCGCGGCCCTGCACCAGCGCCGGGTCCAGACCGGCGCGCGTCACCGCCGGCGCCGGCGCGTGGGGTCGTGGATGAGCGGATGCGGTCCCGCTGGCGGCGACGCTGAGGGCGAGGGCGGCGGCCGTGCCGACGGCCAGCGCCCAACGGGCGGGCCTGCGGTGACGGTGCTGGGGGAGGGCGGTGTGCATGGGCATGAGATCGACTCACCTCGCTGTGAGACTCGGGCCCGGGCAGGCACGTCGCCGGAGGTGCCGGTGGCCGTGCTGGCCAGCCGGACCTCCTGCTCGGGGGAGTGCATCGACAACCTAGCCAACGTGCTGGCCGCCCGACCAGCAGGGTTCTGCTGCTCGGTGGCGCTCTCCTGTAACCTCGGCCACTGCGGTCGTGGCTGCCGAGCTCGGTGCTCGCCCCGGCCCCCATGGGGCAGCAAGAGAACTCCATCCCTGCTAGTCAGAGCGGGTGAGCTCTCATCGGCTGGAACGATTTCCGCCAGAACTGGAACGGCTTTCCTCGAATTCCTGCCGTTTGCGCTGGTCAGCGTGTCCTTCGAGGTTCTGGAGCGGTCGGTTATCGGCGGCTTGCGAGCCCGGGCTCCGGCCTGCCGCAAGAGTGGCTCTACCGCGGCTTGCCGCGTCCCGGGAGTCTGGCGGAAGGTGGCGTTCAGGCCCGCCTGCCGAGCCCCGGGGACCCGGCGGAGGCCGGTGCCCATACCGAGCGGCGGGGTCGGCCACGGTGACATGACGTGCAGATGGCCTTCTTCCGTGCGGCGTCCTTGCCGGTGGCGGCGGGACCTGGTTGGAAGTATCGGCCGCACTTGCTGCAGAGCCTGAAGCCTGCCGCCTTGCCGCATGGTAGGCAGAGCCGGTAGCGGCCGTACCGAGCCCGCTTGGCGCAGTTGGCGCATTTCTTCGGCTTCGCTGGGGTGGAGGAGGTCGGGGTGCGCTTCGCCTTTCCCGAGCTCAGCTTGACCTCCTGCCTGGCGGCCGACTTCTTGCCGGCACCTGCTCGGCTTCGGGGCTGTCCGTGGACGCACAGGGCTGTCGGCAGGTCGCATAGCTCGCATCGAGCCGCTGCCGCATCTCCAGCCATTGAGTTGGCCTCCTCACAGAAGTTCTCGTCAATCTCCATCACGCGAAAGTTCGGCTGCTTCTGCACCCTGCTTCCTGAACGACCTTGAGGGCTTGCCCGAGGCGCCGCGCCGATCCGGTTGACCGTCGCGTGTGATGGACCTGGTGAACCCTCTGGCTTGAGGGCTGAAGCACTGTGGTGATCATGATGCCGCCGGCGGTCGCGGTGTGGTGGAGGGCCGCAACGATGCCCTGGACGACAGGGCGCCGGGCGATGTTGTCCTGTGCGTACCGCTTGGTCTGGATGAGGCGGCCCTCGCCCCTAGTGCACGGACTTATCCCCCGGCGGGAGCTCGAGGCCGTTGGCCCCAGGTGCTGCGATCAAGCGGCCTGCTGAGGATCCTCGTCGGACTCCTCCTCGACCACTTCGGCGATGTCGATCACGTCGTCGTCGGTGGCCGGGTCAACGGAGACGGGGTGCACGGTGATGCCATAGCGCTCGCGAAGGAATCGTTCGCGGTAGATGTGGTCGGCGTCGTCAACCACGCTCAGCAGCAGGCGGGCGTTCAGCCCTGCCCCGAAGAGGCCACCGACGATGGGGACCGCCTGGGCTAGCTTCCGCTGCGTGATCCGGAACCCGAGCCGGATGAAGACCTGCTCAACGACACGCGTGACGGTGCTCTGTCGGAGTTGTTGCCACGTGGCTCGTCGAGCGAGCATCTGAACCAGCTTGTTGATCTCGATGTAGGCGGCGGCTTTTCCGGCCCCGGCGGCCGTGCCCATGCTGAGCACGGCCAACGCGAACAGGCGCTCATCGGGCTTGGTGTGGTCGTAGCCGTAGTACGCCGCGGTGTGTGCGACCGCCCGGTTCGCTGCCACCAGCACCGCGGCCGCATCGGCGGCCATGACGCCCACGACCGCGCCAACTCCCGGCGCGCCGCCTGCCCCGGCGCCCAGCACAGCGCCCCCAGCCGCTAGTGCTTGACCCCCGCCGATGGCGAACCCGGCGGCGGCACCTTCCACGGCCGACGCTGTGCTGTAGGCGACGGCCAGGTTCGGCTTCACCTGGTCGATGTCGCGCAGGTTCAGGCTCTTGATGTCCTCGATGGTTTTGACGTCGTGACTCCACTTCTGGAATGCCTTGACGATTGCCTGATCCCGGACGCTTGCCATTGCGCCCCTGGAGGCGAGATCGATGAGTCCACCGATGGCCTTGGTGAACAGGGCCTCGAAACCCTCGGCGCCGGGCAGGGAGTCGAACTTCTCTTTGCCTGACCGCCAAGTCGCTGCACCTTTTGTTCGCACCTTCTCAGGTACCAGCCGCCGACCGCGAGCTGTCAGCTGCCCCTCGCGCCACTTCTCGATTTCGGCCCAAGCGCGACCGTCATAGGGCGTCATCTCCGTCGTCATGGGCTGCCTGGGCTCGCTCTCTGCTGCGATCGTCAACGCAGTGGTTCCCCGCACTGTGTCCTATGGCCGTACATGGCCGTCGGTCGGGGCGCGTGCCCCGGTTCGCCAGCGGCAGCGTAATCGCTTTTTGGCGGTCGGTGGCTGCAACTGTGAGAACCGTTACTCGACGATTTGATACTCGTAAGCCTGGCGGACAAGTCCCATGACGTACGTGAGGTCGCTGGTTTCGTCGAGGCCGACTTCGACGTTGCCGTTGCCCCAGTGGCCGCGCCCGGTGACGTCCCAGGCCTGGTTGCGTTCGTCGTGGAGGGCCTCGAACGGCAAGTTGAGGCTGAGTCTGAGCCGGGCGACCTGGGGGACGACGTCGACGAAGTTGGTCTCGACTTTGTAGGCCACGTAGAGCTTGAGGAACTGCTCGGTCACGGTGGGGTCGAGTCCTAGGACCTCGCTTCGGAACTTCTCGAACAGCTCCCGGCGGGCAGGAGGGAGGAGGTTCGGGTGGTCCTTGATGGAGAACGCTGTTTCGGCGCGGGGCTCCTGGAACTGCGCGGTGACGGCCTCGGGGAGCTGTGGCATCTGCCACATGGCGAGGGCAGTCTTGGCCAGCCGTTCTGCGCGCGCCTGGATCGTCTCCGCGTTCCAGGTATCGAGCTGGCCGAGGCCTTGGTTCAGTCGCAGGGGGCTGTCCTTGAACCCGCCCTCCATGTCACGTTTGACCGGGAAGGCGTGGTCGCTGTACTCGGAGTTGTACCCCGTCAGCGTCAGGTTGCCGAGGGTGTGCAGGTACCGGGCCTGGATGTCCTCCCAGTGCTCCCCGAGCGCGTCGCGCCACTCCTGTGAGAGGTTCTCGTTCTGCGGGAGGATGTGCTCGATCGTGTAGTCCTCGATCGTCACGTGCTCCTTGCGGTTGTGGTTCTCCAGCCGGCGTAGGAAGTAGGTGCGGCGCTTGAAGTGGTAGAGGTCCGTGGTCTTGAGGGCTTCGGCGAATTCGTGGTCGGTGGGGAAGGCGCGGTAGCTCTTCATCGAGAGGAGGTGCGCCTTAACGCTGTCGACGTAGCGGTCCTTGCGGAGCGCCTTCGCGAAGGTGGCGAAGGTGGTGTTGAGCGAGTTGGTCGGGATGCGGCACACGGCCCGGCGGAGGATGTAGGACGTGACGAGATCAACGATCTCGGCAGTCTCGCCGGTCGTGAGGGTCCCGAGTTCGTAGTCGGTGTAGACCTCGAGTAGAAATGGGTAGACGACGTCGGCTCTGATCTCCCGCAGGTCCTGGAAGGCGGCGGCAAGGCGCTTGTCCTTCTCCTGCCCTAGCGCCACGGCGCAGTACCGGCTCGCGTAATCCCGGAGCTGGCTGAGGAGCGGTTCCACTGAGCCGCTGTCGTTCGTCGCCGTGCGCGCGTAGGCCTTGAAGGCCTCGTAGATGTCCCCCAGCCGGGGGATCTCGCCGGTCACAACCGTCAGGTAGTGGCGAACGAACTCGTCGAACTGCGCCTCGTAGGCGGCTTGGCCGAAGTCGCTCTCCATGGGGCGCCAGTACTGGGCGTAGAACCGCTCCTGTACGGACGGCTGGAGACCCATCAGGACGAAGTTGCGGATGAGGTCGGCCTGGGAGAGTTTGCGCCCGGTGGAGTTCATGGACTCGAAGATCAGCTGAGGGTTGTCGTGGGAGCGGTCCAGGCGGATGTCCACGACGACCAGCTTGGCCAGGCCCCGGCAGATGGTCGCGTAGTCGGTCCCGGGATTCGCGAGCCTCTGTTGGAAGTAGACGGAGTTGCTCACGATGCGCTCCGAGCGGTGCTGGGGGAGCTGGGCGTCACCGACGATGGCCTTCAGGGTGTCCCGGTCGACCTGGGACAGCAGCAGTTTGAAGAAGCGTTCCCCCTCTTCGTCGTTGTTGACGAGGTAGCGGTTGCGTAGCTTCTTGGGCGAGAACCCGTCGAGTGGCTCCCGTTCGTCTTCGGGCAGTTGGTTGAGCGCCTCGGCGAGCGCTGCAACCAAGAGTGTGATTGTGGTCAGGCGCTGCTGGCCGTCGATGACGAGGTTGGGCTCTTGCGAGGTGAGGTTGGACAGGCCTTTCTCGACGTGCACGATCGAGCCGATGAAGTGAGCGTTCAAGGAGTTGTCGAGGCCGGCGCTGACGATGTCGTCCCATAGCTGAGCGCACTCGGACAGCGTCCAGGAGTAGGTGCGTTGGTAAATGGGGATGACGAACTGGCTGCCCTTCGCGAGCAGGTCCAGCAACTTGGTCTCCGACGCCTTCACAGTGAGTCCTCTTCCAGAGTGGGGGTGCTGCTAGGTGCGGTCGCGCCCCAGCGGCTGGCGGTGTACTTCTGCTTCTCGCCTGGGTCGGTGATCTCGCGCGTGCCGTTGCCGATGCGGACGTAGAAGGCCGTCTTCTGGACCAGTTGGCCACCCTTCTCGACCTTCACGTTCGCCTCGACTGGGAAGGCGCTCGGTGGGACGTGCACCCGGCAGAGGTCCTTTCCGTCGACGGTGTGTAGCTGCGTCGAGACCGCGCTGGCGGTCGCCTCACCCATCGCGTTGATGAGTATCTGCATGAGGTGGAGGCCGAACAGGTCCCGGTCGTCCTTACCGGGCTTGTGGAGGGAGGCGTAGTCCGTGTCCAGGCCGTGCACGGTGCCGTCGTCGGCGACCCCGATGAGGAGGGTGCCGCCGTCACGGCTGTTGGCGAAGGCGGCGACGGTCTTGATCACCGCGGTCTCCAACGCTTTCATGACTTCTCCGGTGCCGGTCCTGGTGCGCAGGGTTGACTTGTACTCCAGATGGGTGCCCTCACTGCTGGCGAGCAGCTCCCCGATCGGACAGAACTGTTGGTAGGCCACCTTGGCCTTGGCCTGGGCGAGCAGGGCGTAGGTCTTGATCACGTCAGCGGCGAGATCGGCATCGTTGAGGTACTTGAAGATAACCTTCTCGTTGCGGTCCATACGGCCTAGGAGTGCTTTCTCGAACATACCGGGGAAGACGACC
>Ga0210040_10006932_pt1 | contig 13900 bp, 12 predicted proteins | sample CryGeyCG12114_NA_FD_185462 | JGI IMG/M metagenome (GOLD analysis project Ga0210040, IMG submission 185462) | Groundwater microbial communities from aquifer - Crystal Geyser CG19_WC_8/21/14_NA (SPAdes) (version 2) | ecosystem: Environmental > Aquatic > Deep subsurface > Groundwater | place: USA... | reverse complement strand
AAGCCCGACGCCGAGCTGGCCCAATACCTGCTCAACGCCCTGCGCGAGCACGGCGTGGAATGCACCGAGGAAAAAGCCGAGCAGATTGCGGGCGTAATGAAGGAGCGCGTGACCTTCCCCGACGATTTCTGGCAGGAGGCCCAGTACTTCTTCCAGGCGCCGGAAACCTACGACGAGCAGATCATTAACAAGAAGTGGAACGCCACCACGGCGGCCGGCCTGAGCGCTTTTGCCAAGGAACTGCCCGGTATTCAGCAGAATACGCCCGATGGCGTGAAGGCCCTACTCACGCAGGTGCTCGAGCGCGAAGGTGTGAAGACAGGTCAGGTGCTCCAGGCCCTGCGCGTGGTAGTAACGGGCGCCGGCGCCGGTCCCGACCTGATGGAAACCATGACCATCCTGGGACCTGAGGAAACCGCCCAACGCATTAATACTGCGGTAGAGCGTTTGGCCGCTCGCGCAACGGCATAAATGCCATGCGCTGAGCGAGGCCACTCAAATTCCTCGTCTTACTCAGCCTGACAACCAACTTTTGGTATCCCTACCTTGGGCCGCTTCGTATGGAATACGGAGCGGCCTTTGCGTGGGTAGGGGAACCGCCATTGTACGATAAAGCACTAGACCAGAATGGCTAAGAAACCCGTCAGTAAGAAAAAGAACGACCCCGATAAGAAAGCGCGCGTGCACAAGGAGCTGGAAGGGTTCGAGATAAAAGTGAATCCGCTGGGCGAAATCACGTCTAATTATTCCATTGAGGAAGTCAACAAGTTCCTGAACCGCCACGTGCGCGATAAAAAGCTCGTGAACCGCGACGGGCAGTTTGCCCCCAAAGAGGAAGACGACCTATATCCGGTGGAGGATGGCAACATCGAAACGGAAGAATCGGAGGAGGAGTTTGTGGCCCGTGCTAGCAAAAAGCCTACTCCCAAGTCGCCGCGCAAAGGCAAAGCCCCTGCTGCCGATGAGGATGAGGAGGACGATGCGCTGCTTTCGCGGGAAGAGGACGAGTAGGCGGCGCGGCCGTGTCCGCGGCTTTTGCTATACTTGAGGTATCCCTATTGCGTGCTTAACTCCCTTGCTCATGCGCTCCCACGATATTGACTACCGAATTCTTGGTAACGACATTCAGGTTCTGGAAATAGAGCTGGACCCCCAGGAAACCGTCATTGCCGAGGCCGGCGCAATGATATACATGGACGAAGACATTGCCTTCGAAACCAAGATGGGGGATGGCTCAACGCCCGATCAGGGCGTGATGGGGAAACTGTTCTCGGCGGGTACGCGCCTACTCACGGGCGAGTCGTTGTTCATGACGCACTTCACCCACCGGGGTAGCAGCGGCAAAAGCAAGGTCGCCTTTTCTGCGCCCTACCCTGGCACCATCATTCCGGTTGATTTAGGTACGATGCCCAACGGCCTGATTGTGGAGAAGGATGGCTTTCTGGCCGCCGCACGCGGTACTAAGCTCAACGTTCACTTCAATCAGAAGATTGGGTCGGGTCTTTTTGGGGGCGAAGGATTTATCCTCCAAAAAATCACTGGCGACGGCAAGGCGTTTGTGCACGCCGGCGGCACCATCATCGAAAAGTATTTGCACAACGAATTACTGCGCGTCGATACCGGCTGCGTAGTCGCATTCGAGCCCAGCATCGATTTCAGCATTGCCCGCGCCGGTGGCTTGAAGTCGATGATTTTTGGTGGCGAAGGGCTACTTCTGGCTACGCTGCGCGGTACCGGCCGCGTTTGGTTGCAGTCGATGCCCGTGAAGAAGCTCATTCAAGCCCTGGCCCCTAGTGGCGGCAATGCCCGCAAGGAAAGCGGCAGCGTGTTAGGTGGCCTGGTAGGCGGCCTGCTCGACGAGTAGGCAAGCATCTACTCCTACTTTGTATGCAGGCGTATAAGTCCTTGCTGTTTCGTTAACTGTTGCTACCGCTGTTACCATTTTGGCGGGCGGTTGCGCAAAAACTATGGAAGCAGGTTGACAGCAATTACTAGCAAGCTGACTAGGAAAGTGATGCCTAATAAGCCAAAGATACCGAGCGTCGCGCGGTTGCTGAGTAGCGGCTTGTCGGTGGAAGAATGACGCCGTTTCCGGCGAGGGCTGGCAGAGCAACGACCAACCGTAGCGACTGAGGAAGCAGAAGTTGCTGGCATAAGGGTGGGGTAGAGAGCAGAGTAGATGAGGTCAGGCAATACTGGTATTATTCTAAAAATCTTGCCAAATTCTTAGTTCAAAAATTACTTCAATTTCATGATGTAATGATTATATAGAAGGCTATATAGTAATACGTTATTGCAGATATTACGGATTTTGGTCTGTCGTAAGATTGACCGTTTGGATGAGCTTCCCAGACTTGTATGTTTCCATTCTGACGAGGCGACCAGCCGTATCGTATAAGGTCCAGTCGCCGAACCAATAAAAATGTGGTCCGTCGGGTTCGTTCACGTAACGCGCCTGCCCTTTGCGTAGGGTTTTACCATTGGGGTGGTAGTAGCGAATTCGCACGAAGCCACTAGGACGGCGTTTCAGCCATTCGCGCTCTATCAGCACGCCGGCGGTCGTGTAATACGAAATGCGCCCTACCTGCCGGCCGTGCCGGAAGCGGACCGCCGTGGCTACTTGCTGATTATCGGCATCGTGATACGTGCGCCAGGGACCTTGCCGCTCGCCCTGCTTATCGGTGCGGTTGCGCGACCAGAAACCGATGGGGCCGTGCGTAGTGGAGCAAGCTACCAGAAGTAGCCAACCGCTCACAATAAGTAAACGAGAATAGACATGCATCTTACTAGAGAGTAGACTGGTTAGCTACCGTCGCCAACCGCTCTAGTAAGTTATAACTAATTTGTTAGTTAGGTGGCTTCTTGCGGTATACTCCGCAAAATTTCTTCTATGACTTCGCGCGAATTGCTAAGGCGGGGTACTTTGTGCTGGCCTCCTAGCTTGCCTTTGTTGGCCAGCCACTGTTCAAATGTTCCCTCTGGCATCATCAGAACGTGGGGGCGCACGAGTGCCAGGTTGCGGTGGCGCTTCGCGTCATAATCAGAATTAAGCTGGCGCAGGGTTTGGTCGAGTGCGGTGGCGAACTGCTCCAAATCAGTAGGCGGCACCACAAACTCCACCAGCCATTGATGACCACCGCGGGAGGTATCGGAAGCGGCGAAGTAGACGGGAGCGGCCGTGAAGTCGCGAATGGTAGCGCCCGTGGCGTAGCAGGCCGCCGCCAAGGCAGCTTCGGCATTTTCAATGACTACTTCCTCGCCGAAAGCATTCAGGAAGTGCTTGGTGCGGCCCGTAATGCGAATGCGGTAGGGCGCCAGGCTGGTGAACCGTACCGTGTCGCCAATTTTGTAGCGCCACAGGCCGGCATTGGTACTCACCACCAAGGCGTAGTTCTTGCCAATCTCTACCTCTTCCAGGGTCAGCGTGCGCGGGTATTCGGCTTCAAACTGATCAGCGGGAATAAATTCGTAATAAATGCCGTGGTCGAGGAGTAGGAGCATGTCCTCCGTATCCGCCTCATCTTGCAAGGCAAAGTAGCCTTCCGAAGCATTGTAGATTTCAAGGTAGTGCATCTGCTCTTTCGGGATAAGCTGCCGAAACAGCTCGCGGTAGGGCCCAAAGGCCACGGCTCCGTGCAGAAATAAGCTAAGGTTGGGCCATACTTCCGTGATATTGGCGGCTTTGGCCAAAGCCGTTACGCGGCGTAGCAGCACAATAATCCAGGTAGGGACGCCCGCCAGCACCGTCACGTCCACGTGCTGCACGTGGCGGGCAATGCGCTCAATCTTTTCCTCCCACTCATCCAGTAGGGCCAACTCCAGCGGAGGCGTGCGAATAAACTCGGCCCAGCCCGGTAGGTTCTGCATAATAACCGCCGACACGTCGCCTACCCGCGACTCGGGCTCTTGGGGCCGAAAAGGATTGGGCGCGTGCGTACCGCCCAAGGATAACGTTTTGCCACCCAGTACTTTATTCTTGGGGTAGAGGTAAGTAGCCAGCGCAGTCATGTCGCGGCCGGCGCGGTAGTGGCACTCGTAGAGCGACTCGCGGGTGACGGGGATGTACTTGCTGCGCGCGTTGGTGGTGCCGCTGCTCTTGGCAAACCACTGCGGCCGACCGGGCCATAGCACATCGGCCTCGCCGCGCAACACCCGTTCCAGGGCCGGGTAGAGCTGTTCGTAGGTTTGCACGGGTAGGCGCTGGGAAAAATCAGCAGCCGTGGGCAGCTCGCCAAAGCCATATTGCCGGCCCCACTGCGTGTCGTGGGCCGTGTGCAGCAGCGTGCGCAACACCTGCTGCTGCGCCTCGTGCGGATGGTCGCGGAACTGCGCAATGCTACGAAGGCGCCGCTGCACTGCCCACGTCAATACTTCATTTACCATTTGCCAGTTAGCAGGTAACAGCCACGGCAGCCTACCCCTGCTTTGATATGAGTAGAAGCAAGCTATTAATTTTGCCTGACAACCCCAATCCCGTACCCGGCCCCGCTTGTTAAATGTTACCTGATACTTATGGAAGGGCCTAAATTTTTCGCTTGTATTCGAAGTGTTTGCCCAAGTACACCCGCCGCACGGTTTCGTCGGCCGCCAGTTCTTCAGCGGTGCCGGCCTTCAACAACTTGCCCTCAAAAAGGAGGTAGGCGCGGTCTACAATGCTGAGCGTTTCGTTTACGTTGTGGTCAGTAATCAGGATGCCAATGTTCTTGTGCTTGAGCTTGGCTACAATTCCCTGGATTTCTTCCACCGCAATGGGGTCAACGCCCGCAAACGGCTCGTCGAGCAGCACAAACTTTGGGTCAACGGCCAGGGCTCGGGCTATTTCGGTGCGGCGCCGCTCACCACCGCTCAGCACCCGCCCCAGGTTCTTGCGCACGTGCGTCAGGCTGAACTCGTTCAGCAATTCTTCCACTTTGTCGCGCTGCTCCTGCTTGGTCATCTTGGTCATTTCCAGCACCGACAAAATATTTTCCTCCACCGATAAATCGCGGAATACCGAGGCTTCCTGCGCCAAATAGCCAATGCCGCGCCGGGCACGCTGATAAATGGGCAGCTTCGTAATTTCTTCGTCGTCGAGAAATACCCTACCCGAGTTGGGCTTCACCATGCCCACCGTCATGTAGAACGACGTGGTTTTGCCGGCGCCATTGGGTCCCAGCAGTCCCACAATCTCGCCCTGCTCCACGTGCAACGACATATCGTTGACCACGATGCGGGACTTGTATTTCTTCATTAAGTGCTCGGCGCGTAAGATCATGGGGTAGGGAATCGGAAGGAAAGCGAATAGAGCGGCCCAGTGCCGTGCTTTTATACAACGTCACTGGGCCCGATTCTCTTCGTTTGGCAGCTATTTATTTTACCGCCTCGCGGGTATACGTCATCTTATCGACCCGATTTTGGTGCCGACCGCCCTCAAACGGTACCGTCAAAAACTGCGTGGCGATGGCCTGAGCAGTTTCGTCGCTGATGAAGCGGGCAGGTAGGCAAATAACGTTGGCATCGTTGTGCTGCCGGGCCAGTGCAGCCAGCTCTGGCTCCCAGGCCATAGCCGCCCGAATGCCCGGGTGCTTGTTGGCCGTGATGCATACGCCGTTGCCGGAGCCGCAGAGCAAAAAGCCCAACTCATATTCCCCGCGCTCTAGGGACGAAGCCAGCGGGTGCACGTAGTCGGGATAATCTACCGAGGCTTCGGAGGAAGGCCCAAAGTCCTGCACGTCGTGGCCGTTGTCGCGCAGCCATTGTACCAACATCTGCTTTTGATGGAAGCCCGCGTGGTCGGAGCCGATAGCAAGTTTCATAGGAGAGTGATTGGGGGTAGTAAAACCGGTTACTCGCTCACGCCCTTGTTGGCGGCCAAATCTGCGTTGAGTCGGGCAGTAGCATTGCGGCGTACTACCCGCGCAATATTAATACTAGCCTCGTAAAGCAGCACAATAGGGATAGTAACGATGATCTGCGAGGTGACTTCCGGAGGGGTGATAATGGCCGCAACAACAAGGATAACCACAATAGCGTGCTTGCGGTACACGGTCATAATTTCGGGCGTAATCAGGCCTGCTTTTGCCAGGAAAAACACAATCATCGGCAGCTCGAATACGAAGGCGCAAGACAGTGACATCGTGGTGAGCGTGCTCAGGTAGCTCTGCAAGTCAATCTGGTTCTCAATGCTGGGGTCGACGGTGTACGAGGCCAGGAAGTTGATACTCAGAGGCGCGGCAATGTAGTAGCCGAACAGTAGACCAAGCAGAAACAGAATGGATACGAAGAATACCGCCCCGCGCGAGTTGGCCTGCTCGTGGGCATAGAGGCCCGGCTTCACGAAGCGCCAGATTTCCCAAAAGGTGTAGGGAAAGGCTAGCACCAGACCCACAATAAACGAGGTGCTGATGTGCATAGAGAGCTGCCCGCTCATCTCCCGGTTCTGGATGATGAAGTTAACCGGATCAGCGCACGGCTCGGAGGAACTGATGGCCTGCCCCAGCTTGCAAAACATGCGGTAGGTCCAGAAATCAGGCCGCGAAGGCCCGAGTATCAGGTCGTGAAACAGGAAATCCTTAGCCAGAAATGCCGCCGTAGCAAAGACTACCACCGAAATAGCCGCCCGAATGATGTGCCAGCGGAGTGCTTCCAGATGGTCAATAAAAGACATTTCCTGCTCCTGGGGCGGGAGTTGTCTGGAGGAAAGATGGGTTTGATCCACGAAAAAAGGGATGGGTGGATGGAAGGGAATGGTTACTGGCAGAATAAACGAAATTGAGCGGCAACCGGGTTCACAGCCGACAATTTACCGTGATCCATCAGCTAAAGGGCGGCATTCCCTGGTTATAGCGTAAACAACGGGTAGGCCTGCATCCACTCGTTTACTTGACCACGTATGCGGCCGAGGTAGGCGTCATCGGCATGGTGCATCAGGGCTTCATCAATCAGCTCCACAATGCGGCTCATATCAGCCTCGCGCAGGCCGCGCGTCGTCACGGCGGCCGAGCCAATGCGCATGCCGCTGGTCACGAAAGGCGACTTGTCGTCGAAGGGAACCATGTTTTTGTTGATGGTAATGTCGGCCTTAATCAGCGTATTCTCCGCCAGCTTGCCGGTCAGGCCCTTCGAGCGCAGATCAATGAGCATCAAATGGTTATCGGTGCCGCCCGAGATAAGCTTATATCCTCGCTCCTGAAAGCCAGTAGCCAATGCCTGCGCGTTTTTGACAACCTGGTGCGTGTAGTCGGTATAGGCATCGGTCAGTGCCTCGCCAAAGGCCACGGCCTTCGCCCCAATCACATGTTCCAGCGGGCCACCTTGCGTGCCAGGAAACACCGCCGAATCGAGTAGGGCCGACATCATGCGCACTTCACCCTTCGGGGTCTTCAAACCAAAGGGATTTTCAAAATCCTGCCCTAATAGAATCAGGCCGCCCCGCGGGCCTCGCAGGGTTTTGTGCGTAGTCGTAGTGACGATGTGGCAATGCGCAAATGGGTCGTTGAGCAACCCTTTGGCAATCAGACCCGAAGGATGTGAAATGTCGGCTAGCAGCAGCGCGCCTACTGCGTCGGCAGCCTCGCGCAGGGCTTGGTAGTCCCAGTCGCGGGAGTAGGCCGAGGCGCCGCAGATGATGAGCTTGGGCTGCTCGCGGCGAGCTATTTCCTTTACTTTCTGCCAGTCGATAAGTCCCGTATCGGGCTCCACGCCATAGAACGACGGCTTGTAGAGCTTGCCCGAAAAGTTGACCGGCGAGCCATGCGTAAGGTGTCCACCATGCGAAAGATCGAAACCCAGGATTTTGTCGCCGGGTTGCAGGCAGGCTAGCATCACGGCGGCATTGGCTTGGGCCCCGGAGTGCGGCTGCACGTTCACCCACGCTACCCCGAACAGTTCCTTGGCGCGGTCAATGGCCAGTTGCTCAATCTGATCCACCACTTCGCAGCCACCGTAGTAGCGTTTGCCGGGTAGGCCCTCAGCATACTTGTTGGTCAGGACCGAGCCTTGCGCCCGCATTACTTGCTCCGAGACATAGTTCTCGGAAGCAATCAACTCCAGACCGTGAGTCTGGCGCTCTTTTTCCTGTTGAATCAGATTGAAAAGGACGGTGTCCTGAGCTAAAGCGGGGGCGTGCGTTTCCATATGCCCAAAGGTACGGCGAAGTCTTGTTTCGGCAGGCATTTCTTCGTAAGAGTTCCTAATGCCTGTGTGTTCGCGCCGCTAGGTGGTAAAGAGCAGGTAGCACAACGCTCGGGATAAGCGAAGCCTTAGCTGGCTACTATGCCCTGCCGCTTACGTAAACCCTGTCTGGCACCCTTCACAAAAAGGCCAGTATACTGCCAGGGTAAGAGCAACAGCTTCCAAGATGGATGCTTGGGTAGTAGGAGCAGGGTGCGGATAATGCCTGGCTGCATCCGGGTGCCTACCAGGAAAAAGCGCAGTCCTAAAAACGTAAGCTCCGACAACGATCGGTGCTTCGCAGTGATCAGGCCTTCATTGAAAGTGCGGTTGCCCCAAGCTGGCGAAAACAGGTTGCTGCGGTCATCGGAGGACGACCTCGGGAAAGAATAGTGTAGAACGTAGTTCTCGTTATCATGCACTACGTGGTAGCCAGCCCGGATAACACGCTGACAAATATCAATCTTTGTCCCTACCTCGGCGCCTTGGCTTTCTTTGAATTTTGTTCCGTCTTCTACAAGCTTCTAGTCGCAGAGCAATTTGAAATAATTCTTCGATTTACGCAGTTTATCTCAGAAAAGGCTACGCATCATTGAGCAGCTACAATTTATCACAGGTAACAGTAACTAGTTTTAAAACAAGTCATTACTCGTAAATAAAACGATAAGGAAGACACATTAATTAGTGATATACACTTTTGAGGCTCATAAGTGGTACTGTTATTTCTTGTTTTAAACAGATAGGTATAAAAGCCAGGGAGTTTGTTCGACTTCGGTATTCCGACCATCTTCCAATTGTCCAGTTTTGTTACTATAATACAACTATAATTCAATTAACTTTGCTCTATGAGTCAACCACTTGCCGAAATACTCACGCAAATGCGGGTAGGGAACCAGTCTTCGCTTACTGATTTCTATAGAATCAACCGTGACCATTTCGCTCGCTGGGCCCAGCAGAACCATCAGTTGGAGTCGGCGCGGGCGCACGACTTGCTTCAAGCGGGACTAGTGCGGTTTTATGATCAAGTGGTGGATGGGCGCATCACTAAGTTGCCGGATGATTTGCGTATGTACTTGTATGAGCTAGCCATGCAGCAACTGACTAGCATAGATGCTACTGGCGAAGTGCTACCAGCCGCTGAGGCTGGGCGAAGGCGGCGATTGGTGCTGCTATTTCGGCAGCTTAGCTCCGATAGTCAGAAGATTATGATGTATTTTTATTTTCGCGGTTACAACTTTGCCAAAGTAGCTGGTAAGATGGGGTATCCGAATGCGGCCGTAGCACGGCGCCAGAAAATCAGCGGCTTACGCACGCTTTACGAACTGTATCAGCGGAGTAGCGGTGCTACTCCAGCATAAAGCCGCACGCAAACCGGGGGGCACGTCGTTAGCTGCACGCTTTTTGCAACTTCTGAATTAGTCCCTGTTGTCTTTCTTCGTCTGCTTCGTTTTATGTTGCCATCCGCCGATTTGCGTACGTACCTAGAAGACCTCGAGCGTTTCTCCGATGGGCAAATGACCGTGCCTGAGCAAGAAGCCTTTGAGGAGCGCCTGGAGCATGACGAAAGTTTGCAACATGCCTACGAGGTGTATCAGCAGCTCACGGCCGATTTACGCTGGGTAGCGGGCCACGAAACGCTACGCCTACGTTTGCAGAGTCTGGATAAGCGACTCAATGAGCGGCAGGTAGCCTTAACCCGCATGCGTAGTGACACCCGCCGTAAGCAAACCGTGTGGGGGTCAACCGCTCTGATTGCGTTTCTGGTTGTGTCAGCAGTGATGCTCGGCTACTTACTCTGGCGCCCTTCCGACACTGCGCCTACCCCCAGCGACGCGTGGTCGCGCTACTACACGCCCGATCCGGGCCTCACGGAAATGTCGCCGCTGGCTAGCCGACGGCCACTACTAGTTGAGGCCATGCAGCAGTACCACGACCAACAATATGGGGCCGCCCTTCGGGTATTGCGCCGGGTCACCCCCGACCGGATTGGCCAGGATACGCTGCTTTACTACAACGGGGTGTTTTTGCTGTTGGCAGGCCAAGCCGACGAGGCCCGGCCCTACCTGCAACGGGTGAGCGACCAGCCCGGCTCACGCCTAGCTGGCAAAGCACTTTACAACCTGGGTATGGCTGCCTGGAAAGCGGATCAGCCCATGGAGGCTCAGCGCATTCTGATTCGCGTAGCCGCCGACTCGCTTAATCCTTACCAGCAAGCGGCCCGCCGCGTGCTGACCGCTAACATTTTGGAGAAGTAGGCCGTCTACCCGCGTTGATTAGAGTGAGGGCGTTTTCTCGTCTACCAGCCGCAACGTGTAGGTATACGAATACTTCTTATCAAGCAGGCGGTAGGGCTGATGGGGTAGGGCGCCCCAGCTATTGTCACCACCCACACCGCGCTGTTTCAAATCTACTTGCAAGAACACCCGGTCGTGGCGTTTCACGTCGCTGGTGTGCTGTTGTTTTTTGGTGAGGCCAGGATCCAGTTCTTCCGTACGGACATCGAGGGCGCTAAAGCTCAGAGGTTGAGCGCCTTCCACCCGTAGGCCCTGACCGGTGGCGTTGGTCAGGGTCAGCCAACGCGTATCTGTGTGGTAGCCGCCCTCCTGGGGCCGGATATAGGTGTTACTGTACTGGTTTCTTACCGAGTCGCTGTACTGACCCAAGAACGTTGTCGTGTTGCGGTCCTGGTAGTTCTCCCAGGGGCCACGGCCGTAGTAGCGCAACTGCTGGTAGCTACCCGGCAACTCCATACGCATGCCGAAGCGGGGTAATTCAGGCAACTCCTTGCCTGTCATGTCGATAGCCGCTGTTATCTGAACTGCGCCATCGGGGCTAATCAGGTAGGCTACGGAGTAGGGCACCCCAACCGCATCAAGCAAATAGTCGACCTTGATGGGTAGTCCCGCGGCCGACTGCTGGCCTACTGTTACGTGCTGCACTTGGCGCTGGGCGTGCGCCGTGCGCCAGATACCCAGGGCCTGGGGCATGCCATTACCGAAGTCATTGTCAGTAGGAGCACGCCAGAAGTAGGGCTCCGGAAACTGGCTAACCACTTGCTGGCCGCCGCGGCGGAAGCTCGTGAGGCGGCCTTGCTTCGTGTTGAATTCGCCCGTAACGTCGCCAGCCGTGAAGGTCAGCTGGTCACCTTCCTGCTTCACTTGCAGACCCGCCGCGGCTACTGCTGGCTGGGAGAAGTAGGTGGCGTCGGGGGTGAGGCGGAACTGCTCGCGGGCTACCTCGTGGCCAGCCGGCACCAGTGGGGCTGCTTGCTTGGTAGTGACGAACACATTGAGCATGTATTCGGTGCCGGACGTAGCAGTCAGAGTCGGCAGGGGTAGCTTCACTTCTTTCTGCTGACCGGGCGCCAGCTTGCCCACGGCAAAAGTGCCCGATTTAGTTGCTACCCCATTCTTCAGCAATTCCCAACGGAAGGCGTAGTTATCCAACCCTCGGAAAGAGAAACCATTGAGAACTGTGATGCGGCCGGTGGCTGGCTGGGCTGCACTGAAACGAATATCCTGGTACACTTTCTTTACTTCGTACAGACCAGGGTGCGGAGTGCGGTCGGCGGCAACGAGACCGTTGGCGCAGAAGTTTTCGTCATTTTGCAGCTGCAAGCCGCCCAGGTCGCCACCGTAGGCGAAGTAGGGTGTGCCGTAGTCGTAGGCCTGAAGGCCCTGATCAACCCAATCCCAGATAAAGCCACCCTGCATTTTTGGCGAGCTACGTATTAAGTTCCAGTATTCCTGGAAGTTGCCGTTGCTGTTGCCCATCGCGTGCGAGTATTCGCACATAATGTAGGGGCGCTTTTTGTCGATCGCCTCGGCGTATTTCTTCATGGAATTCATGCCTGGGTACATGGGGCACACAATATCGGTGTCCCAATCCTCGCCGGCCTGCTCAAACTGCACGGGGCGGCTGGGGTCGCGCTGTTTGATCCACTTGTAGGCATCGTGAAACACGGGGCCGTTGCCGCACTCGTTGCCCATGCTCCAGATAATCACCGACGGGTGGTTTTTGTCGCGCTCCACCAGTCGTTCAATCCGGTCGAGGTGGGCGGGGGCCCACTCGGGCAGGTAGGCGGGGTGCCGGCTTTGATCGAAAGAACCTTGCAAAGCAGCGCCCATGCCGTGGGTTTCGATATTGGCTTCATCTACCAAGTAAAAGCCCAGCTCATCGCAGAGGCGGTACCAGCGCTCATCGTTGGGGTAGTGGCTCCCCCGCACGGCGTTGACGTTGAACTGCTTCATCAGCTCTAGGTCGCGGCGCATGCCGGCCTCCGTGACCATGCGGCCAGTAGTAGGCTCCATCTCGTGGCGGTTCACGCCGTGCACTTCCACCGGCTGACCGTTCACGAGTAGCTGGGCATTCTTGATTTCGACGGTCCGGAAGCCGATGGCGCAGCCTGTGGTAGCCAGCGACTTGCCCTGCGCGTCTTCCAGCGTCAGGCGGCACTGGTAGAGGGTAGGCGTTTCGGCGGTCCACGGCTGCACCTTTTTTACGGTGCCGCGTACCTGCACCGTTTGGGTGGCAGTGGCGGGTAGGGCCGCTACGACCTGCTGCTGGCGCAACACGGTGCGCCCCCCGGCATCTAGCACTTCTACCCGCAAGCGGGCGGGCGGGCCGGCAGCGCTGGCAAAATTGCGCAGCGTCACATCAGCCGAGAATACGCCGTTTTGATAGCTGGGGTCTAGGGCCGCGTGGGTGAAGAAGTCCCAAACGGTTTGCTTGGGTAGGCTGTAGAGGTACACGTCGCGGTCGAGGCCAGAGAGACGCCAGAAGTCCTGGTCTTCGAGGTAGCTGCCATCGTGCCAGCGGGTTACCTGCACGGCCAGCACGTTTTCGCCAGCCTTTAAGTAGGGCGTGATGTCGAATTCAGCGGGCGACTTGGCCACCTTGCTCATGCCCACGCGCTGCCCATTCACAAACACCACCGCGTAGCCCGAAATGGAGCCGAAGTTCAGCAGGACCTCCCTACCTGCCCAGGCGGCCGGCACCGTGAAGGTGCGCCGGTAGCTACCCACGGGGTTGTCGTGCCCGTCAATAAACGGCGGGTTTTTGGGGAAGGGGTACGTGACGTTGGTATAAATCGGTACGCCAAAGCCTTGCATTTCCCAGTTGGCCGGCACCGGAATCGTCTTCCAGGCCGCGTCGTTGAAGGTGGGCTGCTGAAAATCCTGGGGGCGCTCGTCGGGCCGGGGCACGTAGTTGAATTTCCAGGGGCCATTGAGCGACTGGTAGTAGGGCGAGCGGGCATAGTCGTTGGCCGCCACATCGGCCGGACTGGCATACACCATAAAGCTGGCGTGGGGCTCTTCTTTATTCTGCTCTACCGCCCGCGGATTCTCCCACTCATTATTGGAGGTAGATTGGGCAGCAGCGGCGAAACTGGTGAGCACCAGCGCGGCAGAGAGGAAACGGGCAAAAGACATACGGTAGGTAGGGTGGAAGCGGATAGTACGACGAACGTTGGAGCAGCTTATAGCAGGAAATCCCGATGGGCGCGCCTGCTACGGCAATGATAATACGTGAGCCTGCAAGAAGCGGGGTAGGGTTTCGACGCTATGACTGGCGACAGGTTATTTTAGTTGGAATCCTGCTATCACTGGCGTGTCTACCACGATCAGGCGACTGCGGTAATGGCTACCAAAATAACGGCGCCCAGTGGAACAGCAGACTTATTAAAAGCGGGGAAGTTGCATTCAACGGGATGGTAATAAGTGAAATAAGTGGGCTTCGTATTTTATTA
>Ga0210040_10006931_pt1 | contig 13901 bp, 5 predicted proteins | sample CryGeyCG12114_NA_FD_185462 | JGI IMG/M metagenome (GOLD analysis project Ga0210040, IMG submission 185462) | Groundwater microbial communities from aquifer - Crystal Geyser CG19_WC_8/21/14_NA (SPAdes) (version 2) | ecosystem: Environmental > Aquatic > Deep subsurface > Groundwater | place: USA... | reverse complement strand
AAATTTTAACACATTTTCAACTTTATGTAATGTTTACTGACTAACTGAGCGAGTACACTGTGTAAGAATAAGTTTGGAATATTTGTCACTTACTACTTGAGGATATTTATGGACAACCGTTCTCATACGTGCACATGCCTCTCACTACTCTCATAGCAATACAAAATTCTGTAAATGACAATATGCTTGTGTATATGTTATTGGTACCACGCTATACTATGAAAAATGAAGTTGCTATCCACACTTATTTCTAGTGGTAATATCATACCATCTATTTATGTCAACCTCTCAATACATGGTTTATACAGGACTTGGGGAAAGTGGGGAAAGCTCGTACGCTAAAACTGTTATTACTTGCCAACATGAAATATGACTCTAAATCCTTCATGTCATGAAAAGTCAAAGCGAGTTCATCTTTCCCACACTGTACGTAAAAAAAATGTAAAGTCCAATGATGATAAGAAAAACATGGAGAAGGGAAGCAATGTAAAAAGCATGGAAAATGACATGGAAAGCAGTTTTTCATCTTTTCTGTTTCTCTTGTACTCGCCATTGGAATTTTTCATAGTCTCTAAAAAATATAGTTTCTAGTGCAATGCACAAGGACAGTCTTGTATGCAGACACAAGGATCACAATTTTTTTCGTTTGATCAAAATATTCCCATGTTCAAGTTGCTCAGCTTTTAATGTGGTATAAAAAACACCATATTAGCTTCCTTACAAAATACATTCACCAATCCCGTATTTTTGGAATCATCAGATTTTTCCTATACATTTAATATTGTTATACTCTATTCATCACAAAGTCATGTCAAAATGATTGATGACCGCTAAAAGTTTTGCACACAATACGTATATTGGCCAAGTATGTTTCCGTCCAAATCCAATCCGAATCCCACGAAATCTCATGTAAGACAGGGCGCAAGCCAATGTCAACAAAACAAGTCCAACGACTGATTCAATTTCAAATTTCTACACGTACTATTGGAACCCTTTAACTCCATTTGTCCAATGTGAAATGAATTGATACCGTGTTGGTCTTTGGAAAACCCAGAGGAATCAAGACAAAGAAAAATTATGAACGCACAGCATGTCTTCCCTACACACTGCAATGCAGTAGATTATAAATAGAGTTTATTATGGGGAACGCTTTTCACCAGAAGAACTCATGTTCAGAGCAGTACTTAAATAGTTAGAAATCAACCATTTATATAGTATCCTCATACTGGGCTAGGTCTTCAGTCCCAAAGGTTAACTAACTAACTAACTACTGTTCGTGAGCAAGTCAAGTCAAGTCTGTATAGAAAGCGACAATGTGGCACAGAAAATAATTGCATTTGCTCATATCGAAATTTGCGAGACCTGGTTTTGGCACATTTCCCCTTCCTTAACTAGCTAACGTTGTTTACAGTCTTGTTTTGTGCACAATAATACTAACTAACTAACTTACGAAATATAATGTTGGATAGGGCATCATCATCACTTGTTACGATGATTCAAGTGTTTTCATAGCATGGCTTTCAATAGGATAACAAATGGGGATAGGATGTAGCTACTGCATACTATATATCATGTGTTTTGGATTCTCTCCCTACACTTTGTGATATTGGAATCCTGATGTGGTGTTTTGTTTACACAGAGTGAATCTCATGTTTCACACAGCTGTGTTTTCTCCGGAAATAATGCCCATTTCTAGTTGTGATATGTTGTGTTTGTCTCCATAGTCATCAAGATGTAATAATACTAGCAACCAAGGTATATAGAATAATATTTGCTAGCAACAGCTCTTGTCCACTTCCATGTGTATGTAAGTATTGACTTGCCAGAAAAGCGTTGTTATATTTATAATGCTAATAACTAGTAAGTGGACATTGCATATAGCTTGATTAGTTAGTTTAGAAGATTCATAGCTAAGATACAGTGTGGGGTTTTAAGTGAACTAGAACGGCTTGATTTTTCAAACTTTTTTCTTTAGTTTGTAACTGAAACTTGTAGTTAATTGTCACGGGCGTTTTTTTCGTTGGAAAAAAGTGAATCATCGGAATGGAAAAGCTGAATAATAAGTACTGCTGACGTTATTGACGAATCTACAGTAACAACATACTTTACATGTATTTAGATAGCTTAGGTAGTGATAATACTGTAAATTGACGATCTATGATTCGTTTCTAATGACAAAAATTGATGTCAAAGTTGAACTCTGAACTTTGGAGTAAAAATTACTTGAGCACAACTTTTTTAATCAGTTTATATTTCCGCTCTCAAATCATAACGATAATATATCTGGAAAGAAGTTTACTTTTAATTAGCATAAGTTTGTTTGCATACATTTTCCATAAGAAAAATAGTTGTTCTACTTTCACAAATAAACTTACAATGGTGACATTTTAATATTTTATCCAATATTTGTACTGGTGAGAATCCAAAGGGCTTTATTTTTATGCGATACGTGTATGGGGTTCCAAAATAACAGTTTTTCTCATTCTCATGTGATGAAAAGATCCAAAATGTAATACTGTATTTACCTTCCCTGTTTTTGCGTAAGAAGAAAGAAAACTAACTACTTCATCAAAGAACTAAAGGTACAACTGTGCATATTGTTTTGAATATAGATTTCTTTGTATAATTTTAGCGTTGGGATTGACACGCACACAATTTGGAATTCCTTTTGTCAACTCACTTTAAAGCAGTATAAAGAAAAAACCCAGAAAATTCAGGAAATTAAGAAAAACACAAAAAAAACAGAATTACAATCCACTATATAGCTTCAAGCACTGCTACGACTGCACTAGAAAAAATCATGGGTAGAATTAGGAAATAAATTCAGACATAATAAATTATAACTTAAATGTATTAATCCACCACGTACAATAATGTAGCTGCACACGAGTTAGCATCTTAGGAATTTTTTTCAATTAAATCGACTGAGAGTGAAAAAATCTTGCAATGCTGTTTAACGTGACACTCCAAAATTCAATTTTAGTTCTTGGCTAGATCACCAAAGAGATTAATAAACGGAATAACGGTGAAATGATGATGTTCACCAGAAACAGAGCAGGCAGAAACTCACATTTTCTCTATAGCAATTCGTTACTACTAACTAAGACTCCCTTCCCTCGTAATTTATTATCCTAATGTCTTTTGTTTTGCATCCACTCAAACCTTAATGAGATCTTCACCCATAAAAGTCCAAGAAAAATGTACACTGTCCTCAACTAAAATTGGTTTCACCAACTTCAAGTAGGCCCATTAAGAGAGCTCAAAGAAATTATATTCACATGTCATTGTGCACGATGAAGGGAAAGTTTTTGAAAGGCCAAAGATCTTGGAATAATTTTTCTCTCCCTTGATAATCTGTACCTATTAACGCAGAGTTTATATCCCTATGTGAACTCATTCATGTGAAGTAAGTATAGCCATTATAGCCCAGCTGTTATTACATGCACAAAACTTTCCCATGGTAAGTAAGTAATAGTATGACTCTAACTGAGATTTTTAGTTCAAAGTGCGGGTCACGGACATGAAAAGGGTTCCTTAAACATTCGTGTTGTGCATTATAAGAATGGAAGATTTTTAACAAAAACGGAAACAGAGAGCAGAATTCGTAGAATTTTGCCTGAGGAACTGACTATCAGCAAATAAAACATTGCTTGTGTCTGTGTGGAGCAAATGATAAAGGAGATGGAGATATGGATTTTTTTTCTACTCGTAGGTATATAGAATATTTCATTTGTGAACTCCAAGTCTACCTTTGATTAAAAAAGATGCACAATCATTTTATTTAGTTTAGTTATTAAAAGAGTCTTTGACTTGTTCTTGAAAGCCAAAAAAAGTTTCTGAATAGACAATTTTTCAAAAGATGATAGTTTTTCATTATTCTTAAAAAATCTTGTCACTTCCAAGTCTTGACTTGGTAAAGATAAAACGTAAGCTTGCACGTGTGTCCGCATAATTTGGCAGTGAAATTTGGACAATTCTTTTTTTGTAAAAGTTTTTTACAACTAAATATAAAATGCATAAAACATGCGGTAAAAAGTGAAAGTGATGAGTAACATGACGGTATAGTATATTGGTGCGCAGCTAAAACCCGTAGCATACTATTTTTTATGCATAATACGCAAAAAAAAGTTTCATATGTACTTGAATATAAAAGAGAAAGCGTAGGCATAATAGGGAATCCATGAAAGAAAAAATTTATCGCCCTACAAATTTCATACATGTTATTAAAAATGAGTTTCCCAAGATATCCAATTTAAATGCGAGTTGTGTATATTTTTTCAATTAGTTTCACTTTTTTCCCGAACCCTTGTAACTATAAACCATCAAAAATCCTTTTCACATTCGGTGACAAACTATGATGAAAACTTACTGTGAACAAATAAACTCATCAAATGTTGCTTCTACTATCAATGCGAGAGTTGAACTACAAACTTTTTATCACCTGACGTGATGTTATAGAATTAGTTTAACAAACTTTTATAGGTACATAACTTTCTCTTTCCATTTAATACCCAACCCATGATTCCCTCATTTTGCCCTCAAATATTGATCTGTCTTTTATTTTTCATTAGTGAAAGTCTCCATACATTCCAGGCATATAGTCAGTACATACATAATCATAGTCACTAGGCATTGTCACATCCCCAGCTGCCCTTTTCCTTGTGTTGTGCATTAAAGATTAAATCCAAATTCCAAAGCATTTCGCTCTACCCACATTTTTGTACCCAATCTTACTCAACTCTACCAGACTAGTAGTGCTATAGTGTGTGTGGCCAAAAAATATTCCAACACCAATTTCAAGACACTAAAAACAGAGAGCGGAGACAAGCTCTAAAAGATTTTCCATTTATCTTCCCACTATAGCCAAGCAAACATGACAAACTGGGGGCCTATGAAAAAGTGGATGATGAAATTTCTTAACTTTTTTCTCTTTCTTTATCTATACATCATAATTGTTTACTTTCTAGCAGTTGTTATTCACAAATTCAAAAGTGAGCGAGGCAATGTAATAGATTCTCTGTAGCCAGTGTCTATAAAAAATAACAAGGTTTGCCAACTCAGCATGGGGTGTAACTAACTGAATCTCAATGTTTCCTTTTGCTCTTTACGTAACGGATCCGTTTGTATTCGTAATCAACTGTTTTGCCAGTCAGTACATATTTGCTCTTCACCAGTCTGAAAATCTATAACCCTAGCAAACAAATCTTGACCCATTTTGGACAACTCTTTTTATATCTATTATAGTTGGTTGCTCTTCCCAAACTAAGCTCATGCAGTAGGAAGCCACTTCCCTTTCCCCTTGTGAACTTGTGAACTATTCTCTACATCCCTTCCGTTGCCAATTCATTTCTAATCTAATCCTTTCAGTTTCAATTTGGTTCTCAAACTTTTATGTGTGCTCAGTGTACACGATTACATGTGGACTTGGCCAACTACTGTATATATTGTTGCAAAGAAAAGTAAGGATTACTAAAAATGAGTTGTTGGCTAGGGATCGAACCCAGATGGTCAATTAACCGGACTGAAATGCAAACCAGCGCACTGCTAGTGTCAGTGTGAGTGTCATATCTGCTATTTTTACTTTTTTTCTAGTCACATAGCATGTATGCAGCGAAAGGAACGAAAAATTGAGCCAATACGTATAAATACATACTATAGTTTTTATCACTTTCTATTATGGGGAGAAAGTATGGAATGTTTTTTGCATACAATGAATTATACAAGTTGAAGTTACCGCCGTCTTTTGTCTTTTTAATGGCTTCTGAGAATTTCAATAATGGAGATTTTCCCGACTTAGAAAAGCAGTTTAAATGTTTAAAAGTGATACATTACAGGAAAGTGTGATTTGTAGAAGTTTGGGATCAGTGCAGGTAAAAGTTTTTTTTTGCTGTGATTAAATAAATGGGCGTTTTGAAGTGAAAGGCGTGGTTTGGTAAGTGACTAAATAAGTAAAAAAAAGATACACACATTACGTGGCTCTTTTATCCTTTATTCGTACTGCATGTAAACTTTTGTGAAACAGAAAAAGATGAGCCATCTACTTTAATTTTGATGAACACATAGCATGCACTCAATAATCCCTTATCGAGATTTGGAGACGCTCGAGTTATATAGTAAAAAAGTTACTTTTGGCACACTTTCAATGGCAATAAGAAAATGTCACAGCATAGAAACAATGGTATACATACAAAAGTAAAAGACCCAAGCCGTGGGATTAATGGATCTGAGCTGAAACTCACACTTGGCCACATATGGACATAAAAGCTTTAAATACTGCTGCTCTTCCCATAGAATTGAGAGTAATTGCTATGGGAGACTCGTCCAAGATTTGTACCTCTTTTTCACTCACTGCTCAATTTTCTTGCCCATCTATTTTCCGGACCACGAGGGACCCAGAAAGTAAAAAATCTTTCGTGTTTCAACTGGTCAGTCTCAGTGTGTGGGAAAACTTTCCCAACATTCCTGTGTGTCCTATACGTTCACTTATTTTTCTCACAGTCCCATAACTCTTAATAAAGGAAACTCATATGGGTGTAATATGTATTTGTTTCGCAATAAAAGTATTGTGACCATGTTTTTTTCTTTTTCCTACAGCTCATGTCATGCTCATTCTATCTAGCTGGAAAACTATTTCTTTATTGCTCACGCACACAGAAAAACAAAAATTACATTACTAACTTATACTATAGTAGTTGCTATACGATTTTCTATAGACTTACTAAAGTTACTTTGTGACTCAAAATTACTTATGATGGACTTTATTGAAAGAATGAGATTCGATCTACTTCAAAAGTGATTTTTATGCGGCTTGTGTGGACAAATCAGTCTAAAAAGCATTTTCCTTAAAACGTGTATTTTATGTGCCATTTGATTGGCAAAGATCAAAGTACAGTTTCAATTTAAATTCACAAACACACACAGACACGTGTAGAAGGCTAACGTTAATACTAGTTTGCATCGGGAAAAGCCATAACATACACACACTACATAATACGGAGACATGATACAACATAATAGGGAAAGTGAAAGCTTCCTTTCCCTTTCATCTTGCGCTATAATTTGGCGCACATGCTTTCTACTCGTAATAAGCTGTCCTATTTCCCATAAAAAGCAGACGTATTATTTATTCTTCCACAATTTCCCATTCATGTCGGATCACGGAGCTCCAATTGAGTCTTTGTGTACGAAAAATAGTATGTGTTTACTAAAACTGAGGCAATTTTATACCATGAATTGTTGCTGCATGTAGGGTTTCCCCACATGTCCTATGATAAAGGCTGGTTACTATTATTTTTACAATGGATTATCTCATGTTCTTTATGAGACCCATTAGTGTAACTAACTAACTAACTATTAGACGCATATGTTTTTCAAGCTGCAAATAACATATGCTGACTTTTGTAACTGACTAAAATGGAGACATAAATGGAACAAGTGCAAATATATGAATGTACATAAATGTCTTCTTTAGTTTTCATTCGTTTTAAAGCTTTTTTGAATACAAGCTTTCTTCTCAGAATTTAACCCTTGCTATTATAATTTTTCTGCATTCCCAGAATGCATACTTTTTATTTGTTTACTTCATATTTTACAATTTTTTTTTAATTTCACTTTGTCCATATGATTTATGTGTCACAATACGAAGCAGTATGAGTGAATAGGTTGAACTAAATTTTGGAAGTTTGAAACTTTTTGAATTTCAGTCCAATTCAACACACAGCTACAAACCTTTCAAGCATAGCACAATAGCACAGTCAGTACGTGAAATGATATTTTCATATGAAAATACTTGATTTACTATCTACATATAATATCGGCCTTTCATGCGAATTTCCTTGCAAGTCTCTTTTAGTATTGCATCCTAGGGCCGTTGCTACCCAAAGATCGCAAGCTTTGGTCCAAAATGACACATTTATGTGCGCCATTCAAAATCAAACCCATTATATTCGCCCTTTGTTGTGTGCTGTGGAAAAAGCTAGTAGGAACCTATTAGAGTTGTCTGAACAGAATGTAAACTACGTGGCAAAACTTTTGCTCTCCAGCATTATTCAGATCATGTGTCTGAAATTTGTGTCCGCATACATCTCCAGTGAGTGAGTGAGTTCTCCAGAGCAACTCGAATGTTCCAATTTTTTCCATCATCAAATTTTCTCATTCTGCTCTTCCATGAAAGGAACCGAATTGTCAAACAGCCGTGGATAATAAAGAGCTCTTTACAACTCCAGATCCACGGCTGGATTCAGTAGTCAACGCATAGCTAATTAAAATTAACTAAACGAGTCTTTTCACTTCCCAATTTAATGAGGGTGTGCTAAAGTGCTGTATTACACAAGCTCCATCCAAGTAATGTAAACCATTTATTGAAATGTATTAATGTATATTATATGCATCTGCACTATTAACTACTACTATCTAACAACATAAAATGCTGTGAAAAATAGATTTTTCATTTCCCATGTTGGTTTCTATAAGTTTTGAATCTCACATCACTCTGGTCTATTTCCCAAAAACGCACACATACACATGTCACTCTTTTTGGTCCTGCCAAAGTTCCTATAGTCAGTCAGTCACGCTTTGTTACCCAAGCTATTTGTGTTTACGTGTGTTGATGCAGCTCTCCATTATTAACAAAAAGCAATGGTGTGCTATTATGTGCGGATTGTGGACTGAGCATAGTGAAAGTGAAAATGAGAATTCCAAAATGTACAACTCAATCTAGCTACTAGAAAAGACCATATTTCTTCATTAAAGAGCTTTACATAGCTGTGCCTTTGAAATCATCAGGCGAGTCCATAATCACAAAAACTTTGTGGGTTTCTGCTACTGGACCACATGTGGGATTCAAGTCTGCACCTCAGAGTTGCATATCAAAAGGAAATTTTCACAAATACGTGTTACGTACAAGTGACAAACTATTGTAGTGTGTTTGTCTGGCTATAGAGTTAGTTAGTTCAAACCCGCCGAAACCACAATGGTAATGCTAATGTATGTTATAACCATTACACGGGTGTTGGTGCCATAGGATTTGTTTCCAAGTGCACAGGTTTGTGTTTAATTGCATAAGAAATACCTTAGGGAACGAGATAATTAGGATTAACGTGTAATTTTCACTTTCAGTTGGGATAGTGAAGAAATGTAGTTAGAAGTGTTGGAAAACTGAAACTATGTTTGTTAGGTAGCTTTTTCATTAAGCCACCGTGCTAGTTTATTATGAGTGAGGCATTCAAATTGTACGCGAAATGAGAAAATAAAAGACACAGACGACTATGTTACAAATTCCACTTTTGTGTGAGACGTTCTTTTATTGTGAAAAATCTTTTACACTTTTGTAGTATTGAAAGGTGTCCCATTTGATGTTTCGAGTTGGGTAGTTAGTTAGCATTTCAATCTTGCTCCGAGTGTCACCAACTTAATTAAAAGTGTATAAAGTCCTACTGTATAAGAAAGAAAATGATTTTCTTTCACTATAGTATGCATTCATTGCTTTCTAAGGATTAATTTCACTAATTAATTCATGCAAGGTTTCTCATTTTCAAGAAACAATTTTATTCATAATGGATTATTATCCCGGGATGATATTTTGTCCCGTTTAAATACGCTAGAACTACATTTAATGGTTCCTATTCCTATCTTATAACCATTCAATGCACATGAATTGAATATAAAAGCCCAAAAAAGAATTTCAAATCGTATTAAAATTAAAGTATTTTCACATATTAAATTCACACCTTTCACTTTATAGCCTTAAATACACCTTGTCTTTTGTATATCCGTTCAGTTCACTGCACGGAAACAAAACATTGACTTTCTCACGATAATTCAGTAATTACATATTTAAATCCTGTCTAGACACAATTATTTGCTTTCGTCCAAATCCTACATTTTTAAAAATAGCTAACATCTCAAAAAGATTTTTTCAAACATACCAAGGGCCCATCATCATGTCACAAGTACATACGCATTTCACTGTCTTTAATTAGATTGTAACAAAAGTTTTTTAAAACTTTATCTACAGTTGAGACTTGATCTGTGCACAACCGGAGATCCACAATCCCAACGAACATAAAGTCATCCAATAAAATGTATACTTTCCCATGCTGTTTTCCTCTGAACTACTGTCCGTTTCAATGAAATACGGAGTGACTTTTTTCAATGGTTGCCTGGCAGAGTTTGTTTATCATTGAGCAAAAAATAAATAATAAATTCGTCTAAATTTATTTCATGGGGTCATGGGGACTTAAAATCTAGAACATATTTTGGTTGCTCAGGCAATTTTTACAAAATTTGCCTTTTTCACGGTGATCAGCCAACAAGCCTAGATAGCCAATTTAACATTAGGAACTCCGTATTTCATTGAAACGGACAGTAACTGTGACTCTTGTTTTCCAAAGACTGTAATTAAATTCTGCTGCTATCTCAACGTAGAGTTGGTTACTTTTCAAAGAGGCCATAAAAGTACTATAGCTTCCAGCCAGATATAATAGTTGCAAAAACCTTTGTGAATAGCTTCAGCTTTACCCAACTAAATAAATAAACAACATGTACACACAATGATACGTTCCTGGAAGGATCACAAAAGGATGGAAAGTTTGGACCACTTGGACTATTATTCACTCATTTGTGGGAGTTGTGCATAGGATTTGTATGTGTCAACTGACTGCTATGAGCTTGGAACAAGATAAACAGTTTTACTGTGTCTGAAACCTACTTTTGAAAGATTGTTAGTTAGTTTTTCATACATAATAGTTTGTCTGTCTTTTTCATATGGGCAGGTACACAATGCCTAGCTCCCATCAGTTTTCCAGTTAGTAGTTCCTTTCCCAAGAAAGTAAGTAAGTTATGACAAGAAAAGCCTTTAGTGACATATAGACCATGAGAATGATAAAGTGGTTCCAGTTTCCCAAACTAACTAACTTACTTAAGAGCTGGAAACATTGTCGTAATATGTAAGCACAACATGACCAAATCTCCAGTGGTCACTGTTTCCTTGGGTTAGTTAAGCACAATTATTTAGGGATGAGCCCATATGGAAAGCACAAATGTAAATAACTTGAGTTCCTGTATTCACTATAAATCATGCAAGTTGAGAGGCCTACGTATCAGATGGAATATTATTCATGTACAAAAGGAAAACGTGTGTAACTTTGGAGTTTAGTTGAAAGTTCTTTGGCCCGTTCTTTCATGTTTGCATGAAAAAGGATTAAGTTAGCAGACGAAGGTAGGTACTATCTCACTCACTAGCCACAATGCCTGAAATGTGTGCAGTCAAACTTATTCTGTGAATTATATATGGGAAGAAAGTTGAGAAATTGTTTCAACACCGTTTTCTATACATAGAAGATTCCTCACATTGTGGCCCTATTCATATTTATTCAACAGAAGGTGCCAGAATTCATGATCCCGTGAGGGTGACCTGAATTTAAGGCTTTCATATTCACACGTATTCAGTTCGTCAATACATGATGAATTTTGTGGGAAGGATTGAGGAGATATTATAGTTGAGATTAGAGAGAGTGTTAACCTGTAATATACTTCCTTCAGGGTAAAGTAGATTATCCGTGTTGAGTAGAAAATAAAAGTTATTTCATATCACACCAATAAATCTACAAGAAATTGCAATGGGGGATTACTACAAGATTTTTTTCGTCATTTCATGCTTCAACTACATAGTGATACAGAAAATTGCTTTCTAAAATGTACCTTTAGCTAGACAAAAACTTTTTATCACGATTCTATTTCTGTCTGTAAAATGTCTCCACAACGAGACAGATTTTATAGCTCATTTACATTCCTACGGGAGAGAAGCCAATGTTTTTCCTATGCATAGTATAACACGCGCGTTAGATGAAAGAGAAAATCCCGAAATTGGTTACCACGGGAAGCAAAGCAATCTAAAACGGGAGTAGTTAGTTAGGTAAGATACAGACAAAAAGAATACCAACTTATTGGCATGCTAGCTGCGAGTTTTCTCTCCAGGAGACCAAATGAGAGAAATGGTATAAAAGGGACTTTGGCAGAGTTTCTCTTTTGTCTACCAAAGCATTCATTGTAGTTTGAGCGCATAACTATGTCTTCTACAAAATGACGACATCTTTACAAATTCGCTAGACAGCCCAACTTTCAGCCAAATTAAATACCAGATGAGTTTATATCCCTAAATTTTTGTGCAAAGTGTCAATAATTAATCGCGGTGCAAGGTATTGCTATTTAAGCAATCGATTCCAATTTCTGTCATCTCATGGCATTATTATCTATCCCTAGATTTTTAGTTTTTAGAAGTTTCAACGTGAACTAGCTGTCAAAATCACCGACTTACTAAAAAGCTTATCCCAGTGATAAGAATTCGCAGTACAGTATCTCAGTCAGTCAAATGGCCCATCAACTGTATTCAGCACATATAATACGGACAGCTGTCCCATTTTACTAATGCAACGATGACACCAGAATACTTAATCAGCTTCCCAATGCTGCATCATAAACCCTATACCATCAGCCGCGTAAAATTGAACTGTATACTTGCGTCGAACGAAAAAATAGCAAGTCACGTACGAAATTTCCAAGAATCACAATGAAAGTCGGCAGGAATCCCTTTATTGAAATAGAGAGATGCGTGAATAGATTTTCACACACAACAGTTAGTTACTACTTAGGAGGAGAGTATGGTAAACATCCTAGGAAATTATAGAATCCACCGTTTCCCATCACAATGGATTCCTGCACAAGAGAAAACCGACTGTTTAGCTCTTGCCATAGTCAATGGAATAAATGCTTGCTTTCTAACTTACTTGCTTAAGAAATGATGCAGTAATAGGAATGAGGGTGTATGCATACTTACATTTATATCTTAAAGCATTCACTTCATCGTCCCTAAACCTTAAGTAGAATCCAACAGTGCATAAAGTGAAGTCAAGCAAAAATTTCAATTCATATTACTCGACTCGTACTTACTCACTGTGCACCATTTCTTGGGAAAACCCAAAAGATCACTTTGCATGCATGCATCTGTGCTCCAGAAGGAGAAAGTCAGAATAACTGCGATATTCATATCTTCATGGGTAAAATGAGTCGCTTGAGAGCTGTATAATATATATTTGTCACCAAACCACAGCTTTTAAGATTCTCTGACTTTTAAAATACCGATCAGTCTTCACTCCTACGTGCTATCGAAGTACTGTCCATTTCAGAATTAATGGTAGTTGCCCTGTGTTATTTGGCGACCCAGGTTAAATGGCCAAATACTCTAAATCGAACCGTAAATTCCAAAAATGCTATGCCAACTAAATTTATATTTTATACTTTTCAGTTGATTTTTTTATCATTTAAAACTTAACTTTTTGTTAGCACCAAACAAACATTGCCATGTAACCTAGCGAGCAATTTTACTGCCTTTTTTTTTGAAATGGACAGTAGTACATGACGGCATCTAAACCTAATATTTAGAGTATATGTGGAAGTTAGAATACATAGAGTAATATTTGAGCTATTAATTTATTAACCTATGGTTAGATTTTGGGTAGCACAAGAAAAATTGACCACTAATGAGCAATATTATAAGCTTACGTGTCTATTGTTAGAAACTTAATTACCCGAATATCTCTTTTCACCAATAAGCTCCTTCCATAGCTTGACAAATTTATTGATCTTATCAATTAAGCTGATTAATTTATTGCACAACTCTAGTGCATTATATCCGTCTATCCAAGGTCCCTATAGCGACCAAACAAACCATCCTTTTACAAGGTCGCGCAATGCTCTACTAATCCAACAAAATTTAAAAAAAATTGAAATGAGCCCACAGAATTTTCTGCTGTGTAGTATACAGTAAAAATTAAATATGCATTATAAAGTTGCAAATTTTTGCATGATATGTGAACTTCTACTGCACTCGGTACACTGGTTGG
>Ga0210040_10006930_pt1 | contig 13901 bp, 5 predicted proteins | sample CryGeyCG12114_NA_FD_185462 | JGI IMG/M metagenome (GOLD analysis project Ga0210040, IMG submission 185462) | Groundwater microbial communities from aquifer - Crystal Geyser CG19_WC_8/21/14_NA (SPAdes) (version 2) | ecosystem: Environmental > Aquatic > Deep subsurface > Groundwater | place: USA... | reverse complement strand
AGTATTGCACGACTTGGCCATCACATTACTATTGCTCAACAGTAGTCTGTGAGTTATGATTTCGTTTTTGTAAACACAAGGTGTGTTAAAAGTGAGACTTGAAAAAATGTAGCTGAGTCATGTCATTTGATGCTTAGCCTCTGTTGAAATTATTAGTATGCATTTTAGTTGATTCAAGTATACGAGGGGGAGAAGAACCCGAATGTGAGAAAATTTTATTGTGGAATTTGGTACTGGTACCAGATTAACTTGTTGAGAAAAAATCTTGCTGAGTGAGGGAAATGAGCATTCTTTAAGCTTTTTGTTAGTTAGTTAGTAAGTAGCTTGAGCTGGGAAGATGGTTGTTCCAATGACGAAAAGGAAAGACACAGTTTGTAAGATTCGGGAACCGGAGTGTTCAAGTCTGCAGTTTAAGTGCACTTGAAAAATGCATGATGGGCCATGATGATGTAACTATTTTAAATTGGGGCTAATTTCAGGTATTGTTAAAATGTTGCTCATCAGGCAAGCGAAGCGGCAGGAAAAAATATTTAGGAAAGGAAGTGTCGTACAAATTACATATCGCCAGAGCCTTCGGAGATTTTGGACATGTATTTTCCGCAATGTTATCTTGACTGTTTAAATGGTATGAAATTAGTTTCACAAATTAAAATTCTGTGGCGCTCAAATTATATGATTAAAAACATGTATCAATCCCTAGGACAAAATTGTTCTTTTCCTTGGCTGGCTTCCAATTGCGACAGGTAGAGAGAAATATTTGCGCTATACTTTGATGAGAGCAAAAAATCTGTAGATTTATGTGGTTCGCAAACTATAAGAGATAAAAAGTATCTGTTTCTCTATTTTGCCGAAAATTGTCTGTGTCAACAGTAACAACACGGCTCTAACTAACTAAACTAAAACTGAACAACCTAGGTGCTAATAGGATTAAATTTGCTCCTCCAAAAGATGAGCAAAGTGAGTCTACAAGATTACAGAGTCAACTCACTAACTAACTAACTAACCGAATAGTAAGTAACTTAGGAGCTCACTTGAGATTGTCGTCTTAAATCAAAAAGTTATAGTGAAACCTACTCTTTTGTAACTTCCTCCTGTTTTTATCATCTCTACCTTGTCGCCTGCTTCAACACAGATAATAGAACCCACCATGTAAATTATAATACATGAGCCAAGCAAGTCGCAAACTAAAACTAGCTGTATATTCCCCGATTTATAATAATACACAAGAAGAACCACTGGGATAAGATTATGAATTGTTATGATAATGAAACATGGGTTAGACAACTTCTTGGGAGGTGCATTATTATGCTAATGAGTGGTTTAGTGCAATAATACTCCTTCTTTTCCCAACATTTTGAAATTAGTGAGCGAATTAATTCCAAACGCCACCAATTTATTCATAGCATTTAATATGCACAGAAGCAAAACAAATCAAAATCTATCTCTATTGCCAAACTTTCTGGTTTTTCCTCACTCTCCCAAAAATCAAAATGGAACGGGAAACCTTAAAATCTACATTTTGTGAGAATGGGAACACGTGTACTAAAAAAAACACATTGAGTTGATGATGTAATTATTTTGATACGCTATAGGGCCGAATGACAACACAGCACACATTATATTGTGTGTATGCATTTGAACAATATGAAACTCCATGTGTTTCATAACTCCATATGCTCCCTGCAGTCAATGACAATTCACATTCTGAATGACAATTCACTGTGCAAGGCCAGTATACTTAGTCAGTGAATCCATTTGAAGCGACCGTTCCTTTCATCATGCTGCTGTGTGTGACACATTCGAAACCTGAGAGCATGCATTTGAAACCAGAGAATTTTGATACGCGTGTGCTCATGTAGTATTGTGAATTATCATATGTATGATGGGACTATAAGTAAATTAACAAACTACCCATACACAAGTTTAAAACAGGAAGAGAGTAGTGACTGACTATATATGGATGAAGAGCCATAGTTTGCAAATGAGACAGGAGCCTGTCACTAATAGGCCATAAAAACGAGGGTGGTATTGACCTCCTATCGGCAATCCAGTATAAATCTCGCTTATTCAGCAGCACAACAATAAATGTCAACTGTTCAAACAAGATTCCGGATAAGCTATTCCTGTTCTACAGTTTGCTTGGTTCCTTCTCCCATTTCAATTCATACGAGCAGTTGGTTAGTTAGTATAGTGACTATGAGAGAGCAAACGTAGAATGTATGGGATTGGTATGGTTTATTGGCTATCCCTTTGGAATTCTTACAGTATAAATACAGGAGTATATAGGTTAGTTAGTAAGCTTCTAGTTAGAAAAGGGCAAAGTTTGCCGGAAAAACATCTGTCTATTCTTTTGAAATCGTTTTCCATTCATTTATTTGCTTTTTCCACCCAGTCAAACCTTATGCCTTGTTAGTTAGTTTGTTAGATACAAACTAACCAACTACCGAGGCAAACTTGTCTGACGTGACAAAAGTATGTATTTTCTTATTAGGATGCAAAAGATTTTACCTCTGATCCAATGAATGGGACAATAAGATTTCACACATATATAAGCTCCAACAAATAATAAGAATAGGGATCTTTTGGGCCTAATGATGGAATCTGGTAGGTGACCTTCAGTCAGTGAGTACGGTTTAGAAAAATCCTCAAATGAGGGATAATGGCATTCCGTCTTTGTATTTCCAATTCTTCGGCGATCATACGGAGACACTGAATTCATTGTAAGGAAAACCGTGTTATTATTGCTTGGTTAATCACAATATACAACCCAAATGGTCCCTCACAACCTTACCATCTTTGAACTTGTGTTATTTGAACCCATGATTGGACAAATTGAATGTTAAATGCCAGATGAACCAATTTGGACATGATTGAAAGAAAATGTGCGTGTAATGTAACATGAAATTGGGAAACCCTAAAATTATGTGTAGTCTTATTTCCCATTACATACATCCATATCTTATTTGTGCAATGGTAGCTACTGGCAGTATTTTTTTGCGTGCGTGCTAGTGATGAGATAAAAATTTGTGATATTGTGTATTTTTCCACACATTTATGGATTCATATTGGCGGGAAAAAAATAAACGATATGTATCTTGCGAATGCTTTTTTCTTGAATCAAATCAAAGAGAGATTTTTTTGGAAAAAAAATAGGAAACAGGATACGAATTGAATAGAACATTGATTAGAAAACGGAAAAAGAAATACAAGCATCTGTAGTTGATTGCAAAAGCCAAAGTAACGTTTCGATCAATACGCATTGTATGAAATATTGTGAACCAAATATCTGCAATGCTGAAAAAAAGCTGTGCACAGTAGCATAAAAAATCGCTGCATTCTTTTCTCCCATACAGGTTTGAGTTCATGGGAGGCAATAAGGAATGTGTTTTCCTTGCTTTTATTAATTGCACGAATGAGTGGCATATTTTTCACGTTCATATTATTGCTAGACTTCCAAAATTGAGCAACAAATTAAAGCGAGAGGGAATCTCGTCCATTAGACTATTAGAGCGCAAATTGGTAAGTTCAAATTCCACGAGGAATTGGACTCACCATGCAGGCAGCTCCACTCCAAATATTTATATCACGTTGTTTAATGAAAATTTGGAGCTCCAGCTGGAAATGCCAGAGCTCTGCCCTTTTAATAAGCCTATCAATCATTAAGAACTGTGAGTCGAGTGAGTTCACCATACTAAAACATTGCTTTCAAGCAAGGCAGACGGCTCAAATTGAGCATTGCGTATATTGCTCACAAAGTGTGCCACGGATGACAAATATGTTTTCACTTGTATGCTCTGTTTATTTAATAATAACTTGGAGAGCAAAGCTATATAATAATATTGTGTTTTCTCATAACACCCGTGAGGACTATATGAATTGACGTACAACAGGATATTCTGGAATCTTATACTCAGTGGTTTGCAAGACTATATCACTAGATTCAGACTCATTTTGTGTGCCCAAAAGAAACGAATCATTTCTATACAAATTTAATTGAAAGATTAAGTAAATGTCATGCCCATGCAATAGATGAATGCAAAAGGATGACAAACTGCCAACATTTTTTTATACGGAACAACACTATACACAACTCATCATTAATTTTTTTTTTTATTCCTTAGGGCAATGGCCTCAAGAGCTTTATTCACAGCAAAAATCTGAGTGCTATGCATGAATGAGGATGGAAAAAAATCACATCACTTTTTCTATATCATAAGATCACCCGACGTAGTAGTACAAACTGTGTGGCCCGAAATAATAATGATGATAGTTAGGAGTAAGCAAACTTTAGAGATTTCAGTGTGCTATAAACTCTACTTGTGGTTGCAAGAGATAGAGAAGGCAATAAATGTATTTTGCGTGAAAAAATACGTTCAACATTTCGTTTCGTGCCTTGTCACAATTTCACAGTTTTGTCTCGCAAAAAAAGTAACATGGAGAGCAGTAGGTAACATACACTGTGTGTGTATGTATTATCCTGGTTGGCTATAAAAATGCTTTTCACATGGAATTCCTTTTGAAATGCTTCTTGTTCGCATCCTTTGCACATATTTTCACGCATTAAAATTTAAGAGTTGATGTATAAGCATTATTATCATGGAGTAGGCTATATAAAGAGTGAGATGCGATTCCCATGAGAATATAATGGAGCTGCACACAATGATAATATGATTGCGGGTTGGTTCTAATGTACAAAAGGCACGATAAGAAATTCAACACCTCAGTGATTTCTAGTCTATTATTACTTCCGATATATCTATTTCTGTATGTAGTGTGGCATGAATGTAGATCGATTTCGAGAATTCTACCTTTGTAGGTGCACTCATTGGAATTTATTATTCCACAGTTCCTGTTGAAGCATATATCTAAAGGAATTTAAAATTCTTTCAATTGTACTCGTTACAAACATAGTAAGCTGTAGTAATTTTAGGGTAGCTCCGAAAGTTAATTTTGTCCGGAAAATTTGCCAAACACAGTGTGTACTAAAGAAATCATAGGATGACAAAGGCAATAAAATAAATAGCGTTTTGTTGACACGACCTAGATTCTCTCCAAAAGACAATGTAATTGTAATCTAATGTTTGCTGTGCAAACAGAGCCCAAAAGGAAATGTAACGCTATTTGCTAAATCAACTCAATAGTTGGTCTAGTCAGTTAGTTCCTTCAAGTTTATTGCTGGAAAGATAAGAACATTTGTGGAAATATTGTCTTATTTTGGATTGCGATATAGATTTTATTGCCCTCATGGATTGATTTTAGGAAAAATACAACTTTTTCATGTAAAAGAAAAAAGTGCGCACTTTTTTTTAATCTAAGGGAGATAAGATGTGATAGCAATATAAAAAATTTGCTCAATTTATGTCAGAGTAAATTACTAACTTGCTATATATTGAACATCACTCATTTTCTCAGCAAAAAGATTTGCTTACATATTGATATTACTGACTCACTGACTGGCTGTGAGTGCAAGAATAAGATTGCAAAAAAAGTTAATAACCATCCTCTGGAAATAAGCAACGTTATAGGTAAACTACTAATCTTGTTTTTTTTTCTGCACACCACATTTTTTATTCTAACTAAGCTCACGAAGGATAAATTACAAACACATCTGTTGTACTCTTGCGGCATTAGTCCCTTATCTTTTGGCTCATTTTTTTCCTCCAGTTATTATCTTGAGCTTTTAAGTGTTGATAGAACCTTTTGGGTGGCATTCGCTAATACTAACTGACTTGGTAAATTATAGATTTCAACACTTGTGTTTATATAGCTGTAGGCTACCAGTATAGGGCCAGTTGTTTTGATTACTTAAGCTTGGCAAATGGCAAGTCAAGGTCTCAGCATCATCTTATTATCTATTCGCAAAAGCAAATGCCATTTTGTTTGTCATGTTATTTTTTTTCCTTCTAACTAACTAAGCGAGTTCAAATCCATTTTGAATTGCTCAGCTAGTCAGTTAGTTAGTCTGCTGCAGATTTCAGACAAAGATATACTTGATCATTTTGTACATTTTGTTTTTGCCGAGTGTAACCATAAACTGTAGTTAGTTTATAAAACTAATCAAAAGAACTGATCTGTTTTGCACTACGGGTCACACATTGAATTGAAAAAGTTGTGGCTAACAACTAGCAAAGTTTTTGTTTTCCCACTCACTGTGACTGTACAGGTATGTTTGAATAAATTTGCATTCCTCTTTACACGCACTGTCAAAAATGTCATAGACCTTTGGAGGAGAACAGCTAAATTAAAACAAATACAGAGAGAGGATGATTGGAATTAATGCAACTATCATGTCCATTTCCCTATGTCCTATGGCGTGCCATGTGAGTTAGTTAGTTTATGTGTGCACACAAGGTATATAGTTAGTTAGTTCCCATATGACATTGACAAGAACATGTTCTCACCACCACAACTTGTTTCTATAGTCTTTTAGTTGGTGGGGCTATGATAAACACAGTGGTCTGTGTGGCACTTTGATCAAAAAGGTTGTCACGCTAGGTGAGCGTCAGTGAGGATGTAAAGTTGCGGGAAATATTAGCGGAGGCTTGACATGTACACATTATGGATGGATTGTGGAGAAAATGTGAGGAGGGGAACCACGGGAGCTTTTTTACTGTCTAACTTTGGTTGCTATAGATGGGGACTGAGCCACTAGTGTTTCTACGCCTTGTATTTGAAATTAAAATACTTGATAGCTTGAATCACATAGTCATAAAATCGAATTTCAACAAGAATTTTTGAATCTCTGCCATTTCGAATTTGGATTTTTAGTTTAGCTACAAAGGGGTAAGAAATGACCATAGTAAACTAAACCTAGAAATATAGTGTGTTTCAGCAGAGTAGAGCTTGAAAAAGTGCGTAAAATGGTAGAGAGCTAGGGTTGACACGCATACAACATATTAATATGGGCAGCTTAACGACCCGATCAATATTTTAGTTAGTACACATGGATAGTTTTTGTGAGTGAGTCAACTTTTTTTCTTCACGCTCGCACAGTCAGTCAGTTAGAGATCATACACAGACAGGCATGTACAAATGTTGTGTATAGATCCATGGCAAGTTTTCAGAGTATCCATTGTTTCGGTATGGTGGTTTCAAAACCACCGGCGTAGTGAGACAAGAATTTTCCACATTGTTTCTTGTTAGTTACAAACATCTGTCATAGAAATTATGGTAGTCAGATTTTTGGACGTGGAAACCCGTTCCTGTTGCCTATGTCTCTAATATTTTTATTATTGTCATCATCATCAGGGGCTTGAGCAAATGCGTAACGAAACCGAAACGAGACGCATATAATGTCGCAGCGGGCTTTGGAATGCAAGTGTGTCATTGTAGTCGAGAAAATAGGGCAACAAAAGCTATGGATATGGTTGAGAAATTTTAAATTGTGATTGGAATATATGCTCTGCACTTTTTAGTCGATTTTTTTTGGCTTACTTAGAGATGCAAAGTTAGCTAACTTTGATGTGGTCTCAATTAGCAAAGTTATAGAACAAAGTTAGTTAAATCTGTAAACGAAAAGTTGATAGTATGATTTTCTCCCACAAATAAATAGACAATATCTCTACTGCATAGTGAAATTTAGGAGCTTTATACTTTGTAATTTGGTTTCATCTCTTTTGTTATTCCAATATTAATGTTTCAAAGTCAGTCATCCTGAGCTATTACTGTTGTAAATATTTTTAGAAACTTTCCTTACTTCTCAATTATTCATCATTATCATTATGAAGCCTGTGTGTCTCCATTTCCATGTTTTCGTTGCGGCTTTGATGCTCTATAATGTTGTGATAAGACCACAATGGTAGTAATAATTTCCTATTCTAATGAATCCCACTGTGGTGACGGCAACATGAGTAAATAAAAGCTAGCTCAACCATGCCATAATAATGAGTGACTGCAGTAGACTTTCATTTCCCTTTTGTTTGTTCCATTTGTTTGTCAAAGCCAAGTCACTGACGGGTGACAAAGATTTTAAATTTTTGAGGCTTCATTTTGAGCCCCCCTCTATGATTTGACCAAAATTACAGGCATTACGACACACAATTTGCTCATCAATCAACCATTGAGTCAGTCAGTGAACTGCAGCAGAGCATTCATAATTTTCTCATGTGGTTGAGTTCAGGAAATACGCATGTTGTGAATAAGAAGCCATATGACTGGGATATTTACTTTTCTCCTCTATTGATTTGTCATACATACTGACTGACTGAGAGCTGCTAAGATATCGACAAAGTTTCAAAAATTAAACAGTCAGTGACTGACTGCTGTGTACATATAACGTACACAGATACACAGGGCTGCCAATAGATGTAGAAAAGAACTAATTTTTTCCAGCTTGGCCTCTGATGGTCAAAATTTAATGAGTTTTATAATGTTCTTATCCAAACAAAATATAAGTCTACTGGACAAGTTCATGCTACATGTCCAATGGGAGCAACGCTCGCATAACTCGAAAAAAGGATTGTTGGGCTCAAGACGAAACTGATAACAAATTATGATAACAAATGCTGTGTAGTCATTGTGGCTGTTGGAAACCATTTGGGGGTCCAAAATGGGAATGACTTGAGATTTTATTCTCCCGTCTATTTCGAATGGAGAATCTATAGCAGTGTGTTATGTAGCACAAGACACACGTAGAGTGGAGTATAAAAATGTTGCGAGTTGGTGTGAGTATTTTGTACTTCTCAGCTGGAGCGAGATGCTCCATCATGTCTTAGACAAGGGAGGCAACTCCTCAGGAATGCTCCGAGTCCTTGAAATTTCAAAAAAGTATAAAAAACTTGATGGATTCTTTTTTGATCGAATATGACATTAGTTTTCCACCAAATCAACTTTCATAGAAAACCAGCTAAACAAACTGTGACTGAATTCAAACAGAGATATGGAAAATCTATAGCTGTCCATATATATTTCCCATATGGATTCAAAACGGTATAATATTATGCTTAGGATTCACAATCGACCCAATTTTGAGCATATGGTGTCAATGTTGAGTGAGTTCCACCCACACACATAGCAAATGGACAATACAAATAGACACCTATAGAGTCAAGGCTGTATATAGTACTTAGTAGTTTCCTGAAAAGTGATAATGATGAGTATTCATTGTGACCAACCATGCCGCTTTCACTGACTGACTGAGAAGATTTCTCATTTTCAGCTGAAATTTCACTGGCTAATTCAATTTACTTCTCATGTGCTCCGATGGGGGCATTTCTTTGTTGTAGTTAGTTCACTGATGATGATTCTCATCATCATCACTACTATACTTTTGTTATACTCGCTTTGATGATCATGTTTCCATTGCTTGGAGGTAGACAAAAAGTTTGTGTTTTTTTGTTCCAACCTGTTCGCAACCTTTTCAAAATGGTTTAATTCCCATGCCAGGTCTATTGTTCGTTTTTATTCGTTCACTCAAGTGTATAATCTACTGTGTTTTCTTGACATTACCTGAATAATATACGATTAGTTCTCACAGCTCAATTATCATTTTCAGTCGAAAACGAAATGCAATGAAGGTGTCAACTATGTGATTCGTTTTCGGGAGAGATTTTTATTATTTGCGTTGTAAGGGGTTCAATTCAGCGCGTGTAGTGATCCCAGTGGTGACGTATTTTTCTAGCGGTTTAGTAATTTTTATTGTAGCGTAGATTTTTAAAGTAAATAAGAGGGTAGTAAATTGGAATTGAGTTTGTAATGTGGACAAAATTGGGGGATTTATTCGTTTCCGAAGGAAAAACGTGTCTTTCTTGGATATTTCATCACACAATTTGCCACATAATGATGTGCATCATTAAGGGAATCTATTGTTACCTGTAATCTGACAATTGACACGGCATGAATTGAATATAGCTTTTGTATATAGCACACATTGGTAAAATTTTAGTGAAATCATGTGAAAAAATAAGCTAAAAAACGTAATTTTTTCTACAATAAGAGTGGGGAAACCTATAACAGTAGTCTTTGTACTCATGAGATAATCTTTTTTTTACAGATAATTCCAATCCTGTGAGAGCTTAATATTGGGACTTTCCTTCCTGAACTGAACGATATCTCGGTAAGCTTGATTTCCACACAATAGTGCAAAGTTGATCCTATTTCCATTTCAATCCTCAAATGTGCTCCAAAAATGTGGCAATCTGCAGCCTACCCTATTTACATCTGTTGTTCACTTCTCCAGTGAGCGGTTCCAGAATTGACTTTTGCTCCTCTCAAAGTTAGAGGGGAAAAGTTTAATAATAAATGATGCCAAAATCGTATACCACTTGCTTCATATTGCAACTAACTAACTAACTGTAAGCTATTGTCAAAGAGATGCATAGTCAAGATATTGCACACATGATGCATTATTCCAAGTCAGTGACATACTGCTGATAAATTACTAGGGTTGGGTGTTCCAAAATGAAAAACATAATGGAATGAGCATCATTAAAAGTTTATAAAGTGATTCTGCAACTACAATATTGGACATTGGTTGCTCCCCATGAGATCCTATACTATAGCAGATATCATCGCCTTTTTCTCATATTCCTCTCTCCTCTTGCACAATAGATGGAAAAGGCATTAATCCCGTTTGTTCACTTAACTCCATGTCCACATATTTTTGTAGATTACTTACAAAAGTCGCTCTCAATTTCTCTGTTATATTTGGACAATCACACTTTATTGACATTTATTGCCCCTCTAACTGACTGACTATACTGTAAATGAAACCAGTCTTTTATATTGTTCAGCTCATCCTTTCATCATTGAGGGTGATCCAGTATTCTGGAGTAGCATGATTACTCATCCCTATGAAAAAGTGATTTGATCCCTTCATATGGTGATAATAATGAGTCTTTTGTTTCCCACCAGCTTTAGTATGAGTCAAGTGAACCAGAAGTTGAAACAAAAAGGGAGCTAATTGGATATGGAGTGTGTGTTATGTATTCACATATTATCATGTGTTGAGTAGTTAGTTAGTTAGTAGCAGGGAAACTCAAGTAGAAACAAAAACCGCGTGTAGTAGCTGCATATAACTAGGAGGATGAAAAAAAGAGTCTCAATGAGTTTCAAGTACGCACTTCATTAACATTGTTCACTGATCCGGCCAACTTTTTTGCACATACATGCAACAGCACAAATGAATGTATCTAGTTAGTTAGTTAGTTACAAAAGAGTCGGGTTACAACAATTTAATGCATCGTGTGCATGCATTGCATATTAATGATTGTGGAGGCATTTTTTTAATCAGTTCCTTTGGCTTTGACATCTCAAATGGATTATGTGCAAATGTGTTAAAAGGAAAGTTTCCTTTTCTCGGGAGAGTTTCATTTGCATAATAAAGATAATTAAAAGACAATAAGTGTGGTTTTCACGTTGGAGAATTGTAGAGTTGCAAGATTTTGGGGATAGGTAGATTTATTCCTTGAAACTGAAAAAATAACTCTAGGATGGATTTGCTGCACACTGTAGGCAATATTTTTATCATAGTTTTGAATTGGAGTTTTGAATATACAGGGCAGTAAATTTTACGATATATGTGGATACATCAGGGCTAAAAAATTTTTTATTCCACTTGATTCACTCGGTGGAAAAAACTTATTACTTTTGCATATAGAAAGTGATGTTGTCTCCCCGTCTAACTGAAACTAATGGCAGCTAATTCACCACCATTGACTCGGAGTATGCATAGAGAGAGAGCGAGTGAGATCCCACTTTTCTCTGTCCCCCTTTTAATTCAATCAGAATAGTGCTGTAGATGTAGTTAGTCAGCTTTCTTGAAGGGAAAACGAAAGTGAGCACTGTCAGGCTTTACTACAAAGCTGTGTGAGTGCGAATTAGTTTTCCAGCAGCCCTCTTTTCCGTGAACACAATAATGAATATTGTGCAGCCTCTCTTTCCTTTTGTTTTCAGGACATTATTTAGTCCCCTTAAACTTGTGCATAGTGTCCAGATAAAAATTGTATTCACCGTGTACTAACGTTTCGGTATGACTAAAGCTCCTCTCGCCTTGAACTTATATTTGGTATCCATAAACATATACATTATGCACAGTAGGTGATAAATCCCTCATATCCAGATTATGGACACATTAAATAATAAAATATTTTAGAATTGATGTCATATTTCCAAAAATTACGGTAAATTTGACCACCCTCAGTGGGAATACAAAGTGAAATCTTTGTATTACACTAAAAGCGACAATATAGAATTTCTCCATCAGTGAATGCCTCCGTGTACGCACGACTGACTGCATAACCCCAGAAAGCCACCAAGTCTTGCATATTATTATTAGTTAGCAGCATTATTATTATTTTACGAGCACAGATAGGGAAAAGGCTACAACTTTTGCGGAATCGACTCATCTCTTCAATCTTCCTGTTGCACACAAGGGAATTGACATGGTAGTACAGCGAGTGACTCATCTACAACCACACTTGCATAGTCAATATGTATCTGTATGAAATGAATGGAGTGAAATTTTTGGGCACAAAAGGGTCTTATGAACTTGGGTCCCAAACTAGTATATTGCACTCGGGTGAGTTGAGTTTACTCAGTTTGTCATAGTTAGTAAAGGGCGGAAATGGGCTATATTGATGCACCTAAAACCCCTTCACTTTGTTTCATTAGTCAGTGACGGATTTCATTTGCTTTGCATTTCATAATCTAAATGATAATAATGTGGTGAAAAAACATAAAAGCCCATTTATCAGCTTCCCAGGGAGATTCACTGTGTATTGAGGATTTGTCTATGAGTTGTGGCATGTTTGACGATTTCAAATGCCTCTATAGATTAGATTTAGATAAAGTTGAAGCATTTCTCCTTAGTATCTAATAATTTTAGCGTTATTTGCATTTCTTACTAACTAACTAACTAAATATCTATATCACTGTAGTTGGTCATAAAACAAGTTCAGTTTCCCATGTTTTTCCAAAGTTTAAAAAAGTGTGTTCAACTAAATTCCCGTATTTTACTAATAGCACTTTATACTATACAGTTTGAAGGGTAGGGCTCTCCAACCGGATACAGTTTGACTGATATTATCTCCCCACCTCTTGCCTTTTCTTCGTGTGTGTATGGAGCCAAAGTCGCTTTTTCATCCACGTAATATGTATATCTATACGTTTTCTACAATGATCTATGGATGACTCTGTCTGACTAACTAAATATGGCGAACGTGTAGCACCCTTCTTCTGTTCGAATCCAATCCTTTCCTCTTCACACACACACAGAGAGAGAGGCTATAGGGAGGATGAGACTTGAATCAATATTTGGATATGAAATACATACACACTGACGTCCCAACTTAAGTACTCTATGATGATGGAAGAGATAGGATATTTTGGAGCTATCCAAAGGATGTGAGAGCATGATTTTTCCGGAGAGGAAATTGATATCTCACAATGCAAATATTATATTGCAGACTAAGTTATTTGATATACAGACTGTCAGGATTGATATAAGGACTCGATCAGTTATATAGAATAAATGTACAGTTGTTTAAACCCTGCGTTTTCTCAGCTTTCCGTTTCCGTAATATTTATACATACCGCTATGATAAAATGCCCCATCATTTATTTTTACAACCAGTTAGTTGTATCCATAAACAAGTCATACAAGGTTTTCCTCCGTGCGGTGCAATTTCGGGAATGGAAAAATACAGACAACTTACGAGATGGATTTTTCTTGGTACAATTGCACGGGGTAATCTTTGTTCCAACTTTGAATGACATGTACACCTTTTGTACTACGAATGTGAATGAATGGCGCAGGAAACACTTGGCTCCTTAAGTTGAAAGGGAGTGGGAACAGATTATACAAAGGTGTTGTGCAAGGCTCTATAAGAAGGAATGGTTGGCAAAAAAGCTTTTAGGCTTGGCAAAACAAAAACTGAATGAATAAAATCAATAGTAAGTTAGTG
>Ga0210040_10006929_pt1 | contig 13902 bp, 11 predicted proteins | sample CryGeyCG12114_NA_FD_185462 | JGI IMG/M metagenome (GOLD analysis project Ga0210040, IMG submission 185462) | Groundwater microbial communities from aquifer - Crystal Geyser CG19_WC_8/21/14_NA (SPAdes) (version 2) | ecosystem: Environmental > Aquatic > Deep subsurface > Groundwater | place: USA... | reverse complement strand
AGGCGCCCGTGTCCCTCACCGCAGCTCGCCCCGAGACCCTTGTCGCGCCGGCCCCCGAGCCCGCCAGGACCGCGCCGGCCGCGGCCGAGCCCACCGCGCCCGAGTCCGCCGCGCCCGACCTGGCCACCCGCGCCCGGGCGGACGGCACCCGGTTCATCCTCGCGCTGTTCGTCGACCTCACCGGCAAGCCGTGCGCCAAGCTGGTGCCGATCGAGGCGGTCCAGGAGCTGCAGGACGACGGCGTCGGCTTCGCCGGCTACGCGGTCGGCGCGATGGGCCAGGAGCCCTGCGACCCCGACCTGATCGCCGTCCCCGACCCGGCGTCCTACATGCCGGTGCCCTTCCTGCGTCCCGGGCTGGCGATCGTGCACTGCGACCCGCACGTCGAGGGCGTGCCCTGGCGCTTCGCGCCCCGGGTGCTGCTCAAGGAGCAGCTGGCCCGCGCCGCAGAGCTCGGCCTGGAGCTCAAGGTCGGCGCCGAGGTCGAGTACTTCCTGGTGCAGCGCGGTCCCGACGGCGGGCTGCGGGTCGCCGACAGCCAGGACGTCGCCACCCGGCCCTGCTACGACGCCCGCGACCTCACCCGGATGTACGAGCACCTCACCTCGGTGTCCTCGGCGATCAACGCCCTGGGCTGGGGCAACTACGCCAACGACCACGAGGACGGCAACGGCCAGTTCGAGCAGAACTTCGCCTACGCCGACGCACTCACCACCGCCGACCGGGTGGTCACCCTGCGGTACCTGCTCTCGGTGATGGCCGAGGAGCGCGGCATGGTCGCCACCTTCATGCCCAAGCCGTTCACCGACCGGACCGGCAGCGGGCTGCACATGCACCTGTCGCTGTGGCGGGGCGACGAGCCGGCCTTCCCGGCCGCGGACGACGAGCGCGGCCTGGGCCTCTCGGCCATCGCGTACTCCTTCATCGCCGGGCTGCTCGAACACGCCGGCGGCCTGCAGGCCCTCCTCGGCCCGACGGTGAACTCCTACAAGCGCACCGGCGCGGTCTCCACCCGCTCCGGCGCCACCTGGTCCCCGCGGACGGCGACCTACGGCGGCAATGACCGCACCCACTTCCTCCGGGTGCCCGACGGCAACCGGGTCGAGCTGCGCGGCGGCGACGGGTCGGCCAACCCCTACCTCGCGGCCGCCGCGGCGCTGGCCGCCGGTCTGGACGGCGTCCGCCGGGGGCTGGACCCGGGCGCCCCCGGCGCTGCGCCGGACCGGCCGACCCTGCCGCCGACGCTGCTGCACGCGGTGGAGGCGTTGCAGGCCGACCCGGTGGTCGCCGGCGCGCTGGACGCGGCCGGCCCCGGGGTCAGCGACTACTTCGCCGACCTCAAGCGCGAGGAGTTCTTCGAGTGGCACGCGCAGGTGACCTCCTGGGAGGTCGACCGCTACGTGACCGCCTTCTGAGCCCGCCCCCACCATTCGCCACGAGAGAGGACACCTGCCATGTGCGGGATCGTCGGGCTCCACCTGCGGGAGCCCTCGCTGTACCCCCGGCTCGGTGAGCTGCTGACCGGGATGCTCTGCCAGGTCACCGAGCGGGGGCCGGACTCCGCCGGTGTCGCCGTCTACGGCGACCCGCGCTGGTCCCCGCCGGGCTCGGCCACCGTGTCGGTGCTCACCGGGCAGCGCACCGCCGACGACGTGCGCGCCGCCGTCGCCGCGGCCCTCCCCGGCACCGAGGTGACCGTGGTGGACGCCGGGCAGACGTGCGTGGTCTCCGCACCCACCGACGTCGACGCGCTGGTCGCCGCGGTCCGCGCGGCGCTGCCGGGCACCGTGCTCACCGGGTTCGGCGAGGACGTCGCCGTGCTGAAGGGCGTCGGGCACCCGCAGACACTGGCCGCGGAGTTCCGGCTGGCCGCGGCACAGGGCTGGCAGGGCGTCGCGCACACCCGGATGGCCACCGAGTCCGCGGTGACGCCCGAGGGCAGCCACCCGTTCTCGGTGGGGCCGGACCAGTGCCTGGTGCACAACGGCTCCTTCGCCAACCACGCCACCATCCGGCGCGAGCTGGTCGCCGCCGGGATGGAGTTCGACAGCGACAACGACTCCGAGGTCGGCGCCCGCTTCGTCGCTGCCCAGCTGGCCGCCGGGTACGACCTGGAGAAGTCGCTGACGCTGCTCTGCGAGCGCTTCGACGGCTTCTACACGCTGCTGGTGGCCAACCGGGACAGCTTCGCCGTCGTCCGCGACGCCATCGCCTGCAAGCCCGCCGTCATCGCCGAGACCCCCCAGTGGGTGGCGATGGCCTCGGAGTACCGCGCCCTGGCCGGCCTGCCCGGCGTGGAGTCCGCCCGCATCTTCGAACCCGAGCCGGAGGAGGTCTACGCATGGCAGCGCTGAGCGACGTCCTGGTCGACGTCCCGGTCGGCATCCCCGCCGACGCCGAGCCCACCCCCGCCGAGCCGACCCCCGCCGAGCCGACCGCCGCCGAGCCGACCGTGGTGGACCTGGCCACCACCGACGTGCGTGCGCTCAACCGGGCGCTGCACGCCGCCGACGTCGCGCAGACCTCCCCGCGCTGGCGGGTGGTGCGCCCCGACGGCCGGCACAGCATCGCCGTCGGGCTGGACGCCGAGGTCCAGGTGCAGATCGACGGGCACGTCGGCTACTACTGCGCCGGCATGAACAAGACCGCCGACGTCGTCGTCGACGGCAACGCCGGGGTGGGCGTCGCGGAGAACATGATGAGCGGCACCGTGCGGGTGCGCGGCAACGCCTCGCAGTCGGCGGCGGCCACCGCGCACGGCGGGCTGCTGGTGGTCGAGGGCTCCGCGGCGGCGCGCTGCGGCATCTCGATGAAAGGCGTGGACATCGTCGTCGGCGGCGACGTCGGGCACATGAGCGCCTTCATGGGCCAGGCCGGCCGGCTGGTCGTGTGCGGCGACGCCGGGCACGCCCTGGGCGACTCGCTCTACGAGGCCCGGCTCTACGTGGCCGGCTCGGTGCGCTCGCTGGGTGCGGACTGCGTGGAGAAGGAGGTCCGCGCCGAGCACCTCGCCGAGCTCACCGACCTGCTCGCTGCCGCCGGGATCGACGCCGACCCGACCACCTTCCGCCGCTACGGCTCGGCCCGCAGTCTCTACAACTTCCACGTCGACAACGCCTCGGCGTACTGAGGGGATCCCCGTGACCGAGCACCAGCCCCTGCGCGAGTCGGCCACCTTCGACCGGGCCACCATCGCCGAGATCCAGCGGGCCGCCGAGACCGGCATCTACGACATCCGCGGCGGTGGCGCCAAGCGCGCCGTCCCGCACTTCGACGACCTGCTGTTCCTCGGCGCGAGCATGTCCCGCTACCCGCTGGAGGGCTACCGCGAGCGGTGCGACACCGACGTCGTCCTCGGCGCCCGGCACGCCACCTACCCGCTGCACCTGTCCACCCCGGTGACGATCGCCGGGATGAGCTTCGGCGCGCTCTCCGGCCGGGCCAAGGAGGCGCTGGGCCGCGGCGCCAGCGAGGTGAACACCAGCACCACCACCGGGGACGGCGGGATGACGCCGGAGGAGCGCGGTCAGTCCAAGCACCTCGTCTACCAGTACCTGCCGTCGCGGTACGGGATGAACCCCGACGACCTGCGGCAGGCCGACGCCATCGAGGTGGTGCTCGGCCAGGGCGCCAAGCCCGGCGGTGGCGGGATGCTGCTGGGCCAGAAGATCACCGAGCGGGTCGCCGGGATGCGCACCCTGCCGATGGGCGTGGACCAGCGCAGTGCCTGCCGGCACCCGGACTGGACCGGGCCGGACGACCTGGAGATCAAGATCGGCGAGCTGCGGGAGATCACCGACTGGGAGAAGCCGGTCTACGTCAAGATCGGCGCCAGCCGCACGTACTACGACGTGAAGCTGGCGGCCAAGGCCGGCGCGGACGTGATCGTGCTCGACGGCATGCAGGGCGGCACCGCGGCGACCCAGAACGTGTTCATCGAGCACGTCGGCATCCCGACCCTGGCTGCGCTGCCGCAGGCCGTGCAGGCGCTCCAGGAAGAGGGGCTGCACCGCACGGTCCAGCTCGTCGTCAGCGGCGGCATCCGCAACGGCGCCGACCTGGCCAAGTGCATGGCGCTGGGCGCCGACGCGGTGGCCATCGGCACCGCCGCGCTCATCGCCCTGGGCGACAACGCGCCCGAGCGGGACGCCGAGTACCGGGCGCTGGGCTCGGCCGCCGGGTACTACGACGACTGGCAGGAGGGCCGGGACCCGGCCGGGATCACCACCCAGGACGACGAGCTCGCCGCCCGGCTGGACCCGGTGCAGGGTGGCCGCCGGCTGGCCAACTTCATCCGGGTGATGACCATGGAGGCCCAGGTGATCGCCCGCGCCTGCGGCAAGGCGCACCTGCACCACCTCGAGCCCGAGGACCTGGTGGCGCTGACCATCGAGGCCGCGGCGATGGCGCGGGTGCCGCTGGCCGGCACCAGCTGGATCCCCGGACGGGGACTGTGACCGACCTGCAGGTCGAGGTCGCCGTCGTCGGCGCCGGGCTGATGGGGGCGGCGACCGCCTGGGAGCTGGCCCGTCGCGGGGTGTCGGTGGCGCTGGTCGAGGCCCACGACCCCGGGCACGTGCACGGCAGCTCGCACGGCACGTCGCGGATCGTCCGGCGGGCCTACGCCGACCCGTTCTACCTGCAGCTGACCGGGCGGGCCTTCGACGCCTGGCAGCGCGCGGAGGACGACACCGGGACGACGCTGCTGACCATGACCGGGGGGCTGGACACCGGCTCCCGGCGGGATCCCGAGGGCCTGGCGCGGCTGATGGCCGAGCAGCGGATCGACTGCGAGCTGCTCGCCGCGGCGGAGGCGGAGAGCCGCTGGCCGGGGATGGGCTTCGACGGCCCCGTGCTGTTCCACCCGCAGGCCGGGCACCTGGACGCCGACGCAGCCGTCGCCGCCTGGGTGCGCCGGGCACAGGAGCTGGGCGCGACGGTCCTCGGCCGCACCCGGGTGACCGGGGTGGACGTGGTCGGCGACGGAGCGCTGGTGCGGACCGACGGCCCCACGATCGCCGCCGGCACCGTGGTGGTCGCCGCCGGGCCCTGGCTGCCCGAGCTGGCCGGCTCGCTGGGGCTCCCACTCGTCCTGCCGCCCATCGTGGTGACCCAGCAGCAGGTCTTCCACTTCCGCCGGCACGAGCCGGAGGTGCCGTGGCCGGTGTTCGTGCACAAGGGGGAGCTGCAGCTGTTCGGCCTGCCCTCCGGGGCCGACGGCGGGCCCCGGCCGGCGTTCAAGGTCGCCGAGCACGGCAACGGGACGCCGACCACCGCGACCGGGCGCACCGGCCGAGTGGACCCGGTGTCCCGGGACCGCGTGCTGCGGCACGTGGCCGAGTTCCTGCCCGGGCTCGCCCCCGAACCGGTGGCCCAGGGCAGCTGCCTGTACACGAACACACCGGACGAGGACTTCGTGCTCGACCGGGTGGGCCCGATCGTGGTGGCGTCGCCGTGTTCCGGTCACGGCGCGAAGTTCGCCGCGCTGATCGGGGAGCTGGCCGCCGACCTGGCCCAGGACCGGGCCGCCGCCCTGCCGCGGTTCTCCCTGCCCGTCCCTGCCCGGGCCTGAGGTCAGCGGCTGACCTCGGCCCCGCTCACCTCGAGCCCGGAGAGCTCGGTGCCGCGGACGGCGGCCAGCAGCTCGGCCTGCTCCGCCAGGGCAGCCGACGGGACCTCGCGCCACAGCTCGACCTGCACGCCGAGCTTCCGGCCGGCCTTGCGGGGCCGCCAGGTGCCGGCGATCTCGCCGTCGACGAGCACGCCGCCAGGTCGGCCGAGGGTGCGCCAGACGTCCTTGGCCCGTGCCTCGTCGGGCAGCAGCAGTGCCCGGTCCCGGGTCTGCAGGTAGGGGTCGAACGGGCCGAGCAGCCGGGTGGTGGGAGCCGGGCCGGCGGTGGCGAGGTCGACGTCGCCGGCCAGCAGCCAGCGGCGCTCGCCGTCCACGGTCACCTCGACGGCGTCCGCGGGCCAGTGCGCGGTGACGTCCTTCACCGGGGCGTCCAGGTAGCCGGCGACCTGCTGCGGGGTGGCCGGCCCGTGCAGCCCCAGGTAGGCCCGGACGACGTCGAGCTGGTCGGGCACGGTGTCGGCAGCGGCGAACCCGGGCACCGGCTGCAGCACCGGGGGAGAGGTGTCCGGCTGCAGCTCCAGGCCGGCGCGCAGGGCGGCCAGCCGGAACGACTGCTCGTACACGTGCACGGCGTTGCACGGCCGGCAGTCGCGCAGGTAGGGCGGGTCCATCCGCTCGGTGAGCTGCCGGGACATCTCGCCCTTGACGGTCGGCCCGGTGACGATCCGGCGCATCTCCGCCGCGACCGTGTCCAGCGCGGTCAGGATCGGGATGCCCGCGGCCCTGAGCGGCTTGGCGCCGTCGAAGATGCGCTTGGCCGCGTCGGCGTCGGAGAAGGGCGCCGTCGCCGCAGCCACGCCGGGGAGGTCGGCCCGGCGGTACAGGTGCGGAGCGCCGCGGAGGGTCCAGACCAGCACGAGCTCGTCGGGCCGCACCTCGGTCACACCGCGCACCGCCAGTGCCCACCGGCCGGCGTCCGCGCCGGTGTCCTGCACGCCCAGGTCGAGCACCGCGGTGTCGGCGGGCGTGCCCGCCGTCCGGTCGAGCTGCTGGGCCCGCACCCGGAAGGCGAGCACGTCTGCGCGGGTCAGCCGAGGAGCCACCCGGTCACCGTAGGACCTCTCCCGACGTTCAGGAGTGCGTGCGGACGTGCGCGGTGATCAGCTCCCCGGTGCGCTCGGCGGCGAGTTCGGGGATCCAGTGGTTGACGTCCTCGAGCACCTCCAGGGCGTACGGCGCGGCGACGAACTCGGAGCTGGCCTCGATCGCCTCCCGGCCGAGGAAGGCGTCGCCGGCGCCCCAGACGTGCAGCGTGGGCACCCGCACGGTGCCGATCGGCGTCCGGGCGCCGAAGGGCAGCGCGCGGTACCAGTTGAGCGCGGCGGTGAGCGCGCCCGGCTCCCGCATCCGCGACACGTACTCCTCGACCAGCTCGGGCGGCAGCCCGCCCTGCCGGAGCGCCCGTCGCAGCACCGCGCCGCCGCCGGCCAGCAGCACGCCCTCGGGCACCGCCGGCAGCTGGAAGAACCCGATGTAGGACGACCGCAGCGCCTGGTCGCTGTGCAGCATGGCCGCGCTCATCGCGGCCGGGTGCGGCACCGACAGCACGGTCAGCGTGCGCACCCGCCACGGGTGCCAGGCCGCCAGCGCCCAGGCAGCGATCCCGCCCCAGTCGTGGCCCACGACGTGGGCGGTGGACAGCCCGGCGGCGTCCAGCAGCGCCAGCACGTCGTCCACCACCTCGCGGGTCGAGTAGGCCGCCCGTCCGGCCGGCCGGGCGCCGGGGGAGTAGCCCCGCTGGTCGGGGGCCAGGGTGCGCAGCCCGGCCGAGTGCAGCGCCGGGCTCAGCCGGTCGAACGCCGAGGAGTCCTGCGGGAAGCCGTGCAGCAGGACGACGGGCTCACCGTCGGCCGGGCCGGAGTCACGGACGTCGAACACCAGGTCGCCGCGGGAGAAGCTGTCCATGCCCGGCACTGTGCCCGCTGCACGCAGACCTCACTCGGGCAGCACGTGCGCGAACACCGACGTCGGCTCGCCGTTGCCGTCCTGGACGACGGAGACGTGCACCAGCACCGGCACCTCGGAGTCGTCGGCGCGCCGGAAGCGGGTCGGCAGCTCGGTGACCTCGGTGACCTCGGTGACCCGGGTGAACAGCCTGGCAGGCCGCGGAGCAGGCTCACGTCGACGACCACCCAGCGCAGCCGCGGGTCCCGGCGGAAGGCGGCGTCCAGCGAGGCCATGGTCGCCGTCGGCGGCACCAGGCGGACCGGCAGCGCCAGCTCGCCGAGGGTGGCGCCGGCCTCGGCGGGGTCGAGGTCGGCGGCCAGGGCGACCTGCAGCACGCCGACCGGCCGGGGCGCGGTGGTCCGGCGGGCGGGTGCGCGGGGCGTCGGTATCGAGGTCGGTGCGGTGGCAGGGACAGAGCTGGTCATCCGTGTCCGTGCTCCTGTTCCCGTCCCCGATCCGTGGGGACGCGGTCAGTCTGGAGCGCGACCACCACCGCGCCGACCCCTTCTCACCCGTCCGAGTCGATCTTGGTCGTGGGGGTGTGCGGCGCGCCGGGCCGTCGTCGGGGACGATGGGTCCGTGGTGGCATCTCCGGCGGCTGAGCTGATCGTGCTGGTGGACGAGGACGGGACGGCGATCGGCACCATGCCCAAGCCGCTGGTGCACCACGGCGAGACGCCGCTGCACCGCGCCTTCTCCGCCTACCTGTTCTCCGACGACGGCCGCCTGCTGGTCACCCGCCGCGCGGAGCAGAAGGCCACCTTCCCGGGCATGTGGACCAACACCGTCTGCGGCCACCCGGGGCCGGACGAGGACGACGCCGACGCGATCGCCCGCCGGGCCCGGTACGAGCTCGGGCTCTCCGTCGCCGACCTGCGCCCGGCCCTGCCCGCCTACCGCTACCGGGCGGAGTTCCGCGGCGTGGTGGAGAACGAGGTCTGCCCGGTGTACCTGGGTCGGTTCACCGGCTCACCGGACCCCGACCCGTCGGAGGTCGTGGAGTGGGAGCTGCTGGACTGGACCGACTTCCGCGCCCGGCAGGAGGTCCAGCAGCACGACGAGTGGTCGCCGTGGTGCCGGGAGCAGTCCCGCCTGATCGAGGCCGCCGGCCTCCTCGGGTGAGGGAACGGCCCCGCCCCCGGGGCCCGCGCCGAGGCGGTGACGCCCTGGAGCGGCCCCTCCGCAGGGGCCCGCGCCGAGCCTGCGAGGCGTGGGGGGCGGAGGGGTCCTTCCTCAGGCGTTGACGACCAGCCGCACCGTGCAGCCGTCGCCGGAGTCGTCGGCCGGGGCCGCGGTCAGGCTGTCGACCGACCGGCGGGCCAGCCACAGGCCCATCCCGCCGACGGCCATGTCCCCGTGCGCGGGGCCGTAGCCCACCAGCGGGTCGTCGAAGACGGTGCCCCGGTCGGTCACCGCGCAGAGCAGGCGCTCCGGGGTGCACCACAACCGCACATCGACCGGCGGGACGCCGTGCTCGGCGGCGTTGGCGGTGACCTCGTCGATCGCCAGCACGAAGTCCTGGGCGGCGTCGGGGGAGAGGGCGCTCTCGGCGAGCACCCGGTTCAGCGCCTGGCGCAGGACCCGCATGTCGTCCAGGTCGATCATCGTCAGCGTCGGCACCGTCGACTCCAGCGGGTCGGGCACCGTGGCCTGCTGGTACTCCCGGAGCAGCTCGGCGGGTGGCCGGAAGTCGGGGTTGGGCACCGCGCCCGCCGCGGTCAGCAGCCAGGGGTGGGTCGCCCGGAGCACCTCCTCGGTCGCGGCGCTGTCCCCGGCGTGGGCGGCCGACATCAGGCACAGGTGGTCGACCGGCCGGGCGGCGAGCACGTGGTTGAGCAGTGCCTCGGTCTGCGCCCACGCCGCGAGCGGGGCGTCCGGCCGGCCGGGGCCGGTCACCAGGTGCAGCCGGCGTCCGTCACCGGGCAGGTCGCGGTCGACGAGCCGGGCGATGCTGGCGAGCACCGTCGGGGGGCGCTCGTCCAGCGAGTCGCAGGGCACCACCTGGACGTCCTCGCCCGCGCCCAGTGCGGCGGCGAGGGTCCCGGCCAGGGGCTCGGGGCAGACGATCACCACCGGCTCCCCGGTGGCGAGTGCCGCACGGAGGAACGGCGCGACGACCGTCGCGACGTCCTCGTCCTCGGTCATGAGGTGGCCGACGTGCCTGTAGATCTGCTGGTCCTGGTTCGGCTGCACCACGACCCCCCGTCCTGTCGTCGTCTGCTTCGACATCCACCCTGTGCCCGGCCTGGTCCCTCCGGACACATCCGCCCCACACGTCACACCTGGGCCCACCGGCGGGGAGGAGTTTCGGGCACCGCCGTCCGGGTCAGCGACGGAGGATGGCGCCGCCGGAGTCCGTCCCGCTGGAGCAGGTGCGCCCCGGCTGCCCGAAGCGGATGGTGTTCGGGCCCTGCGGCGGCGTGCGGGACGACGGCCGCTGCGAGCTCGCCGACCACCCGTGCGTCTTCCTGGCCCCGCCGCTGCCGCGGTGGACAGCGCCGACCCCGCCGCCGCCGGTGCCGCGGCCCGGCGGCCTGCTCGAGCGGGCCGGGACCGCCCCCGTCGTGCTGACCGACCTCACCGTGCGGCCCTTCGACCGGGCATCGGTGCGGTCGGTGGTCGGCGCGCTGGCCGGGGTCAGCGACGGGCTGCTGATCGGCGAGCACCAGAACCGCCCCGACCTGCCGCCCACGCTGATGGCCCAGGAGGTGCTCGCCGCCGGAGGCCGGCCGTGGACGACGCTGGCCTGCCGGGACCGCACCCGGCTGGGGCTGGAGCAGGAGCTCGCCGGGCTGGCCGCCGTCGGCGTCGACGGGGTGCTGTGCGTGACCGGCGACGGCCGGGGCCCCGCAGCGGGCGGGCCGGCCGGCACCACCTCGGTGTTCGACCTCGACGGCACCCGGCTCACCGCCCTGGCCACTGCGGCCGGTCTGTCCGCCGCGGTGCCCGAGTCGCCCGATGCGCCGCCGGTCGCCCAGCGTCCGGCCCGGGTGGCCGACAAGCAGCGCGCCGGCGCCCAGCTCTGCGTGCTCAACCACGTCGGCAGCGCCGACCGGCTCGCTGCCTTCACCGCAGCCGCCCGCGCGGCGGGCGCGACGCTGCCGTTCGTCGCCGCGGTCGCCGTCTACACCGACGAGCGCTCGGCCCGGGTGCTGCAGCGCTTCCCGGGGCTGCACCTGGACGACGACGCGGTCGCCCGGGTGCTCGGCGCGCCGGACCCGGTCACAGCGGGCATCGTGGCGGCGGTGGACGAGGCCCGGGCGCTGCTGGCCGTGCCGGGGGTGGTCGGGGTGAACCTGTCCGGGCTGGCGTCGGCGGCCGGCGAGGCCACCGCTGCAGCGGTCAAGGCCGAGGTGGCCGTCCGGCTCAGAGAGGGAGCGGCATGAGCGAGCTGGCCAGTGAGGCGATGGAGTCCGAGTTCGGCACCGTCGCGGGGTGGACGGAGGAGGCGGTGCGGGCGCTCGGCCCTGAGCACGCAGTCCCGGCCGGCTGCCGGGGGAGCGGCAGCGAGGGTGCGCTGCGCTGGCTGGCCGACGCGCTCGCCGTGACGCAGGGAGACCGGGTGCTCGACTCCGGCGCCGGTGTCGGGGGCCCCGCCGGCTGGCTGGCCGCCGAGCGCGGCGTCCGGCCGGTGTGCGCCGAGCCGATGGCACCCGCGGTGCACGCCAGCCGGTCGCTGTTCGGCCTGCCCTCGGTGGTGGCGCTGTCGCAGGCGCTGCCCTTCGCCGACGACTCCTTCGATGCGGCCTGGTGCCTGGGCGTGCTGTGCACCACCGAGGAGAAGGCCGCGCTGCTGGCCGAGCTGCGCCGGGTGCTGGTCGACGGCGGCCGGCTGGCGATGCTGGTGTTCGTGGCCGAGGAACCGCTCCCGCCGCCGCTGCCCGAGGGCAACAGCTTCCCCGGCCCGGCCGAGGTGACGCAGCTGCTGGCCGACGCCGGGTTCCGGATCACCGACACCGCCGACGCCGACCTCGCCGACAGCTCACCGGAGTGGCAGCAGCGCGCGGACGCCGTGGACGCCGAGGTGCAGCGCCGGCACGGCGACGACCCGCAGTGGGTGCAGGCGCAGGGGCAGTCGGAGCGCGTGGGCCGGCTGCTCGGCTCCGGCGCCCTTCGTCCCCGGCTGGTCGCCGCCGTCACCTGAAGGAACACCCCCTGCTCCGCATCCCTCGCAGGCTCGGGGCGAGCCTGCGAGGGGGCCGGGCATGGGCGGGGCGCCGGCGTTGTTGATCACCGGCGTGCACGCAGACGTCGTCGTGATCGGGGCCGGTCAGGCCGGGCTCTCCGCCGCGTACGCGCTGCACCGGGCGGGGGCGGACTTCGTCGTCCTGGACGGCGACCGGGGCCCGGGTGGGGCCTGGCAGCACCGCTGGCCCTCGCTGCGCCTGGACAAGGCCCACCGGATCGCCCCGCTGCCCGGCCTGGCCCTGCCGGACGCGGATCCCGCCACGCCGGCCAGCGAGGTCGTCGCCGGCTACTTCGCCGACTACGAGCGGCACTTCGAGCTGCCGGTGCACCGGCCGGTCGCCGTCCGCACGGTCACCGCCACGGACACCGGGTTCGCGCTGGACACCAGCGCGGGCCGGTGGACGGCGCGCGGCGTGGTGAACGCCACCGGGACCTGGACCCGGCCGTTCTGGCCGGCCCGTCCGGGCCGGGAGCTGTTCCGCGGGCGTCAGCTGCACGCCGCGGACTACCGGGGCGCGGAGGAGTTCCGCGGCCGGCACGTCGTCGTCGTGGGCGGTGGCACGTCGGCGGTGCAGCAGCTGATCGAGATCAGCGAGGTCACCGGCACCACCTGGGTCACCCGCCGGGAGCCGGTCTGGCGGTCCGGTGACTTCGACGAGGACGCCGGCCGCGCCGCGGTCGCCGTCGTCGAGGAGCGGGTGCGCGCCGGGCGTCCACCGGGCAGCGTCGTCAGCGTCACCGGGCTGGTGGAGACCGAGGCCGTGCGCGCCGCCCGCGCCCGGGGCGTGCTCGACCGGCTCCCGGTCTTCGACCGGCTCACCGCCGACGGGGTCGCCTGGTCCGACGGCCGGTTCGTCGCGGCCGACGTCGTCCTGTGGGCGACCGGGTTCCGCCCGGCACTGGACCACCTGGCGCCGCTGCACCTGCGTGGGCCGGGTGGGGGGATCGCGATGGACGGCACCCGGGTGGTCGCCGCGCCGCGCCTGCACCTCGTCGGCTACGGCCCCTCGGCCAGCACCATCGGCGCCAACCGAGCCGGCCGCAGCGCCGTTCGGGAGCTGCTCGTCACTCTGCGTGAGGATTTCGCGGCCTGAGCACAACCTGCCGAAGAGCGGGCGCGACATCGTCACTCCTTGGGACTACTGCGAGTGACTCTTTGATCACAGATACGTAGCCTCTGCTGAGAGGGCCCCAGAGCGCCGGCAATCCGCCGACGACGTCTTCAGCGCACCGCCAGCCCGACGCCCGCGTCGGAGACAGGAGCGCCGACGTGACGTCGGTCCCCACGAAGCTGCCCAGCCCCACCCCCCGGTCGCGACGCCGCGCCGGTGTCGCCGCGACGAGCCTGGTGGCGATCTCGACCTTCGCCCTGCTGGCCGGGTTCCCCGGCACGGCGCAGGCCGCCGCGCCCGTCGACCTGGGCGACGCCGAGGACTTCGCCGTCCTGGCCGGTGCGGGCATCACCAACACCGGCCCCACCGAGGTCTCCGGCGACATGGGCAGCTCTCCCACGACGACTGCCTACGTCGGTGTCACCCAGCCGGTGGGCTCCGACCACGGCGCCGACGCGACCACCCAGGACGCCAAGACCGCCCTGGCGAGCGCCATCACGGTCGCGGGCAGCGCCACGCCCACCGGCACGGTCGCCGCCGGCACGTTGGGCGGGCAGAACCTGGGACCCGGCGTGTACGACTCCGCGGGCTTCAGCCTCGACCTCACCGGGACGCTGACCCTCGACGGCGGCGGCAGCTACGACTCGGTCTTCATCTTCCAGGCCACCAGCGACCTGATCACCGCGGGCAGCAGCACCGTCGTGCTGCAGAACGGCGCCCAGGCCTGCAACGTCTTCTGGAAGGTGACCAGCTCGGTCACGCTGGGGGGCAGCTCCACCTTCGCCGGCACGATCCTGGCGCAGACCGCCATCACGCTGGGCAACCTGGCGACCGTCCAGGGGCGAGCGCTGGCCAGCACCGCCGCGGTCACGCTGGACCAGAACACGATCACCCGGCCGGACACCTGCCGCACCGGCCCGGTCGTGCCGGTGGTCACCACGGCGCCGCCGTCGAGCACCCCGCCGGCCACGTCGTCCGTTCCGGCCACCGCCACCGCCACCGGCACCGCCTCGGCCACGCACC